>Ga0114945_10002369_pt1 | contig 11130 bp, 14 predicted proteins | sample OV2TP3_FD_87194 | JGI IMG/M metagenome (GOLD analysis project Ga0114945, IMG submission 87194) | Hot spring microbial communities from Beatty, Nevada to study Microbial Dark Matter (Phase II) - OV2 TP3 | ecosystem: Environmental > Aquatic > Thermal springs > Hot (42-90C) | place: USA: Beatty... | reverse complement strand
GCCGAGCGCTGCATCGAGTGCAACGGCTGCGTCACCGCCTGCAAGAACGAGAACGAGGTGCCCTGGGGCGTGAACCGCCGCCGCGTCGTGACGATCAACGACGGCGTGGTCGGCGCGGAGAAATCGATCTCGGTCGCCTGCATGCACTGCTCCGACGCCCCCTGCATGGCGGTATGCCCGGTCGACTGCTTCTACCGCACCGACGACGGCGTGGTGCTGCACGACAAGGACCTGTGCATCGGCTGCGGCTACTGCTTCTACGCCTGCCCGTTCGGCGCACCGCAGTTCCCGCAGGCGGGCGCCTTCGGCCTGCGCGGCAAGATGGACAAGTGCACGTTCTGCGCAGGCGGCCCGGAACCCGACAGGAGCGACGCCGAGTTCAGGAAATACGGCCGCAACCGCCTCGCCGAGGGCAAGCTCCCGGCGTGCGCCGAGATGTGCTCGACCAAGGCGCTGCTCGGCGGCGACGGCGACGTGATCGCCGACATCTACCGCGAGCGCGTGCTGCGCCGTGGCAAGGGCTCCGAAGTCTGGGGCTGGGGAACCGCGTACGGCCCGGGCAAGCCCGGCGCGCAGCCGCCGGCTCAGCAACCTGCTGGAACGAAGTCATGAAAAAGCTTCTTCTCGTGATCGCGCTGTTCGGCCTCGCCGGATGCGGCGAGTCCGAGCAGGTCGTGGTGTACAAGCAGGGCAAGTACCAGGGCAAGCCCGATTCCCGTGCCTGGGACAACGCGCCGCTCGCGCAGGAGTTCCGCGGCGGCACGTGGACCAAGGGTGATCGCGCCAGCTGGGAAACGCAGATCAAGAACCGGCAGCTGGCGCAGCACGAGCACAAGCGGATCTACCAGTAGAGTAGAGCGCAAGCTAGGAGGGACGATGGCGAAATTTTCCAGGCTGTGCTTGGCGCTTGTGGTGTCTTTTTTCGCCGGCGCCGCTCTCGCGCAACAGGAAAATGCGGCAAAAGAGCAGCAGCAGCGGCAGATGACGCAGCCGGGGAACAACGCTCCGGTATGGCGCGAGGTGCGCAAGGAAGGGGCGCAGCACTACACCAGCATCCCGGGACGCGAGACCGGCGTGCTCGTCCAGTCAGCGGGGCAGACCTGGCGGCAGATCCGCAACGGTCCGGTGACGTTCTACGGCGGCTGGCTGGTGGTCCTGATCTGCCTGCTCATCGCCGCCGTGTACTTCGCGAGAGGCCCGTGGACGCTCCATGAGAAGCCGAGCGGCAGGCTGGTGCCCCGCTTCAGCTCGGCCGAGATGGTCGCGCACTGGTGCATGGCGATCAGCTTCTGCGTGCTCGGCATCTCGGGCCTGATCCTGCTGTTCGGCAAGCACGTCCTGCTGCCGATCATCGGCTATACGCTGTTCTCGTGGCTGTCGCAGCTCGCCAAGAACCTGCACAATTTCGTCGGCCCGTTCTTCATCGTCTCGACCATCGCGTTCGTCGCGATGTTCCTGAAGGACAATCTGCTCAAGGCCTACGACTTCCAGTGGTTCGCGAAAGCCTGGTCATTCGTGGCGCGCGGTGAGCACATTCCCTCGGGCCGCTTCAACGGCGGAGAGAAAGGCTGGTTCTGGGGCGCGATCGTCGTGCTGGGCGTGGTCGTCAGCGTCACCGGCGTCATTCTCCTGTTCCCGAACTTCGACCAGACGCGCGCCACGATGCAGGAAATGTGGGTCTGGCACGCGTCGGCGGCGCTGCTTTACATCGTCATCTCGCTCGGTCACATCTACATGGGCACGATCGGCGTGGAAGGCGCCTACCAGTCGATGCGCACCGGCTATGTCGACGAGATCTGGGCCAGGGAGCACCACGAGTACTGGTACAACGACGTCAAGTCCGGAAGCGTTGCTGCCGCGGGCGGAGCGGTCCCTGCCGGCGCGCCCCACGCTCCGCGAGCTCCACTATGAAGGAAAAATCATGAAGAAGATTCTCGCTGCTCTGGCCGGCGGCCTGCTGATCGGGGTGATCGCGGCATCGCATGCCAAGCTGCCGCCGGCGCCGCCGAAGAGCGATGCCGACAAGGCGGCCGAGGCGGCGAAGGCGGCCGCGGGCAAGGCGAAGGACGCCGAGCTCTTGAACAAGGCGCATGAAAAGGCCGTCGCCAATTACAAGAAGAACAAGGGCGTGTCGATGGACGCGAAGAAAAAGTGAGGCTGGCGCTGTGGATTGCTGCCGCGACGCTCGCCGGCTGCCAGACGATGTCGGCCGAAGAGGCGGCGCGGGCGACCGCGCAGCTGCAGCCGACCAAGGGCAACAAGACGTTCGGCGAAGCGACCTTCGAGCAGAAGGGTGACAAGGTCCATGTCGTGGTCTACGTCCAGGGACTCAAGCCCGGTCAGGAGCACGGCTTTCACATCCACGAGGTCGGCGACTGCAGCTCGGGCGACGGCATGAGCACCAAGGGCCACTTCAATCCCTTCGGCAAGCCGCACGGGCACTTCGGCGGCGCCGAGCGCCATGCCGGCGACCTGCCGGCGCTCAAGGCCGAGAAGAACGGCCGCGCCAAGGTCGATGCCGAGGTCGACATCATCACCGTTACGCCGGGACCGGCGAGCATCATCGGGCGCGCCGTGATCGTGCACGCCGATCCCGACGACTACAGGACGCAGCCGAGCGGCAACGCCGGAGCGCGCATCGCCTGCGGGGTGATCCGGCAGGGCTGAAAAGCGGATTCAGTGGAGGAGGAGGTTGAAAGGGCGCCGCGAGGCGCCCTTTCTCTTAGAGCCCCTCGACGAGGATCACCCTGCCGCGCGAGGCTTTCCGGCGCAGCTCGATGAGGGGCGCATACTCGGGGGAGCGGTACCACTTCAGCGCCTGCTCCATGGACGGGAACTCGAGCACCGCGAGCCGCTTGGGCGACCAGCCGCCTTCCAGCGGCTCCACCTTGCCGCCGCGCACCATGTACTTCCCGCCGTACTTGGCAATCACCCCGGGAACCTGCTTCCGGTAGTCCTCGTAAGCCGAAGGGTCGGTGATGTCGATTTCAGCGATCACGTAAGCAGCCATTTGAGCTCTCCTAAAGCCGCGCAGGCGGCAATTACCGGAATGACGCCCGCCTTATAGCGGAAAAGGGCGACGAGCGCCCCGAGGCCGATCGCCGCCGACGCCCAGTCGAACGCGCCCGAAGGTCCCTGGGGCCACAGGACGTGGTAGGCGAAAAACAGCGCCAGATTCACGACGACGCCCACCACCGCGGCGGTGATTCCGGTCAGCGGCGCCGTAAACCGGATGTTGCCGTGCGTGGTCTCGACGAACGGGGCGCCGGCGAAGATGAACACGAAGGACGGCAGGAAGGTAAAGAAGGTGGCGACGAGCGCTCCCGCGGCGCCGGCAATGAAAAGCGAGTCGCCGGGGAGCGTCCCGGTCCATGCGCCGACGAAGCCGACGAACGCGACCACCATGATCAGCGGCCCCGGCGTCGTCTCGCCCAGCGCCAGGCCGTCGATCATCTGGGGCCCGGTGAGCCACTGGTAGTGCTCGACAGCGCCCTGGTAGACGTAGGGCAGCACCGCGTAAGCGCCGCCGAAGGTGAGCAGCGCGGCCTTGGTGAAGAACCAGCCCATCTGCGTGAGCGTCCCATCCCAGCCGAAGAGCGCCGCAAGCGCTCCGATGGCGAGCGCCCAGATCGCGATGCCCACGCTCACCGCCCGCCACAGCTTCGGCCAGGAGAACAGCGCGTGCGCCGGCGTCGGCGTGCCATCGTCGATCAATGCCGGCCCATGGTTCGCCTGTGCGGCATCGTGGCCGCCCTGGGCGAACACCCCGGGCGCGAAGCGTCCTCCGAGATAGCCGGCGACGGCGGCGGCGATCACGATCGCGGGAAATGGAACGTCGAAGGCGAAGATGGCGATGAATGCGACCGCGGCAACCGCCCACAGCGCAGGATGCTTGAGCGCGCGCGAGCCGATGCGGTAGGCGGCGGCGAGGACGATCGCCGTCACCGCCGGCTTGATGCCGTAGAACAGGCCTGCGACGAGCGGCACGTTGCCGAACGCCATGTAGATCCACGACAGGGCGATCAGGATGAACACCGAAGGCAGGACGAACAGCGTCCCGGCGACGATGCCGCCCCGGCTGCGATGCATCATCCAGCCGATATAGGTGGCGAGCTGCGTCGCCTCGGGGCCGGGCAGCACCATGCAGTAGTTGAGCGCATGGAGGAAGCGGCCTTCCGAGATCCAGCGCCGGCGCTCGACGAGCTCCTGGTGCATGATCGCGATCTGCCCGGTCGGCCCGCCGAAGCTGATGAAGCCGAGCTTCAGCCAGAAGCGAAACGCCTCGCCTAGCGATACGCGTCGGGGTTCCACGTATGGACCTCGTCCTTTCCCTCCTTGCACCAGGCGTAGAGCGCGTCGTAGACCACCATGCCGTGCTCCAGCATTTCGTGGTCTTTTCCAAAATTAATCGACAAACCAAGAGAAATCGCAGCGAGGCCGGCCGCCTGCGGCGCGAGATCGAGCCGGTTGGTGTCCGCCCCGCGCACGACCACTGCGAGCTCCTGCAGCGCCGGGTCCTGCAGATGAAAAATCTTCAGGAAGGCATCGAAGCTGCAAAGCTCCCCGTCGTGGGAGAACTCGACGTCGGGGATGTCATAGGGAACCGCGTCTTTTTCACCGGCAATTTTTCTGACATCGGCGGGCGGCACGTAGAGGAAATCCGCCTCCGGGTCGACGAAGCGGCGGACGAGCCAGGGGCAGGCGATGCGGTCGACCTTCGGCCGCTCGCGGGTGACCCAGCGAGAGGAGCATCCTCCCGGCTTCTTGAAGAGCTCTCCGCCTGTTTCCCGCCAGGCCTCGAGGCCGCCTTCGAGGAACTTCGCGCCCAGCGCCCGGGCCACGCCCTGGCTCACTTGGTGGCCGTGCACGCAGTAAACCACCACGCTGGCCGCGGCGGGCAGCGTCTTCGCCCACTCGTCGACGCGAAGGGGATCGCGCCGCAGCGCCCCCCGGATCAGGTCCGTCGCCTCGAAGAAACGCTCGCGCTTGCGCACGTCGATGACGAGCGGCGGCTCGGTGCTGCGCAGGGATTGACGAAGGCTTGCTGCACTGATTCTCGCGTCCATGGCCTCTCCTTTCAAGAGTTGGCCGCAGAGCTTGGACGCGAGGGCGTCTTGGCGTGGTACGCGCGGGGAGTCTGCGATCCCCGAGGCGGCGTAGGTTGCTCCCGGGCGGTGTCACTTGTCAAGCAGGGGGCGTGGCCGTTCAACCCAGGTCAACGCCGAATCCAGCGGCTCGAATTGCGACGTCTGCGAGCTGTCGTATCCCGGAAGGCCGCGCACCCTCGAGGCGAAGCGGTCGCTCTTCAGGGCCTGCAGAAGCGTCTTCATCGCACCTGCCCGCAAGGCCGACTTCGTGCACGCGAAGAAATAGCGTTCCACCGCGAGCGGCACGAACGCCAGCTTGAAGCGTGTCGCGTCGGCGTGCAGGCCGAAAGCTGCGTCCGCGCGTCCCGAAGCGACGCTCGCCGCGACGGAGAGCTCGGGCTGCCGGGCCGTGCGGGCGCCGGCGCCGCTCTGGCGGTGGATGAAGCGCACGCCCGGACGGGCGAGGTCGTGCACGCTGCGGATGCGCGCGCCCGGCCGCGCGATCAGCCCCTGCTGGCGCGTGACGAAGTGGATCAGCGTGTGCTTGCGGGGATCGAGCCATCGGCCGAGCGCCGCTGCCGCTGCGGCCGCCCGCGGCAGCGCATCGGCGACATGGAATCCCGCGAGGTCGCATTCGCCGCGCGCAAGCGCCGCGAGCGAGTCGTCGGCCCCGCGAAACACGATGTCGAGCTCGAGCGCAGGCCGGCTTATCGCGCGGAGCGCTTCGAGCGCCAGATCGTGGCTGCCATGAATGCTCAGCCGATGGCGGGTGTCGGGCAGCGAGTGGGCGAGCAGCGGCGGAAGCTCCGCGCGCAGCCGCTCGAACTGCCCGCCGAGGGCGGCGCGCACGAGCTCATCGGCGTCGAGCACCCTGCAGCCGAGCGCGCTCAGCCGCGCCGGCCGCCCGCGCTGCATGTCGACGAGCGGCGTTCCGAACAGCCGCGCCGCATCGCCCAGGATTCCCCACGCGGATCGGTAGGACAGGCTTGCCGCCGCCGCCGCCTCGCGCAGCGAAGCGGAGCGCGCGAGCTCTTCGAGCAGGCGCAACAGAACGCGCCCGCGCTCGCGCGACAGGCCCGTCCCGGAGAGCCAGGCGGTATCGAACTCGATCGAGAAGCCGGTATGCACAGAGAGACATATTTAAGTCTCTCTGGGAGCCATTGTAAAGTTGGGTCATTCGTGTAGATATGCAAAGAAATGCATAACAGTGCAATCCTGCTCGACGCACGGCTGTGGCAGATCGTCGCTCTCAGCCTGCAGGTGAGCCTGTCGGCGGTCGCGCTGGCGACCGCTCTTGGCTTGCCGCTCGGTGCCGCGATCGCCGCGGGGCGATTTCCGGGGCGGCATGCCGTCGTCGTCGTGCTGAACGCCCTGATGGGACTGCCGCCGGTAGTGGTCGGCCTCGTGGTGTACCTGTTGCTCTCGCGCGCGGGTCCGCTTGGCGAGCTGGGACTGCTCTTTACCCCGGCGGCGATGATCATCGCCCAGACGATCCTCATCCTGCCCATCATCGCTGCTCTGTGCCGGCAGGCGGTGGAGGACGCGTGGCGCGAATACGACGAGCAGCTGCGCTCGCTCGGCGTGGAGCCGCCGCGCGCCGCGCTTACCGTCCTGTGGGACATCCGCTTCTCGCTGGTCACCGCGGTGCTGGCTGGGCTCGGCAGGGCAAGCGCGGAAGTCGGCGCCGTGATGATCGTCGGCGGGAATATCGACGGCGTTACCCGCGTCATGACCACGACGATCGCTCTCGAGACGTCCAAGGGCGACCTGCCGCTCGCGCTGGGCCTCGGCGGCGTTCTCATCGCGATCGTGCTCGCGCTGAACGCCGCGGCTCACCTCGTCAAGGAGGCCGCCGAGCGGCGCTACGGATGATTCTGCCCCTGAATCTCGAGCATGTTTCGTATGCCGCCGGGGACCGCACGATCATCGAGCCGGTCTCGCTCGAAATCGGCGCCGGCCCCAGCACGATCATCCTGGGCGCCAACGGCGCCGGGAAGAGCGTGCTGATGCGGCTGATGCACGGGCTGCTGCCGCCCACTTCGGGCCGCGTGACCTGGAATGAACGCGATCCCCGCCGGCTGCGCCGTCTGCAGGCCATGGTGTTTCAGCGGCCCGTGATGCTGCGCCGCTCGGCGCTTGCCAACGTGGTTTACGCGCTCGAAGTCGCCGGCATTGCGGCGCCCGGGCGTGAGCGCCTCGCGCGTGAAGCGCTCGACGAAGTCGGGCTCGGGCACCTCGCGCGCCGGCCCGCGCGCGTGCTCTCGGGGGGCGAGCAGCAGCGGCTCGCCCTGGCACGCGCATGGGCGCTGCATCCGGAGGCGCTGTTCCTCGACGAGCCGACGGCGAGCCTCGACCCGACCGCCACGCGCGAGATCGAAACCGTGATCCGCGCCTTCGACGCTTCCGGCACCAAGATCCTCATGGCCACGCACAACCTCGGGCAGGCGCGACGCCTGGGCGACGAGGTGATCTACCTGCACCAGGGGCGCGTCGTCGAGCGCGCGCCGGTAGAACAGTTCTTTTCGCAACCCGCCACGGCCGAGGCCGCGGCTTTCATCAAGGGCGAGTTGCCATGGGGCTGACGCTTGCAGCCGCGGCGGCCGGTTTCATTACCGTGGCCTCGACGACCTCGACCGAGCAGTCGGGGCTGTTCCGGCATCTTTTGCCGAGATTTACTTCTCAAACTGGAATCGAAGTCAGAGTCATCGCGCTCGGCACCGGCCAGGCGCTCGACATGGGCAGGCGCGGCGACGCCGACGTGGTGTTCGTGCACGCCAGGGCGCTGGAGGAGAAATTCGTCGCAGAGGGCTACGGGGTCAGGCGCTTCGAGGTGATGTACAACGACTTCGTGCTGATCGGCCCGCAATCGGACCCGGCAAGGGTGGCCGGCGGCAAAGATGCGGTTCGAGCACTTCAAAGCATATACAAAACCAAAGCGGCATTCGTATCGCGCGGTGACAAGAGCGGCACCCACTTCACCGAGATCGAGCTCTGGAAAGCGGCGGGCGTCGATATCACGAAGGAAAAGAGCCCCTGGTACCGGGAGACGGGCTCCGGCATGGGCCCCGCCCTCAATACCGCCTCCGCCATGAGCGCCTACATCCTCGCCGATCGCGGCACGTGGCTCTCCTTCAAGAACCGCGGCGACCTCGCCATCTCGGTCGAGGGCGACCAGCGCCTTTTCAACCAGTACGGCGTGATCCTGATCAACCCGACAAAGCACGCGCACGTCAAGAAGGAGATGGGCCAGGCGTTCATCGACTGGGTGATATCCCCGGAGGGGCAGAAGGCGATCACCGGCTACAGGATCGGCGGCGAGCAGCTATTCTTTCCCAACGCGAGGAACCGACATGATAAATAGCGAGGCGTGGACGAAATCGTCATCGCGCTGCTCGCGGCGGGAATGCTGGTGGCCGCGTTCGGCTACGCCGCGGTCGGCCATGGCGGCGCATCGGCCTATATCGCCGCCATGGCGCTCGCAGGGATCGCGCCGCAGGAGATGCGGCCGATCGCGCTCCTGCTCAACGTCGTGGTGTCGTCGCTCGCCAGCTACAAGTTCCACCGCGCGGGTCATTTCCGCTGGCGGCTGTTCTGGCCGTTCGCGGCGGTCTCGATTCCGCTCGCCTATGTGGGGGGCGCGATCACGCTGCCCGGGCAGGCATACAGGATCCTGGTGGGCGTCGTTCTGCTCTACGCCGCGTGGCAGCTCTGGAGAAGCGGCCGGGGCGGCGAGGAGATGCGCGCGGTGCGCGAGCTGCCGGTGCCCTGGGCAATGGCGATTGGCGCTGCCATGGGATTGCTGGCGGGCCTCACCGGGGTCGGCGGCGGGATATTTCTCAGCCCGCTGCTTCTCATGCTGGGCTGGGCGGGGACGAAGCAGACCTCGGCGGTCGCGGCGCCCTTCATCCTGGTGAACTCGATCGCAGGACTGCCCGCGATCTTCGTCGCCGGAACGGCGGCGTTGCCCGGGTACGTCGGGGTCCTCGCGGCGGCAGTATTGGCCGGCGGCTGGATGGGCGCCGAGTACGGCAGCCGGCGCTTCGCCAATCCCGTGGTGCGGCGCATGCTCGCCGTCGTATTGGCGCTCGCCGGTGCGAAAATGGTTTCGGCATGAAAATCTTCGGCTTTGCGGGCTGGTCGGGAAGCGGCAAGACGACGCTGATCGAGCAGCTCATCCCGCGCTTCGTGCAGCGCGGCTTGAGCGTGTCGCTGATCAAGCACGCGCACCATACCTTCGACGTCGACCAGCCCGGCAAGGATTCGTATCGCCACCGGCACGCCGGCGCAGCCGAGATCCTGGTCACTTCCTCGCGCCGCTGGGTGCTGATGCACGAGCTGCGAGGCGCGCACGAGCCGGCGTTCGAGGAGCAGGTGAAGCGCATATCGCCCTGCGACCTGCTGTTCGTCGAGGGGTTCAAGTTCGCGCCGATTCCGAAGCTCGAGGTCTGGCGCGCCGCGACCGGCGAGCCCTTGCTGCATCCGAACGACCCGCACATCGTAGCCGTCGCCTCGGACACGAAAGTGGACACGAAGCTGCCGCTGCTTGACCTCAACGACGTCTCCGGGATTGCGAATTTCATTCTTCAAAAGCTGGAATTGACGTGAACACGGGTCTGCTCTCGGTCGACGAGGCGCTCGAGCTGCTGCTCTCGGGCGCAAGGCCGGTGTCCGGCATCGACGAGCTTCCGACCCTCGAGGCGAGCGGCCGCGTCCTCGCCCGTCCCCAGCGCTCGGCGATGGACGTGCCGCCGATGGACAACAGCGCCATGGACGGCTATGCAGTTCGCATTTCGGATATCAAGAATTCAGCATCGGGACTCAAGGTAAGCCAAAAAATTCCCGCTGGCTCGGTCGGAAGCGCGCTCGAGCCCGGTACCGCGGCGCGCATCTTCACCGGGGCGCCGATCCCGCCGGGGGCCGATGCGGTGGTGATGCAGGAGCACTGCGTTTCAGAAAACGAATTCGTTCTCATAAAAAAAGAACCCAAACTCGGGGACTGGATCCGCCGCACCGGGAGCGACGTGCGCAAGGGCGGCGAGATTCTGCCCGCCGGCAAGCGGCTGCTGCCGCAGGATATCGGCCTCGCGGCCTCGGTCGGTCTCAAGGCCTTGCCGGTATTCAGAAAGATCCGCCTGGGGTTGTTTTTTACCGGCGACGAGCTCGTCATGCCGGGCGAGCCGCTGGCGCCGGGCCGCATCTACAACTCGAACCGGTTTACGCTGCGCGGTCTCGCGCAGGTGTTCGGCTGCGAGGTGCGCGATTACGGCATCGTTCCGGACGGTCTCGAGGCGACGCGCGAGGTGCTGCGCCGCGCGGCGGGCGAATGCGACGTCATCGTGACCTCGGGGGGCGTATCGGTGGGCGAGGCGGATTTCGTAAGACCCGCGGTCGAAGCCGAGGGCAAGCTCCTGATGTGGCGCATCGCCATGAAGCCGGGGCGGCCCCTGGCTTTCGGAACGGTCCGGAATTCCTTCTTCATAGGGCTGCCGGGCAACCCGGTGTCGAGCTTCGTGACCTTTCTCGTCTTCGTGCGGCCGTTTCTGCTCAAGACCCAGGGGCTGTCCGATGTCCGGCCGAGAGCGATCGGCGCGCGCGCCGACTTCGACTGGGCCGAGCCCGATGCCAGGCGCGAGTTCCTGCGCGTAAAATGGAACGCGGCGGGCGGCCTGGATCTGTACCCGACCCAGGACTCCGCGGTTCTCGCCTCGACCGCCTGGGCCGACGGCCTGGTGGACAATCCGGCCGGCCACGCGATCAGGAAGGGCGACATGGTGCGCTTCCTGCCTTATTCGGAGCTGTACTGGTGAAGGTGAAAGTTCTCTATTTCGCCGGCCTGCGCGAGCAGCTCGGCTCTCCGGGCGAGGAGATCGAGCTGCCGCCGGCCGTCACGACCGTGGACGCCTTGCGCCGGCACCTCAGGGCGCGCGGCGGCTCGTACGAAGCGGCGCTCGCGGAGAAAAAACTGCTGCGCATGGCGATCAACCGGGACATGGTGCAGGCGAACGCCGCCATCCGTGCAGGCGACGAAGTGGCGTTCTTCCCG
>Ga0114945_10002368_pt1 | contig 11133 bp, 9 predicted proteins | sample OV2TP3_FD_87194 | JGI IMG/M metagenome (GOLD analysis project Ga0114945, IMG submission 87194) | Hot spring microbial communities from Beatty, Nevada to study Microbial Dark Matter (Phase II) - OV2 TP3 | ecosystem: Environmental > Aquatic > Thermal springs > Hot (42-90C) | place: USA: Beatty... | reverse complement strand
TGCCGACTCCGCAATCTCCGTCATCGTGGCGAGCGCACCGAGCTGGAGGCCGTCTGCGGCGTCGAAGCGGATGCCGCGCAGGTCGCACAGGCCCTTGATATCACCAGCGCCCGCGGGGCGTAGAGACCGGCCTGGAGATTGGGAACCATGTCGGTGGCGCCGGCGACGACCATGGCATCGGGGCCGTGCTGGGCCAGGTGGCCGAGCGCTTCCTCGAGCGTCGCACAGACGTGCGGCACGTTGGCGGCCTCTTCGGGCGGCAGGTGGTACATGTCCTTGTCGATCGGGTCGCCCGGGTGGATCTTGTTCTGCACGCCATCGAGCCCCGCCATCAGCATCGCCGCGAACGCGAGGTAGGGGTTCGCGGTCGGATCGGGAAAGCGCACCTCGACGCGGCGCGCCTTCGGGCTCGACACGTACGGGATGCGGCAGGCCGCCGAGCGGTTCTTCGCCGAGTAGGCGAGATTGATCGGCGCCTCGAACCCCGGCACCAGGCGCTTGTAGGAGTTCGTTCCCGGGTTGGTGATCGCGTTCAGCGCCTTGGCGTGCTTGATGATGCCGCCGATGTAGTAGAGCGCGAACTCCGAGAGGCCCGAGTAGAGGTTGCCGGCAAACAGGTTGGTGCCGCCCTTCCAGACCGACTGGTGCACGTGCATTGCCGAGCCGTTGTCCCCGACCACCGGCTTGGGCATGAAAGTCGCCGTCTTGCCGTAGGAAGCGGCCGTGTTCCACACCGTGTACTTGAGGATCTGCATCCAGTCGGCGCGCTGCACCAGCGGCGCGAAGCGCGTGCCGATCTCGTTCTGCCCCATGGCGCCCACCTCGTGGTGGTGCACCTCGACCTCCACGCCCTGCTGCTCGAGCGCGAGCGACGCCGCGTTGCGGATATCGAGCAGCGTGTCGGTCGGGGGCACCGGGAAGTAGCCGCCCTTGACCGGCGCGCGATGGCCCATGTTGCCCGACTCGTAGTCGATCCCGGAGGACCAGGGCGCCTCTTCCGACTTGATCTTCACCGAGCAGCCCTGCATGTCGACGCTCCAGGTGACGCCGTCGAAGATGAAGAACTCGGGCTCCGGGCCGAAATAGGCGACCTCGCCCAGGCCGGTGGACCTGAGGTAGGCCTCGGCGCGCTTGGCGATGCCGCGCGGGCAGCGGTTGTAGGGCTTGCCATCCGCGGGCTCGATGACGTCGCAGGTGATGTCGAGCACCGCCTCGTCGGTGAACGGGTCCATGCGCGCCGTCGCCGCCTCGGGCATGAGCAGCATGTCGGAAGCCTGGATGCCTTTCCAGCCGGCGATGGAGGAGCCGTCGAACGCGTGCCCCAGCTCGAACTTTTCCTTGTTGAAATATTTCACCGGCACCGTTACGTGCTGCTCCTTGCCGCGGGTGTCGGTAAAGCGCAGGTCGACGAACTTCACTTCCTTGTCCTTGATCAGCTTCAGCACGTCATCAGGCGTCATCGCCATCTCGGGTCTCCTGGGCGGAATGGGAATGCGGGCCGAGCACCGGCCGGACCTGCGGGAATGAGCAGATTTCGTGCCAAACTCGGCTGCGCCGGCCAGCCCCCCTCGACTGGCCAAAGCGGTGCGATTCTAAACCGAGCCCCATGGCACCGTGAAGGTGCGGCCGTGTTGGACGGCGCACCGGCACGGTGCAACAGCCTGCAGCAGCGGGCCTTCCCTTCCTATAATGTGAGCCATGGCCGGCCCTGCCGAAATCAAGCGCCTGGCCCGGGAGCGCGGCCAGCAGCTCGGGCTTCCATACGCCGGCGCGCTCCTGCCCGCCGAGGCGCATGCGCTGATGCAGGCCGGGGCACGGCTGGTGGACGTGCGCACGCGTGCGGAACTCGACTGGGTGGGGCGCGTTCCGGGCGCGCTCTACGTCGAGTGGAACGGCTACCCCGGCGGCCAGATCAACCCGAGCTTCCTGCAGCAGCTCGCCGAGCTCGCCGGCAAGGGCGAGCCGCTGATGTTCATCTGCCGGTCCGGCGGGCGCTCGCACATGGCGGCGCAGGTCGCGACGCAGGCCGGATTTCGCGAGTGCTACAACGTGCTCGAGGGATTCGAGGGCGACAAGGACGCCGCGCAGCACCGCGGCAGCGTCGGCGGCTGGAAGGTTGCCGGCCTTCCCTGGGTCCAGGGCTAGGGCGCGCGCCCCCGATCCTCAATCGGCGAGAGCGGTCCGCTCGACGGCCCAGGCGCGCAGGCGCGCGATGCGCTCGGCCATCGTCACCGACAGCGGCCGGGTTCGCGCGATCTCCGCGAGGATCAGGCTGGTGTCGACTGGGCTGCCGCTGGCCATCGATTCGTACAGCGCCGCGACGATCGCCTGCTCGATCTCCGCGCCCGAAAAGCCGTCTGCGGCGCCCGCCAGCGCGGCGAGGTCGAAGCGCTTCGCGTCGAGCCTGCGCTTGCGCAGGTGGATGGCGAAGATCTCCTGCCGCGCCGGATCGTCGGGGAGATCGACGAAGAAGATCTCGTCGAGGCGGCCCTTGCGCACCAGCTCGGGCGGCAGGCTTTCGATGTCGTTGGCCGTCATCGCTCTTGCGTCCGGCATCTGCAGCGCGAAGCGCGCGCAGGCGCGGGCGAGCTCCGGCGCGAGCTCGAGCTTCGGGCTCACCAGCACGAGCGTGCGCGGCGTCCTGGCGTAGCCGGCCGCGATCTGCCGCATCAGGCGCACGTTGAGCGGATCGTCGAGGAAGGGGTGCGCATCGAGCAGCACGTACAGGCCCGCCTGGCCCGTCTTGTTGACGTGCGCAAGGCACTCAGCCCGGGCCTCATGCGGACCAGTCCACGAGGCCGAGCCACCCGGTGGCGAGCACCAGGGCCCCGAAGCCGATCCGGTACCAGGCGAACGGCCGGAAGTCGTGCGTCGCGACGTAGCGGATGAGCCAGCGGATCACGGCAAACGCCGACACGAAGGAGGCCGCGAGGCCGGCGCCGAACAGCGGCAGGTCGCCGGCGTCGAACAGCGCCCGGTTCCACCACAGATCGTAGCCGCCGGCCACCACCAGCGTCGGCACGGCGAGGAAGAAGGAGAATTCGGTGGCCGCCTTGCGCGAGAGCCCGAAGAGCATGCCGCCGATGATGGTGGCGCCTGCGCGCGAGGTCCCCGGGATGAGCGCAAAGCACTGCGCGATCCCGACCTTGAGCGCATCGAGCCACGTCATGGCCCGGGTGTCGCCGACGCGCGCCGTGCGCCCGCCGCGCTCCACCAGCAGGATGATCACGCCCCCGGCGATGAACGCGAGCGCGACCGGCACGGCGTGAAACAGGAACTGCTTGATGGCGCTGCCGAAGGCCAGGCCGAGCGCGGCCGCCGGCAGGAAGGCGACCGCCAGGTTGCGCCAGAGCGCCGGGTCGATGCTGAAGAAGCGCGCGCGGTACTCCCAGAGCACCGCCAGCATGGCGCCGGTCTGGACGGCGACGAAGAACACGCCCGCGCGCGCGTCGTTGAACCCGAGCATGCCGCCGGCGAGGATCAGGTGGCCGGTGCTCGAGATGGGGAGAAACTCGGTCAGCCCTTCGACGATGCCCAGGATGAGCGCATCGAGCAGCGTCGCATCGCGCATCTGCGCGCGATGCTATCACCCCCGCGCGTGCTCGAGGACGAAGCGGCGGATCTCGGGCCAGAACAGCGGGTGCGCATCAGTGCTGTTGTGGCCCGCGTCCTGCAGCAGCACCCGGCGCTTCGGGCCGCCCCAGGCCTCGAACAGCCGCTCGGCGTGCACGGGCGGAATCACCTCGTCGCGCTCCGCGATCAGGCACAGCAGCGGCGCCTTCTGCGCCGGCGCGAGCGCAAGCGAGTCGAAGCGGTGCCTGAGCATCAGGTCCACCGGCAGGTACCAGTAGTAGCGCTTGGCCACCGCGGCGAGGCTCTCGAAGGGCGAGACGAGGACGAGCGCACGCAGCGGCCGCTGCGCGGCGAGCTGCACCGCCACGCCGCTGCCGAGGCTCCTGCCGAAGGCGAGGATGCGCTTCGCGTCCACCCCGGGGAGCTTCGCCACGTGGTCGTAGAGCTGCAGCGCGTCCGCGACAAGCGCCTTCTCCGAGGGCGAGCCCTGGCTCGCGCCGTAGCCGCGGTAGTCGACGAGGACCCAGCCCAAGCCCGGGGTCTCGCGCACCGATTCCAGCATCCAGGACACTTCCTCAGCGTTGCCGCCGAAGTACAGCACCACCGGCCCCGAGCCTTTCGCGTGCCAGGCGTGCAGCCGCGTGCCCTCGGTCGTCGCCAGGTTGATCTCCTCGACCGCGGGGAAGCCGCGCGCGATCGCGGCGCGGCGCGCCTCCGACAACGGCTGGCGGTAGAAGATCAGCCCGTCCTGCGCGAAGTAGACGACGAGCGGCAACCCGACCGCGACCGCGGCTGCGATCTTCAGCAGGCTGGCCAGCGTCTCCAAACGGGGGTCAGGCCCTCGGCTTCTCCTGCTGGTAGATCTGCGCGCCCTGCTTCACGAACTCGACCGACTTCTCCTTCAGCCCCCGCTCGACGTAGTCGCGCACGTCCTGCGTGATCTTCATCGAGCAGAAGTGCGGGCCGCACATGGAACAGAAGTGCGCGAGCTTGGCCCCCTCCTGGGGCAGCGTCTCGTCGTGGAACTCGCGCGCGGTGTCGGGGTCCAGGCCCAGGTTGAACTGATCGGCCCAGCGGAATTCGAAGCGTGCCTTGGAGAGCGCGTTGTCGCGCGCCTGCGCCCCCGGGTGCCCCTTGGCGAGGTCGGCGGCGTGCGCCGCGATCTTGTAGGCGATGATGCCGTCCTTGACGTCCTTCTTGTTGGGCAGCCCGAGGTGCTCCTTGGGCGTCACGTAGCACAGCATCGCGGTGCCGTACCAGCCGATCATCGCCGCGCCGATCGCGCTCGTGATGTGGTCGTAGCCGGGCGCGATGTCGGTGGTGAGCGGCCCCAGGGTGTAGAAAGGCGCCTCGTCGCAGTACTTGAGCTGCAGCTCCATGTTCTCCCGGATGAGCTGCATCGGCACGTGCCCGGGGCCCTCGATCATCACCTGGCAGTCGTTCTGCCAGGCGATTTTCGTCAGCTCGCCGAGCGTCCTCAGCTCCGCGAGCTGCGCCTCGTCGTTGGCGTCCGCGATCGAGCCGGGACGCAGCCCGTCGCCGAGGCTGAAGCTCACGTCGTAGGCGCGCATGATCTCGCAGAGCTCGGCGAACCGCGTGTACAGGAAGCTCTCCTCGTGGTGCGCGAGGCACCACTTGGCCATGATCGAGCCGCCGCGCGAGACGATCCCCGTGACCCGGCGGGCGGTCAGCGGGATGAAGGGCAGGCGCACGCCGGCGTGGATGGTGAAGTAGTCCACGCCCTGCTCGGCCTGCTCGATGAGCGTGTCGCGGAAGATCTCCCAGGTGAGCTCTTCGGCCTTGCCGTCCACCTTCTCGAGCGCCTGGTAGATCGGCACGGTGCCGATGGGGACGGGGGAATTGCGCACGATCCACTCACGCGTCTCGTGGATATGCCTGCCGGTGGAGAGGTCCATCACCGTGTCGGCGCCCCAGCGGATCGCCCAGGTCATCTTGTCCACTTCCTCGCCGATCGAGGAGGTGACGGCGGAATTGCCGATGTTGCAGTTGATCTTGACGAGGAAGTTGCGCCCGATCGCCATCGGCTCGGACTCCGGGTGGTTGACGTTCGCCGGGATGATGGCGCGGCCGCGCGCGACTTCGCTCCTCACGAACTCCGGCGTCGCCTCGCGCGGGATCGAGGCGCCGAAGGCTTCGCCCGGGTGCTGCGGGCCGAGGGCTTCGGCGAGCCGCTGGCTCTCCCGGATCGCGACGAACTCCATCTCCGGGGTGACGATGCCGCGCTTCGCGTAGTGCATCTGAGTGACGCAGCGCCCCTTCCTCGGCTTGCGGTGCAGGTCGAAGCGCAGCTCGGCGAGCTTCGGGTCGGCGAGCCGGCGTCGCCCGAACTCCGAGCTTGGGCCCGGCAGCGTCTCCACGTCGCCCCTTTCCAGGATCCACCGCTCGCGCAGCGCGGGCAGCCCCTTGCGGATGTCGATCCTCGCCCGCGGGTCGGTGTACGGGCCCGAGGTGTCGTAGACCGTGACCGGCGGGTTGTCCCCGGACTGCGAGATGCTGCGCACCGGCACGCGCAGGTCGGGGCGCGAGCCCTCGAGGTAAGTCTTGCGGGAGCTCGGCAGCGGCTGGACCGCCGCCGCATCCACCTGCGCGGTGGCGGCGAGGAACTTCGGATTGGCGCTCATGGCTTTCCCTTCGGCGGCATTACCCGCATCAGGTTCAATGGGTTTCTCTCACCCGGGGGCGCGCCGTTTCAAACGCGCCGCCAGGACCCCTCGTGCAGCTGCCACGCTACTGCAATCGCGCCGCGCTGACAAGGAAGCGGCGCGCGCTTGATACCATTGCGGCGGCCCATTCCCCCGACGTGGTCATGTCCATCCGCCGTCGTCTCGCCGCCGCCGCCGCGGCCGCGCTGCTCGCCGCGCCCGCGCTGGCGAAGAAGAACCTCGCCGCCGAGCCCGAGGCGCCCAAGCCGCCCGCGCCGGTCGTCGTCAAGACGCTCGCCGAGGTCGCGCTCTACCCGGAGCGCGACGCCTCGGCCCAGGCGGTCTCGCTCAACGAGTCGCGCATCGCGGCCGAGATCGCCGGGCGCATCGAGGCGATCCCGGTGCAGGCAGGCGAGCGGGTGGCCCAAGGGGCGGTGCTCGCGCGCATCGACTGCCGCGACCACGAGCTCGCGCGGGGCCGCGCGCAGGCGGCGCTCGCCGCCTCGCGTTCTCGCCTGGCGCTCGCCGAGCAGCAGCTCGCGCGCGCCCGCGAGCTCGCCGCGAAAGGCTTCTTCTCCAAGGAAGCGGCGGACGCGCGCGCCACCGAGCTGGCGGTGATGCGCGCCGAGACCGAGCAGGCGAGCCTGCAGCTGCAGACCGCGGCGCGCGCGGTCGAGAAATGCGTGGTGCGCGCTCCCTTCCCCGCGATCGTGCGCGAGCGCCTGGGGCAGGTCGGCGAGCTTGCCGCGCCGGGCACGCCGCTGGTTGCGCTCGCCGACTCGAGCCGGGTCGAGGTCTCGGCGCAGGTCCAGGTGCAGGACGCGGAGTCGCTGCGTCGCGCGCGCGAGGTGCGCTTTTCCGGCGACGGCGGCAGCCGCGCCGTGCGGCTGCTGCGCGTTTCCCCCGCCATCGACCGCCAGGCGCGCACTGTGGAGGCGCGCCTCGCCTTCGCCGCCGAGCCGGCCGCGCCCGGGGCGGCCGGGCGCATCGCCTGGCGCGATGCGCAGCCGTACCTTCCGCCCGCGGTCATGGTGCGCCGCGGCGGCGCGCTCGGCGTTTTCGTGGTGCGCGAGGGACGCGCGCGCTTCACGCCGCTCGCCGGCGCGCAGGAAGGCCGGCCGGCGGCGGCGAGCGGTATCGCCGTGGACGCCCGCATCGTGGTGAGCGGCCAGCTCACGGTGCAGGACGGCCAGAAGCTGCCGTGAAGCTCCTCGAGCTGCTGATCCGCAACCACCCACTCGCCAACATCACGTTCGCGGTCGTGCTCGTGATGGGCTCGCTCGCCTACGGCCTGATGCCGCGCGAGCAGGATCCCGAGATCAACTTCAACTGGGTCAACATCACCGTGGTGCTGCCCGGGGCCTCGGCCGAGGACGTCGAGAAGCGCGTCACGCAGCCGCTGGAGGACGCGATCAAGCAGGTCGCCGACGTGCGCTTCGTGATCTCCAACAGCCGCGAGAACGTCTGCTCGGTGCTGGTGCGCTTTCGCGACATCTCCGAGCGCGTCTTCGACAAGCGGGTCAACGACCTGCGCCGCGAGATCCAGAACAAGGCCCAGGCCGAGCTGCCGGCAGAAGCCAAGGACCCGCGCGTGCTGGAGATCACGACTTCGAACGGCTTCCCCACGGCGCAGGTGCTGCTCTCGGGCCGCGGCGACGACGAGGTGATGCGCCGCGTCGCACGCGAGGTGCGCAACGACCTCGAGCGCATGGCGGGGATCGACCAGGTGTTCGCGCTCGGCCTGCGCGACCCGGAGCTGCGCGTGGAGTTCGAGCCGCGCGCGCTCGCCGCGCGCGGCCTCAACGCGGCCGACCTGGCGGACGCGGTCGGCGGATGGTTCCGCGACACCTTCGCCGGCAAGACGCAGGCGGGCCGCGAGTCCTGGCTGGTGCGCATCGTCGGCCAGGAGGCCGATCCCGAGTACCTCGCGGGCCTCACCGTCGCCGTGCCCGGCACGCGCCAGCGCGTGCCGATCGACGCGCTTGCCGGGACCAGCCGCGCCCGCGCCACGCCCGTGCACCTCGCCTCCTCGGGCGGCCGGCCCGGGGTGGTGCTCTCGGTGACCAAGAAGAGCTACACCAACACGCTCGAGCTGGTGGCGCGCATCCGCGCCTACATCGCGGAGAAGCAGATGCGCGTGGCCGCCTCCGGTCTCGCGCTCGCGCTGATCGACGACCAGACCATCCCGACGCGCACTGCGATCGACATCATGGAGTCGAACGCGCTGCTGGGCCTCGCCCTGGTGCTCGCGGTGTGCTGGATCTTCCTCGGCACGCGCGTCTCGATCCTGGTCGCGCTCGGCATCCCGTTCGCGCTCGCCGGCGGCCTCGCCCTGCTGCACGCGACCGGCTTCACGCTCAACATCTCGGTGCTGCTCGCGGTCGTGATCGTGCTGGGGATGCTGGTGGATGACGCCGTGGTCGTGGTCGAGGCGATCTACTACCGGGTGCAGCGCGGCGCCGAGGTACTCGCCGCCTCGCTCGACGCGCTGCGCGAGACCTTCGCCCCCGTGACCTCCTCGGTCGCGACCACCATCGCCGCCTTCCTGCCGCTGATGCTGCTTCCCGGGATCGTCGGCAAGTTCATGTTCGTGATCCCCTTCGTGGTGACGCTCACCCTCGCGATCAGCCTCGTCGAGGCCTACTGGATGATCCCGGCCCACATCACCGCGCTCAGGCTCGATCTCTCGAAGCCTTCGCGCATGCAGCGCATGCGCCACCGCTTCACGCACCTGCTGCGGGTGCGCTACTCGCGCGCGCTGCTCTACGTCATGCGCCGGCCGAAGCGCTTCGCGGCGGTGATCGTGGCCGCGGTGCTCGCCGCCGGAGCGTCGGTGGCCGGGGGGCTGGTGCGCATGGAGTTCTTCGCCTTCGACCCGATCCGCCTCTTCTACGTCAACGTCGACATGCCCGCGGGCGCGCCTATCGAGCAGACCCTTGCGCGCGTCGAGCAGGTCGAGCGCGCGGTGCGCGCGCGCCTGCGCGAGGGCGAAGCGCGCGCGCTCACCTCGCTCGCCGGGGTCAAGTTCACCGACACCGAGCCGCTCTGGGGCGATCCCTACGGCCAGGTGCTGGTGTCGCTCAACCCGCGCGGCGGCGAATCGCGCGACGTTCTCGAGATCGTCGAGTCGATGCGCCGCGACATCGTCGCGCTGCCCGGGGAGGGCCGTGTGAGCTTCCTCGCGCTCTCGGGAGGCCCGCCGACCTCCAAGCCGATCCGCGTACGGGTGAGGAACGACGACTACGCCGAGTTGCGCGCCGCGACCGACGCGCTGCTCGGCATCGTGCGCTCGATCGGCGGCACCAGGGACGTCACCGACGACGACGTGCCGGGGCGGCCGCAGCTGGTGCTCGAGATCGACCGCGAGGCGGTGCGCGCCGCGGGCCTCTCCCCCGGGCTGGTGGCGCGACTGGTACGGCTGCACGTGGACGGCGAGATCGTCACCGAGATGCGCGACCAGGGCGAGAAGGTCGAGGTGCGCGTGCGCGCCGCGCCGCGCGAGACGGCCGACGTCGCGCGGCTGCTCGACGATCCCGTGGCCCTGCCCGGCGGGGGCACGACGACGCTGCGCGCGCTGACGCGCGCCCGCACGCGCGAGGGCAAGGGCGTCATCAAGCACTACAACCTGCGCCGTTCGATCACCGTCGAGGCCGACATCGACCGCCGGCAGACCGACACGGTGGCGGTGAACGACGCCATCCGCGCGCAGTGGCGGAAGATCCGTGCCCGCTACCCCGCGACCACGCTCGACTTTTCGGGCGAGCTGGACGACATCCAGGAGAGCCTGGAGGCCATGAAGGTGCTGTTCCTGCTCGGCGTGGGCCTCATCTACGTGATCCTCGCCGCGCAGTTCCGCAGCTACTGGCAGCCGGCGATGATCCTGGTCACGGTGCCGCTCGCCTTCACCGGGGTGGTGTTCGGGCTGCTCGTCTCGGGGAACCCGCTGTCGCTGTACACGCTCTACGGCGTCATCGCGCTCACCGGCATCGCGGTCAATTCGGCGATCGTGCTGATCGACGCCGCGAACCACCGCCGGCGCCAGAGGATGAGCGTGCTGCACGCCGCGGTGTACGCGGCGCGCCGGCGCGTGGTGCCGATCATCATCACCAGCACCACCACCATCGCGGGCCTGTTCTCGCTCGCCTTCGGCCTGGGCGGGCACTCGCTCATCTGGGGCCCGGTGGCGGCATCGATCGTCTGGGGGATCGGCTTTTCCACCCTGCTCACCCTCTTCGCCATGCCGATGCTCTACTGGGGACTGATGCCCGAGCACCGGGCGCGGCGGCGGGTCTAAGCGCCTGATCGGGATCATCGCCCTCTTCGGCATGATCATGAGGAACTCGGTGATCCTGGTGGACCAGATCCGGCAGGACCTCGCCGAGGGCCGCCACCCCTGGGAGGCGATCCGCGAATCGGCGGTGCGGCGCTTCCGCCCGATCATGCTGACCGCCGCCGCCGCGGTGCTGGCGATGATCCCGCTCACCCGCAGCGAGCTGTGGGGGCCGATGGCGATGGCGATCATGGGGGGGCCTGGTGGTCGCCACCGTCCTCACGGTGCTGTTCGTGCCCGCGCTCTACGCGGCGTGGACCCGGGTGCGGCGCCCCGGGGCGGCTGAGCTAGAATCGCCTTCCCCGCTGCAGATGAGCCCCGCCCGATGAACCTCGAACAGGCCCGCGCCAACATGGTCGAGCAGCAGATCCGCACCTGGGAAGTGCTCGACCAGGACGTGCTCGACCTGCTCTACGCCGTGCCGCGCGAGGAGTTCGTGCCCCCGCAGCTGCGCAACCTCGCCTTCGGCGACCTCGAGCTGCCGCTCGGCGAGGGCGAGACGATGTGGCCCCCGCGGCTGGAGGCGCGCGTGCTGCAGGAGCTGGCGCCGCGGCGCAGCGACCGCGT
>Ga0114945_10002367_pt1 | contig 11134 bp, 9 predicted proteins | sample OV2TP3_FD_87194 | JGI IMG/M metagenome (GOLD analysis project Ga0114945, IMG submission 87194) | Hot spring microbial communities from Beatty, Nevada to study Microbial Dark Matter (Phase II) - OV2 TP3 | ecosystem: Environmental > Aquatic > Thermal springs > Hot (42-90C) | place: USA: Beatty... | reverse complement strand
GTCGCTCGAAGGCAGGCCGGTCATCGTCGATGACCTGGTGCTGCCGCAGCGGCTGTTCCCCGACCTCACCGAGAAGGTGTTCACCGGACGGGACAATACGATCTACCACCTCTACCAGACCCGCTACGGCATCAACGTGCTGCGCACCAGCGAGCGGCTGCGGGCGGCGCTGGCGAGCACCGATGTCGCGCGATTGCTCGGGATCCGGAAAGGCGCGCCGGTCCTCGAAATCAGCCGAAGCGCGTTGACTTACCAGAATGCGCCCGTCGAGCTGCGGCACAGCCTGGTGAACACGCAGGAGCACGAGTACTTCTCGGATCTCGGCAAGGATGACGCCGCTTAGCCGGCGGGCCTTTCTCCAGGCGCTTGCCGGCCTTGGCGCGCTCGGCGCGCTTGCGCTTCGCGCGCAGCCGCGCTTCAGCCGTTACCCTTTCAGCCTGGGCGTCGCTTCCGGCTACCCCTCGCCTTCCAGCGTGGCTCTCTGGACCCGGCTCGCGGGCGAGATCGATCCTGTCGCGGTACCGGTGCGCTGGGAAGTCGCGGCCGACGAGTCCATGCGGACCGTTATCCATTCCGGTGAAACGCAGGCTGAATCGGCCTGGGCACATTCGGTCCACGTCGAGGTGCAGGGCCTCGAGCCGGACCGATGGTACTGGTATCGCTTCACGGCGGGCGACGCGCAGAGCCCGGTCGGCCGCACGCGCACGGCACCGCCCGCCAGCGCGGCCCCGCAGGGGCTGCACTTCGCGTTCGCCTCCTGCCAGCAGTACGAGCAGGGCTATTACGGCGCCTACCGCCGCATGATCGCCGACGATCCGCAGCTCATCGTTTTTCTCGGCGATTACATCTACGAGTCGACCTGGGGCAAAGACCATGTGCGCAGCCACGGCGCTCCAGAGCCCTATACGCTGCGGGACTACCGGGCGCGTCATGCGCTCTACAGGAGCGACCCCGATCTGCAGGCGGCGCACGCCGCCTGCCCGTGGATCGTCATCTGGGACGACCACGAGGTCGACAACGACTACGCCGACGACCGTCCCGAGGACGGCATGGAGCGCGTGCAGTTTCTCGAGCGTCGCGCCGCGGCCTACCGCGCATATTACGAGCACATGCCGCTGCCTCCCCGCATGCGGCCCGAGGGCCACCGCATGCGCATCTACACCCACCTCGACTGGGGTCGGCTCGCGCGCTTCTATCTCCTCGATAACCGGCAATACCGCTCCTGGCACGCCTGCCCGCGCGGCGGCCGCCGCGGCGGCTCGAACACGGTCGACGTGGCGCAATGCACGCGCATCAACTCCCCGGGACGCAGCATGCTCGGCAGGCTGCAGGAGCGCTGGCTCGACAACGCGCTCGGCGATTCGCGCGCTGCGTGGAACGTGCTCGCGCAGACCACCACCATGGCGCAGTTCGACCAGCTGGCCGGGCCGGGGCGGCGCGCCTGGACCGACGGCTGGGACGGTTATCCCGCGGCGCGAAACCGTCTTTTGACTTCTTTTCTTGACAGACGAACTTCCAACCCGGTTGTCATCGGCGGCGATGTGCACTCGTTCAATATCGGCCAGCTGAAGCTCGATTTCGACGATCCGGCGTCGCCGGTGGTCGCGAGCGAGTTCGTCGGCACCTCGATCACCTCGCAGGCCTGGCCCCAGGATCGCGTCAACCAGTACCTGCCCGACAACCCGCATCTGCTTTTCGCCGAAAGCCGCTATCGCGGCTATACGCGCGTGGATCTCAGCCAGAAGCTCTGGAAAGCGGACCTGCGCGGGATGGAGACGGTGCAGCGGCGCGACGCGTCCTGCAGAACGCTCGCGAGCTTCGTGGTGGAAGACGGAAGACCGGGACCGCTGAGAGCCTAGCGGCAGCGCAGGTTGGCGCTCGAGTCTTCGATCGGCTTGCTGCAGTCCTGCTCGTTCACCGTGCGTGTCGGCGAAAGCTCGGGAGCGGGCTCGGGATTGCCCGCAGTCATCGTCATGAACGGGTTGGCGCGATAGCGAACGCCGTCGCGCTCCATCTCGATCATCCCGGTCGTAATGATCGCCAGGCCGAGGAGCGTGCTCGCGGTCGAGCCGAGATGCAGCCTGACCTGCGCGCCGCCCTGCACCGGTGGCGGATTACCGGAATTGATGTTGACATGCGTGTGCGCGCAGCCGCCGAGCAGAATCAATAGCAGCGCAGCGAGCCTCATCCGGCGATTCTACGCCCGCGAGCAGGCGCGCTGCAGGCGGTCGCGCACGGCCGCCCATTCGGGCGCCTGCGGCGGCGCTTCCACGAGAATGACTTCGCAGCCCGCGGTGTCGAGCTCGCGCAGCGCGGCGTAGAGCCGCTGCGCGTAGGCCTGCGGCTCGCGCGGCATGCGCAGCCAGTAGTCGACGCGCTCGTCGGGGCGCGAGAACGCGAGCACCGCGACGCGCGCTCCGAGACGGGAAATTTCCTTGTCGAGGTCGTAGGCAGCGACCAGCCGCGCCGGCGTGCGCGGCGCGTAATGACGCTCCAGCGATCCGGGGTGGCGGGGCGACGCGGAAGTCTTGTCGAGAATTTCCCGGCCGAGAATATCCGTCAATTCCTTCTTCGAGATCTGACCGGGCCGCAAGAGCACCGGAACGCTTCCGGAAAGATCGAGGATCGTGGACTCGATGCCGACCTCGCTCGGGCCGCCTTCGAGCACCAGGTCGACCTCGTCGCCGAGGTCCTCGCGCACGTGCGCCGCGGTGGTCGGCGAGACGAGCCCGAAGCGATTTGCCGAGGGGGCGCCGATGCCGCCGCCGAACAGGGCGAGCAGCTCCTTCGCCACCGGGTGCGAAGGCACGCGCAGGCCCACGGTGTCCTGTGCGCCGGTGACGAAGTCCTGCGCAAGCCGCGAGCGCTTGAGGATGAGCGTCAGCGGCCCCGGCCAGAAGCGCGCCGCGAGCCTCCTCGCCGCTTCCGGGATTTCGCGCGCCCAGGCAAACGCTTCGTCCGCAGAGGCGAAATGAACGATGACCGGATGATCAGGCGGGCGGCCCTTGGTCGCGTAGAGGCGCGCCACCGCGGCCGGGCTCGAGGCATCGGCGCCGAGTCCGTAGACCGTCTCCGTCGGGAAGGCCACGAGTCCGCCGGCGCGGAGGATCTCCGCCGCCCTGCGGATTTGCGGTGTCATGGCTTCGGTAATTCGGATTTCTTGACCGCTTCGGCCTGCTTGGCCCGGAATTCGACAAGCTTCTTTTCGAGGTTCTTGTCAGACAGGGCGAGCATGGCCACCGCGTAGAGCGCCGCATTGGCGGCGCCGGCCTCGCCGATGGCGAAAGTGGCGACCGGGATGCCCCTGGGCATCTGCACCGTCGAAAGAAGGGAGTCGAGGCCTTGCAGGTGCTGCGAGGGGATCGGCACGCCGAGCACCGGCAGCGTGGTATGCGCGGCGAGCACGCCGGCGAGATGCGCCGCGCCCCCGGCGCCGGCGATGATCGCCTTGATGCCGCGCTTCGCGGCGCTCGCCGCCCACTCGGCGACGAGCTCGGGCGTGCGGTGCGCGGACATCGCCTTCGCCTCGTAGGCCACGCCGAAGTCCTCGAGCATCTTCGCCGCGGCTTTCATCGTGTCCCAGTCCGAGCTCGACCCCATCACGATGCCGATCATGAGAGCTTTCTCCCTGTGAGGCGCTCGAGCGCCTCGCGGTATTTTTCGGAGGTCCTGCGGATGACCTCGGGCGGCAGCTTCGGCGCCGGGGGCGTCTTGTTCCAGTCGAGCGTTTCCAGATAATCGCGCACGTATTGCTTGTCGAACGACGGCGGGCTCGAGCCGACGCGGTAGGAATCCGCCGGCCAGAAGCGCGACGAGTCGGCGGTAAGAACCTCATCGATGAGCACCAATTGGTTCTTGGGGTCCAAACCAAACTCAAATTTGGTGTCGGCGATGATGATTCCCCTGGTCGCTGCGTAGTCGGCCGCTTCCTTGTAGAGCCGCAGGCTCACCTCGCGCACCTTGCCGGCAAGCTCCCGGCCGATCAGCTTCTCCACCTCGGCGAACGAGATGTTCTCGTCGTGGCCCGCGGCCGCCTTGGTGGCCGGGGTGAAGATCGGTTGCGGCAGCTTTTCGGCCTGGCGCAGGCCCCTGGGCAGCTCGATGCCGCTCACCTTTCCGCTCTTCCGGTAATCCTTCCAGCCCGAGCCGATGATATAGCCTCGCACCACCGCTTCTATCGGGAGCGGTTTGAGTTTTTTGACGACTACAGACCTTCCCTCGACTTGAGATTTTTCGTTCTCGAGAACCACCGACTCGGGATCAATCCCGGTAAGCTGGTTCGGCACGATGTGCGCGAGCCTTGCGAACCAGAAGTTCGCCATCTCGTTCAGCACGCGGCCCTTGTCGGGGATCGGATCGGGAAACACGACATCGAACGCGGAGAGCCGGTCGCTGGCGACGATCAGCATCCTGTCCTCGCCGACGGCGTAGATGTCGCGCACCTTGCCCTTCCCGATGCGCGGCAGGCTGGCTAGGCTCGACTCATAAACGATCACGCCGCCGCTTTCTCGAGCTCGGGGCGCCACTTGCCCTGGCAGGCGAGAGCGTTCATGTGCGCGCGGTGATAAAAGGCCTTCTGCGCCGCCGCGACATTGCCGGCCTGGCCGCGCCAGGTGTTGAGCGCCGGGTTCTGCAGCGCGCGCGAGTAAGAGAAGGTGAGCGGCCAGGGCAGGCCCTTCATCGCCGCCATCGCATTCAAGTGCGCGGTCGCCGCCTCGTCCGACTGGCCGCCGGAGAGGAAGACGACGCCGGGCTGCGCTGCCGGGACGGTGCGCTTGAGCACCCGCAGCGTGCGCTCGGCGACTTCGTCGACGCCGGCCTGGCGCGGGCAGTCCTTGCCGGAGACCACCATGCTCGATTTCAGGATCGTATGCTCGAAGGCGACGTTATATGCCGCAAGCGCCGCGTAGCAGGCACGCAGGGCCGCTTCGACCACCTCCTCGCAACGCTCGATCGTGTGGCTGCCGTCGAGCAGCACCTCGGGCTCGATGATGGGAACAATGGAGGCAACCTGACAGGCTGCCGCGTAACGCGCCAGAGCGTGTGCGTTGGCGTAGAGGCAGGTGTGCGTGGGAATGGCCTCGCCGATGGTGATCACCGCGCGCCACTTGGCGAAGCGCGCGCCGAGCGAGAAGTACTCCGCCAGGCGCTTCGCCAGGCCGTCGAGCCCCTCGGTCACCTTCTCGCCCGGCGAGAGCGGCACATCGACCGTGCCCTTGTCCACCTTGATGCCCGGAATGATGCCTTTCTTCGCGAGGTACTGCGGGAATGGCGTGCCGTCTCCGGTCTTCTGGCGGATCGTCTCGTCGAACAGGATCACGCCCGAGAGGTACTGCTCGACTCCCGGCGTGGTGAAGAGCAGCCCCCGGTAGGCGCGGCGGCTCTCCTCGGTGCACTGCGCGCCGACCGACTGGAAGCGCTTCTCGCAGGTGCCGCTCGATTCGTCGGCGGCGAGAAGCCCTTTGCCTTTCGCGACCATGGCGGCCGCGGTCTTGGATAGAAGTGCCTGGTCCATGGAATTGTGGCGATGCGTTGGAGAAGCAGGGAGGGGAGATTTTAACCAAAACCTCGCGTACAATGCGCGGCTCTTTTCGTTTTGGAATCAGATTCATGCCCGCCCTCCGGGAAAAAAGCAACGGCAGGCGCAACATTGCCATCATCGCTCACGTCGACCACGGCAAGACCACCCTGGTCGACAAGCTGTTGCAGCAATCGGGCACCTTTGCCGCGCACCAGCACGTGCAGGAGCGGGTCATGGATTCCAACGACCTCGAGCGCGAGCGCGGCATCACCATCCTCGCCAAGAACTGCGCGGTGCGCTACCACGGCACGCACATCAACATCGTCGACACGCCGGGCCACGCCGACTTCGGGGGCGAGGTCGAGCGCGTGCTGTCGATGGTCGACGGGGTGCTGCTGCTGGTCGACGCGGTGGAAGGGCCGATGCCGCAGACCCGGTTCGTCACCCGCAAGGCGCTCGCCCAGGGGCTCAAGCCGATCGTCGTGGTGAACAAGGTCGACCGCCCCGGCGCGCGGCCCGAGTGGGTGGTAAACCACACCTTCGATCTGTTCGACAAGCTCGGCGCCACCGAGGAGCAGCTCGACTTTCCGGTGGTGTATGCCTCGGCCCTGGAAGGCTGGTCGACCAGGGACCTGAAGCACCCCGAAAAGAATCTTGCCTCCCTGTTCGAGGCGATCCTGACGTACGTCCCCATGCGCGACGAGGACCCGGAAGCGCCGCTGCAGCTGCAGATCTGCTCGCTCGACTACTCGAGCTATGTCGGCAAGATCGGCATCGGGCGCATCCGGCGCGGGCGCATCCGCCCGGCGCAGGAAGTGCTGCTTTTGCAGGGCGACGCATCCCCCATGAAGGCGAAAATCAACCAGGTCCTGATGTTCGAGGGGCTGGAGAGAAAGACCGTCGAGGAGGCCGAGGCGGGCGATATCGTTCTCATCAATGGTATCGAGGAAGTCGGCATCGGCATGACGCTGTGCGACCCGGATCATGCGGATGCCCTGCCGCCGCTCAAGGTGGACGAGCCGACCCTCACCATGAACTTCCTCGTGAACGCCTCGCCGCTCGCCGGCAAGGAAGGCAAATACGTCACCAGCCGCCAGATCCGTGAGCGGCTCGAGCGCGAGACCAAAAGCAACGTCGCGATGCGGGTCGAGTATCCCGCCGACACGGACACTTTCATCGTGCACGGCCGCGGCGAGCTGCACTTGACCATCCTGCTCGAGAACATGCGCCGCGAGGGCTACGAGCTGGCGGTATCCCGGCCGCGCGTGCTCTGCAAGGAAATCGACGGCGAGCGTTGCGAACCTTTCGAGGTTTTGACCATCGATTTAGAGCAGGAAAATCAAGGTGCGATCATGGAAGAGCTCGGCCGACGCCGCGGCGAGCTGCTCGACATGCAGCCGGACGGCAAGGGTCGCGTGCGGCTCGACTACCGCATCCCGGCACGCGGCCTGATCGGCTTCCAGGGCGAGTTCATGACGCTGACGCGCGGCACCGGCGTCATGAGCCATGTGTTCGACGAATACGGGCCGGTCAAGGGCGACATCGCCGAGCGACGCAGCGGCGTGCTCGTATCGCAGGACGATGGCGTCGCGGTGGCCTACGCCCTTTGGAAGCTGCAGGAGCGCGGCCGCATGTTCGTCAGCCCGGGCGACCCGGTGTACGAGGGCATGATCGTCGGCATCCACAGCCGCGACAACGACCTGGTGGTCAACCCGATCCGCACCAAGCAGCTCACCAACATCCGCGCCTCGGGCAAGGACGAGGCCATCGACCTCACGCCGCCGATCGCGCTGACGCTGGAATACGCGGTGGAGTTCATCGGAGACAACGAGCTGGCGGAGATCACCCCGCAGTCGATCCGCCTGCGCAAGCGCTACCTCGAGGAGCACGAGCGCCGCCGCGCGGAACGCGCGGCTCCCAGTCTCGCCGAGCGCCCGGCCGCGTGAAGGAGCCCCCTTCTCTAGAGGGGGGCCTCGAGCATCATCGGGCCGGACGTCTCGCCGAGGCCGACGCGGCCTACCGGGGGCTCCTCGCGCGCGATCCCGGCAACGTCGATGCCCTGCATTTCGCGGGCGTCGTCGCCTACCAGCGCGGCAGGCTCGAAGAAGCCGCGGACCTGATAGCGCAAGCGCTCGCGCGCAATCCGTCCAACGCGCCGGCGCACAACAACCTCGGCAACGTGCTCGCGGCGCAAGGGCGCCTGGCAGCGGCGATTGCCTCCTACCGCAGCGCCCTCGCGCTCGACCCACGCTACGCGGACGCGCGCGTCAACCTCGCCGGCAAGCTGTCCAACCTCGGCGGCTCCCTGAATGACCGGGGCAAGCCGCTCGAGGCGGCGGCATGCTGCGAAGAAGCACTTGCGCTGCAGCCGGATCTCACGGAGGCGCACAACAATCTCGGCCTCGCCCTGCAGGCTCTGGGACGTCTGTCGGAGGGCGAGCAAAGCTTCCGGCGCGCGCTGGAGCTCAACCCCGGCATGGCCCCGGCGAGCGTCAATCTGGGCTTCGCCAGGCTGCTTCAGGGCGACTACGCGGCGGGCTTCGCTCTCACGGAAAAACGCTTCGCAGCGTCCGCGCCGGTGCGCGCTCTCGCAGCGCAGTTCGACCCGGCAGCGCGCTGGGATGGCGCCGAAGCGCACGGCGAGACCCTGCTGGTCTGGACCGAGCAGGGGCTGGGCGACAGCATCATGATGATGCGCTACCTGCCGATGCTGAAGCAGCGCGGCTTCGCCAGAACGCTGGTTTACTGCGAGAGCGCCCTCGAGCGGCTCTACCAGCAGACTCCCGGCGTCGACGAGGTCTTCTCGCGAAAAGCACCGCCGCCTGCCGGGCAATTCGACCGCCACTGCCCGGTCATGAGCCTGCCGCTCGCTTTCGGCACGCGCATCGAGTCGTCACCGTCAGAAGTGCCGTATTTGTCGGTGCCTCGGTCGCTCGAGAAGCAATGGGCGGCGAAGCTTGCCGGCGTCGCCGGGCGACGGGTCGGCCTGAGCTGGGCGGGAGCGCGGCTCAATGCCAGGAATGCGCTGCGCAGCATCCGGCTCGAGCAACTCGCCCCGCTGTTCGAGCTCGACGGGGTGAGCCTCGTCAATCTGCAAAAAGGCGACGGGTCGGAGCAGCTGCACCAGGCGCGCTGGCCGATCCTGGACCGCATGGACGAGTGCCGCGACCTCATGGACAGCGCCGCGCTGATCAAGCAGCTCGACCTCGTCATCAGCGTCGACACGGCCGTGGCGCACCTCGCCGGAGCGCTGGGCAAGCCGGTGTGGCTCCTGAACCGGTGCGAGAGCGAGTGGCGCTGGATGCTGGAACGCGAGGATTCGCCCTGGTACCCGACGATGCGCATCTTTCGCCAGCGCGAGCCCGGCGACTGGGACGACGTCATGGCGCGCGTTGCCGCCGCGCTGCGCCAGCCGCAGCCGCCCGCCTAGGAACGCAGTATTCGCCGCGCGGCGCGGATGCCGCTTCGCAGGGCTCCCGCGACGGTGCCCGCTTCGCCTTCGGTATCGGTCGCCTCGCCCGCGAAATACAGCGTGTCCTCGAGCGGCGCCGCGAGGATCTCGCGCGCGCCCCGGCCGCCGACGGTGACGTAGCTGTAGCCGCCGCGCGCATAGGGATCGGCTTGCCAGTCCTGCACGTAGCAGGCTTCGAGCTTCGGGATGCGGCCGAACACCGAGCGCACGCTGGAGAGTGCCTGGCCGAGCAGCTCCTTCCCGGGCCGACCGGTGAGGCGCGCCGCGTTGGGGCCACCGGCCCACGCGGTAAGCAGCGGCACGCGCATCGGCAGCGGCGTCCAGAAGGTCGGGAACGGCGCGCGCGGCGAGTGGAAGAAGGCGACGTTCGGGCAGCGCTCGTCCCAGAACGCCTCCCGGAAGCGCATCGCCACCCGGATGACGGGCCCCGATGCGAGCTTTTCCAGGGCGCAATGCTTTGCCGCCAACTGAGGGGAAAAGCGCACCATGCCCGATTGCAGCACGCCGAGCGGCAGCGTGATGATGGCCTGCCGCGCGCGCAAGCCCGCGATCTCCACGGCGCCGCGCCGCCAGCGCACCTCGCGCACCGCGCTGCCAAGCGCGATCTGCACCCCTTCCGCGACCAGGATCTCGAGCAGCGGGCCGTAGCCGCCTTGCGGGCGCATCTGGCTCGACTGGAGCGCGCCGCCGCCCCATTCCTCGGCGATGTCGCGCGCGCTCACTCGCTCGGGATCGGCTGCATCGAAACCCTGCACCATCATCGTGGCGAGCGTGCGCGTAATGGGCTTCAGGTTTTGTCGCTCGAGAAAGTCCTGGAAAGACAAATCCCTCTTTTTCAAGACCGCAGCGGCGCGCATCGCCTTCCGCGCCTCGGCGAAGGCCTCGACCGGCCGCAGCCTGCCGCGGTGCAGGAAACGCTGGGTGCGCGTCGAATCGACGCCGGCAAGGCCCGCCCGCTCGAGCAGCGCGAGGGTGGCTTGCGGACGGCCGTGGATGAATTCGGCGCCGAGCTCGACCGGCGCCGGCAAGCCGGGCATGCGGCGCGTGTCGCAGCGCCCGCCGACACGGCTGCGGGCCTCGAGCACGAGCACCCGCTTCCCGGCGCGGGCAAGCTCGGCGGCCGCCGCGAGCCCGGCGGCACCGGCGCCCACGACCAGAACTTCACGGTTCGAGTTCGTATCGACAAACCTAGCACGATGTGCGAGATAATGCGCCCCTGCTGGAATTTGCAGGTCCTGTCCCGAACCCCCGATGATCAAGATCGACAACCTGGTCAAAGCATTTGGCGCCAAGCGCGCCGTGGACGGCATTTCCTTCAGCGTCGAGCGCGGCGAAGTGCTCGGTTTCCTCGGTCCCAACGGCGCCGGCAAGTCGACCACGATGCGCATGGTCACGGGGTTCATGCCGCCGAGCGCCGGAAAGATCTCGGTCGGCGGCTACGATGTCGCCGAGTCGCCGATCGAGGTCAAGCGCCTGATCGGCTACCTGCCCGAGAACGCCGCGGCGTATACCGACATGACGGTGCAGGGCTTCCTCAACTTCGCGGCCGAGCTGCGCGGAATGCATGGGGAGGCGCGGAAAAAAGCGGTGCACCGCGTGGTCGAGCTGTGCTTCCTCGACTCGGTCTACCACCAGTCGATCGATACGCTGTCCAAGGGCTACCGGCATCGCACCTGTCTCGCCCAGGCCCTGATTCACGATCCGGACGTGCTGGTGATGGACGAGCCCACCGACGGCCTCGATCCCAACCAGAAGCACGAGGTGAGAAACCTGATCCGCAACCTCGGCGAAAACAAAGCGATCGTCTTCTCCACCCACATTCTCGAGGAGGTCGACGCGGCCTGCACCCGGGTCATCATCATCGACCGCGGCAGGATCGTCGCCAACGGCACGCCCGGGGAGCTGCACGCGATGTCGCAGCTGCACGGCGCAGTAACGCTGCAGGCGCAAGGGGCCACGCTGCAGGGGCTCTCGCATCTGGGAAGGGTCGAGAGCCTCGACGGCGCCTTCAGGATCTATGCCGACCGGATGAAGCCGGCGGAGCTCGCCCAGGCGGTGGTCGACCTCGTGAGGCGGGAGGGCTGGAAGGTGGAAGGCATGTACAACGAGGCCGGGCAGCTCGACGAGGTGTTCCGCCGCAT
>Ga0114945_10002366_pt1 | contig 11135 bp, 7 predicted proteins | sample OV2TP3_FD_87194 | JGI IMG/M metagenome (GOLD analysis project Ga0114945, IMG submission 87194) | Hot spring microbial communities from Beatty, Nevada to study Microbial Dark Matter (Phase II) - OV2 TP3 | ecosystem: Environmental > Aquatic > Thermal springs > Hot (42-90C) | place: USA: Beatty... | reverse complement strand
TGACCCTGTTTGGGCTGGCCCGCTCCCGGAAGCGCTAAGTCGAATGTCAGTCGATCTGGGTCGGCTGGTGTGTTGTCCCTCGTGCAAAGGGACATTGAGCCTCTCGAGTGAGCGGATGACCTGTCAGCATTGCCACACCATGTATCCAATCAGGGTGGGCATCGTGGACTTCCGCCAGGAACCGATCGATACGACGGCGGGATTTGATCTCAAGAAAGATCTGGCCATTGCCGAGGCGTTACACGCCGCCTCGCCTGACAAGTCCTATTTCGAGCTCTACGATCTCTATTGCACGTTGGCCAAGTCTTGGGGTGGAGCGGATTGCAAGGAGACGCCGCAGACGCGCAAGGCTGAGGCGCACTACCGCCAGGTCCTTGCAGAAACGCACCTGAAGCACGGGCAGGCAATCCTCGAGAAGGCGTCTTGGTACTCAACAGGGATCGGCAGGCTTTGGACGGTCCACGGCATCGCCCTAGAGGATGGGGCGGGACTGGGCCAGTTCGTGTACGGCTTTGCGAAGCGGTTCGAGATGGTCGTTGTCCTTGACATCTCGCTTTGCTACCTCCTCCTCTGCCAGAAGCTCATCGAAGAGCAGGGGATGAGAAACGCCATCCCGCTCTGCGGGAACGTCGAGCGGCTGCCGATCCAAGATGAGACGATCGCCTTTGTCCATTTTAACAACATGATCGAACATGTCCACAATCCCCGGGCGGCGCTCTCAGAGGCGTATCGGGTCCTCGAAGAGGAGGGTCTGGCGTTCGTCGTGTCGCCGAACCGCTTGACCCTGTACATGGAACCGCATTTCCGGTGTCCCGCATTTGGGTTCTTCCCGCGGTGGCTCCAGGACAGACTGGCGTGGTGGTGTCGTGGGGTCGAATCGGTTGACGGCATCCACTTGCGCTCGCTCGGAGAATTGCAGGTACTCCTCCGTGACGCGTGGAAGGAACCGTGCCAGGTTTCGTTTCTCCCTCGATATCTCCCCCAGACGGTTCGGCAGACGCCGGTCAGGAAGCTCGTCGTGTGGGGTCTGCGCTCGCGGATCATCGGCCCCACCCTGCATGTCCTGTTCAACAAGCTCTTGCTCGGGGTGATGCCCTACCATGTCGCCCTGTGCTTTAAGACCCAGCGGACCGATGCGCGCGGTCAAGCCAGCCACGCCACACCGCAAGCCATGGGGATCGCGATGCTGGCGACGAAGTTTTACGCGCAGTCGGACATGGGCGGCGGGCTTGAACGGTCAGCCCGGCGGCTGTTTCGGCACCTCGTGGAGGCTGGGTATCGGGTCGTTGTCCTGACGAGAAACTATGACCGGCTGCCACGTCGGGAGGAACTCGACGGGGTGTTGGTCGAGCGCTTTCCGATCTGGGGTCGCTCCCAGGTGATGGTGTCCTTGAGTTACTTGCTCCAGGCGCTCTGGTGGCTCATGACGCACCGACGCGACTACGAGCTCATCCACTGCCATCAGTCCTACGCGCCGGCGACGGTGGGAGCGCTGGCCAAACTCTTGCTGGGCAGGCCCGTCGTGGTGAAGATCTCCACCTCAGATGAGTTCAGCGAGCGACGGCAGCTGGAGCAGCTTCCCTTTCTTGGCATCCGTCGCGTGCTCCTCAAGCGGGTCGATCGGTTTGTGGCGGTCAACCCGTCTGCGCAACACGACTTTGCCAAGCTGGGGATTGATCCGGCAAAGATCACGCATGTCCCCAACGGGGTTCCGCTCCCGGACGCCACGGCGCTTGATCTTCACGCCAAGCAAGAGGCCAGGACACGCCTTGGGCTTGGCGTTCGGCAGCTCGTGCTCTTTGTGGGACGCCTGTCAGCCGAAAAGAATCTCAGCCACCTCATCGAGGCGTGGCCCGAGGTGCTGACGCCACACCCCGAGGCGCACCTGGTGTTGGTGGGAGACGGGGGAACCTTCCGGAACGTCGAGGGTGAGCTGAAGCGCCAAGTGGAACAGAGAGGATTGCAGGGCTGTGTGCATTTCATGGGCAGGGTGAGTGAGGTGCAGGACTACCTCCTGGCGGCTGACCTCTTCGTGCTGCCGTCGATCACGGAAGGGATGTCCAACGCCTTGCTTGAAGCGATGGCGGTGGGACTGCCCATCGTGGCCACGCGGATCGCCGGGAATCTGGAACTGATCCAGGACGGGACAAATGGCCGGCTGGTGGACGTGCATGACGCCACGCAGCTCGCTTGCGCCATTGCAGACCTGTTGGACTCGCCCGAGGAAGCCTGCCGCCTTGGGCAGGCGGCCCGCCGGACCATTGAAGCGCGCTTCACGATCCAGCGGACCGGCCAGACCTACCAGGCCCTCTATACGGAACTCCTAGAAAAGCAGGCTCGACGATGAGGATCCTCTTTGACGCGCGGGGTGTGCAGGATCGATCGGATGGCTTGAGCCATTACGTGCGGCACCTGTTGATCGGACTGCTGCGTGCCGATCCCACCAACACCTATACCGTGATCCTCGGTCCCACGATGCGCGCGCACCTGGAGCGTGCAGGACTTCTTGGGCGTCCGAACCTCCACCTCATCGAGACCTCGATTCCGTTCATGGGACTGGATCAGCAGTTCCGTCTGCCGCTTTTGGTGCGCCGATATCCCCCGGCCGATGTGTACCACTACCCGCATTTCGACCTGCCCCTGCTCGCCCATCCGCGTTCGGTCGTCACGATCTACGATGTGAACCATGTGAGCTTGGCCAGCTACTTCGAATCCCTGCGAACCTTGAAACGGCTCTACTCACTCGGGACCACCGCGATGGGCATCACCCGCGCGCAGCACATCATCACGATCTCCGAGGCAAGCAAGCGCCAGCTCCTCGAACGGTTCCCGTGGCTGGATCCCAGGAAGGTGACCGTGACGTACTTCGGGTTGAACGACCGGTTCCAGACGCCGCCTGGTCCGGAAAAGACGCGGGAGTTTCGACAGCGATTCAAGCTCGGGCAGGACCGGTTCATCCTCTATGTCGGGACCCACCGACCCCATAAGAACGTGTCGCGCCTCATTGAGGCCTACGAGCGTCTTCGACGAGGCCAGGGGATCAGCCAGAAACTCCTGCTCGTCGGATCGCCCAACGGAGACGGCTCAGTCCCGAGGACGATTCAGGCATTAGGACTTCAGGAGCACGTGCGACTCCTTGGCCATATCGCGGATGACGAGCTGCCGCTCGCCTACCGGATGGCGGATGTGTTCATCTACTGCTCCCTCTCAGAAGGGTTCGGCATGCCGCTCTTAGAAGCGATGGCCTCCGAGGTGCCGATCGTGACCTCCAACGTGGGGGCCATGGCCGAGGTGGTCGGGGAGAGTGCCGTCCTCGTGAATCCGTACTCCGTGGATTCCATCGCTGAGGGGATGAGCCGAGCCTTGTCCTCCGAATCCTTACGCTGGGAGCTCATTGCGCGTGGGCAGGCGAGGCTGCAGCGGTTTCGTTGGGAAGAGGCGGTGAGCAAGACGCTCACGGTCTACAAATGGGCAGGGAAGGGACAATCCCACAAAGCTGGTTTCGCTGGTTGGGTCTGACAGCAGCCTGCGCAGTGCTGCTCGTCCTCTGCGCAAGGTATTGGCAGCCGGCTGTGCCATTTGTGCTGGCTGTGACAGGTTTGCTCCTCACCTGGTGGCTGGCGACGAAGGTGACCACGGATCGCGTCTGCGTCAGGCTGATTGTGTGGTCGTACGTAGCGAAGATCGTCCTGGCCATGGCGTTGTACTATCCGGCCCTGTACCAGTGGCCGATCTTTCCAGGGTATCATGGCGGAGACGGATTCTGGGTGTTTGCCGACGATGCAGAGCTCCATCACACGCTCGGATGGCGCCTCGTCGATGCCTGGAAGGGGAATGGAGCGTTTCCGCGCATCGATGTGGGGAACTGGTCGTTTCCCTTTTATGTCGCGGTCCTCTACTATCTGCTTGGTGTCCATCCTTTGAGCGTCTCATTCCTGAATGCCTGGTACGGGACAGGAGGCACCGTCGCTGGGCTGTTCATCATGCAGCGGCTAGGCGCCGAGCCCCTTTCCCGCCGCCTCGGGGTGTTGGTGCTGGCCTTCTGGCCGTCGCTGTTGTTGTGGGCCTCCCAACCGATGAAAGACCAGGCGATTCTCACTCTGGTCATGGTGGGGTTGGCTCTGCTCATGAGCCTCGTAGATGGTCGGGAACGCCGAACCGTGTGGTTGTTCGGATTGGCAAGCTGCTTTTGGCTGACGATCGTTCCGCTTCAACTGCTTCGAGGGTACACCGCGCTTGCCTTGACCCTCACAGCGGTTGCGGCGTTCACGGTCCTTGCTGTTCGGGCCCTGATGAGACGCTCGCTTGGAGTGTGCGGACGATTCCTCGTCCTTGTGCCCATGACAGCCCTGGTGCTCGTGCTGGCGTCAAAGGTCGATTTCAAGACGATCTTTGGGCCCGCAGAAAAGGAGGAGACCTCGTCACTAATTGCGGAAAGCATGTTGGCTCCGAGCAGTCCTGAGCAGGCGTTGATGATTCCATCGAGTTCAGGTGGAAGCCAAAGCGCAGTGGCTGTTCAGTCAGAGAGGCCGTTTGGTTCGGTGGGGCGTCATCTCGAAGGGCTGGTGAGCAAGCGCCTTGAGGAGTTAGAGGGCTTTCGGAGGGGATTTATCTCAACCGGGGGCAACTCGCTGATCGACGAGGAGATCAGGCTCCAGCGTCTTGGCGATGCGCTGGACTATTTGCCGCGCGCGTTGAGCGTCGCCTTCCTCGGGCCATTTCCCTGGCAGTGGTTTGATACATCCGGCAGCACCCGGTGGTTCCGGAGCCTGACCGCGATAGAGATGGTGTTGATCTATCTGTTGCTCATCGGCTTTGTGGCAAGGAGCGCTCACCTGCGCTGGTACGCCGGAAGGCATATCGCGATCATCCTCTTGTTCGCCACCATTGTGGCCGTGCCGATGTGCCTGTCGGTGCCGAACATCGGCACCCTGTTCCGGTTGCGTCTGCAGTTTCTGCTTCCCCTCTTCCTCCTGGTCTGCCTTGTTGGCGTCCCCGGCGTGTACCGTCGAACTGCGACCTGGTTGTGGAGCGCGATCTCCCGCAGACGCAAGACCCCTGCAGTCAGCACGCCATGACCCGTCCAGTGGCGCTGCCCGGATCGGTCTTTCAGCAGACACAAGGGCCGACCGCCTTCGTCTGGTGCTCGGTGACTGTGCTGTTGGCATTGGGTGGTCTGTGTTGGTGGCTCTCGATGCTCTCGTACGAAGCGGTTGACGCGGCCGTCGATGCCCTGGCGACGGATGGCAGCGCCGATCCATTTACCGCGAGCGTGTTTGGACGGTTGGTGAGGGCCTTGCGGGTGGTCGGCAGTGCGATGGTCCTGGCTGGTTTTGGGCTGGTGACGTTCCAACGCGCCGTCCAGCGGGCTATTGGCAGGCTCCTCGACGCTGCTTTGGCGTTGACCAAAGTCCTTGGCGAGTCGATTCGGACCTGGGCCAGGACCGAATCCACGGTTCACTGTTGGACGCTCATTGGCCTCTGTGGCGTTGCCGTCGCGATTCGCCTGTTCTTCTTGTTTCAGCCGATCCGGTATGACGAGGCGTTTACCTTTCTGAACTACGCCTCGAAACCGTTCTACGTCGGCTTGGTCTATTACGAGCCAAACAACCACGTCTTTCACACTGTGCTTGTCCACGCCGCTTCCCGTCTCTTCGGGGATCAGCTCTGGGCCATCCGCCTGCCGGCGTTCTTCGCGGGTCTTCTTGTCATCCCAGTTGCCTACGGGGTTGCCCGGGTGTTGTACGACAAGGACGTGGCGATCTGGACGGCAGGCTGGATCGCGGTGTCGCCCGCGTTCATTGAGTACGCCACCAATGCCCGTGGCTACTCGTTCCTCTGTCTCACGGTGTTGACGAGTTTGGCCTTGACGCGCTCCCTCAAACACCACCGCAATCCATTTGCCTGGGTGCTCTTTGTCGTCGTGTCCGTCATCGGCTTCTACACGGTTCCCACCATGGTCTATCCATTCGGGGCCATCATCACCTGGCTCGTCCTGTCGGCGCTTGTCGGCGATACTCGCCTTGCTCGCGCTGTCCTGTTGCGACACATCTTCGTGGCGGCCTTCTTAGTCGGACTCCTCGTCCTTGTCTGTTACAGCCCGATCCTAGTGGCACAAGGATGGCCTCGTGTGACGGAGTTTGCAGCGCCACGACCATGGCCCGTCTTCCTCGTCGAAGCCCAACGGGGTCTTGCGGCGATCTGGAAGCAGTGGCATCATGGCCTGGGTCCCTTCGGGAACTGGCTTGTCGTTGGGTTTATCGTGTCTCTGCTCCTGCACCGACGGTTGGCCAGGGATCGGGTCTCCATCGTCGTCGCAACAGTTCTGTGGTGCGTCCCGCTGCTTCTTGCGCAGCGGGCGATTCCCCTTCCACGACATTGGCTGGCGTTTTTGCCGCTCTATTTTGCTATGGCCTCGGCAGGCTGGTGCGACCTCTTGAGGCGGTTCCTTGGCAGGCCCGTTGTCCCAATCCTGACGAGCATCTGCGTGGCCATCGTGGGGTGGCAGGCCGTGTCCAGCGGCGCCGTGCACACGGTCACGCCCACTGACCACTTTCGGGATGCTGAAGACATCACCCGGTTTCTCAAGGACTACTTGACACCGGGAGATGCTGTGTTGGTCGGTGTCCCAGCGGATGCGCCTCTGGAGTACTACTTTGTCCGGCACGGGGTCTCACGAACCTATCTGCACAAAGGCGTCGATTCGAACCAGCGGCTCCTGGTGATTGCCCAGCCGCCGTGGACGAGCCTCACCAGCCTGTTGGACCAGGCCAACACTTCTCTCCAGCCCTTCAGCGCCCCTGAGGCGATCAGGCAATTTCACGAGAGCACGGTGTATGAGCTGAGGCGACAGGGATGAGCAAGACAAAATACGTGGTGTTTGCCTGTATGACGCTTGTCCTCTCAACGGGGCTGACGGTCGGGTTGCTCCTCGGTCTTGATCTGTATCTCCACAAAAAATTCGAGAAGGTCGCTGGGTTGAACATCCATGGCTATCGGGGGCCCGTCGTGAAACGGAAGCAGCCCAACGAACGGCGGATCGTCGTCCTCGGAGGCAGCACGGCGCTTGGCTATGGAGTGGCGCCTCAGGAGTCGTTTCCCGCTGTCCTGGAAAAGACCCTGAACGAACGGCGTCGGCAGGAAGGCGGCGGCCCTGTGAGCCTCGTCAACCTGGCGTACAACACCGAAGGCGCCTACGCCTACCTCTTCAATCTCCGGTCTTACAAGTACCTGGATTACGACGTGGCGCTGTTCTATACCGGATTCAACGATCTGGGGGGACTGAACACGTACGTGTACCGCAACACCTCACCGATTTTCCGTCTGACCGGCTATATGCCCATCATCCCCCTGATCTTTCAAGAGAAGGCGATGGCCTTACGCTACGGAGGCGATCTCGAGGCGGCTTATCGTGGACACAAGACGGTCTTCAAGCCCAACCTCGCCGAGCGGGCTACGGCCTCGGCCTTGGACGCTGCGGTCAAGATCAGCCAGTCGCTGGAGCGGCAGATCGGTCGGCTCACCAAAGAGCCTCCGATTGAGGAGCCCCCGCCATCCATGGACTGCGGCGAAACCTGGCAGCACTACTGCCGCTCGATCTATGTTGCGGTGGAGTATGCGCTCAGCCGGGATCGGCACGCGGTGGTGGTGACCGAGCCGTATGTGTCGGATCCTCATGTCGAGCAACAGCGGGCGATGGTCGGGATGTTGAAGGCGAAATTTGGCGACCACCCGAGACTGCGACATCTCGACCTGGGTCGAGCGGTTGATCTGCAAGACCCAAGGCTCTGCTACGACGGTCTGCACCTGACCGCCGAGGGAAACGAGCAAATCGCCTCGCTCTTGGTCGAGCCGATCATGGAGATCCTCCGGTGAAGCGTGACACCTGGATCGTGATCTTGTTCGTTGGGTTGTTTGCGATTTTTCGTGGTCTCAACCTGGTCCCGGTCACCGATGAGTTCTGGGGGTTTGGGGGGTTCTTCCATTTGCTCCGGTGGGTGACGGGCGCCGATGATGAGGCCTTCTCGACCTACTTGACAGCCGCCTGGTCCTACGCCGATGGGAATCCCGCGAACCTCTACGTGTATCACTGGTACCACGTGCGGTTTGCCTGGGGGTTCGTCTATCCGCTGTTGTCGACGCTGTATGCCGCATGTGCCGAGGGGCTGAGATGGCTGTTGGGCAACCACACCGACTACGTGGAGATCCTCGTGCGGGCAGGGAACGCGGCGCTGGTGGCCCACTGGCTTGCGATCGTGGCGCTTGTCAGCTGGGGGATCTTGCAGTTCCGGGATGCAGCCATCCGGGCCAAAGTCGCACTCGCGGCCACGGTCATCGTCCTGTTCGATTACCTCATCCACAACAACTATGCCACCTTGTTCCACGGGCATCCTGTGCTGGGCTATCTGCACGAGGGGTTTGTGTACGCCATGACGCTCTGGTCACCACGCAGCGCGGTTTCGGTCCTGTTGGGCCTCTACCTGGCTGCCCGGATCTTGGAGGTGCCCGGGAGGAGACAGTGGCTCATCCCGCTGGCCTTGTGTTTTCACCTGCCTTCAGCGACGATGAGCTGTCTGATCCTCTTGGGTGCCGAAGCGGTCTTGTGTGCGGTCCGCCGAAAGGCGACGCCGGACCTCGTGATGCTTGCGGTGGGTGGGCTGGGGGGTCTTTTGGCGACCGCGAGCGTCGGGTTCACTGGCTTTCCCGAATCGACGAGGGGCCTGTTGCCAGCTTGGGACGTCTTCCAGATCGTCATCCGGCACGCCATGGCACACCCCGCGCCTAACCTCCTCATGCCGCTGGTGGCTTGTGGTGTCTTTCTGCTTGGAGGGATTCGCCTGGCGAGGGTCGCTCATCGGACCGGCGAAGCGATAATGCTGCTTGTGCTCTCAGCCGCCTTAGCGCTGCTTTGGCTTCAGCTTGCGACGGGATGGGCGATCGTTGCCAAGCTCATCACCTGGCACGATAACCCCTCCGTGCACTCGCTCCTGTACGCCTTCAGCTACGCCTCGAGTACGGTGGCCTTGGGCGTGAGCCTCTGGCTGTTCGTGCGGGGTGGCGAGTGGCTCGCCCGAGCTGTCGCTCATCGGATCAGCCCATTGCACGCCACTGCGGTAGTCGCCTTAGCGATATTGGTCCCGGTATTCCTCGTGGGAGCGGTCACCTCTCCTGCGTCGCCCAAACGTGTTGCCGTGTGGCCCCAAGGACCGGTTGGAGAGGCGTTTCGCCAAATCTGGAAGCCTGAGCGCTGGCGTCAGACGGCCCACGCTCACGCCTCGCAGGAAAAAATTTCGATCCCGCAACTCCCATTTTCTGACCGTCGACTCTTGATTGGAAAGGACTATGTGGTCAACAGCCTTGTGTATCTCCGGGCCCTGCACCAGTGGGCAGTGTGGGGGCCGGTGGAAGGAAAACCTGAGATCGTCCCTGAGCTTTTTCTTGCGGGTGCTCGGTAAGGTCTGATGCGGTCTTACGGGAAGACGAGATCGAGGAACAGGCGCCAGAAGAACAGCCTGGCTTTGCGGAAGGTGGGGAGCTTCGACACGCCCCACTTCCTGACGGACTCGTGGCAGGGGATGTCCTTCACGCGGACGCCCTTCTTCAGGCACTCCACAACCATGTGCTGCTCGATGTCAAAGTCATTGGCCCTGAGGTTCAGGCGGGAGACGCTTGCGCGCCGGATGGCGCGGAAGCCGTTGAGGATGTCGGTCAACCTGGTGTGCCAGCGGTAGTTGATGGCCATGGTGATGATGCCGCCGCCCAGATTGCGGAGGAACTGGATGATGTCGCCCCGGAGCTCGTCGCTTCCGCCGAGAATCCGGGAGCCTAAGACCAGGTCCTGCTCACCGTGGATGATCGGCTCGATCAGACGGGGGATATCGGCTGGGTCGTGGGAGCCGTCGGCATCCATCATCACGACGATGTCTCCCGTCACATGTCGCAGGCCCTCCCGGATCGCCGCGCCCTTGCCTTTGCCGTTGTCAAGGATCACCTGGACGTTCTGAGCGCGGCAGATTTCAGCCGTGCCATCCATGGAGTGGCCATCGATCACCAGGATCTCATCGACAAAGGGTCGCGCGTGGTCGAGGATCCAACCGATTCCTTCAACCTCGTTCTTGGTGGGAATCAGGAGGGAGATCTTCATTGAGGACTGACGCGGAGGTCTTGCCGTCGGCTGGCAACACGTGTGGCTGGAGGGCACGACTGCATCCATCGTGAAGTCGTTATTATAGCGACCACGCGTGCCAGTGTCTATGAAAAGAAAAAACAGATACCGAAAATACACTTGACGGCCGTTGTAAGGCATAGTATGTTCATCGCATGAACATCTTGCCTCATCCTATGGGTTGATGTCTACCCACGCTTCTTGATGAATCCCGACGCCTACCGGGAGCTGGAAGTCCTCGAAGAGCTGTCAGTCAACCCGCGCTTGACCCAACGTCACCTCGCTAAGCAGCTTCAGGTTGCTCTGGGACTGACGAACCTCATGGTCCGCCGGCTTGTCAAGAAGGGCTACGTCAAAGTCATCAGCGCCCGTGGAAATCGGCTCCGCTATCTCCTCACCCCTCTGGGCCTTGCTGAGAAAACCCGCCTGACGTATGAGTTCTTGGAGTATTCGCTCCACCTCTATCGGGAGGTCCGACGACTCCTGACAGAGACGCTGGGACACGTGGCGGCTTCCGGTGGCCGTCGTGTCGTCTTTTTTGGGGCGAGCGAGATTGCTGAGATCGCCTATTTGACAGTCAAAGAGCTTGGATTGGAGCTCGTCGGCGTGATTGATGACGAGCGGCCGGGTGGCCAAAGCTTCCTGGGGCTTCCGATCACCCCGTCAAAAGAGGTGGGCAGGCTCTCCTTCGACTGCGGGATCGTCAGCGCGTTGAACAACGGGTTGGACGCCATCCGGCAGCGGCTCTCTGGGTTAGGGGTGCCGGAGAGCAAAATCATCGTTATTGAGCATCGGGGGCCGCGGGTTCGCCTTGTCAGCTTAGGCGCTCCAACGGGAACCACCAGCGAAGTGACGTCTGTCTCCAACACCTAGCAGGATCAATGGCGGTTGAGCTGTCGCAACGCTACATCAAGGAACACGTGAGCTTTCCTCGCCAGGCCCATCTGCACATCATGTGTAAGCTCCATCG
>Ga0114945_10002365_pt1 | contig 11135 bp, 10 predicted proteins | sample OV2TP3_FD_87194 | JGI IMG/M metagenome (GOLD analysis project Ga0114945, IMG submission 87194) | Hot spring microbial communities from Beatty, Nevada to study Microbial Dark Matter (Phase II) - OV2 TP3 | ecosystem: Environmental > Aquatic > Thermal springs > Hot (42-90C) | place: USA: Beatty... | reverse complement strand
TGCAGGAAGGAGGCGTTGTCGGTGCCGATGATGGCCCGGGTGAGGAGGGAGGAGTAGATGTAGACATGAACGGAATGGGTGTAGGTGTAGTAGTCGTGGATGGTGAGCTGAAAAAAGTTCTCCAGGGCCCCCGGCTCGTCCATCAGCTTGTTCATCGCGGTGACGGTGCCCTGGGTGGAGGTGTAGCCCTCCTCGCTGAACTCGGCGAAAATCTGCTGCGTGGCCCGGGCGGCCGAGCCGTAGGTGACTGCGGCCTTGGCCTGGGTCGTCAGGGGGGATTGGAGAATGGCGGAGAGGTTGGCGTCGACGAGGGCCTGCCAGTCCACCTTGGCGTCTCGGTCGTAGTAGAGCCTGTCGGTGGAATTCTCGATCTCTGCGTAGGCCTCCGGCGCGAGGGTCTGGGCCTTCCGGAACTGGAGGGAGAGTTCCTTCTCGCGCAGCAGGTAGAGATCGACGGGCGAGTCCATGCCCCAAGGCATGTCGGCGAGGGCGACGGGCCTGAGGCGGACGCGCTTTTTCCCCTCCTCGACGGCGCCCTCGCTGACCTTCAGCCGCTCTTGGCTCTTTCCCGGCTCGTTCGACGAAGGGACCCGGCTCAAATCCCTCCTCCTTCAGGTGCCTCCCGCCTTCCGGCAGCGGCCTGGCGGGGGTCTGGCGCAGGATTGGGCTCTGGTGCGAAACCTCTCCCCCAATCACTATACACCTTCCCAGCATCGGGAAGGCCGAGAAAGAGGGCCCTCTTCGCGGCCCCCTTTATCGGTACTTGGCAAAGGTTTCCCCGATGGGGGCGCCCTTCCCCAGATCCTTCGTGATCTTCTCTTCGACGCGGGCCAGCTCCTCCGTCTTGGCGAACACCTCCTCGAGCCGCTCTTTGGGGATGACCACCACGCCGTTGATGTCGCCCAAGATGATGTCACCCTCCCGCACGGTCACCCCAGCGCAGCCGATGGGCTCGCCCGCCGACGCCGGCACGGTGTAGCCGGTGCTCCCGTGGACGGAGACCCCGCGGGCGAAGACGGGGAACCCCATCGCCCGGTGCTCCTCGATGTCGCGGGCCCGCCCGTCGATGACCGCGCCCGCCAGGGAGAGCGCCCTGGCGCGCGTGCTCATCAGCCCGCCCCAGTTCGCCGTGGTCGCGCCGGGAGGGGAGGAGATGACCACGACGCTTCCGCGCGGGGCCGAGTCCACATGGTGGGTGGGGAGTTTCCCGACCGGCGCTCCTCCCGCCGGGACCATCTGGACGGTGTGCGCCGGCCCCGCCATCCGGTGGTTCATGTCGGGGGAGAGGAGAATGATGTCAGGCATGTGGCCTTTGATCTTCAGCTTGTCGAAGGCGTCGGCCACCTGGCAGGTGGAGAAGGCCAGCAAGCGCTCCAGCAGGTCACCGCTCATTTGTATCTCCGGCAAAGGGGAGGGAGGAGTCCAGGCCGGCGCACCGGCCGCGACCAGAATGGTCCCCGCCGCTCGGGCGGTCAAGCGAGAGCGGGCCCCCTCCGGCGGGCGGCCGGGGGGAGGGCGGGGTTCCCAGGTTTTCCGCGTCACGGGGCCTTGAATTCGGAGAATCGGACTCCCCCGGGATCGATCTCCTCCAGGGCGGCCAGCTCCTCGCGGGTGGGGGGAGGGGTGCGCGGGACCGGGCCGGAGAGGTCCAGCGGGAAGCCCGTCCGCCCCGCCACCTCCTCCGGCGTGTGGCCCGGGTGGACGCTCTCGAGCTCCAGGCCGCCTCCCCGGGTGGCGAGGATGGCCAGCGGGGTGACGACGCGGCAGAGGCTCCCGGCCTGGGTGGCGAAGTCCACCTCTTGGACGAAGATCCGCCGGTCGTGCGCGGTGCGCCAGACGACCGTGCGCCCGGCCTGCGGCATGATCACGGCGCCCCCGCCCCCTCCCGGCAGGCGCACCTTCGGGGAGGCGGGGTCCCCGATGTAGCTCATGTTCACCCGTCCCCTCTTGTCGATCTGGGCGCCCCCCAGGAAGGCGAGGTCCACCCCGCCGCGGGCGAAGAGGTCGTAGATGTCGGCGTTCGAGAAGAGCGACGCCGCTCCGTGGCAGAGCTCCGGGTCGTTCGTGCTCCGGGGCATGAAGCGCGGCCGGGGGTTCACCGAGCCGGCGATCTCGATGAGGACGCATCCGGGCGCGTGGAGGCGGCGCGCCAGGAAGATGGCCACCATGGGCAGGGGGGAGTTGACGCCGTGGAAGACGCGCTCGCCCTCGCGGATCTCGCGGGCGAGGCAGACGGTGATCTGGTCCCCTGCGCGGCGGACGGCTTGGGGAGGGGCGTCCCGGGTCGGAACCACGCGGCTCTCCTAAGTGGCGCGCCCGGGCGCCGCGCTCGACAGATATTCGGCCAGTCCCTCCGGGGTGGCGGAGAGGGCCATGTAGCGGCGCACCTCCTCGGCGTCGACGCCGTAGCGCGGGTGGCAGCTGCAGGGGCGCGCTCCGCCGGGGGCCTCGGCGACGGCCCGGACCAGAAACCCTGGGATCGCGGTCATCTCGGGTTCCCGGGCGAGTTCCTCTCCGGGGACGATCTCCTCGGCCGTGAGGATGACGCCTCTGGTGGCCGCCCGGCTCATCTCGACGTCGAAGTGGCGGTTGCCCAGGATCCAGGCGTTTCCCTCGGCGTCGGCCTTCTGGACGTGGATCAGGGCCCAGTCGGGCCGGAGCGCCGGGATGGCGTAGAGGGATTCGCCCGTGTAGGGGTCCTCGATGGTGAAGATGCCGCTCCGCTCGGGGATGTCGCTCCCCTGGAACCCGCGCACCGGCTGGAAGGGGACGCCGTAGGCTGCGGCCCGCAGCCCCGCGAGGATGCTGGGTCAGGCGTGCTCGGTGAGGCCGGCCAAGCCGCGCTCGACGGCGCGCCGGTAGTTGGGCGCCAGGCCGAAGTCGGCCTCGAACGTGACGATTCCGCTCAGGACGCGATCCAGCGCCCCGGCGGCGCAGAGCAGATCCGCGTCGTAGCCGGGGGAGGGCTTGATGAGCCTGAGGCGCCGGCGGCCCTGGCGGGCCAGCTCCCGGATGAGGGCGGCGGGGGTCCGGTGGAGGAGGCTCCCACCGGGGCTGATGGCGTCGCCGTCCTGGACGAGAGCGGCCGCCTCGGCCAGCGAGGTCCGCTTGTCCATGATCCTCCCCCATTGGCGATCGGGCGGAGCGGGAAGTGCATTGTAGAATTTTAGCAAATTCTCCCGGCCCGCGCCCTCCGCCCGCGGGGCCGGCCTTCGCTCCGGCGCCAAGGGCGCGCGCGGTGGCCGAACCCGGGGGGGCGGCCTATAATCGGGAGTGAGTTTGCCGGCGGGATCCCCAGCGTAAGGGAAGGATGCCAGATGGCCCGAATATCCCTCGTCGATCCGTCCCAGGCCGAGGCGGCCGCCAAGCGCGTCATGGAGAGTTTGCAAAAGCAGTTCGGGATGGTGATCGATCCGGTCAAGGCGCTGGCCCACAAGCCCGATCTCTTGCGCTCCCTCCTGAGCCTCACGACGGTGGCCGATGGCCCGGGCGAGATCGACCCGGGCTTCAAGGAGATCCTGAACATCCGGGCCTCGGTCCTCAACGGGTGCGCCTACTGCACCCAGATGCACTCGAACATGGCCCGGGGGCATAAGGTCCCGCAGGAGAAGATCCAGGCGGCCAAGGAGGGATCCTCCAGCGCCGCCTTCGACGAGGGGGAGCAGGCGGCGCTTCTGCTCTGCGAGGAGAGCACGCGCGGGGTGGTGGTCTCGGACGCCACCTTCGAGAAGGTCAGGGCGCACTACTCGGAGGCGGGCGTCGTCGAGCTCCTGGGCGCGATCGCCGTCATCAACATGTGGAACCGCCTCATGGTGGCGCTGGGCTTTTGAGGTTTGCCGGCGGGGCCGGGGGCGGCCCTCGCGTCTCGGGCCGGGCCGGGAGGAGGGCGGCGGCGCGCGGGCGCTGGCCGCTGAGGACACCAGAGCATGGCGGAGAGGGACGATCGGGCCGCCTCATCTCATCCGGGTGAGATGAACCCGGGCTCCTCCACGGGGGAGCTGAGCGAAGCGGAGCGGGGGTTCGCGCGCCCCAGGTTCCGCAGGACGGTCGGGATCTGGGCGTTCGCCGCGCTCCTCCTCGCGGGCGGGGCGGGCGGCTACGTCTGGTGGCTCCACGCCCGGAACTTCGAGACCACGGACAACGCCTATGTCCAGGCCACGGTGGTCTCCGTCAGCCCCCGCGTGCCCGGCGTGGTGGTAGAGGTTCTTCCGGCGGACAACCAGGCGGTCCACAAGGACGATCTGCTGATCCGCCTCGATCCCGAGCTCTACCGGGTGGCGGTGGAGCGGGCGGAGGCGGAGGTCGCCGTCGCCCGCGCCCGCTACGAGTCGAGCAAGATCTCCGTGACCTACGCCGCCGACCGCGCCGGGCCCCTTCTGGAGGAGGCCCAGGCCCGCCTCGCGAGGCTCCGGCCCACCCTCCGCTCCGCCGAGGCCCTCCTGCGGCAGCGTCGAAGCGAGACGCAGGCCGCGGCCGCCAGCCTGGCGAGGGCGCGCGATGAGCTGGCGCGCAAGCAAAAACTTCATCGCGAGCAGGTCATCTCGGACGAGGGGCTGGAGCAGGCCGTGGCCGCCTTCAAGGTGGCGGACGCCCAGCACAAGGCCTCCCTGGACGGCCAGAAGGTGGAGGAGCAGCGGGTGGCCGCCCTTGTCCAGCAGCTGAAGGAGATGCAGGCCGCCATCGCCCTGGCGGAGAACGAGCGGCTCTCCACGCGGATGAAGTCCATGGATTCCCAATCCGTCGAGGCGGAGCTGAAGCAGGCGGAGGCCAAGCTGAAGGAGGCGCGCCTGAGGCTCTCCTACACCGAGCTCCGCGCTCCCGTGTCCGGATACGTGCACAAGAAGTCGGTCGAGGCCGGGAGCTACGTCGAGCCGGGCCGCCCCCTCGCCATCATCGTCCCGCTCCATAAGGTCTACGTCCAGGCGAATTTCAAGGAGGTCCAGCTCGAGGCCATCCGCGTGGGTCAGCCCGCCACCATCGTCGCCGACGCCTATCCCGGCCGCACCTACCGGGGCCGCGTGGAGAGCATCTACTCCGGCACCGGCGACGCCTTCTCCCTCCTCCCGGCGGAGAACGCCACCGGCAACTGGGTCAAGGTCACGCGCCGCGTCCCGGTCAAGATCGTCCTGGATGACGCGCCTCCCCCCCACTTCCCGCTCCTCGTCGGGATGTCCGCCTACGTCCGGGTGGACGTCCGCGACCAGAGCGGGGCGCGTCTTCTGGCCTATCCTAGCCGCGTCCAGAAGAAGAGCCCCTCCGGGCAGCGCTAGCCCCCTCCATGGGTCCCCCGGGTCTCACCAAAGGGAGCGAGGAGGAAGCCCGCCTCTTCGAGGCCGTGCCGGCCGCCCCCCGCGGGCTGCTGACCGCCGCCGTGATCTGCGGCGCCTTCATCTCCGTCATGGACGTGAGCGTGGTGAACGTCTCCCTTCCCCACATGCGGGGGGCCTTCGGGGCCGACCTCTCGACCATCACCTGGGTGGCCACCAGCTACAGCATCGCGCAGATCATCATGATCACCATGTCGGGCTGGTGGAGCACCGTCCTGGGGAGGAAGCGCTTCTACCTCTTCTCCTACGCCCTGTTCACCCTCGGCTCCGCCCTGGCGGGGACGTCCGGCTCCTTGACCGAGATGGTGATCTACCGGGCGATTCAGGGGGTGGGGGGCGGCCCCCTGATCCCCATCGCGCAGGCGATCCTCCGGGAGTCCTACCCCTCCCGGCAGCAGGGGATGGCGATGGCCATCTTCGGCATGGGCGTGGTGGTGGCGCCCGCGATGGGCCCCGTCCTCGGGGGGTGGCTGACCGAGGAGTACGGCTGGCCGTGGGTGTTCTACATCAACATCCCCATCAGCCTCGCGGGCATGCTCCTGGTGAAGCTCTACGTGCAGGATCCCCCCTACCTCAAGCGGGGGATCAAGGCGGTGGACTGGGGGGGCATCGCTTTCCTCGCCGTCGCGCTCATCGGGTTGCAGATCGTCTTGGAGCGCGGGCAGGGGGAGAATTGGTTCGAGTCCGACTGGATCACGGCCTGGGCCGTGGTCACGGCGCTCGCCGTCGCCGCCCTGGTGTTCTGGGAGCTGCGTGTCCCCGAGCCCATCGTCGACATCCGGCTCCTCCGGAGCATCCCGTTGAGCGTCGGGTCCGCCATCATCTTGGTCTTCGGCGTGGCCCTCTTCGGGTCCACGTTCATCCTCCCCCAGTTCCTCCAGAACCTCCTCGACTACACCGCCTACGACGCAGGCGCCGTGCTCCTCCCGCGGGGGGTGGCCCTGTTCGTCGTCATGCCCCTCGTGGGGTGGCTCTTCAATTTCGTCGACGTGCGCCTGATCCTCCTCACGGGGACGGCCTCGCTCCTCTACTCGCTATACCTGCTCTCCCTCCTCTCCCTCGAGGCGGATTTCTGGAGCCTGGTGGTGCCGCTCATCTTCATGGGCCTGGGGATGCCCTGCATTTTCGTCACCCTCTCCACCGTCTCCCTGGGGAGCGTGCGCCCGGCGGAGGCCACCGCGGCGGCGAGCATCTTCAACCTGGCGCGCCGGGTGGGGGGCAACATCGGCTTCGCCGTGCTGGCCACCCAGGTCGAGCGCGGCTACGCCTTCCACCGCGTCGGCCTGGTGGGCCACGTAAGCGAGCTGAACGAGGCCTTCCTGCAGTACAAGGCGGGCCTCGTCGCCTTCCTGGTGCGCCAGGAGGTGGACCCCGCCTCGGCCCCGACCCAGGCCCTCGCCCTCATCGACCGCCTCGTGAACCGGCAGGCCACCATGCTGGCCTACAACGACACCTTCTGGTTCATGCTGCTTCTCTTCGCGGGAGTTGTGCCCCTCATCCTGCTCCTGCCCGGCCGACCCCGGGGGCGCTGAGGCGCGGTTCGCAGTGGGGCGGGGCGAAAGCCCCTTCCGGAGGGAGGCTCTTCAGAGGCTCAGGGCCGCCCGGCTGACGGTGAGCTCGGTCTCGCCGAGCAGCTCCGAGGCCGTGAGCTTTCCGCTCAAGACCTCGAGCAGGACCCTCTCGAGCGCCGCCGCCGCCTCGCCGAGCCCCATCCGGCCCGCCATCACCCCGCTGAGGTCGAGGTCGATGTTCTCGGCCATGCGGGAGGCGGTGCGGGGATTGCCGGTCACCTTGATGGTCGGGGCGAGGGGGTGGCCGATGGGGTTGCCGATTCCGGTCGAGAAGATGATGGCCTGGGCGCCGCTGGCCGCGAGGGAGGTGATGTTCTCCACCCCGGCGCAGGGCGCGTCGGCGAAGATCGTCCCCCGCCTGCGGGGCCGCTCGCCCACCCCCACCACCTCCACGATGGGGCGGCTCCCCGCCTTCTTGATGGCGCCCAGGCTCTTCTCCTCGATCGAGGAGAGGCCGCCCCGGATGTTGTCGGGCGCCGGGTTCGAGCCGATGAGGTCCACGCCCAGGCTCTCGGCGTACTCCACCGCCCGCCGCGCGCACGCGAGGAGGCGGCGGGCCGTCTTGGGGTCCGCCGCCCGGCGGGCCAACAGGTGCTCGGCGCCGACGATCTCCAGGGTCTCGGAGAAGATCACCGCCCCGCCCAGGTCCACCACCCGGTCGGCCACCATGCCGGTGGCGGGGTTGGAGACGAGGCCGCTCGTCGTGTCGGAGCCCCCGCACTCGGTCCCGAGGGTGATCTCCCCCAGCCCGCACCTCTCCCGCCGGGCCGAGGCCAGGTGCCCGGCGAGCCTCGAGGCCAGGTCCAGCACCCGGGCCGTGGTGGACAAGGTGCCCCCCACCTCCTGGACGCTCACCGCCTCGATGGGCATCCAGGGCGAGGCCTTCGCGGCCACCTCGGCGATGGCCTGGGCGCTCTTGGGCTCCAGGCTCACCACGACGGCGGCCCCCACGTTGGGGTGGCCCGCCGTGTGGCCCATGACGCGCCAGTGCTGCAGCTCGTCCTCGCCCATGAGGGCGCGGCCGAAGGAGGTGTTGACCGCGACTGCCTCCCGGAGGAGGGAGCCGGCGCGCCGCACGATGGGGTTGGTGTTGTCCATCGCGCTCACGATGGCGAGGTGGTTCCTTGCGCCCGGCGGCCCGGAGGGGCGCCGGAACCCCAGGAAGGCCGGGGCGGCCACCCCGCCCGCGCCTCTGCGCCGCCGGGCCGGGCCTGGGGAGGATCGCTTGCGCGCGGCCACGATCACCTCCGGGTGCTCTTGATGTTGTGGACGTGGACGTGCGCCCCGGCGGGGATGGAGCGCGTCGCCCGCCCGATCACCTCGCCGTACTTGAGCACCTTCCCCCGGGAGGGGATGGGGGCGAGGGCGATCTTGTGGCCGAAGGGGATGGCCTCCGCCGCCCGCATCCTGAGGGGCTTCTTCCCACCCTCGACCTCCACCTCCTGGCCGGGCTGGAGGTCCTCCAGCACGGTGGCCACGTTGTCCTTCGCGTCCATGACGAGGGCTCGGGCCACCGCGCGATCTCCTCATCCCGCCGGGCGGGGGCGTCGGGCGTCGCGGCTTGGCGAGGGAGGAGGAGCGGACGGCTACTCGATCGGCCCCGGCAGCCTGAGCCGGAGCCGCTCGACGGGGCGCCCGTTCCGCAGGTGTTCTTCGACCAGTTCGGGGACGTCCGCGACGGTCACCTCCTTGTACCACACCCCCTCGGGATAGACCACGATGGTGGGGCCCAGGGTGCAGGGGCCCAGGCAGGTGGCGCCCGCCATGGCCGTGTGGGCGACCAGGTCGCTCGTCCCGATGGCCTCGGAGAGCGCCTGGGCGACCTCGATACTTCCCTTGGATTGGCAGCAGCCTTTGGGGTGGTCCGGGGGGCGCTGGTTGATGCAGACGAATACGTGCCGTTTGATGTGCTCCACGGTTCACCTTCTTTTGGAGGAACGAACAGGGCCCGAAGCCGGGCCGGTCGGGAGGCGCCCCGCGGAGGACGCCCGCCGCGCAGGCGTTCTCCCGGCCTCCCGCATGACTTTGACGGGGGGAGATGATACCCTCGAAGGCCATGAAGTCAAGGGATTCCGCGCTCCCTCGCCCCTGCGGCGGCCGCTCGCGCGCCGCCTTTCCTTTCTAGGTGCACCCACGCATGACCCCCGGCGGGCCCCGCAGGCCGGACGCCATCGCGCTCTTCCCGACGCTCGAGACCATCCGCCTGGCAGGCGGGCCCACCCTCCTTCTCCTTCCGGACGCGCACGCCCCGGCCGCCGCCGTCCAGGTGTGGCTGCCGGCGGGGAGCTTCTCCGAGCGGAGGGGCGAGGAGGGCGTCTCCCATTTTCTCGAGCACATGATCTTCAAGGGCTCCCGCCGGCTCGGGATGGGGGAGCTCGCCGCCCGGGTGGAGGGGGCGGGCGGGGACATCAACGCCTACACCATGAGCGAGGCGACCTATTATCACCTCGCCTGCCTCCCCGGCGGGCTGGAGGCCTGCCTGGACGCCATCGCCGAGGCGCTTTGGTGGCCGCGCTTCGATGAGGCCGAGGTCGCCCGCGAGCGGAACGTGATCCTGGCCGAGCTCCGCCGCGCCGAGGAGCGGCCCGAGCAGCGCCTCCAGCAGCATCTCTACCGCCGGGCCTTCGGAGGAGGGCACCCCTACGGCCGGGCCATCCTCGGCACGCGCCGCTGCGTCGCCAGGATGGATGGGGAGGCGCTCGGGCGCTCCCACCGGCGCTGCTACGACCCCGCATCGGCCGTGCTCGTCCTGGCCGGGCCGGTCGCCAAGGAGGGGGCGCTCTCCCTGCTCCGGCGCAAGCTCCGGGATCTTCCCCCCCACTGGCGCCGCCCCCGGCCGCGCCGCCGGGGGCCGGCCGGGGTCCCCGGCCCCGCTCCGGCGGGCCCCGGCCCCCGGACCTTCGCCCTGAGCGGGCGCTCGGGACTCGCCCACGTGGAGCTCTCCTTCGCGGTCCCATCCTTCTTGCACCGGGACGCGCCGGCGCTCGAGGTGCTCAGCATGATCCTCGGCTCGGGGGACAGCTCCCGCCTCTACAAGCGTCTGTGCGTGGACCAAGCGCTGATGCACGACGTCTCCTCCGACGTGTTCTTCTCCGCCGGGCCGGGCCTCTTCTTCCTGGGCGGGGTGGCCGACCCCGCCGGGGCGGAGAGGGCCTCGGAGGGGATCGTCCGGGCGGCCATGGCCCTCGTCGCAGAGGCCCCCCCCACGGAGGAGGAGTTGGAACGCGTCCGGGTCAGCTTCCTGGCCGACCTCGAGTTTCGGCGCGAGAGCGTGGCCGGGCGCGCCCGCATCGCGGGCTACTTCCAGCTTCAGGCCGGGAGGGCGCGCTTCGCCGAGACGTATCTGGAACGCATCCTCCGGGTGACCCCCGGGGAGGTGCGCCGCGCGGGGGCGCGCTACCTGCGCCCGGAGGGGCTCACCGCCGGCCTCTTCCTTCCGGCAGCCGCCCGCGCCGGAGGCGGGGCGAGCGGGATGCGGAAAGCTCTCCTGCGCGGCTTCGGGGCCCGCCCGGGCCGGGGCGCGCCCTCCCCGCGCGCCGGGGGGCGCCCCGCCCTCTCGGGGGGTGAGGCCCCGCCTCGACGGGCCCGCCTCCTCCGGCGGGCGGCCGGGCGGCCCCGGCCGAGGAAGCCCCGGGCGGTTCATGCCCGCCTTCCGCGGGGAGGGCGGCTCGTTGTGCTCCCGGGGGGAGCGTCGCGGGTGTTTGCCCTCCGGGCGGTCTTCCTCGGGGGACAGCGCCTGGAGGGAGCCTGCTGGGCGGGCCTGCACGCGTTCATGGCCAACGTGGCCCCGATGGCCACGCGCTCGGCTCCTTCGGACGTCCTGGCCCGCCGGGTGGACGGCCTCGGGGCCTCGATGGGAGGCCACGCCGGGCGGACGAGCTTTGGCCTCTACGCCTCGGGGCTCTCCTTCCTCCTGCCGGAGATATTGGAGATTTTTTGCCAGATCCTCTGCGAGCCGGCCTTCGACGGAGACGACATCGCCTTGGTGCGCCGCGAGACCGACGCCGAGCGGCGCAGCGAGCGGGAGGATCTGGCCCACCTCTCGCGCCAGCGCGCCTTGGCCCTCCTCTACGGTGCCCACCCCTTCGCCCGCCACCCCCTGGGGAGCCGCCGGACGCTGGCGCGGATGGGCGGGGGGGTTCTCCGCCGCGCCTGGCGGCGGTGGGCGGCGCCCGGGAACCTCGTGGTGGGGGCGGCGGGAGACCTCGACCCGGCCGACTTGGCCCGCCGGCTCGCC
>Ga0114945_10002363_pt1 | contig 11138 bp, 8 predicted proteins | sample OV2TP3_FD_87194 | JGI IMG/M metagenome (GOLD analysis project Ga0114945, IMG submission 87194) | Hot spring microbial communities from Beatty, Nevada to study Microbial Dark Matter (Phase II) - OV2 TP3 | ecosystem: Environmental > Aquatic > Thermal springs > Hot (42-90C) | place: USA: Beatty... | reverse complement strand
GCGAGAGCGCATCAATTTGACCAAAATCGAATCGCGACCGTCCAAGCGGAAAGCGTGGGAGTACTACTTCTTCATCGACTTGGAAGGCCACGTGTCGGACCCTCGGGTTCGACGCGCCGTCCGGACGTTGCAACGCCAGGCGGCGTGGCTGAAACTGCTCGGCTCCTACCCAACGGCATAGGCGAGGGCTCATGACCACGACAGCGATTGATGCTCGAGCGCGCACCATGGTGCGCCAACTCGAGACGTATCGACCGGGAACGCCAATCGAAGAGGTCCAGCGCACGCTCAAACGCGCCTCGGTGATTAAACTGGCCTCGAACGAAAATGCGCTGGGGCCTTCGCCGAAGGCGTTGGTCGCCCTGAAGGCGGCCGCGGGATCGCTCCATCGCTATCCGGATGCGACCTGCCGGGAGCTGCGGAGACGCCTAGCCAAGACCCTCCGACTCGATCCCGCCTCGATCCTGATCGGGAATGGGTCGGATGAGCTGCTGGTCTTGGCGCTTCGCGCCTTTGTCGATCCCGGTGATGAGGTGGTCGTCGCCGAGCCCACGTTTTTGATCTATGCTATTCAGGCCAGAGCCTGCGGCGCCTCCGTGAAGACGGTGCCGCTGCGGGACTTGCGGTACGATCTCAAGGCGATGAAAACAGCGCTCACCCCGCGCACGAAACTCGTCTTTATCGCCAATCCCGACAATCCGACAGGGACCTACGTCACGAACCAGGAACTCGACACATTCCTGACGGGGCTTCCGTCTCAGATGATCGTCGTGATGGACGAAGCCTACTATGAATTTGTCGAGGCTCCTGACTATCCACGCACCTTGCACTGGATCGATCGAGCCGCGCTGCTTGTCACGCGCTCTTTTTCCAAAGCCTATGGACTCGCCGGCCTTCGGGTCGGCTACGGGATCGCGCGACCGTCGCTCATCCGGGCTCTTGATGCGGTCCGGGAGCCGTTCAACGTCAACCGGTTGGCTCAGGTGGCGGCCTGCGCGGCGCTTGAGGATCGGACCTTTTTGCGGCGCACGAAGGCGATGGTGCGAGAAGGCCGTCGCTATCTCACTCGGGAACTCGCTCAGCTGGGGCTATCCGTTGTGCCGAGTGTCACGAACTTCTTCCTCATCAAGTTCGGGCCGGGGGCCGCGCGGGTCGCTCAGGGCCTCCTCGAGCGGGGAATCATTGTGCGCGAGATGAGCGCCTGGAAGTTAGACTGGTTTCTGCGGGTGACGATCGGGACGATGCCAGAGAACCGCCAGTTTATCAAAAGCCTCAAAAAGATGATTAGGTGATTGAGAACGTGAACTGGCACGCGGACATATGCTGAGCAGCGAACCTCTTAATCACTCAATCACTCAATCACTCAATCACCACCGTTCGCTCAACAGGAGGCGCGAATGATTATCGTCCTCAAACCGCACGCTACGAAGAGACAGATTCAGCACGTGGTGGAAAAGATCAAAGAGCTGGGGCTCAAGCCGATGGTCTCAACCGGCGTGGAGCGCACGATCATCGGCGTGATTGGGCCGGAGGATGCGCTGCGGGTCCAGCCGATTGAGGTTTTTCCCGGCGTTGAGAAAGTGATGCCGGTACTGAAGCCGTACAAGTTGGTCTCGCGCGAGTTCAAACCAGAGTCCAGCATCCTGTCTGTGAAGGATCTCAAAATCGGCGGCAAGCAGGTCATCATCATGGCGGGTCCGTGTTCCGTGGAAAATCACGAGATGCTGATGGCCACCGCCAAACTGGTCAAACAAGGGGGGGCGAAGATTCTGCGGGGCGGGGCGTTCAAACCACGGACCTCACCCTATTCCTTCCAAGGCTTGGGGGAAGACGGGCTCAAGTATCTGCGGGAAGCTGCCGATGCGACGGGTCTTCACGTCATTACGGAGCTGCTGGATCCGCGCGACGTCGAGCTGGTTGAGCGCTACACTGATATTATCCAATCGGGGGCCGCAACATGCAGAACTTCGAGCTGCTCAAAGAAGCTGGGCAATCCCAGAAGCCAGTGCTCTTGAAGCGGGGGTTATCCGCGACGATCACAGAATTTCTCTTGGCTGCGGAGTACATTGTCAGTCAGGGCAATTTCAATGTGCTTCTCTGCGAGCGGGGGATCAGGACCTTTGAGGATCAGACCCGATTTACGCTGGACCTCAGCGCCGTGCCCGTCATGAAAAAGCTCTCTCACTTGCCGATCGTTGTCGATCCCAGTCATGGGACCGGTTCGTGGGAGTACGTCGGTCCGATGGCGAAAGCGGCCGTGGCGTCAGGGGCCGATGGGCTCCTCATCGAAGTCCATCCCAACCCCGAAGCGGCGTTGTCGGATGGGCCGCAATCGCTGTTGCCCAAGCGGTTCATCGCCTTGACCAAGGAACTCAAGAAAGTTGCGCAAGCCGTGGGAAGAACCCTATAAGTAATTAAGTGAGTGGGTGATTGAGTGATTGAGTGGCCAGGCTATGCACGCAACGGCTAGACGGCCTGTTTCAATCCCTTAATCACACAATCACTCCATCACGACCAATGGCACTTTTCAAGCGCGTCACGATTGTGGGGCTAGGCCTCATCGGCGGTTCGCTGGGAATGGCGATCCGGAGCAAGCGGCTGGCGCGTCAGGTGGTAGGCCTCAGCCGGACGCGTCGGGCGCTCTGGCGAGCCAAACGGCTTGATGCGATTGACATCGGAACAACGAATGCCAAGCAGGGGGTCCGGGACGCTGACCTCGTCATCCTGGCCACGCCCGTTGATTTCATCGTGCCCTCTGCGAAGCGCCTTGCGGGATTCATGTCGGCCGGCAGCGTGGTGATGGACGTGGGTAGTGCAAAGGGTACGATTGTCCGGGCCCTTGAGGGAAGGCTTCCCCACGGCGTGGCCTTCGTGGGTGCACATCCCTTGGCAGGATCAGAGCAGCAGGGAATCGCCGCCGCCAAGCCGGAATTATTCGACGAGTCGGGGTGCATCGTGACGGCCACTGCACACACAGATCGGCGCGCACTGGGGATCGTGAGGCACTTCTGGCGCCGGCTTGGGTGTCAGGTTGTCGTCATGGATCCTGCAACACACGATCGCCTGTTGGCCGTTGTCAGCCACCTCCCACACCTGTTGGCGTTTTGTCTGGTGGCAGCCACGGATCACCGCGCCCTGCAGGTCGCCCCGCGCAGTTTCCTCGAAGCGACCCGCGTGGCTAAAAGCGACCCCGATCTGTGGGATGACATTCTCTTCAGCAATCGAGCGGCCCTCCTGAAGGCTCTCGATCGTTTGACCCGACACCTCGGACAGGCGAGGACGGTCCTGGCTCGTGCGGATCGACCAGCGCTCCAACGATTCCTCCGTCGAGCCAACCGCCTCCGCCATCGCCTGCATGATTGCTAAGAGCCACACCGGGCCACCGGGCCACCGGGCCACCGGGCCACTCATCATCACCATCGACGGACCTGCTGGGGTGGGGAAAAGTACCGCCGCGCGCCTGCTGGCCAAACGCCTGGGCTTGGTGTATCTCGATACGGGGGCCACCTACCGCGCATTGGCGTATGCCGCCCTCGAACAGGGGATGGACCCCGCTGATGCCCGCCTGCTCATTCGTCTGGCGCGCCGCCTCCGCCTCGCGCTCCAGCAGTCGCCCGCTGGCGGGCTGGGGGTCTTTCTGAACGGGGACGATGTGACCCGTAAGATCCGTACCGAGCGCGTCAGCGAGGCAGCCGCTGTGGTCGCCCAGCATCCAGGCGTTCGGACCGAGTTGGTCCGCCTGCAGCGCAAACTCGCCGATGGACATCGCCTGGTGGCTGAGGGTCGCGATACGGGCTCCGTGGTCTTCCCCCACGCCCGTTACAAGTTTTTCCTGACGGCTACCGCCAGCGTTCGGGCGAAACGCCGCCAGCGCGAACTGCGCAGCCTTCAAGGCCGTGTCCCGTCGGTCGCAGTGATCGCCGCCCAGCTCAAAAGCCGCGATCGGCTCGATCGTCACCGAGCGGTTGGACCCCTGGTCAAGCCGCCTCGCGCGATCGTCCTGGATACCTCACACCTCGTGGCCAAGGAAGTGGTCGACCTCATGCTGCGCCGTCTGCCCGTCGATCGCTCAGCCGACTGACGCCCCGCTTTTGCTTCCAGACGACCATCCACTCTCCTGTCTTCCTGGGACTCTGTTCAGGCTTCTCTGTCGTTCGCTCTGGCGGCAGCCAAGGGACTCACTTCGTTCCAGACGCCTTGTCGTTTTGAGGAAGGATATGGTATGCTTACATGGTTGACCCGAAACACCACCATCGCTATTTGACATTGTGAGTCGCAAGGGTCGAGAAACCTCCGAGGGGCATGTGTCGGAGGCCCGCGCTGTGAGATGGCGGGGGCAAACCCACCGCGAGGTGGGGGCGCCTGCCTGCGCCGAGGATGCAAGCGTAGGCAGGCCTGTCTGCTGACGAGGCAGGCAGGCAAAGCCACGGGCCCAGCACTAATTTTCTGAGCACTACGCTTCAACGAAAAATTAGTGCTGGGTAGCCGGGCTACCGGAATCACATGTTTGGGCTTGTGACGTCGGTAGCCCGATTTTTTTAGCCATTCAATTTAAAAGTTTTCTTAAGAATTTAATTATGAGGATTCTTAAGATGGTCATTGAGCAAGATGGAACATGGAGGAGATAAGATCATGAGCACATTGAGACGTGCAGGGTATCACCTGAACATCGGCGGTTTGGTCACATTCTCCTTTGTTCTATTTTTTGTCATGATTTCTCTTTCCTCCCTGGTTCCCTCCACGGCGTTTGGAGCCTCCCAGCGCAGTACAAATTCGAGAGGCGCTTCCCAGGTCTCCGACACTTCGGATCGAAGCCCCATCAACGTCAGCGATAACACAGCCGCTCCGAGCAACAGCACCGCCACCCCCCCACCAAGCCCAGACAACCCCAGTGAAGGATCAGAGGGTTCTGGAGGCGACGTGGGTGAGGGGTCGTGTCCCGCTCACGTGGCCGATTTCAATGAGGACGACGTCGTTGACGGCGCCGATCTGTCCATCTTGATGACCTACTTCAACACCCAGATCTCCGCGTATGATCTCAATAGCGACGGGGCGGTTAATGTGGTTGACCTCACGATCTTGATGACCCAGTGGGGCCCGGTGCCTGAGTGCGCCAAGCAGAAGACAGCATTACCGGTGTTGGTGGGGGGGGCGAACAACGTGAATTACAATCCGGAACTTGCTGAAGCAATCGGCTATCAGCCGGCTGTCATATTTGGAGGAGGACAGATTGGGGATTCCAATAATAACGGTCTGGCAGAGCCCACCGAAATCACCACACTCATCAATACCATCAATGAATCGCTTCCGCCCGATTTCGACGGCTGCCTCCTCGTGGACATCGAAAACGCCCCATTCGACTATTGGCAAGAAGGGCCTGACTCGCCCAATTACGCGCAGGGCGTTGAGACCATCCGAGCCTTCCTCACGGCGGCCATCGAGGCACGGCCGGAGGCGAAGGTGGGGGTTTATCCGCTCCCGTACTTTCCGTCCAATAATCCCGGTTACCAGCAGTTCTGGTTTGACAAAAGCGCCTTGCAGGCCAAATGGGACACATATTTGGAGATGCACTCGGCGTTTTCGGATCTCGTGAAATGCGCCGCACCGTCGTACTATGATGGGCTCCCGAGTCCATTTACGTCGCAAGCCGGCCAGAAGAACTTCTATCTGCATAAGCGCGTGCTGACCGATTTGGGTCGGGCGGCGTTTCCTGAAGCCCAGACGTGTGCCGTGGTGTGGAACGCTTACCATCCCGCCGCGGGCGGCGGAAATTATAAGTTACCAGGCCACATGGTCATTCCTGACGAGGAGTTTAAAGCGGACCAACTGCAAACCGCGATGGACGCGGAGGTGAAGTGCGTCTTGAATTGGTTCCCATACGCCTATTACATGGGCCTTGCCCGGGCCGATTATCAACCTGGCGAGAGCCCCTACTATGAACACAAAGTGTATTGGACCAAGCTGCTGGATGGCGTTCCGGCCGAGGGAGAAACCGCCCCTCCCGGACCATGGGACGGCCAGCCGCTGAATCATCTCCTGAATTATTGCAATACCGACGCCCCGGATGACAACCAGGGCTTCTTTGGCCCAAAATTTGACGCCGATTGTCCCGGCCTGCCTCCCCAAATTGATTACGCTGGATGCCCTGGACAGCATCCTTCTGAGGGCGGCGAGCCGGGGGCGTGCGATCTGTACCATTTGCAACAAACCTTCACCCGCAACCTGATGGCGTTCCAAGAGGTAGCCCTCGATCGTGATGGGGACACTCTCTTCACCAACGTCGACAACTGTCCGTTGGTCGCCAATGCCGATCAGACGGATGGCGATCAAGACGGGATAGGCGATGCCTGCGACATATGCGTGGACATCCCGAATCCCGACCAGCACGATGGCGACGGCGATGGGGTGGGCGATGCGTGTGATGATATCGATGGGGATGGCGCCATGGATCTCTACGATGACGATGCGGACGGAGACGGCATGCTGAATGGCTCTGACATCTGTCCCTACGTCTCGAATCCGGGACAAGAGGATCTTGATGGCGATGGGTTCGGGGATGTGTGTGATGTCCAAACCTGCGGCAATGGCGTCTTAGAGCAGGTGTATCCGGCTGATTGCAACCCCACGACCATGTGTGATCTTGAGCAGTGCGATGATGGCAATACCGCGGGGGGCGACGGCTGTTCACCGGACTGCCAATTTGAAGAATATCCGGTGGCCACCTTTACCGCATCGCCGACAAGTGGTGTTGCGCCACTTACCGTCACGTTCGATGCAACCGGATCCTTTGATCCGGATGGGCAACTGGTGAGCTACGAGTGGGATTTCGAAGGCGATGGGGTGGCAGACCTTGTCGAAGCGACCCATCAGCCGTTCACCCATGACTACGCGCTCGGCACCTATCACCCAAGCCTCACCGTAACCGACGACGTAGGGTACACCAAGAACTACACACTTACGTCAGACGTCATCGCCTTTCAGTGTGGAGACGGCGATCTGAATAACGACGGCGCGGTGACTGCCACGGATCTGACTGCCATCGTCCTCAATTGGGGGCAGTGTCCGGTGGATGGCGTTTGCCCGTGGGATTTGAGCGGGGATGGCGTCGTCGACGTCCAAGACCTCGTTCAACTGATGTTCTATTTCGGTCCGTGTTCGCCTCCTCCTCCTCCTTGAAGTTGAAGTATCTGTTTTGTCAAGAGGCGTTGCCGCTTCCGCCGGGCTGAGCAGCTTGGCAGCAGCAGTAACGCCTCGTCCTTTTTGACATGACCAACAACTCAAAAATCGAGTTGCGTTTCGCCGGGAAATCCGTTATGCTAGCGGACGTTTCTTCGTCTGTGCGTGCGGGGCGGACCAGGCGTGAGGCGCCCAAGCACGTGTGAAGAGAACCCCACACGATCACAATACCCATGACACAAACGGACACGGTATCACCCACCGGCCACTCAGGCCCAGACGACTCGCTGGCGGAGCTCTACGCTCAGAGCCTCCGAGATATCAACGAGGGACAGATCGTCAAAGGCACCATCATCTCTCTCTCCCCGCAGGAAGTCGTGGTCGACATTGGCTATAAATCTGAAGGGTCCATCTCGCGAATGGAATTTCCCGATGCGAACACGCTCAAGGTGGGCGATGTGGTGGAGGTGTTCATCGACTCCATCGAAGATGAACAAGGCATGGTGTTGCTCTCCAAGTCGAAGGCTGATCGTCAGAAGGGCTGGGAGAACATCATGAACAACTTCAAAGAGAGCGATGTCATCGAAGGCCGCCCCATGCGCAAGGTCAAGGGCGGCCTGATGGTGGATATCGGCATCGAGGCGTTCATGCCCGCGTCACTCTCCTCGTTGAGAGGCTATGCCAACCTCGATAGCCTGCTGGGTCAACCGATGAAGTTTATCATCTTGAAGATCAGTCGGGCTCGCAAGAACATCGTCGTGTCCCATCGCGACTATCTCCTGCAGGAAAAAGACCGGCAACGCAAGTCACTCCTTGAGCGCTTGAGCGTCGGGGAGCGACGAACTGGGACCGTGAAGAACCTGACCGATTTTGGCGCCTTCATTGACCTCGGCGGGGCGGATGGTTTGCTCCATGTTGGCGATATCTCCTGGGGACGCATCGCGCATCCCTCTAATGTGCTCTCCGTCGGCCAGCAGATCGACGTCGTGGTCCTGGCGGTTGATCGGGACAGCCAGAAAATTTCACTGGGTCTCAAACAGCTCTTGCCCAGTCCATGGGAGCATGTCGATACCAAGTATCCGGTCGGTACCCGGATCAAAGGGAAGGTGGTTAACCTGGTGCCGTACGGGGCGTTTGTGGAAGTTGAGCCTGGCATCGAGGGTCTGGTGCACATTTCGGAGCTGTCATGGTCCAGGCGTCTCAACCACCCGTCGGAAACGCTGCAAGCCGGACAAGAGATCGAGGCGGTGGTGTTGTCCGTCGATCCAAAGAACCAGCGGCTCTCCCTGGGCGTGCGCCAACTGGCTGGCGATCCATGGCAAGGGGCTGGGGAGAAGTATAAGCCTGGGGTGAAGGTGACGGGCCGCGTGCGTCAGCTCACCGACTTCGGGGCATTTATCGAACTGGAGGACGGCATCGAAGGGATGCTGCACAACGCGGACATGTCCTGGACCCGGAAAATCAACCACCCTTCGGAGGTGCTCAAAAAGGGCAGAATGATTGAGGCGGCTGTGCTCACCTGCGACGTGGAGGCGCGGCGGATTACGCTGGGGGTGAAGCAGCTCATCGAGGATCCGTGGCCCGAGCTGGTCAAGCGCTTTGCACTAGGTGCTGTGGTGGAAGGGACGATCACCAAGGTGGCCGGCTTCGGGTTGTTTGTGGAGATCGCCCCTGACGTCGAAGGGTTGATGCACCTCTCGGAACTTGAGCTGGAACCGAACGAGAAAATTGATGACCGCTACCACCTTGGGGATCGCATTCGAACCCAGGTGATCAAGCTGGATGAGCTAGAACGCCGCATCGGCTTGAGCAACAAGAACTTACCTCCACCAACTTCCCCCCAACCTGTAGGGCCTCCACCCGATGTTCCTGGCCCTTCTCGCCCCGCGTAAGCTTCTCTTGTTAAGGCAAAAGGCAACAGTGTTCACTGTTCAGTTGTGGTGTTGCCTTTTTTCTTTTACCTGTTGACGTGATGGACATCGCGGGTTCTCTCCAGTTGATTCAGCGGGGCTGCGTCGAGGTCATTACCGAAGCCGAACTCAAGCAGAAACTTGCCACCAGACGTCCTCTCATCGTGAAGGCCGGGTTTGATCCCACGGCACCCGATCTCCACCTCGGGCATACCGTCCTCCTGCGCAAGCTGCGCCACTTTCAAGATCTGGGTCACCATGTCATCTTCCTCATCGGGGATGCGACCGCGCTCGTCGGCGATCCTTCAGGACAAACGCAGACCCGCCCACAACTCAGTTGGGACGAAGTCCGAAAGAATTCTGACACCTACTTTCTCCAGGTGAAAAAGCTCTTACTCGCTACACCAGGGCTGCTCGAGCGTCGCTACAACAGTGAGTGGTTCCTCGGCGCCAGTCCCCAACTGCGCGGCTCCGGGGTAGAGAAGTTCGATTTTCCAAAACTCGTCCAACTTACTTCCAAGTACACCGTGGCTCGATTGATCGAGCGGGACGATTTCGCCAAGCGCCTCAAAGCTCGAAAGTCTCTAAGCATGCTGGAGTTGTTGTACCCGCTCATGCAGGGCTACGACTCCGTCAAGCTCGCCGAGCAGTACGGTCACTGCGATGTGGAACTGGGGGGCAGCGATCAGACCTTCAATTTGCTCGTTGGCCGCGAGCTGTTGCGGGAATATGGGCACGAACCCCAAGTGGTCCTGACGATGCCGCTACTCGAAGGGTTGGATGGTGTCCACAAGATGTCCAAGTCGCTGGGCAACCATGTCGGGATCCAAGAGCCACCGGACGAGATGTTCGGCAAACTCATGTCGATTCCCGATTCGTTGATGCTGAAGTACTATACGCTCTTAACAGACATCGAGGAAACTACGCTGAAGGTATTGGAAAGCAAGTTGCGCAAACGCCAGGTCAACCCCCGCGATGTCAAAGCCGACCTCGCCACAACCATTGTGTCGCTGTATCACAGTGCGGAGGTCGCCGCCAAAGCCAAGCAAGAGTTCTTCAAGGTCTTTTCGCGCCGTGAGCACCCAACGGAGATGCCCACCGTGGCCCTCACAGCGGATGCCGATGGCCAGGTCGACGTGGTGGACCTGTTGGTGCAGGCGGGACTGGCCAAGACCAAGAATGCTGCCCGCCGCCTCCTCAAGCAGGGGGGGGTAAAGCTCAACCAGCAGTCCCTGTCAAGTGCTGTCATCCCGGTGGCGAAGGCCCGGGGGGCTATCCTTCAGGTCGGCACCCGTCACTTCCGCAAGCTCGCGGAAACCCACACAGCGACCTCCAAAACTTCTTGACAAGCTCCTCCAGAGGGTGCTACTATTACAACTGCCTGAGAAGGCATACCATGGCGGTTCAGCCAGTTCGAAGCGATTGACAAGTTAGGCTCGTCGACGAACTTCTGTTGAGTGTTGCGACAGCGCCCTCGAGAGAAGGCGCTGTTGTTGTCTCTACTTTCTTTTTCAGCACGTGGGCAAGACCGTTCTTTGACAAGTGAAGAGAACCTGCTGACCCAGTCGTTCGGTGAGTTTCACTTCGTCAGACTTCAGAAGTCAGAGGTCAGAAGTCAGAACGATCTGACTGGTGGCATCTGTGATCTGATAACTGATTGATTGACGGAGAGTTTGATCCTGGCTCAGAGCGAACGCTGGCGGCGTGGCTAAGGCATGCAAGTCGAGCGATCCTGGAGCAATCCGGGAGAGCGGCTAACGGGTGCGTAACACGTGGGGAACTTACCCTCCAGTCTGGGATAACCCCGCGAAAGCGGGGCTAATACCGGATATGCCCACATGGTCGCATGACCACGTGGGGAAAGATGGCCTCGACCGTAAGGTTGCTATCACTGAAGGAGAGTCCCGCGTCCCATCAGCTAGTTGGTAGGGTAACGGCCTACCAAGGCATTTGACGGGTAGCTGGCCTGAGAGGGTGGTCAGCCACACTGGGACTGAGACACTGCCCAGACTCCTACGGGAGGCTGCAGTCGAGGATCTTTGGCAATGGGCG
>Ga0114945_10002362_pt1 | contig 11140 bp, 13 predicted proteins | sample OV2TP3_FD_87194 | JGI IMG/M metagenome (GOLD analysis project Ga0114945, IMG submission 87194) | Hot spring microbial communities from Beatty, Nevada to study Microbial Dark Matter (Phase II) - OV2 TP3 | ecosystem: Environmental > Aquatic > Thermal springs > Hot (42-90C) | place: USA: Beatty... | reverse complement strand
ACGCTTGGGATCCCACGGCTGCCCGGTCTCCGGGTGAACGGAGGCTCGGTTGTAGAGGATCCGCCGGTTGACCGGCCAAGCCCAACCCCACTCGGGGTAGAGGCCGATGCCCGATCGATCGACCGCGTTGCGACGAGCCATGAGGTTCCCGGCCTGCGTGTAGGAGCCACTATAGATCCAGTTCCCGCAGGCCGTGCTCCCGTCGTCCCGCAGCGCGACAAAGTTCGGGACCTGCTCCCCTGCTTTGACGAGAACCGTGCCCTTCTCGTCGACAAGGTCCGAGAGCGCAGAGCCGTTCACTTCCTTGGCAACCTTGTGGATATCAACGCGGTCGGTCCCATAGTTCCAGGTGAGCGCCAGGATCGGCTCAGGAAAGGCCCCGCCCTTTGCGGCGTAGAGTTTTTTCAGGCGGAGCACGAGCTGATTCAGGATCCAAGCGTCCTCCTTCGCCTCACCCGGCGGCTCAACTGCCTTCCAGCGCCATTGGAGCCAGCGACCGCTATTGGTGACCGACCCTTCTTTCTCAACGGCTGAAGCTACCGGCAGGAGGAAGACCTCTGTCTTGATCGCCTTTGGGTCCGCGCCTGGTCGCTTCCAGAACGCCGCCGTTTCCGTCTCCCAAAGGTCGGTGACGACGAGCCAGTCGAGCTTGTCGAGCGCTTTGCGCTCCATATTGGCATTAGGCCCTCCGACGGCCGGGTTCTGCCCCATGACGTAAAAGCCCCTGATCCGGTCCTGGTACATGGCCTCGAAGAGCGCGATGTGCGAGTAGTTGGCCCCCCGCTTCGGCAGGTAGCGGTACGCGAAGTCGTTTTCCTTCTGCGCGCTATCGCCGTAACATGCCTTGAGGAGGCTCACCATGTACTTCGGGTAGTTCTTCCACCAGTTGACGCTCTTCGGGTCCTTAGACTTCGGCGTCACGCGCTCAAGGTACTTGACGAGCGACTGGTCGGCGTCGACGGGCGCCTGGAGGTAGCCGGGGAGGATGTGAAAGAGGAGGCACATGTCCGTGCTTCCCTGGACGTTGACCAGGCCGCGCAGCGCATTGATGCCGCCGCCCGCGATCCCGATGTTCCCCAGCAGGAGCTGGACGACCGCGTAGCTCTGAACGTTCTGGGTGCCGTAGGTATGCTGCGTGGTGCCCATCGCGTACATGATCGTGCCGGCCTTGCCGGGCGCGCCCGTCCGAGCGTAGGTCCGGTAGACCGCCTCCAGCTTTTCCTTCGGCGTCCCGGTGATCTTCGAGACCTTGTCGAGGTCATAGCGGGCGTAGTGCCTCTTTAGGAGCTGGAAGACGCAGCGCGGGTCCTGGAGCGCCGGGTCCCGTTTCGGATTCCCCTGCTCATCCACTTGGTAGCTCCATGTGGAGGCGTCGTAGCTCCGTTTTTTTGCGTCATAGCCGCTGAAAAGACCGGTCTTCGGGTTGAACCCGAAGGCCTCATTGACGAGCAAAGGCGCGCTCGTATACTCGCGGACGTACTCCTCGTTGTAGAGGCGGTTCCGAAGGATGTAATTGATCATGCCGCCGATGAAGGCGATATCGGTGCCGGAGCGGAGTGGGGCGTAGATGTGGGCGAGGGATGAGGTCCGAGTGAAGCGCGGATCGACGCTGATGAGCGTAGCGCCATCTTTGACGGCCTCCATCACCCAGAAGAATGCGATGGGATGGTTTTCGGCGGCGTTGCTGCCGATGATCAGGATGACATCAGCGTTCTTGATGTCGATCCAGTGGTTCGTCATTGCCCCCCGACCCAGCGACTCTGCCAGAGCCGCCACAGTGGGGGAGTGTCATATCCGCGCCTGGTGCTCGAGGTATACCACCCCGAGCGCCCGCATCATCTTGGAGAGCAGGTAGCACTCCTCGTTCGTGTTCTGCGAGCCGCCCAGGCACGCAATCGCCTCGGTGCGGTTGACCTCCAGTCCGGCGGGCGTGCGCGCGATCCACTGGGCCTCGCGCGTGGCCTTGATCCGCTCAGCGATAGCGTCGAGGGCCCACTCCCAGGGCTTGGGCTCCCACTGCTCAGCCCCAGGGGCCCGATAGAGGACAGTCGTCAAGCGCCGCCCGGGAACCCTCATCCTGTCCGGGTTGAAGCCTCTCGGCTCCTCGGCGGAAAACTGGCGCTTTTCCTCCTGCGTCTCAATCTGGCGCACCGCCAGCCCTTTACTGCAGAGCCGTCCTCGGTTGATGGGATGGTCCGGATCTCCTTCGACGCTGACCACCTTTCCGTTCTGAACCCCAACTATCTGGCCGCAGCCGACGGCACAGTAAGTGCAGATGGTGGGAACTTCGCCGATCCGCTTATGGAGCGGGAAGCGGGTCTGTGCCTCTGCTTCAGCGCCACCGGGCAGAAGCAAACCGCCTGTGGCGCCGCCTACAACCTTAAAAAACTCTCTCCGGTCGAGGAGCATTGCGTCGCCCTCCAGCGTTGTGACAAACTTCGCGTTTTCTGGATGATTAAAGAATTACGAGCAAGCAGCGTGCCATATGTCTAATCAGTTGATCTTGAAAAGAAATTAGATTGTAGGCCTTTGGTTTTTTTCGCAGCTCTGATTAAAACCGCGCTAAGTTTTTCCGACATTTGATAAAAATTGTGACGAGTCCCGACGACTTCGGCGGACTTTACCGTTTCGGCGCTGAGCCGGGGCAAAAGCGGTTTTCGCAAACTTACGATTCCTTTCCTGGTTTACTCTCATCATTGAGAATTGATGGCTGCAGGATAAGCCATGACGCTTTAAGAAGTGGTTGAGTTTTCTCACCTCTTCTTTCCGCCAGCTTTGGCACGATTCTCGCATTAGTTCGTATTTAAAAATATTCGATTTACGAATGAAGGTGCGAAAACTGAGCGACAAGCTGAACCTGTTTGATCGATACATCCAGGCGCTGATCAAGCGTTTTTACGTTAGGCCCTCGTTAGAAGGTCCGGGTGCGGAACTCAGCGGGAGCGAATTTTTTGCCTGCAAGGTTTTAGGCCGAAAGGGGAGATGCACCATGAGTCAATTGGCGGAAGAGTGCGGGTTGGCGCTGAGCAGCATGACGGGAGTGGTAGATCGTTTGGTTGCCAAGGGATGCGTTAAACGGACCCGGGATGATGAAGAGGATCGAAGGAAGGTTTTTGTTGGATTGGACCGCAAAGGGGACAAGATCTACCAGGAGATTCTCGAATCGGAGATGGAAATGATCATCACGATGATGGAATCGCTCAAGCCTCAAGAGCAGGACGCTCTGCTGGACGCTTTCGGGAAAGCGGTGGCCTCGCTGGATAAGTAAATTTTGAGCGCCTTCAAAAGGCGTGATTGGAGGAAGCAAGGATGACAGAGTTTGTACAGAATAACTGGTTTTGGATTCTGGTAGTTCTTCTGTTTATAGGAATGCATGCCTTTGGAGGGGGATGTGGGATGGGTCACCGACACAGGCCAAAAACTGGCTCCGATGAGGAAACCAAAGCTGGGAAGGGAAAAAGCTGCCACTAGAAGGGGTGACGTCCTCGTAGGTTCGAAGCATGGATAGCGGGCAGCTTAAGAAGGAGCAGGGATGGAACTCTTAAAATTGGTCCTCTTGCTGATCGGCCTTGGGGTATTTGCGGCCGTTGTTCTTTCCACTCTCGTGGTGGTCCTTGTCGTCGCTATCGGGGGATGGCTAACCGCCTTTGTGCCATCGTTGTTGAGACGAAAAGGGAGCGCTAGGGAGCGTGCTGCAAAAGTTAGGCGGCTCGCGGGGCAAGAAAGGACGTAACGACTCCAGTGCGGCACGGAGATGGAACACGACAATCTCTGGAAAGAAAGATTGAGCCTGGCCATCTGCCTCTGGCTCTGTACGGTGCCGTTTCTTTTCTTCGTGGCTGCAGCCCTCCTTGATATTCGGGCAGCGTGGGCATCCGTGGTGGTCGCGTTCGTGGTACTCCTGTTGGTATGCAACGTGATCTGCAGATTCCAGTCGTATGAGGAGGCGAAGGCGAAATGGCTGAACAAACAGTAAGCAAGGTAACCCTCAAAGTTGGTGGCATGAGCTGCGCGTCCTGCGTGGCACACATCGAAGGGGCCCTGAAAGATCTGAAAGGCGTCTCGAAGGCCCAGGTCAGCCTGGCGGCTCAAAAGGTCCATGTGGAATATGATCCATCTCGAGTCGATATCGAGCTGATATCAAGGGCGATTCACGATGTGGGCTATGAAGTCGTCCCGGATGAGCTTGTGCTCCAGATCCCCGGGATGCGGAGCGCCCACTGCGAGGGGGTGGTAAAGGAGGGTGTCACAAATTTGCCTGGAGTGGTTCGAGTGGAGGCCAATGCCAATATTGGGACCGCTATTGTCTCGTATCACGCGGGAATCGTCTCTGCTGCTCGGATCAAACAGACCATCCGGGACCTGGGGTATGAGGTGGCGGAAAAGCTTGAGGGTGAAGCTGCGCTGGATCGGGAGCGGGAAGCGCGTCAGCGGGAGATCCGGCGCCAGGGATTCTGGATGCTTGTCTCCTGGCCTTTGGCGATGATCATCATGCTTGGGACTTTCAGGGATTACTGGATCCTTGCCGATTTCGTCCCCGAGATTTTGGCGCAAAATTTCGTTCTCTTCCTCCTTACAAGCCCGGTGGTGTTCGGCCCAGGATGGCAGTTTTTCATCAATAGCTGGCGCGGGTTGAAGCACGGCGTAGCCGATATGAATCTCCTCTATGCCACAGGAATCGGAGCGGCCTACCTAATCGGGGTGGTGAACACCCTTTGGCCTGAGGGCGGTTTTGGAGGCGCCAAGGCGGTTTTCTTTGAATCGGCCGCGCTCCTTACCTCCTTCATCATTTTGGGCAAGTGGCTGGAGGCCCTCACCCGGGGACGGACCTCGGAGGCGATCCGGCGCTTGATGGCCCTTCAGCCCAAGATCGCAAGGGTCATGCGCAACGGCAAGGAGCTGGAGCTTCCTGCAGATGAAGTCTTGGCGGATGATCTGGTCATCGTACGGCCCGGGGAAAGAATTCCCGTCGATGGCGTGGTCCTAGAGGGGTACTCTGCCGTGGATGAGTCGATGCTCACCGGCGAGAGTCTGCCCGTAGAAAAGAAATCCGGCGATCAAGTCATCGGCGGTACCATGAACAAGACCGGCGCCTTTCGTTTTCGGGCGACGAAGGTAGGAAAAGAGACCGCGCTCGCACAGATCATTCGTCTGGTCGAGGAGGCCCAGGCCTCCAAGGCGCCGATTCAAAAGCTGGCCGATTGGGTGGCGGGCCATTTCATCTTGGCGGTGCACGCCCTGGCTCTTACCGTTTTCTTCTTCTGGTTCTTTGTGGGCTATCACAACTTTTTCGATCCTCAGAGCCGTTTTCTCCTCACGCCTTATACTCTCGGCGAAATCGGGGTTTTCGGTTTCAGCATCCTACTCAGCATTACCGTCCTGGTCATCTCCTGTCCCTGCGCCGTGGGAATGGCCACGCCTTCAGCCATGATGGCTGGAACCGGCAAGGCCGCCGAGCATGGAGTGCTCTTCAAAGGTGCGGACGCCATAGAGACGACAGCGAAGCTCGATGCCATCATTTTCGACAAGACCGGGACGCTGACAAAGGGCGAACCGTCGGTGACGGACGTGGTTCCAGCCGATCTGGACGATCAAGAAGTTCTGACGCTTGCCGCGATTGCTGAGAAGAATTCAGAGCATCCGTTGGGCGAAGCCATCATTCACGGGGCTCAGCAAAGAGGCATCCAGATCCCCGATGCAGATCGGTTTGAGTCTATTCCCGGCCATGGCGTCGAAGCCGAGTGGAAGGGGCGCAAGATCCTTCTCGGCAACCGCAAGCTTATGAAAGAAAGGGGTGTTCCATTCGAGGCGCTGCTGCCCCAAGCCGAGACTTTGGAGAACGACGGCAAGACTGCGATGTTTGTCGCCGCCGATGGAAGGCCCGCGGGAATCATTGCCGTGGCGGATACGTTGAAGGATTACTCGGTTGAGGCTGTGGAGCAGCTCCACCGGCTCGGATTGGAAGTTCTCATGATGACCGGAGACAACCGGCGCACCGCCGAGGCGATTGCTCGGAAGGTAAAGATCGACCGGGTCTTGGCCGTGGTGCTGCCGCAAGACAAGGCGGAGAAGGTCAAAGAGCTTCAAGCTGCGGGGAAAAGAGTAGCCATGGTAGGCGATGGCATCAATGACGCCCCTGCTCTTGCCCAAGCCAACGTGGGGATCGCTATCGGCTCGGGCACCGATGTGGCCAAGGAAACCGGCCACGTGATCCTGATTAAAGAGGATCTCCGAGACGTGGTCGTGGCTATGGAGGCGGCCAAGGCCACCATGCGCAAGGTTAAGGAGAACTTGTTTTGGGCCTTCGGCTACAACGTCGCGAGCATCCCGATTGGCGCCGGGCTCTTCTATCCGTTCTTTAAGTTGGTTGTGAGCCCGGAACTGGCTGCGCTCTTGATGGCGGTAAGCTCGCTCAGCGTTACATTGAATACGTTATTGTTAAAGCGCTTCGTGCCGACGATTAAGCGGGCGGAGGCACGTGCGGAAAGAGTGCCATCCCTGGAACCGTCATTCGCCGGTCATGGCGCAGCAGCAAGCAGGAGGTAAAGATGCAGGCTAAAAGAGCAACAGCGGACAAAAGCATTCTACGCATGAGCGCACTCTGCTACATCGGAACCTCGCTAGGGATTGTGGCTCTATTTTTGACCTTAACGCAGATCGTCGGGGGCTATTCAAAGGCGGCTCTTGTTGGTGGGGCGATCTGGTCATTCATCCTGTCCATGATCGTCACGATGCCGCTCTATACGGCCTTTTTAAAAAGGAGATTCGCTGAATAAAAACGCTTCGTTCTCAGGAGGTGTGTCATGAAACTCAATGTTTGGCCATTTTCTTTGTCGGTGGGAGCTGTCAGTGCCGTGGTCTTTGCGATCTGCGCGTTCTTCGTCGCTCTAGCTCCAGAGACCACCGCAGCCGTCTTCAGTTACCTGCTGCATATTGACCTGACCGGTCTGGTGCGGAAGCTCACCTGGGGTAGCTTCTTTGCCGGGCTTTTCGGGGTAAGCATTACGATGGCGATAGGGGCGGCTGCCACAGCCTGGCTTTATAACCGCGCCGCGGAAGCCTGATCGCTTGCCATGGTTCTCTTTCTTATTCCACTGCTCTTCGGCTTTGCTTTGGTAGGGGCTAGCGCCTTCACCGCGGCTTACTCCCGCTGGTGGGGTGAAAGGGCTGGGGAGATGACCAGCTCCGTCTTAAGGAACTTTCTGGGCATACCCTTATGGTTTTACGGTGCCATTGTTGCTTGGCTGCAGCCCTCACCTTTTTTGTTCAATCCCAGCATCGGGACGAAGGTGATTGGCTGGGTATTTCTTATCGCGGGTTTGGTTCCATTCATTTGGGGACATCTAGTGATAGGAAAGCCGACCCACATGCCCTCTGTCCGAGACACGCTAGTGCGCCACAGTTTATACGCCTATGTGCGCCATCCGATTTATTCCGGGGGAATGCTGATGGCTGTCGGCCTAGCCCTGCTGAAGCCGACTTCTACGTTTTTCCTAGCATGCATAATCGGGTTCGTGTGGCTAATCATCCAGGCGCGGCTGGAGGAGATCGACCTGCTCCAGCGCATGCTCGCCTACCGTAAGTACATGGAGGAGGTTCCCCGCTTCGTGCCGCGTTTGCGAAAGAGGGAGGCGGGAGTGTCTCCCGTCCGTGCTCCTTCTCATCGAGGATGACAAGATGAGTGATAGGCAACCATCTCAACAAACCGCTTGGCTGCGGTCACGTTTCGGTCTCGCGCTGATCGGCTTCTTAGCCATCGCCGCTTTTTTTCTCGTGACCGAGCACAGGGCGCATCTCTACGGTTTCCTGCCATTTCTCTTGCTGCTTCTTTGCCCAATTCTACACTGGCTCATGCACGGCAGTCACGACAGTCATACTTCAGGCCATGAGCAAGGCTCAGGAGGAGAGAAAAAATGAATGACGATCCCGCTTATGGGTTATGGTTTCTCGTGATCGTCAATTCCCTGATATTCATCATCTTTGCGTTTAGCTTCACGAAACCTCGGACCGCTAGAGACTGGCGCTCTTTCGGCGCTTTCTCCGCTTTCATCGTCGCGCTTTTCGTGGAGATGTACGGCTTTCCGTTGACCATCTATCTCATCTCGGGCTGGCTGGTAAGCCGCTATCCTAGGTTAGACCCCTTTTCCCACAATGCAGGGCATCTGTGGAACACGCTCCTCAGATGGAAAGTTGATCCTCATTTCGATCCATTGCATATCTTGAGCAACATTCTGATCTTCGGAGGCTTTATCTTACTGTCGGCTGCCTGGGAGGTGCTCTACGAGGCGCAACAAAGCCACAAACTGGCCATGACTGGCCCTTATGCCCACGTCCGGCACCCGCAGTACGTCGGGTTTATTCTCATCATGCTTGGATTTTTGTTTCAGTGGCCTACGCTAATCACGCTTCTCATGTTCCCTATACTTGTGATGATGTATGTCCGCCTGGCCCGAAGGGAGGAGCGCGAGGTGCTGGCAGAATTCGGCGAGGTCTATATCCGCTACATGAAAAGTACACCAGCTTTCGTGCCGCGGTTTGGCCGCATACGACATGAGGTGCGTGCGCCATGACAGTCCGGATTTTCGCAAGCTTGCAAAGAGCGCCTAAGGGAATTGTCACGCGTGAGAAAGAGGGATGTCTGAGAGACGCTGTTTAAGTGTTCTACGGATGCCTGCAAGTGGCATAGGCCTTGCTTCGACAGATAAGTATGAAGAGGGGTCTGTTTTGGGATATGTATGATGCGCCCTGAATCGCATACTCGTGATCGGTCCGAAGGACAGTGATACATGGGGCATCTGAGGATCTTGACATCAGTTCTCGCCGGTACTACGGGCACGTTAGCCCTGTTGAGCCTTTACTTTTCCGTCCTGATAGCGTTGTCAGGCTGGGACTTGACGCTTAGCCAATTCACGACCTTCTGGTACTTCATCGTTAGCCTAGCCCTTGGTTTCGGAATTCAGGTCGGTCTTTTCAGCTATCTTAGAAGCGCGATTCGTAGCCATTGCGCTTCAGGCAGGGTCCTCGCGGTTTCCGGGACAACTTCAACCGCTGCTATGATCTCTTGTTGTTCCCACTACCTGGCAAACATTCTGCCCCTCATAGCTGTTACCGGGTTCATCACATTGGTAAGCCAGTATCAGGTTGAGCTGTTGTGGTTTGGCTTAGCGTCCAATGCCTTGGGCGTCGCTTATATGGCAAAGAAGGTCATAAAGTTCTCTACGGCATGAGTCGGGAGGTATGTATACAGGGGTAGGCCGAGGAAAGGCCATGCCACGATGGCGTGCCTATAATCATGTCGGTCGTTACCGCGAGATCGCTAATGCCCTCGTTCGCCACGGGCTCGGTTATCTGGTTGGAGTACTCGGTCTCGAGCGTTTTGTTCCATTTCACCACGGGCTGCTGGGACATCCCCCGCGCGCTGAGCCCTACACCCGAGCCGAACACGTCCGGATGGCGCTCGAGGATATGGGCGCGGCGTTCATCAAGCTGGGTCAGATCTTATCGACTCGCCCTGATCTGTTGCCGCCGGAGTATCAAGCGGAGCTGGCCAAGCTTCAGGACTCGGCACCGACAATCTCAAAGGACTTTGTAAAAGATGTGCTCCTCGCCGAGTTTGACCGGCCCGCCGAGTCGGTCTTCGCTGCTTTTGATCCGGAGCCGCTAGCCGCCGCGTCTATTGGTCAAGCGCATGCAGCGGTCTTAGCCGACGGTACCGAGGTGGTGGTCAAGATCCGCAGACCGGGCGTTGTCGAGCAAGTAGAGGAAGACCTGGAGATCCTCCAGACCATGGCGGCTGCCGCCAGCCGGCGCTGGGAGTTTGCCAGTCACTATGACGTCGTGGGACTGGCCCAGGAGTTCTCACAGACGCTGCGGGCGGAGCTCGACTACATCCGGGAAGGGCGCAACGCGGAACGCTTTAGGGAGAACTTTGCCGACGATCCCTCCGTTCACATTCCCCAGGTCTTCTGGGAGGCGACCACCGCGCAGGTGCTTACGCTCGAGCGCATTCGGGGCATCAAGATCGACGACCTTGAGTCCCTCGACTCAGCCGGTATCGACCGCAGCAAGTTGGCCGAGCAGACCGCCCGCGTTATCCTTAAAATGATCTTTGGGGACGGCTTCTTCCACGCGGATCCTCATCCGGGGAACTTTCTCGTCGAGCCCGAAGGGCGTCTCGGGATCATCGACTTCGGCATGGTAGGCACGATCGACCCGCGCACGCAGGACCAGCTAGCCGGGGTGCTCCTTGCAGTGACGGGCCTCGACCCAGATCGCCTCGTGGATGCGTTCTTCGATCTTCACGTCGTGCAGCGGCGCATCAACCGAGAACTGCTGCGACGCGACTTCGAGCACCTGCTATCGCGCTACTATGGGCAGCCGTTGGGAGAGATCTCGCTCGGCCCTCTTCTCAGCGACGCCCTGACCGTGGTGCGCCGGCATCATCTACAACTTCCCTCGATCCTCGCGCTCCTGATCAAGACAGTCATCATGCACGAAGGCCTCACCGTCAGGCTTCATCCGGAGATGCATATGACGAGTGTGCTGGTGCCGTACGCGGAGGAGCTTATGCTGCGAGAATATTCGCCGAGGCTTTGGGCGCGTCGCGTTGGCCGGGCGAGCCTGGATATAGCACGGCTTGGGGTAGAGTTGCCTCAACAATTGCACCGGCTGATCGGCGATATCGAGCGAGGCAGCCTCGAGGTTGGCATGAGGCCGGAAGGCTTTGAGTCCATTGTTCGCCGCTTCGAGCGGCTTGGCAACCGGGTAGTCTTGGGGATCATTGCCGCTGCCTTTGTCAACGGGCTGGCACTGCTCTTGTCGGTCTACCGGCCAGCCGCTTGGGAGGAATGGGTCGGGATTATCTTTGCCGGCGGCTTTGTGATCGCGGCCGCCATCGGCGCGTATCTAGTCTATGGGATTCTGCGTACGGGGCATGACAAGCCACCCTAGCAGAGGACAACATCCTAGCAAGACAAGAGATAAGAAGAAAGGAGGAGAAAGAGATGCCTAATCAAAGGACAGTTCTGGGACGTATGCGGGGGCGCGTTAGCGCGGCCGCAAGAAGGCAAGTCCGCACGGTTCTGCCTGCCTCTTTTCGGTCCCACTTAAAGGCTTCAATCCGCGAGGGGCTTCTCGCCTT
>Ga0114945_10002360_pt1 | contig 11145 bp, 15 predicted proteins | sample OV2TP3_FD_87194 | JGI IMG/M metagenome (GOLD analysis project Ga0114945, IMG submission 87194) | Hot spring microbial communities from Beatty, Nevada to study Microbial Dark Matter (Phase II) - OV2 TP3 | ecosystem: Environmental > Aquatic > Thermal springs > Hot (42-90C) | place: USA: Beatty... | reverse complement strand
CTCCTTTCCCACCTGCATGTCGGTGACCTATGGATTGTTCGGTCCGTGCGTATGGCGAATGAGGCCATCGTGCGTCACACAGCAACGATCGACGATGACATCACCGAAGTCCAGGTGCAGCCTGCCGTCCTCCAGCAGCGGCTGGAGAAGCGCCGCCACATTGCTGGCATACATCTGGCTGGCATGCACCGGCATCGTCGCGGGCAGATTGACGGGCCCGAGGATCGTCACGCCGTCATGCACCACCTCCTGGCCTGCCACGGTCAAGGCGCAATTACCTCCCTGCTCAGCCGCGACATCGACGATCACCGCCCCCGGCTGCATTGGCTGCCAGCAGCATGGCCTTGTACCCCGCGACCACCGCCTGCGACGTCAAGGCATCCATGCTTTGCGCTCGGCTGATCCGTGGGATCAACTCCATCGCGAAGGCGGTGATCTTCCGTTGCGCCAGGCGCTCGACCAGGGCCGGATCGCCCCATGGATTCAGGAACCCGATCAATACTGCCCCCGGACGAAGCCAATCAACGTCGCGCATGCCGTTCCGCTCGCCAGGGGGTCCTACGATCGTGACGATATCCGCATCCCCTAACAGCGCAGGAACATCGCCGATCATGCGCGCCCCGGCCGCTTCGTAGGCGGCATCCGAGAAGAACCCCCATTCCCCAGCCCCCGCCTCAACCCAGATATCCAGCCCCGCTTTCACCAGGCGAGCGACCACACCTGGGACGAGGGCCACGCGACGTTCGCCGGCCCGTGTTTCCTTCACGACCGCGAGCTTCATGGGATCTCCTGATCGCCTGGGCTGCGGACTGCAGCGGCGATGACGAAACAAGGTAGACGCGATCTTCTGGTGAGGTAGAGAGGCAATTCCGATGCCAACCATCCTGGTTGCCTCCCGTCAACGGCTGACAGGGGCAAGCGCCCTACTGGCTTATGGGACCAGTGTCGGTCCTCCTCAGACGAGCCGGCACAGCTCTTGCTGACCTACTTGGTACGACACACGGCGCGTGGCAGGATTCGCTCCTACGCCGGGAGGGGGCTGGCATGTTGTGCCAAAGTGTCGCGGAGGACATCACGATGGAGATTCGGCAGATTTTGGCCCCGTCCGATTTTTCGCAGTGTTCCAAACAGGCTGTCGCCTATGCGTATGGGTTGGCCCAGAACTTCGGCGCCAAGCTGCTGCTGCTCCACGTCGTCGAGGAGCTACCCCCCTATATAGGCTTTATACCGCCAGCAGGGGCAGCAGCGGTCCTTGAAGGTCTGGAATGCCAGGCTCGCTGTGACCTGGCACAGCTGTTGCCGAAGGCCGAAGACGGCAAAGTCGAGATCACGTGTCAGGCGGTCACAGGCACGCCATACTTCAAGATCATTGAGATCGCGCGAGCGGAGAACGCAGACGTGATCGTCATGGCCACCCACGGTCGCACCGGCTTGAGGCACTTCATCATGGGGAGTGTCGCTGAACGTGTGGTGCGCACAGCACCCTGCGCTGTGCTGACCATCCGGCTGCCGGTGGCAACAGATCGGGATGGGAGCCCTGCTGGATCTGTCTCAGCGGCAGCCTTCCGCTCATGATCCTGTTCCATTGGCTCACCAACCCCCTTTACTCGTGGGAGCCTGCTGCTAGCATCTCCCCGATGCACACCATACTCGGCGTCACCATCGCCGCTGGCTCGGTCCTTACGCTGGGCCACCGCTATCTCGGGTGCCCGAACCTGGCGACCGATAGTACGCCCGGCGTGTTGGACCGACCTCTGGACAGCGCGTCCTGGGATAGCTCCTTGGGATCCCAGGCCAACCGATGCCCTAGATGGTCTCACCCCGCCATCAAAGATGGCGAGGCCGGCAAGGACCAGCGCCACGGGACGGTCACCGGCCCTTGCTTCCCTCGCGACCACTCGCTGCGTGGCACCTTCGCCCACGCATCCCGTGCTCCCGGTTCAGCGGGTGACCGTCGCGCGCAAGAGATCCGTCTCGGTCACGATCCCGACCAGGGCATGCCCCTCTACGACCGGGAGGCAGCCGATCTTGTGCTCGAGCATCAAGCGGGTCGCCTCCTTGACCGTCGCATTCGCAGCGATGGTGATGGCCGGCTCGCTCATCACCTCTTTGACCGGGAGGGTCTTCAGCAGGGCCTTTTGGGCTCTCTCCCCATAGCCGAGCGCCACGGCCAGAGCTGAGCGAAAGAGATCCCGCTGACTGACCACCCCCACCACATGCCCCTCATCGAGCACCGGCAGGTGACGGATGCGGCCCATGGTCATGAGATCATCGGCCAGATCCAGGGTATCGTTACGCCCGATCGTTGATACCTTTGTCACCATCAGCTCTCTCACCGTCAACTCTCGTTCCGACATCGCTTCTCTCCTCTATTCTCGTGTCGCTTATGCGCCCACAGACTCGATCCTGACCGCGCACACTACTGACCTCGATCAAGATTCTGGGATAGATGCCCAGAAGAACGCCTTCTCCAGAACCTCGGCCAGCACCGCCAAGTCCTCGATTGCGGCGCCGCGGAAGGAGTTCCGGCGCAGGTGTGCACGCAAGAATCTTCAGCGTCATCCGGCTGAGCATCGGTTCGATATCAACGCCCATGCCCAATGTGGAAGCTGTTCATACTGATGTCTTGAGCAAGCGCCATGCCAGGGCACGTTGATGGCAGCCCCAGCGCGCTGATGCTGCGAAGGTATACATGTCGCAAGCGCTGGGGACTCACCCTGCGTCCGGCGCTCTCCTGGAGCCGCTCCAGACAGCTCTCACAGGAGCCCACTAAAATGACGACGTGAGTCTCACCATGGCAAGAGGATTGCACTCAAGACACGGGCGACTCCTCCTCATTGAGTCTGTCACAAGGGGCATCGCGCATGATGAGCTGGGCCAGCATCGAAGGTGTGCCGTTCCCTCAGGGTGTCACGTGGGTCGAGGATGAGCAGGCCTACAATTTCGCCCTCTACTCCAAGCATGCGGAGAGCGTCACCCTGCTCCTGTACCGGGCAGATGATGTGGTGCATCCGGTGGTCACCTACCGCCTCGATTACCTGCGACACAAATCCTGGCGGATCTGGCATTGCCGCCTGCCCAAGGCGGCGGTCGAAGGCGCTTGCTATTATGCCTATGTCGTGGCAGGTCCCCCACCCAAAGGGCGCTTCGAGCGGCACCACTTCGACCCGCAGAAAATCCTCCTGGATCCGTACGCGAAGGCGGTATTCTTCCCGGCCACCTTTGATCGCGAGGCGGCCATCAAGCCCGGGCCCAACGATGGCAAGGCGCCCCTGGGCTCCCTCTGTGCCTGCGAGGACGTCTTCGACTGGAGCGGCGATACACGCCCCCGGCATGACGCGGATCTGATCATCTACGAGCTGCACGTCAAAGGCTTCACCAAACACCCGAATTCTGGGGTGAGTCCCCACACGCGGGGAACGTATGCAGGGCTCATCGAGAAAATCCCTTACCTGCACGAGCTGGGCGTAACGGCGGTGGAACTGATGCCGGTCTTTCAGTACGACCCCCAGGAGGGCAATTACTGGGGCTACATGCCGTTGAACCTGTTCGCCCCGCACCAGGGATATGCCACTGAGCCAGCCGCCAGCGCCTGTGCGCAACACCACGAATTCCGCGCCATGGTCAAGGCGTTGCATCAGGCCGGGATCGAGGTCATCCTCGACGTCGTCTACAACCATACGGGCGAGGGCAACCAGAACGGCCCTGTCTACAGCTTCAAGGGCATCGACAACAGCACCTACTACCTGATGTCCGACAGACCCTGGGACCTCTATGAGAACTTTTCCGGCACCGGCAATACCTTGCATTGTGCCAACCGCTCTGTGCGCAAAATGATCGTCGATAGCCTGCGCTATTGGGTGACCGAGATGCACGTCGATGGGTTCCGGTTTGATCTCGCCTCCATCTTCACGCGAGACAGCGACGGAGCGATCCAGGTGGACGACCTGCCGATCTTCAGCGACATGGCGGCCGACCCCACCCTGCTGAACGTCCGCTTGATCGCCGAACCCTGGGATGCCGCGGGGGCCTACCAGTTGGGCCGAAGCTTCCCAGGGAGTGTCGCATGGCAATGGAACGATCGGTTCCGCGACGACGTGCGGCGCTTTGTGCGGGGTGACCCGGGTCTGGTGGGTGCCTTGATGTCCCGCCTGTACGGCAGCGACGATCTCTTCCCGGATGATCGGATGCACGCGTACCATGCCTACCAGAGCCTGAACTATATCACCTCACACGACGGCTTCACACTGTATGACCTCGTCGCCTATCACGACAAACGCAACTGGGCGAACGGCCATCACAACACCGACGGTCCGCAGGAAAACTATAGCTGGAATTGCGGGTGGGAAGGCCATGAGGGCGTTCCAGAAGACGTCATGCGGTTACGCACACGGCAGGTGAAGAACTTCTGTTGTCTGTTATTGTTAGCGAACGGCACACCGATGATCCGCGCGGGGGACGAGTTCATGCAGACCCAGGGGGGAAACAACAATCCGTACAACCAGGACAGCGAGACGAGCTGGCTCGATTGGGAGCGGTGCCGGGCCAACCAGGAGATCTGGCGCTTCTTCACACACATGATCGCGTTCCGCAAAGCCCATCGATCGCTCAGTCGCAGCCGCTTCTGGCGGGAGGACATCCGCTGGTACGGCGTCGGCCCGACCGCCGATGTGTCGTATCCATCTCACAGCCTGGCCTTCTGTCTGCACGGTGAGTCACAGCAGGACATGGATCTCTACGTGATGATGAACGCGTCCCGGGAGGACCTGAGCTTCACCATGCAGGAAGGTGAGAGCGGGCAATGGCGACGAGTCATCGACACCAGCCTGGAGAGCCCAGACGACTTTTGCGCACCAGGTGTGGAGGTCTGTGTGACCTCCCAGACGTATGTCGTGCGGGCTCGCTCACTGGTCGTGCTCATCCGGCCGTAGGAACATGCTCAGCGCATGGAATGCAACATCCCATGGTTCCTGAAGGCCAAGCATGGTGATGCGATCACCCATATCAGTGCCCTGACGCGATGCGTGCAGCGGCGTTTCCGGGGCAAGGGAATTGCCGCAGGGACAACACGCATGCGTCGTCCGCTCCGCGCCCTATGACGGTGGCGCATTATCAGCGTCACCATGGAGGAAGTAAGGATGGAAGAGGACCACATCGCAGGGATGATCGCCGACCTGGAAGAGGCAGCCGCGATTCAGCAGGGGTTCGCTCACCAGCGCCTGGCCTTGGAGTGGGGGCAAAGCCTCTTTGGGAAGCTCGCACGCGCGTGGATGGCCACCGAGGCCCACGAATCCTTCGCGTATGAAGACAAGGTGGCGCTGCAGGTGCACGTGCTGGATGAAGCCACCGCAAGCCTGTGGCATCTCCATAAGACCTTCGTTGGCACCAGGCGTCTGCTGCAGCGCCACCAGCGAGACCTGCACGGGCCAGGGGACGGGACAGCTCCGGCTATGAGGCGGATCCAACCCACCTCAGCATCCAGCAAGGCACCCCATCTCCCACGCCGGCAGCGTCGTGTTTCATGACATACGGAGACGATATTCCGCGAGAGAAGCCGCAGGCGTATCTGCCTCACAACAAGACATGTTGTCTGGTTTCAAGGCGCACTCCTGGAGGCGTTGGTCCAGGGGGTCACGTGGGAGGATTGCACGATGCCGATTCGACATCTTTTGGCTCCGACCGACTTTTCAGACGCGTCGCAGCAGGCGGTCGTGTATGCCTTCGGATTGGCTCAGGCCTGTAGGACACAGGTGAGTCCTGCGTCCTGTGGCTCCCAGTCCCACTGGGAGCTTCTGATCTTATACGGTACCCTGGAGCATAACATGCTGGAGGCCTTGACCAGCTGATTGCCCACCGGGAACTTTTTCGGAGGGCCGTACATCTGCCCACACGACCCGTGGCAAAACTGCGTAAGGCGTATCGGATCATCGGAGTGAATCTTCATGCCTAGAAGGTACAAAAAGCCCCCGTTGATCGAGGCACTTTGTGAATTTCAGTTCGAGGGGAGCCAACCGTGGGACTGGACCGTCCCGGGCCTCGTATATGAAAAGATACACGATCAATTCCCAAAGAAACGCCAGGAAAGCGTTCTTGAGATTGCAATGCAGCCCAGCCAGGATAAGATTCTTCAGCAAATGAAGGCTGGAGTCGCAAAGATGCAATTCCTTCGGGACGACGAAACGGCACTGATCCAAGTGGGACCAGATCTCTTGGCCATAAACCATCTTTGTCCATACCCTCCATGGCAGACATTCAAGACCCTGATCCTTGAGAATGTGGAAGTATATAGAAGGATCGCAAAACCCATGGCACTGAAGCGTATTGGTCTTCGGTATATCAATAGAATCGAGATTCCGAATGAGAAGAGGCAACTGGACAAGTACTTTCAGACTTTACCGCGGGTGCCAAGCTCGATTCCGCAAGACCTACAATCTTTTTTGCTCCAGGTTGATGTTCCTTACGACAATCCTTCCGGTCATTTACGGCTCAGGTTTGGGACGGCCCCACCGGGAAGCTCGGAAAATCTTACATTCATGCTCGACCTGGACTTCTATGTCCTTGCCGATAATTGCCCGCCCATTGATGTGGCTGGCGAATGGATCGAAGCGGCGCATGCTCGAAAGGCCCCGCGTGTCGCCTGGAACTCCGGGATGTCCGCCAGGCGCTCGGCGAACAGGCGGATTAGTTCCGGATGGAAGGGATAACTGACTCGGATCTGCTCGATGTAGTTGGGCTCAAAGGCTCGACTATCGAGCTGTACCCCGGCGTCGCGCTGCTCCGCATAGTAGGCCGCGTACATCTCCGCCACCCTGGTGGCCTGCGAGGCGTTTACCTGCTCGAAAAGGCGGCGTCCGAGCACGGCGGCCCGCTCATACGATTGGGTCGGGGTCAGGTTGCGGGCCTGTCGTGCGGCGGTCTTCTCCAACTCATCGACGGTCTCGAGCACGGTGGGGATGAATTGCTTCAACAGGCCGGTCAGCCTGCGATTGGCATCCTGTTCGGAGGGTAGAGTGAGGATCACAGCCGTTGTGGGTCGCTGGGCTGCGACGCTGAAGAGCGTCTGGAAGAACGTGGCCCACTGGCTGTTCACTTTACACTTCCCAGAGATCTGCGGCAAAGATCGCATCGGGGAGTTCCCCGGCCAGCACTTCGCGCCTGGGTTTGCACTGATCAAAGATGGACGGCAACGACCGCATATCCATTCCCTTGTGGCCTCGTGGGCGAAGGCTCTTGGCTTTGAGAGGTGTGCATAAGGAGTGCCCGTGTAGGACGTCGAGAAGGGCTCTCAGCGCGTGAGGAGTTGGGGCCTCCAGGAAAACAGGGATTGCTTGGGGAAAGGGAGTATGGCTGGAGATGCTGTGGTCGGGACGGGGCGTGTGTACCGCATCGATGATCTCCTTCCTCTATCGGCTGCAACGGTGACCACATCGACAACTACAACAACCGCAAGCGTGAGCCCATCAAGAGAGGAAACCTGAAGCAGCGCGAGTGTAGCAGACACACAAGAAAGGTCAATAAAAAACTTGGATTCTTGACACCGTGGATGTGAAGAGAAAGATCTATGGGAGCATTCCAGAGGCAAGGCGTGTTCTGGGTCGATTACCAGGTCAACGGCCACATGACGTCGCGGCTCCACCTGAGCATAGACTGGACCTGAGCGGGCACCTCTTCATCGGCATGGGTCAGCCAATGGCCGGGATTCAGCCCGTCCTTCTGCCATCGTTCCCTCCCTCTCTGGATTCGTGCGGCCGTGCATCGCGCTGGGGAGCCTCCGGTTCCTTACTTGACGAGCAGGACAGGGCACTGTGAGAGAATGCCGACCTTGTAACTCACCGTCCCCCAGCCGGCGCTGGGGTCTTCTACGTCGATCCGGTGCGAGGTGAGCACGATGAGATCGACGCCCATCTCCACGGCGTACCGGACGATTTCCCGGGCGCGGTTTCCATATACCACCTCCTCGCGTCGTGGAACCATTCGTTCCTGCAGGCGCCTCCCCAGCTTCGCCAGGTGATCGCACGCCATCCGCTCAAGGCGCCTATAGAAGCTTTGCTCTACCTCCTCCCACAGCCCGGGAATGACCTCGATCACATGGAGAAGCGTCACCTCCCCTCCGCTTTCGCTGGCCAAATCCGCAGCGATCTCGATCGCCTGCTGATGCCGGTCCGACAAATCGACTGGAACGAGAATTTTTCTGAACATGGAACAGATCTCCTCCGAAGCCTGACGGCCTCCGCCTCGGGCAGCAGCTGCGCCAACGACATGCCCGCTTCACGCTCCACCTCCTCCAGCCGCGCGGTGATGCGGTTGGCGGTGGTGTCGGGTTGCATGGCATAGTCGGGCGGCTCAACCGCATCCCCGTGCCTCTCATGGCTCAACCGGTTCGACCCTCACCGCACAGACTTTGTACTCGGGGATCTTGGCCACAGGATCCAGCGCGGCGATCGTCAGGTTATTGACGTTCTGCTCTTCTGGGAAGTGGAAGTTGCCGAAGATCAGGCCGGGTGCCACGCGCTCGGTCACGACAGCCCTGGCCACCATCTCCCCCCGCCGCGAGCTGACGCGCACCAGGGCCATAGTGCGAATCTGCTCGGCGCCCCGCAGCCAGCAGGGCGGGCTATCGCAGACACGCAGGCTGTGCCGGGGGCGGACCGTTGTGGCAAGCATCGTGTAAAACGAGGCGACCCCCTGGACCTGTGCCGCGGGAATGCCCAGGGCGCGTGCCACACTCGTGACCATGGCGTCGGTCAACCAACCATGCTTCGCTTGCAGAGCCCGCAGGATCGGTAAGAGCGCCTCGGGAGCGTTCCCATACTGCTGCACGAGTGCCACGATCTCTGGGGCGATGGGTTGGTACGGGATCCCAATGTTGAGCATCGCAGCCCGTTTGCCCCGATCGCGCATATTCTGCCTCCTGACATCCTTTCAAAGCTCTGACCGGACTCCCTGCCTCCCGGCGGCCACCATGCCAGCCGTTCAGGCGAATCACTTCAGCAAACGTGATGCCAGGGGGCGCGGAGGGCTGCGCCACTGCGTACCGCCCTACCAGTATCTATGGTGCAAGCGCTCAGTGCTCACGCTGTAGCCGACGCTCTGACCCAGTCGCTTTAGAAAGCTCTCAAAGGGACCCATAGGAGGGGGATCTCGGAGGGATGGAGCTACCAGAGGCCGAAGATCGGACGCCGCAAGAACAGCATCAGGCGCAGCCGAACGTCACTGCCCCGGTGTGCGCCGCGTATTGTCTCGTTTCAGGACGTAGCCAGTCGAGCCCTTCCCTGACCGGGGGTATCGTCTGCGTCGCGATGTCAGACATTGTCCGGTTTTCCGGCACATTGTGCGTCAAAGCTCCTCGGTCGGGGTGGCTGGTCATCGCCCACATGACACGGTGGCCTTAGCATGGACCCTCGACGTGCGGAGCATGGAGAACCCCAGGGAGAGAGCTGGCAAAGTCGAAGACGGCACTCTTTTTGCTCTAGTCTCGTGTGGCAGGCGTGATCCCGTCGCAGCACGCCTCGCACGTCATAGCCTGGCGTGGACAGGCCAGCGGGACAAGGAGGGTGGACCAACATGCTACGCATCCGCTTTCATGGCCGCGGGGGGCAGGGGATGAAAACCGCCAGCCGCATCGTGAGCACGGCTGCCTTCAGAGAAGGTCTGTCCGCGCAGGACTCCCCCATCTACGGGGCCGAGCGGCGGGGGGCCCCGGTGGCCGCGTTTACCCGAATCACCAACACCCCGTCCATCGACTACGCGGTGTGTAAGGGCTGCCTCATCTGCGTCGAGGAGTGTTCCACGCACACCATGCATCAGGTTCGGGAGGCCGATGCATGATGCGCCAGAGGCGAACGGTGAGCCTGGCCTCGGTCAAGGGCTCACAAACACCTCACCGATCTGTCACGCGAGGCGCTGACTTTGCCCGGACCGCTGATGTGCCGGGGAGGCAGCGGACCGAATCTGTCGTGGCCTGTGGCCAAGGTCCCGGGAGAGGGAGTCGGGTGCGTCAACATGGAAGAAGCAGCCGGGTCACGAGTCGATCGCCCCCGGAAAGGGGGGGGGTGAGCGTCCCGGCTGCTTTGGAGAAGCGTCGATGGCATCCGTTGGCCTGGCCATGACCAGAGCAACGGGCACCACGACGCGCGTGGATTGTGAGCCACCGCAAGAGGAGGGACGACGATGGCGCTGGTACCGTGGAAACCATTGGAGGAGTTGGGCACGTTACGGCACGAGATGGACCGGCTGTTCGAGCGATTCTTCGGGGAATGGCCAACCTGGCCGAAGTACGACGCAGGGTGGGCCCCGCGGATCGATTTGGCCGAGAACAAGGATAGCGTGACGATCAAAGCCGAACTGCCCGGTCTGGAGGCCAAAGAGGTGGATGTCTCGATCTTCCGAGACACGCTCACCATCAAGGGCGAGAAAAAGGAGGAGCACGAGGAAAAGGACGAGCACTATCACCTGGTGGAGCGGTCCCACGGTGCGTTTTCGCGGATGGTCCGCCTGCCGACCGCCGTGGATGCCGAGAAGATCAAGGCCACCTTTAAGAACGGGGTCTTGACGGTCACGCTGCCGAAAACGGAGGAAGCGAGGCAGAAGGCGATCTCCGTCTCCGCTGAATAAGCGCGACCTTCCACCCTGGGCGCACCGCGGGCATGACAGACGCGGTGCGCCGCCAGCTTGCGGTGTTCACGCCACGCCCCCCATTGACCTGGTCTCACACCGCTCATCAAAGGGATGCCAGGGTGTGCTGCCCGGTCCCGCATATCTTCCTCGTAGTATTCCGCCCGGTCCGGGAGGTCCAGCACTTCCCCCGTGAAGTTGGTCAGAAAGTGAAAGAGGACGGCGGAAAGAATGCTGCGCCTCGTGTTGTTGTAGATCCAGGTCATCATCACCGAGAGTGCCAGGATGGACAGGCCAAACCCGAGCCAGAACCGCAGGGAGCCGATGAGCACCTCACTCTGCTGGTAGGTGCCCTGGATGAAAAATAGCGGCAGGTGCCACGCCGCCCAGACGCTGGCCAGAATCAGGCTGGAGGGTAGGGCACGATATCTCGCCTGGAGCCGGTCAAGCGCGTAGCCGCGCCAACCCCGTTCCTCGGGAAGCGGACCAACCCCCAGCGTGAAGAGGGCCATTGGCACGATGGTCAAGGGT
>Ga0114945_10002359_pt1 | contig 11145 bp, 13 predicted proteins | sample OV2TP3_FD_87194 | JGI IMG/M metagenome (GOLD analysis project Ga0114945, IMG submission 87194) | Hot spring microbial communities from Beatty, Nevada to study Microbial Dark Matter (Phase II) - OV2 TP3 | ecosystem: Environmental > Aquatic > Thermal springs > Hot (42-90C) | place: USA: Beatty... | reverse complement strand
GGGGTTCAGTTCCCGGCTTACAATTGTCTGGAGGGCCCCCACAACTTCTGCGGCGATGACAATCGGATCGACTGCAAGATGGGGATAAGCGCCGTGGCCGCCCCTGCCGTGGATCACCACATCCACGGAATCAACGTTCGCAAAAGCGTAGCCTGACACGTAACCGATCGTCCCGGTGGCAAGCTGGGAATCAACGTGAAGGGCCAGGGCGTAGTCGGGCCGCGGGAAATGCGTGAATAGCCCGGCTTCAATCATGGCCTGTGCCCCCTGGCCTTTCTCCTCCGCGGGCTGGGCGACAAAGACCGTCGTGCCTTTCCAATCGTTCATCTTTTGTTTCAAGAGGCGCGCTGTGCCGACCATGCAAGTCATGTGAATATCATGCCCACAGGCGTGAGTCACCCCGGCTTCGCGGCTCGCGTAAGGAAGCCCGGTCCTTTCCGTTAAAGGAAGCGCGTCCATGTCTGAGCGAATGAGTACCGTCGGCCCCTTTCCGTTTGGCAATATAGCCACAACGCCCGTCCCGCCCACGCCCCGGCTTACTTCTAATCCGGATTCCTCAAGCTCCGCCGCCACTTTCGCTGAAGTCTTGTCCTCTTTGCCGGAAAGCTCGGGGTGAGAATGGAGGTGCCGGTAAAGGGCCTCCAGCCTTGGGTATTCCTTTTGCAGCAACGCTTCCATGGGCTGGGTCGGCGGCCTAGAGAGGAAACTCTCTCTGGAGGCTTGCGGGCGGGGAAGTTTTCTTCCTCGAGGGCACGGATTTCGGACGGATTTCGTGGGAATCGATCCAGCGAAAAATTTCCGCTTTCTTGAAACGGACAAGGCGGCCCAACTTCACGTAGGGAATCGAACCTCGGTTGACCCATTCATAGACAGTCGATAAGTGCACTTCTAAAAGACCGCTGACCTGTTTGGCGGTGAGGAGTTTTTCCATAGCGATTAGCCTTAGGTCCGCGGTTCCGTGAAAGGGAGATCGACGATATTCGGATGATGGTCCGAGATCCTCTCACGGAGCCGGTCGTTCATTTCCTCAAGCGTGCGTCCAAAGTGGGGAGCGAACCGGTAGGACCCCCAATTGTCTTTCGGACTCGCGAGGTAGGATTTGATGAAAATCCAATCGAGCCGGTATTTTCCCAAGACTTTGGCGATGGTGCGATCGGTGGTGAAAGTCATTTTGTATCCGAGACGGTCCCTGTGATTCGAATTGGCAAGAAGCCCTCCCTCGCCGTTGGCGGAACGATTTTGGTTGCCCCGAAAATCAAAGTAGAAATTATCATAGAACCGGTAATTTTCAATCAGATGAAAAAGCCCTTTGGTCGGATTGGGGGCGATCACCGGGATATGGCGTGCCGTCGGGTTCTGAAAATTCTTGGTGATGTTGGAAAAAAAGCGCATGCCCGTCAAGACAATCCCTTGGGGAGAAAGATACCGGACTGCCTGATCAAACCAAAAGGACGGACTGCCCGCGGCGCTGCGGAGTTCCCGGCGAACCGAGGTGGGGCTCAAATCGCCCGGGGCAGAATTAAAATCCCCCGCCACGATAATAGGATTGTCGATCGCAATGATGTGGCTCAAGATCTCGGCCATCTGGATTTCCCGTCCCTCGGGTTTGCATTTAATCTCGAGGTGAATGTTGACCACCGAAAGCCGTTTCCCCGGAAGTTCGGGGACATAAAGATCAGCCTGTAGAAAAACTCGGCCGCCGATTTTTATTTCGCGGAAAAGTCTTTCCAGGAAAACTGCCTTGGCCCCCCGCCGGCGCGCCTTTTCCAGCGCGGAAATGCTTTCCTGCTCTTGATGGTACCAATCATAGGCCTGGTTCCTCAGCTGGAAGAATTTGACCGAGAGGATGGGGTAACGGCTGAGGATGGCGGAGCCGAAGAGGCCTTTGTACCGGGAAGGGTCGACCCGCAAAAATTCCTCGAGCTCTTTGTCCTCCTTTCCTTCTTCGTCCACAAACTTCTCTATTCCTAAGTTAATGGGATCGATCTCCAGCTGTTCGGTCCCGTAGACATAATTCATGTTCAAAGCCTCCGCAAGGTCCTTCACCGCGAACCGATATTCCGAACGTTTCATGCCGATATTCATCTCCTGAAGGATGATAATATCCGCAACTTCAAGAAACTTTCTTTGTTTTAACACCTCCATGTATTCCGGCGACCCCTCCGCGAAACGCGCCGTGTCAATCAGCCTGGTAAAGGCGTTGGCGTCGGTAAATGCCCAGATGGCTTCCTGTGTCTTCATGGATTTTTCGATATTCCATTGGACGATTCTCAGATAGGGCCCGAGACGGGGGTCGGTCAGTTTTCTGGGACGGGCGCCGCGGAGCGTCGCTTCATTACTGATGATGGGAGTATTGAAAAGCTTATTCACTTTTTCCCCGAGCCGTCCGCCGGGACCCGGATTGCCGGAAAGCTGGACCAGTTCGTCATAGGTAAGAAATTCCGGGGCCTGATAGCGGACGAGGTTCAATCTTTGGAGTTCTTCGTCGATGCCCGCTTGCGCACCCGAGGCAAGGAAAATAAAAAGTAGGAGAAAAGCCGGAACGGATTTCATCCGATGTTGAGCGAATCTATTTTCGTTGATAAAGCCCCACCAATTCGACCTCGGCCAGGACATGGCCGTTCATGGCCACCAAGAGGTCGGTCTTGCTCGCTTTGGGGCCGAGGGAAAGGAGAGTGTTTAAAGCATACAACTTGAAAAAATAACGGTGAGGCTTCCCGGGCGGGGGACAAGGGCCCCCGTAACCGACACGGCGAAAATCCGTCGTCCCCTGCTTCGCTCCGCTCACCAAGTCCTCTGTTTTGGGAACGCCCTCGTCGAGCCCCTTCGGCTCCGCGGAAAGATTGTAAACCACCCAGTGTACCCACGTCCCCATAGGCGCATCCGGATCGTCAGAGATCAGAGCCAGGCTTTGTGTGCCGGGCGGAGCGTCGGTCCAAACAAGGGGCGGGGAAATATCTTCTCCGTCACAAGTATATTTCTCTGGAATCTGTTCTTGGGGCTTAAAGGCGGGGCTTTCAATTCGAAAAGCCATGGCTTCACCTCCGAAAAGGGTCAGGAAAAGAAGGCCGGTACACCCCCATTGTCCTCGGCGTCCCATTCCCATAAGGCCTCTATGATAATGGAAAAACTAAACGGTAGAAAATAATTTCTCTACCGCCGCTTCAATCTGGCAGCGCCGGAACCCGAACGCGGTAACGCAGGCGGTTTTGGGGCCGATCCACTCCAAATCATGGGGCTCCCGCATGAGGACCACCGCCAGGGGGCTTGCCGCCTCCTGCAGGGTTTTAAGCAATTCGCGGGTCCCCGGAAAAAGATGGGCATCACTACAAAAGAACAGCACGAGGTCCTGGCTCTCGACAAGTTTTTTCATACCGTTCCTCTCGGCCGCGTCGGGGTTTATTGCAACCTTTTCAACGGCTGTCAAAGAAACGCCGTACCGCGAGAAGGTGCGCTTGAGGAACTCTTGAGGCTCCAAGAGCTCGGGCTCGATGAAAAAATGTTTCTCGATCGGAGCTAAATCGGGGAAGATCGCGAGAAGAGAATGTTTAAAGCGTGACGTGGAAGAGAGCGGGAGAAGCCCGCGTCCATCTTGGAGAATTTTTGTCCCTCTTTGTGCGATAGCGCAAGCGGTCTGGTCCCCGTCTTTTTCAGGAACGGGCTTTCCTTCGCTAAAACGCTCTTTCCGTTTCTCTTTTAAGTGCACAATCCGTTCAACGCTTTCTTCAAGCTCGTCCGAGTTTAAATCTCCTTTCTTATAAGCCCAGACGAGGCTTTCAAAAACTTCCCGCTGCCGCTTGGGGTCAGAGCAAATTAAGAGAAGATCATGGCCCGCCCCGACGGACAACGTTGCGGCTTCCCGCAAAGAAACGGTCTTGGTGATGGCCCCCATTCGAAGGTCATCGGTGAGGACGGCGCCCCGGAAACCGAACTCGAGCCGGAGCGTGTCGTGGATGATCCGCTTTGAAAAGGTGGCCGGCAGGCGGCGCGGTTCAAACTCTGAATAAATCGGATGAGAGGACATCACGCAATCAACCCCTCCCTCAAAGGCTTGAACGAAGGGGACCAGATCGGTTTGCTTCATTGCTTGCCAACTCTTCTGAATGACCGGCAGGTCTTTGTGAGGATCGAAAAGCGCTCCGCCAAGTCCCGGGAAATGCTTCGCGCAGGCGGAAAGCTTTCTGGATTGCATCCCCTCCGCTCGGGCCCTCCCTATTTGGCCGACCCTTTCGGAGTCCATCCCGTAGGAACGGGTACCGATCGCAGGGTTCCGCGCCTTCGTCAATACATCAAGAACGGGCGCGAGATTGATGTCGATACCGAGCCGGCGGAGTTCAGCCCCCTCAATCTCGCCTTGGCGCCTGGCCCATGCCACCTCGCCGCCGTTCCCTAACGCTTGGGCGTCGGGAAATACGGTGACCCCTTCTCCTAAATGGACCACTCGCCCTCCCTCGTGGTCCACCATGACGAGAAGTTTCCGACCCAGCGAAGACTCCAGGTCTCGCAAGAGATGGCGGAGCTCTTCGGCTGAAGCCAAATTCCTGCGGAAAAGAATCAGGCCCCCCGCGTGCGTTCGGCGGAAAAGTTCTTTGACTTCCGAGGTGGCGCGCACCCCTTCAATCCCCAATACCAGTTTTTGCCCTACTAATTCTTCCAGTGTCATTTTAGAATACAGCCCATGGATTATTCCAGACTTCCCACCGAAATGCAAAATCCAAAAGCCCGATCCCTCGACGTGCTTCCTATCCGAAAGGTCTTGGAGCTTTTCAATCAAGAAGACCGCCGAATTGCGCCGGCGGTGAAGAAGGTTGAACCCGCTATCGTACGGGCGATCCAACTCATTGTTAGTGCCATCAAAAAGGGCGGGCGGCTCTTCTTTGTCGGCGCGGGGACGAGCGGGCGGCTCGGCGTGCTCGAGGCTGCCGAATGTCCGCCGACTTTTAATACCTCTCCCTCTCTTGTTCAATCCGTGATAGCTGGAGGAAAGCGGGCGGTCTTCCGTTCCCAGGAAGGGGCCGAGGACCGGCATCTTGAGGCACAGCGCGAAATGAGAAAACGGGTGCGTAAGGGCGATGTGGTGGTCGGCATCACGGCAAGCGGCGTCACACCTTTTGTCCGAGGGGCGCTTCGGGAAGCGAAAAGGCGCGGGGCCAGGACCGTTCTCGTTGCCTGCAACTTTTCTTCTCCGCTTCGTCGGCAGGCGGATGTCTTGATCGCGCCCCGGCTTGGCCCGGAAATTATCGCCGGCTCGACACGCCTGAAGGCCGCAACAGCCACGAAACTGATCTTGAATCGGCTCAGTGTGGTCTCAATGGTCCAGCTAGGAAAAGTTTATGGGAATTGGATGGTGGACCTTCAGCCAAAATCAAAGAAACTGCGTGAGCGCGGCATTCGAATTCTCAAACACTTCACCGGCCTTTCCGGAAAAAAGGCCATCGCACTTTTCAAAAAGGCAAAAGGCCGCGTGAAGGTCGCCATTTTAATGGGGCGAAAGAACATTTCTTATGGGAAGGCCTCGAGAGAATTAAAAAAAGTGAATGGTTTTCTTGGAAATGCCCTGGCGTCACCCTGACGAGTGGAACGTGGCCCCGTAATGACAACTGCCATTGGTCTGATGTCCGGAACGAGCGCGGACGGTGTCTCCGCGGCTTTGGTGAGTTTTAAGGGCCGCAAATTTCGACTTCTGATCTACCGAACGTTTCCGTATCCGGCTGCGATTCGAAAAAAAATCTTAAACGTAGGGGCACCCCCCGGCGGGTGCCCTCAGGGCGGCCGCGGGGGGCAGCCCCTACATTCTGTCCGCGAAATTTCCTCCCTTCATTTTGAACTTGGAAAAATATTTGCCGACGCTGCACTCAAAATTCTCAAAATCTCAAAGATTAACCCTAGAAAAATCACCGTCATCGGTTCGCACGGTCAAACTCTCTATCACGGGCCGCGGGACACGGTCCCGTCCACCTTCCAAATCGGCGAGTCGGCCGTGATCGCCGCCCGAACGGGAATCCCGGTGGTGAGTGATTTTAGGCCGGGAGATATGGCGCTCGGCGGAGAAGGCGCTCCGCTCATTCCTTTTTTCGACTTTTACTTTTACGGCCGCGGCCCTTTGCGGGCATTTCAAAACATCGGCGGCATTGCGAATGTCACGATCGTGGGAAAATCCCTCAAAAAACCGATCGCCTTTGACACCGGGCCCGGCAATTGTTTGATCGATTTGGCGGTCAGAAGGATGACCAAGGGTCGTTTCTCTCACGACCCCGGAGGAAGGTGGGCGCACCAAGGCTCGGTGGAGATGGAATGGGTGCGCGAGGCGGCGTCCCATCCTTATTTCCGAAGGCGACCTCCCAAATCAACGGGGCCGGAAGAGTTTGGAGAAACGTTTTTGAACAAATTTTTTGGCCCGAGGCTCCGCCGCCGGCCCTTGGATGTCCTGGCCACGCTCACTTTTCTCACCGCCTTTACCATTTACAAGAGCCTGAAAAAATTTTCACCCCTCCGCCTTCAGGAAGTGGTGGTGAGCGGCGGCGGGGTCTTCAATTTCACTTTGATGCGGCACCTTGGTCGACTCTTTACTCCGGTTCCTGTCCGTTCGGTTGAGGAATGGGGGATCCCGGCCCAAGCTAAAGAACCGATTGCTTTTTCCTTCTTCGCGCTTCGTGCGCTGAAAGGGCAAATCAATCATCTCCCCTCGGTCACGGGCGCAAGAGGCGCCGCCATTTTGGGCAAAATTATCAGCAGGCGTCCTGCCTATGCACACGCTTGATTGGTTGGTAGTAACGGTCTATTGCACCGCAAGCCTCATCCTCGGGATCGTTCTCAGCAAAAAGGCTTCCCAGGGAATCGAGTCCTACTTTGCGGGAAATAGAAACATCCCGTGGTGGCTTGCGGGGACTTCGATGGCGGCCACCGCCTTCTCTTCCGATACTCCGCTTCTCGTCACCGGAATCACGCGCTCCCGCGGAATTTGGGGAAATTGGGAAATCTGGGTATTGGGGATCAGTACCATGTTTGCCGTTTTCTTTTTTTCCAAACTCTGGAAGCGCACGGGTGTTCTGACGGAAGTGGAATTTGTGGAGCTCCGTTACGCCGGTAAGCCCGCATCTTTCCTGCGCGGTTTCAAGGCCCTCTATTGGGGGCTTTTTTACAATGTCTTCATTATCGGCGCCTGGCCCATGACCGGGCTTGTGAAAGTGATGCAAGAAACGACCGGCTGGACCAAGCCCATGTCGATTTTCTTCGCTCTCGGCCTCACCGTAATCTACACTTCCCTCTCCGGCTATCTCGGCGTTGTCCTGACCGACCTCTTCCAATTTTTGTGGGCCATGGCCGGGGCTTTCATCCTCGCCCTCTTCGCGCTCCAAGCCGTAGGAGGTCCTTCGGCCCTGTTAGAAAATTTGTCGGAGACGGGGAAACTTTCCTTCCTTCCTCCGAACGACCAAATGAGCTGGCTCCTGGGTCTCTTTCTTATTCAGTGGTGGGCGTGGAAAAATTCGGACGGCGGAGGGATCGCGGTCCAGCGCATGGTTTCTTGCAAAGACGAGCGGGAGTCCATGCGTTCGATGCTCTGGTTCAATGTGGCCCATTACATCCTTCGTTCTTGGCCTTGGATTGTGACGGCCTTGGCTTCTCTCATCTTGATTCCCGATTCACTCCTTTTGGTAACGGAAGGAGGGAAGACTTTTGTCGATCACGAACGGGCCTATCCTCGTTTGATCTCGATGCTTCTGCCTGTGGGCCTGCGCGGAGTCCTCGTGGCTTCCTTCCTCGCCGCCTTTATGTCCACGGTGGACAGCCAGCTTAATTGGGGAAGTTCCTATCTTGTGAACGATTTCTACAAACGCTTTATTAGAAAACAGGGGTCGGTGAAACATTATGTGTTTGTTTCCCGGGTCGTCCCGTTTTTTCTGGCGGCCGCGGCGGCTGGGGTCGCCTTTTATATCCAGAGCATCGGCCAAATTTTTACCTTTGTCCTGAATCTGACAGCGGGCGTGGGGCCCGTTTACCTTCTGCGCTGGTTCTGGTGGCGGGTTAATGCTTGGAGTGAAATCACGGCCATGGGCGCAAGTCTGCCATTGATTCTTTTCCGGTCCCAGTTTTTTTCAGCCCTGGGAATTCCTCCCGATCCTTTTCTCCAACTCCTCTATATGGTGCTCGGCACCGGCCTTTTCTGGTTGCCGGCCACCTTCTTGACCGCACCGGTTCCTTCGGAAACATTGAAGAATTTCTTTTGCCAGGTTTCGCCTCCCGGCTTTTGGAAAAAAATCGGAGACATAAAGGAACAGGCGGGTTTTTGGCGTGCGAGTCTTTGGTTATGGGCGGTAGCAACGGTCTCGCTTTTCGCAACGCTCGTGGGATCGGTCCATGTCCTTTTCGGTCGATGGGCCACGAGCTCTATCCTTCTCGCGCTGGCTGTGGCCGGCTGGCTTTATATTAGCAGGCGTCCTGCACGCGGACACTCTGCAACAAATTGACTAACGCAGGGTGTCCGCGTGCAGGACGCCTGCTATATGTTATACGATGCTTAAGACTTGAATTTTGAAGCGAAGAATTTTTCCTACCAACGGGTGATTAAAATCGATGATGACGCTCTCGGCGTTAATTTCAACGATGATGGCCTGGAAGACTTGCCCGTCCGGGGTCCTGGCCTGCAGGATGAGCCCTATCTCCGGCGTAATCGAATCGGGAAGGGCGCTTAGCGGAACTTCCTGGCGGGCCCGTTCGTCCCGGACCCCATAAGAGTCCTCGGGAGAAATATCGATTTCAAATTGGTCGCCCGCCTCGCGTCCCTCCAACGCCCGCTCCAGGCCGCGGATGATCTGTCCCCGGCCCTGTTCATAGTTGAGGGGGCCCCGTTCGGCGGAAGAATCGACCATCTCCCCGTTGACCCACAATTCGTAGCCAATCGTAACCTTGCTCCCTTTCTTGATTTTCACCCGAAGCCCTCTTTTCTGGAAAAAGATACCATACGATTCGGGCTTGACCAAAAAAGAGACGGTAAAGATCGAAGGTTAATCTTTTTGGTAGACCAGGGCGACGGCAAGTCCGGCGAGTGCCACTTCCAGGACGCCGCCGACAAACCAGGCCGCGAAGAGAAAGCGGGGGTAGGGATAGAGGTAGTACTTAATTAAAATAGATGGCAGGTGAATGAGAAGCCCCATCAAAACACCGAACCGAAGCCCTTGTTCCAGAGGAGGTTTCTTTTCGCGACCGATCGGATAGATAACCGCCAAAAGAAATGCCAGCGCAAACTCGGAAAGGAACGGCAGCCAGGCGTTGGCTTGCATTTCCTCGGACGGGCGCCAAAAATTTGCAAGACTCTTGTAAAGATCTCCCAGCCAGATTCGATGAATGACCGTATCTACGGCCGCCAACACCGTGAAACCGGCCAAGACGGCAAGCCAAAAAGATTGATTCTTTTTCATCACATGCCCTCCTTTTTATTCTTCCCCGAACTGGGCCGCCCAATCTTTGAGAATGTTTTCGTCGATCGGGCTCACCCGTAAACCGATCCCTTTTTGAAAAAAACCGATCTTCATCGGGCCAACGGCCGAAACTTCACCCCCAAAATTCACTTCGACGACCCCTTCCTTGACCAAGACGACGGACTGGTCGGAGCCGATAGATTTGACAAAAAATTCCGTTCCCCTGACGGCCGTCACCATCACCGGGGTCTCAATGGCGAAGGGAGTACCTCCGGAGGTCCTCTTTCCCCAGACCAATCCCTCGCTGAGATAGACTTGTGCTTTTCCCTCCGGCAAAATCTGGAGCTTCGTGCCGTTGGCCAACTTTACCAGTGTCCCGTCCGCTTCGAACTGGATCAAGGCCCGGTCCCGCTGGCCCGTTTCCAGCACGTCTCCCGGAAAAATAGGCTTTTTGGTTTGGGCCGCTAGAAATTTTCCCGTCCGGGCAATCCTCAGGTGACTTTAGATTTCCTGGACCGTAGCGACTTTGGCGAGGGGCCCTGTTTGAGCGAAAAGAACCGGCAAGAGGAGAAAGAGACCAAGCGATAAAAGGCCGGTCCCCCGCCTAAGCTTTCCGGTGAAAGGTAAATTCTTCAACGGGTTTGTCTCCGACCAGGTGTTCCTGAATGATCCGTTCCAATTTTTCCGCAGTGACGTGGTGATACCACACCCCTTCGGGATAAACTACGACAATCGGCCCTCCCTGGCAGACCCCAAAACAGTTGCATTGCGTCCGGTGGACACGTTCCGGCCCCTCGCTCAAATTCAATTCCTTCAGCCGGGACTTGAGGTGGGCGTAAAGCCCGGGTGAAGTCTCGGGTGCACACCGCGGCCCGGTACAGACCAGAACATGTTTGCCGTAAGGTTTGATCGGAGGGGCTGTCTCGCGCTCCATGGGGTTATGAGTATGTCACAAAAAGCATCGAAAGTTCCGAATTTTTTAGGAACCGCCTGCAGGCCCGTTCTATATTGTAATAAGGAAGCTCCGGGAAAAGATGATGGAGAAAATGCCCGCTGATTTCTCCCCCGAGAAGATAATTTAGGGCGCTTGAAAAGCGGTAGGTCTTGGTCCGGTTCCAAACCGAACGCGAGGAATCGCTCAGACGCTCGTCGTAGTGCTGAAACTGTCCGAGAAAATGGGCCCAATTTTTTACCAGAAGCATGGGAAAGGCCCACGCCCAAGCGACGGCCGGGAGGAGCCACGCCAAAAGGAGAAAAAGCCCCCATCCGTCCCCCCAGGGTTTTTGTCATCCGAAGGCAACGGTCTCTTCCGTAACGATGGTCCACATCGCTCTCATGAAACGGCCGGGCGTGATGGTTCAGATGGGCGCGGGTATAACGATTGAGCCGCCTCGGCGCATTCGGGACCGAAACAATATAAAGGACGTCCAGGAGTTTCCTGAAGAGTGTGGACTTGGCAGCATTGTGGACGGAAACGGTTCAAGGCCAACCGCTCTTCTTTTTTCTCAAAGGGTTCGACTGAAGCCGTCATAACAATTTTTCCATTTCTGAAATATCGTCCGTCGGAAACTGGCAAACATAATTTTTACAAACATAGGCCGTGGGCCGGCCGTTCTTTGGAAGCTGGTTCTCCACAAAAGGAATGAGCGATTCGATCTCGGCCTTGGATTTCGATTCCTCCGGGTGGAGAATCACCACTTTATTGGGAAGGAAACGCGAGTAAATC
>Ga0114945_10002358_pt1 | contig 11147 bp, 9 predicted proteins | sample OV2TP3_FD_87194 | JGI IMG/M metagenome (GOLD analysis project Ga0114945, IMG submission 87194) | Hot spring microbial communities from Beatty, Nevada to study Microbial Dark Matter (Phase II) - OV2 TP3 | ecosystem: Environmental > Aquatic > Thermal springs > Hot (42-90C) | place: USA: Beatty... | reverse complement strand
GGCGGGCAGGGTTGACTCTTAAGCAGAGTCGAAGAGTCAAAGAATACAATATCGGTAGAGTTAAGATTTGACAAGGATTTTTTATAAAAAATGGGAACGGGTTGATGATTTTGGGCTTAAAGTAGAAACTACGGAGAAGCTGGGATTCGAACCCAGGAGACGTCTTACGACGCCTAACGGTTTTCAAGACCGCCCCGTTCAACCAGCTCCGGCACCTCTCCAAAATATATCTTCCGCTTTTCCCGCCTTTGGCGGGACCCCGCCGAAGGCGGTGGCAACCACTCAGCCACCTCTCCAAAACATTCAAGACCGCGCGATCTTCTCCTGCCCCCCCATATAAGGCTGCAATGGCTGAGGAATTCTAAGTTCTCCCTCCTCGGTCTGATAATTTTCCAAAATGGCGACCATACACCGGGCCAAAGCGACCCCGGATCCGTTGAGCGTGTGGACAAACGACGGCTTCTTATCCCCCTTGGCTTTAAAACGAATATTGGCCCGTCGGGCCTGAAAATCCTCGAAGTTGGAACAGCTGGAGACCTCCAGCCATTGATCCACCGCTGGTGCATAAACTTCCAAATCATAACACTTGGCCGCGGCAAAGCTGAGCTCACTCGTCGCCAATAAGACCACCCGATAAGGCAGATCCAAAAGCTGCAGAACCGCCTCCGCGTTCAAAACGAGTTTTTCCAGCTCATCGTAAGATGTCGGGGGCCTCACGAACTTGACCAACTCCACTTTGTCAAACTGGTGAACCCGGATCAAACCTTTGGTGTCTTTTCCGTAGGAACCGGCCTCCCGACGGAAACAAGCGGTATAAGCCGTATAATAAATCGGCATATCTTCCTCTTTTAAAATTTCATCCCGGTGGATATTCGTCACAGGAACCTCAGCGGTGGGGATTAGAAAAAGATCCTCCGCGGAAAGTTTATACATATCTTCCTCCATTTTAGGCAGTTGGCCGGTCGCGGTCATCGCCAAACGATTCACCAGAAAGGGAGGAAAAACTTCCTCGTAACCGTGCTCGCGGACATGGAGATCCAGCATGAAATTGTACAAAGCGCGCTCCAACCGGGCCCCTTCCTTTTTATATAAGACAAAGTTGGAACCGGTGATTTTTGCGGCACGTTTGAAATCAATGATATCCAACGCCTCGGCAATCTCCAGATGAGTTCGGGGTTTAAAATCAAATTGTCTAGGCTTACCCCAGCGACGGACTTCTCTGTTGGCCTCCGGGCCTCCTACGGGCACGCTCGGATGAGGCAGATTGGGGACTCGAATAAGAATCTGATCGATTGCTTGTTCAAGCTCTTTGAGGGCGGCCTCCCATTTTGCGATCCGGTTGGACACCTCCTTCATGCCTCTGATCTTTTCTTGGGGGTCTTTTTTTTCTTTCAACAGACGACTGATTTCGTCATTGGCCAAATTCTGTTTATTGCGCAACTCATCCAACTGGACGAGGGAACTGCGCCGCTTTTGATCGAGGCCGAGAAGCTCCTCAACGGCGAAATCGACGTTTTTGGCCCGCAGGCCGCATCGAACGGAATCGGGATTGTCGCGAATGAATTTGAGATCTAACATGTCTTTTCTGCTGTCCGTGAGGCTTAGCCTTTAATCACGCCAACGGGCCGCATTCGGCAGATTTTCTTCGATAGTCCCGCCTCTTGAACCACATCCACCACATCGGTCACATCTTTATACACGCCCGAGGCCTCTTCGACGACGGTCGCCTTGGACTGCGCCTGAAGAACGATCCCTTTTTGCTGAAGATCTTTAAGGATCTGATCCATCTTAAAAGTTTTGACGGCCTTGGAGCGCGACATCACCCGGCCGGCCCCATGGCAGCAGGAATAAAAGGTTTCCCGAGCGCCTTCTGCTCCGACGAGAAGATAAGAAAAACGCCCCATGTCTCCGGGAATAATGACCGGCTGGCCCGTCTTTTGATAGCGCTCCGGGAGCTCGGGATGGCCGGCGGGAAAAGCCCGGGTGGCGCCTTTACGGTGAACGCAAAGGAGGCGCTCTTTCCCATTGACCCGATGCCGTTCCATCTTGGCAATATTGTGCGCCACATCATAAACGAGATTGATCCCTAAGCTCTCCCAGCTTTTGCGAAAAATCTTTTCAAAGGATTTTCTCGTCATGTGCATAATATACTGGCGATTGGCAAAGGCATAATTGGCGGCACAGCGCATGGCGGAAAGATATTCCTGGCCTTCGGAGGACTCAACCGGCGCGCAGGCCAGCTGCCGGTCCGGCACCTCGATCTGATATTTGGAAAGACATTGGATAATGCTGTGGCAATAATCGTCACAGACTTGATAACCGAAGCCGCGGGATCCGCAGTGAATCATGATCCCCACCTGGCCTTCAAAAAGCCCCAGCTCTTCGGCCAAATCCGGCAGAAAAACTTGATCGACAACCTGCACCTCGAGAAAGTGATTGCCGGAGCCGAGTGTGCCCAGTTGACTTTTGCCCCGCTCGTAGGCGCGGTCAGAAACGGCCTGGGGATTGGTTCCTTGAATCGAACCGTGATCCTCGGTTGCGTCCAAATCCTCCGGTGTGCCGTAGCCTTGGGCGACCATCCACTGCGAACCTTTCACGAGGACCTGTTTTTCCTGCGCCTGCGTCAAACGCAATCCACTCTTTGAACCCAAGCCAGAGGGAACATCATCGAACAAAGTGCTCACCAAATCTTTTAAATACGGCTGGACTTCTTGGGCCGTTAAATCCGTCCGGACAAAACGAACCCCGCAGTTGATGTCGAACCCTACACCGCCGGGTGAGATCACGCCTCCTTCTTCGGGATCGGTTGCGGCAACGCCTCCGATCGGAAAACCATAGCCCCAGTGCATATCCGGCATGGCCAGGGACTGGCCCACAATCCCTGGGAGAAAGGCGACATTCACCACCTGCTCCAGGGCCTTGTCCTTCAGAATATCCTGCAGGAGCTTTTCATTGGCATAAATCATCCCCGGCACCCGCATGCCAGCACGATGGCTCGCGGGGATCTGGTAGCGGCAGGGATCTAATTGTCTTAAAGAGATATCGATTGTCTCAGTCATGGGATAGGATTGGTTTCATCAGACATCAAAAATAATCTGAACCGCATAACGATTCTTTTCTTTTTTTATTTTGAGCTCGTGATACGTGACGGCCTTGATCTCTGTCAAGATCCCAAAATATTCTCGAGGGAAGCCTTGAACGGCCCCATCCATTTGGGTTTCAGAAAAATTCCGGATGTCAAATTTTGTAAAAATAATCCTTTTCCAATCCGATAAGGAGAGAAGCTCCCCCAGCCAGCGGATTAAAAGCTCCTCTACATTACTCGCCTTAAGCTGAATTTTAAACGTCTGGGCATCATGGGGGGAGGCTGTTTTTAAAGGCTTGGCTATCACATCAAAGGCGGCTTGTGCGGCATTCTCAAAAAGCTCCTTGAGGCTAAGCCCATACACGCGAATTCCGATGTCGGCGGTATGGTCGATAGGCTCGTAGGTTTTCATGCCTTATCATTATAAAGCTGTGGGCTTAAATGTCAACGGTGAGAAATCAGCCCTTCGACTTCGCTCACCTCGTGCCGAGCACAAATCGAGAAGCACTCGGTGCGAGGCAGGACTGATGCTGAGCGTAGTCGAAGCATCAGCCACTGGTGCTCCTACAACTCATTCATTATTAAATTCTTTAAGGGGAGATAATTGGAGGCGCACTGGGAGAAGTAGTAGCGTAATCTTCGAGGGTCAACTCAATTTGGGAAATGAGGGTCCGGGGAGAAACGGCTTTGTTTAAGTAATCATCAGCGCCGTATTCGTAGCAATCAATAAGATTTTGGGTTGTGTCCACCCCCGTGATGAAAATGACAGGAATGTTTTGGGTCAGCTCATCGCCTTTCAGTCTTTTACAGACTTCGATACCGCTGATGCCCGGCAAAACCACGTCCAAGAGGATCAAGTCCGGCCTTTCTTTTTGGGCTATCTCCAGGCCCGACTCCCCATTGGGAGAGAGCAGAACCCGAAATTTTCTTCTGGCGAGAATCTTTTCAATTTGGGTCCGGTCTTTCTCATTGTCTTCGATAAACAAAATGGTGCGGTTTTCAAATTTTCTTCTGCTTTTGGCGCTGAAAAAATCCATGATCTTTTTTAGCATATTTCCCCCCGCTTGAAAAATAAAAAATCAATCTTACCGGAAAATCGGGAACAAAGTGGAGCTATATTAGCGTTGGGTTTTTTCTCTGTCAACGTAAAATAGGAATATTTTAAATCCGATGAGGTTCTTAAGGCGGGAAAACTATCTAACGATTATCTCTTTGCCCAAACCTATGCGGACGATTGCCATGCTGCTCATCTAAAAGTAATATTTATACATTAAAGTCACGTCCTGTCCCCAATGCATCATACCAAATTCCCTTGTTTCTTCTCCAACAAATATATTTGAAGAAAGGCCGATGGTGGTATTGGGGTTAATTTTGTAATCTAAAGAAGGATTTAGAATGAAACTGTTATCATCCAAATTCAAAAATATAACAAAGGCTCCATCAACCTTATCAAAAAGAGAAGGATTGCTGATTCTTGTAAAAAGATAATTCTTTCTCATCTTCCTAAACGTCATGATTTGATTGGCCTGCGATAAATTGGATCTCACCGAATCGAGAAAAAGACCGTTCTTAAATTGCGCGTTATTGTAAGTAACAAACCCCTCGAATCCATCCCACTCTTTCTGATTATATCCATCTCCTTTATAGAGATATTCCAAGATAACATTCGTACCATTTTTAAAGGTATAATGACCTCCACTTGCGAGGTGAGGAAAGATTTTCTCGTCATTCCTCTTTTTGATCTCATAGCTGTTGGGACTGCCTTCACTGAGTAATCTTACGATTTTTCTATCGCTTCCTTTACGAAAAGCGGTCTCGGTATATAAAACAAGATGATCATTTGCGGTATGGGAAATATTAAAACCTATGCCGGGAATACTGCCATTGAAAGCATGTAAAGACATGTCCGTATTGATAGATTCCATAAGATAACTTGCCTTTAAGAGAACCCGACTCCTTTCCTCCTGCCACCCCCCTGTCCGAGGCGCGAATACAGCAGTCCAAGTGACATCGTTGTAAAAAGCATCCATGCCTACCAAATAATTGCCTTCTCTCTCAAGACGCCTTTCTTCTTCCCTTTTCGTTAAATCCACCTCCTTTTCCTCACCTAAAAAATCTGTCGGATTAAAGCCAAGAGCTACTCCATCTCTTATATTCTTTTTACCTACATAAAAGAAAAATTTATCCCTAACCATTTGATCGACATATAAATCATCGATCTTATTGCGGAAACGTGTTTTGTTGTCATCCGATAGGACGGTCGGTCTAATTTTGGAAATGAATTTGGTATCTCGGTATCTTAGATTGAAACTTATGTCGGCGTAAAACCTGTTTTTCCAAGGGGAAATATCGAGTATGTTTCGGTTGGGATTTAAAAGGTAATCTTTTTTGCGGTGATAAAAGGTGGGCTGCTCAATAATTTTACCGTTGAATTCATAGGTGAATTCTTGAGCATTGCTTGCGGAGTAAATAAAGGTGAAAACTGTTGTAAGAACAATCCTATTCCACCCTATCCATAAATGTTTTTTGAAAATAGGCATCCGGGGTGTCTTCAATCCTCATATCACTGTATTCCATAATGGATACTTCAGATTCTCTTATTTCATCGTGAATCTCAAGCACCGTTGGTCTTTTTTTGCCGAGTATTTCTTTATATTCTTTATAATAGGCAGTTTTTAAAATCTTCCCTGATACCGCAAAAAATTCTGCCTTTATCGGCTGATAAGTGTTATTTTCCACCCACAGATTTATACTTTTGTAAGCAGCCCCCGTCGTCTTAGCAATAAGAATCAATTTGAGAACCTTCTGGCCATCAAGAACATCCTCCGTAACAGATTCAGCGTTATAATCAAGGCTATAGACAACTCTGGCCGCATCGGCATTGGACACCCTGCCTATAATTTGCTGCTGCGGAGATATTCTTAAAGGGTTTCTCGTTCCGGGAATATATATCCACATATTATTTTCTACCAGAAGCAACACTCGCCCCTTATTAGATGGCGGTGATTTATAGATGACAAGACTTTTACGGGCATCTTTCACTCTCACTAAAAATTCCGCCTTTGACCCTTCCTCGTCTTTATTGACAGTTACTTTGAGATGAAATACAAAGGTATTTGCGGGAGCCCTTATCTCGTCTATTTTCTGGAGTATCTCTTGGGGAGTGATCGCATAAGAAATACCGATGGGTAGGATAGAAAAGACAAATAAAATGCCAGAGAATGTTTTTCTCATATATGTTGAAGTGCTTCGACTACTTTTAAACGCGATGCCCTATAAGCCGGATATATCGAAGACAAAATAGCTACCACGAGAATGGAGCTGAAAGCATAGAAGATAACTTTTGGCACTATTAAAATCAGTGAGACATACCCCTTGGACATTCCCGGGGGAGGTGAAATATAGATTCCCCCACTCATATTTATTATATTGGCAATTAAAATACCAACAAAAATACCTAACAAACCGCCCAAAATTCCCATCAAGGCCCCTTCCGTAATAAACAAAGCGATTATTCTTGCACGAGTGGTTCCCATGGCCCTCATCGTCCCTATCTCCCTAATTCTCTCATAAACAGACATAGTAATCGTATTGGCTATGCTAAAGAGCACAATAACACTAATGATAACTTTAATAACATCAAAGATGTTATGATAAATCCCAACTACCTTCCAATAAAAATCTGCTAACTCAGACCATTTTTTTAATTCAAGGTCCATCTTATTCTTGTCAATTACTTCCTTTAACGTCGAAGCAATCTTTTCAACATCTTTTGTTTCTTTTAGAAAAATAATAATCTTTTCTGCTGCGGTCGTATTTAAAAGATCTTGGACAATTTCAATGGGCAATTTAATAAATACACTGTCATAATCTTGCGACCCTGTTTGCGCTATGCCAACGACCTTAAAATCAACGGCGTTAATGACTCCCTCAGGCGTGGTAGTCAAAATCGTCAAAGAATCCCCCACTTTCCCCCCCAGAGCTTTTATGAGCTCACTGCCGACAATTCCTCCATATGATTCTGCGGCCTCCAAGTCTTTTCCGGCAACAATAGTTTCAAAATCGCTCATCTGTTTTTCTTTCTCAACGACAACGCCTATGCCTTTGCAAGGAAGCGTTTTTTCCTGAGTGCTGATAAGGCCTGAAAAACTGAGCCGGCGAGTAACCGTCGTTATGTCTGATATGCTAGAAAATGTCTTTTCAATGGCTTCGGGATCTTTAATAAGATACTTGTTGGGTTCGGCTATTCCTTTTTCCCAATATCCCTTTTTATATATTTGAATATGCCCAAGTTGTGTTTTTATGGTTAGTTCGCGTAACCCCCAAAAAGTATATTCAATAAAACCACCAAAGATAATAAGACTTACCACTCCAGAAATGATTGCCATAAAAGTGATGGCTGTCCTTCTTTTATTCCTTAATACATTACGCAGAGCCAAAGATAGTGTTGTCTTCATTAGCTGATCCTTCCATCTCTGATGTTGTAAATTTTCTCTGCGTACTTCATGATCTGTGAATCGTGAGTAGAAAATATAAAAGTTGTGTGATGTTCTTCGTTCATTTTCTTCATAATCTTGAGGATCTCTTCCCCTGTCACCGAATCCAGATTTGCTGTTGGTTCATCGGCCAAAACCATCTTCGGATTTGTCACCAGCGCCCTGGCAATAGCCACTCTCTGCCGTTGGCCTCCGGAAAGCTCATCCGGCCGATGTTTAGTAAAATTAATAAGCCCTACTTCGTCTAACATTTTTAGCACTCTTTGTTGCCTTTCTCTTTGCGAAAGGCCAAGCAAAACCAAAGGATATTCCACATTTTCATAAGCTGTCAGAACAGGAATGAGATTAAATGTCTGAAAAATAAAGCCGATAGTTTTATTACGCAGCCTAGAGAGCACTGTATCAGATAAGCGAGCCACATCGTTGTTCATCACAATCACCTGACCGGTAGTGGGAGAATCCAAACATCCGAGCAAATTGAGAAGCGTTGTTTTGCCGCTCCCCGACGGTCCGCAAATCGACACAAACTCGCCTTTATTAATCTCGAGGTCAATGCCCTGCAAAGCCCGAACAACTGATTTGCCTAATTTATAATCCTTCGTTACGTTCTTTAGAGAAATCATGGCTAAAGACTTCTTGCTGATTCCTTGCCCCATTGAGAATTTGAAGAAGCGTTTACAGCTTTTTTAAAGTATTCTCTTGCCAATAAGATATTGCCTTCGCGTTGATAGAGCTTGCCAAGTTGATAAAAAATCTCTGCCTTGATATCCGGCTCAATATCCAAAGATGGCTTTATGATCAACGTTTCCAGGCGTTGAAAATCTTTCTTAGCAATCTCTTTTCTATGAAAAAATTGGGGGAGATCAAGGCTATTATTTGCCCTGACCATTCTCACGGCAATATTCTCAGGCATCCTTGCCACGGCTTGATCCATCATCTTTATGCCCTTATTGACATTGCTTATTTTAGTTAAAACGTTCCATGAATCTCTGCCCAGCATGGTCGTTGCGCTACCAAGATAGGCCTGCACTTCATCGTCATGGGGTGACAAAAAATGCGCCTTTTGCAAATATGACACAGCTTTTCTTGATGCATCTTTTATCTTTAACGTGGCTAAATTGTGGTAGGCGATACCCAGCATTTTAAATTTTTTTATATCGGCGGAATGACTCTTGATCCTATTCTCAACCTGCTGGATAAACTCTTGGAGAGCTGCTTTTTCCCTAAGCCCATATAATCGCTGCAACTCAAGCACTGCATAACATGGCATTGCTATGCTCAAAATAACGGCCCCTATAATCCACAATATTTTCATATCCGTGTATCAAATTTTTTAAGAATAAGGCTGTAGTATGTTCCATTAGAAGCTGCTCCACTGATAAGAATATTTTTAAAATCCTTTATATATAGTTCATTCTGGACATCATATTGGGGAGCAAACCCATTCTCTAGAGCGAGAATCCCTACTATAGTGTTCAAAATAGCCGTTGCTGATTCTAACGTACCGACAACGCGCTGACAACTGGCTATCGATTTGATATTCACCGCCCTTCTTAAATCTAACAAAGCGGGCCCAAACTGACAGGGAATATGCAAATCAATATCCTTTTCTTCTAAACGGGTCATACGAAGCGTCTTATCTATGCATCTTTTGTAACTTTCCAAGATATCTTTATCGTAATAACTACTTGTTATCGAAAGACCGTCTATCTGCGCATAAACTTTGACATTCCTATCTCGAGCATGCTCTGCACTTTCCACGATCAATGCCGCAGCACCTTCTGAAAGACAACGATCTGTATAACTTTCTTCCCCTATCATATCTTTATCGAAGTTGGAAATTTCATCTGCCCCACCAACGACAAAGATTTCATTCCTACGCTGTTTAATTAACTGAGATGCGTATTGCAATGCTGCAAATGGACTAAATTGACCGGCGACAGTTGTGTTGCAACCTTTTATCCCAAAAGCAATGGAGGCCTGCCCGGCAATCGAATTTTGAACAATATGCGGGAAATATAATGCAGAGGCAAACTCGATCCCTTCCTTTAATATCCCCTGATAATATTTTTCAAATGTCTTTAGGGGGCCCTTGGCAACACCCCAAATCATTCCAATTTCTGTACCATCTTTAATGTCATAATTTGTATCTTTTAAGGCGTTCTCTATGGCCTGAATAGCGAATTGCGATATGCGAGGAGCTTTCTTGAATTTGTTAAATCCAGAGTTGCTTAAAATAAAATCATCAAAAGGTATAATGCGCTTTTTAGCTAAAAAGTTGTTGGCTTTTAGTAAGTCCCCTAAAGAAATTTTTTGAGTTAAAGGGGTGGAACAGCCAATCCCTGTCACAACAATCTTTTTATCTTCAACAAAATGATGAGACAACGCCTTTCTTATGCTATGGTTCCTTTTTCCAAAAACAACCGAAACATTATTACCGCCAAAAGCAAAACTATTGGATAGAAAATAATCATAATCTTTTTTTATCGGTTTATTGACCACATAGTTTAGATCACATCCTTCTCTTGGCTTTGTGAAATTCACAAGGGCAGGAATCAGATCGTGATTCATACAATCAATAGAAATAACAGCCTGTATTGTGCCTGCGGCTCCTAAGGTGTGGCCATGCATGGCTTTTGTTGAGGTAACATACAATCGTTTTGAATGTTGACCAAAATAATTTTTAATAGCGAGGGATTCTGTTTTATCGTTAGCTTCTGTCCCTGTCCCGTGAGCACACACAAAAGTAATATTTCCTTTATCTATCCCGGCCGACTCTACAGCCGCCCGCATGGCCCTTATCGCCCCATCTCCTGTTATATCAGGAGAGGTGGCATGGTAAGCATCCCCGCAAAAACCATAGCCTAAAACTTCGGCATGAATTCTGGCATTCCTCTTTTGGGCATGCTCTTCACCTTCCATAATCATAAAAGCAGCGCCCTCTCCCAATGAAAGACCGAGCTTCTCACTAAAAGGGGCGCATTCCTCCTCACTGAGCGACTGCAGGCTATGAAATCCGCCAAAAGTTGTTCTCGCCAAGCTATCTGCCCCTCCCACCAAAACCACATCCGCTTGCTCGGTTGTTATCAAATCATAGGCATAACCAATCGCATTATTACTAGCACTGCAGGCCGTGACGAATATTATTTTTGCCCCATAAATATTCAGCTTTTTGTTCAAATAATCCGCTGCCAGATAATGATTTTGATTAATAGAGCTTAGGTTCTTCTCTCCCTCAATACGATAGTTTTCATAAAGCTCTTCTAATGTTAAAATATTCCCATTACATGTTCCGAAGGATAAGGCGCAACGGATGGGATTTTCTTTTTTAACATCTAACCCCGAATCGTCAATGGCTTCTCGCATAGCTAAAAAGGCAAGCTGGACGGTTCTGTCTTTAATCTCTTTAGGAAAAGCGAGAGAGAAATTCTCAACTTCCCCACCCATCCCAGTTGCAAGTTTGTCCAAGTCAAGAAGTTTGACTTTTCTTAGAGCGCATTTCGCATTTCGCACATTTTCAAAGACTTCCTGTCGATTATTTCCTAAAGAACAGATAATTCCCATTC
>Ga0114945_10002357_pt1 | contig 11148 bp, 8 predicted proteins | sample OV2TP3_FD_87194 | JGI IMG/M metagenome (GOLD analysis project Ga0114945, IMG submission 87194) | Hot spring microbial communities from Beatty, Nevada to study Microbial Dark Matter (Phase II) - OV2 TP3 | ecosystem: Environmental > Aquatic > Thermal springs > Hot (42-90C) | place: USA: Beatty... | reverse complement strand
CGAAAATAAAAAATCCCCTAAGAAAACCGCATGGGTTTTTTAGGGGACTCCTGTGCCCTGCCTCAACTCTCTCGGCTTCTTCAAAGCCTAGACATTTGCTGAGGACTTCAATGCCCTCAGAATGGTCAACAATATACATTCAACCCCTTTTGTTGTCAAGAATTTTTTGAGGGGGGCGGGTCGTCCTGAGTGCCTCGGCTTTGCTCGACATGGTGAGCGAGTCGAACCACGAGTGAAACGCGTCAAAGGACGAAGTCGAGGGACGACCCGCCCCCCTCATCCTGACGAGCGAAGCGAGGAAGGATCTCATTAAGGTCGGCTGGACAAAAGAAGCCATTGGGAGAGGATTTGAGAAGCGCCAACGACCCGAATTGTTTCTCCGACTTGCAGCTTCCCTTCTTTCATCACCCGGGCATAAAAACCGCAACGACCAGCAATCGCTGATTGTAATCGCGGGTCGATTGCATCCAAAACATAACAAGGGTTTCTGGGTTTGGTCAGCTCCAAAACCACCCCCCTGGAAAATTCCAGGACGGTCCCTACCGGCAAGTTTTGAACACGAAGGTTATGAACCGTGAGATTCTCGCCGATTGCCCCACACCTTAAAGGAAACCCTTCCTTTTTAAGCTCTTCGATCAACTCCCAATCCTCAAGGCACACTGCCTGAAGAGGAGACTTGTGCTTTTCGTGGTTATGCCCGTCCCCGACCAAGCCCATCTGAGTGACGTGGACGGAGCTGACGGGTGATTTAGGGATACCTCCGGGAGAGATGTTGATGGAGACAACCGCGGGGTTGGGATGAGAAGCGGTTTCATGACCTCTAATAAGGAACATGGCTCAGCCTCGCTGCACAAATTTTATACGACGGCTGTCGCGAATACGGATCAAAGGCCGGAAAAGTCAGCTGGTTCGTTTCTTTGTAATGCATCGGCATAAAGATCTGTCCTTTTTTAAGCGTCGACACAACCGAGGCCCGGGCCTTAACCTGGGCCCTCAAGGTGCGGACGTAGACCCATTGATGGGGCTTGATGTTGAGCTCTCTGGCGTCTTCGGAGTTGATTTCCACATACGCCTCTGGGGGATAAAGAGTTCTCAAGAGGGCGGATTTGGCGGTGCGGCTTTGGGTGTGCCACTGAGACGACGTTCCCCGGCCCGTCAAAAGGATCAAAGGAAATTCGGCGCTGGGCAGCTCCGGGGCCGGACGCAGCGCCTCAAAGATAAATCTGGCCTTTCCATCGGCATGATAAAATGCCCCGTCTTCAAAGAGACGGCGCTCGTTATCGGGTCGGGTCCTGCCCCCTGCGGCACCCCGCTCGTCCTCGTCTCCTTCGGGAAAAGGCCACTGGATTCCGCCGGATTCGTCGATCATTCGGTAATCTCTGATGCCCGTGATGTCACAGGGCTTCCCGGTGGAGATCCTCTTCAAGATCTGAAACACCGCCTCCGGCGAAGACCACTCTTCAAAAAGCCTCTCGCATCCCCAGTGGTGGGCAATGAGCTTGAAGATGTAAAAATCCGCCAAGGCCAGGCCCGGGGGCCGGGCGACTTTTTTAAACAAACCGATCCGCCTCTCGGAATTGATCACGGTTCCTTCTTTTTCTCCCCACCCTGCGGCCGGCAGAATCAAATCCGCGGCCCGGGCGGTTTCGGTTGTGTGGTACATGTCCTGAACCACCAGAAATTCCAAATTTTTAATAACCTCATGGAACTCGTTTTGATGAATCCAGGAATGGCCGGGGTTGGTGGCAATGACCCAAAGCCCCTTGATCTTGTGGCGACCGATTTGCTCCAGAATCTGATCGTACGCCAGGCTGTTCTGGGTGGGGATCTGCTGGGGATCGATGTCTAAAAGGGCGGCGATTTCTTGACGATCTTGAGGGCTTGAGAAATCGCGCCCCCCCAAGAGGTTCGTCGTGTTGCTGAAAAGCCTTGAGCCCATGGCGTTACATTGGCCCGTGATCGAATTGGCGCCGGTCCCGGCCCGGCCGATGTTTCCTGTCATCAAAGCGAGGTTGATGACGGCCTGGGCGGTGCGGGTGGCTTCATAACCCTGATTAACGCCCATGGTCCACCAGAACGAGACTCGCTTCCCTCGATGAATGGTCGCTGCCAATTCGTTGATCGCCTCGATCGTGAGTCCCGTGGCGCGGCTGACCGTTTGAAAGGTAAAGGACTGGACATGCGCTTTAAATTCCGAAAAACCCGTGGTGTGGTCTTTGATGTATTGCTCATCAATCCAGCCTTTCTCGATGAGGAGGCGGGCAAGACCATACAATAAACTCAGATCCGTTTTAGGCACGATCGCGTAATGCTTGGTGGCGGCCATGGCGGTCTCGGTTTTCCGGGGATCAATGACGACGATCTGCGGTTGATGGCGATTGAGGCACACCCTCTGCCATAAAATCGGATGGGCAATGCAGGGGTTGGCGCCCACAAAGACCAGGACATCCGATTCCTCAAGATCCTTGTACGCGTAGGGCGGGGCGTCGAAACCAAAGGACTGTTTGTAGGCCACAACCGAGGTGGCCATGCACTGCCGGGTGTTGCCGTCCCCGTGCAGGATGCCCATGCCGAATTTGGCCAGGGCGCCCAGCAAGGCCATCTCCTCGGTTGTGATCTGCCCCGTGCTTAAGAAGGCTACGCTTTCCTTGCCGTACCGGGCTTGAATTTTTTTGAAGCTCTCGACAAAAGCCCTTAAGGCCGTATCCCAGTCCACGCTGACCAACTTCCCTGAGCGATCCTTTAAATAAGGAGTGGCGGCCCGATCAGGAGCCTTCAAGGGCGTTAAAGCCTCCCACCCTTTGGGACAGGCCTCGCCGAGATTCACCGGATAATTTTTTGTGGGGGTGAGGTTGACCGCTCGATTATTTTTCATGTGAACCGAGAGGGAGCACCCCACAGAGCAAAACCCGCAGACCATGGGCACCACACGATCCGGCAGGAGGCGCTTCGGGAGCTGGCCTAACCCTAAGGAAGACGCCTCCAGCGCCAATTCCTGGGTGAGGGCGCCGTCTTTTTGATAAAAAATGTCTTTTGCCTTTTTGATCATCAATTAAACCCTCTTAGCCCCCCGACATCTTTAGCGGAACGACCGCCCGAAAAAACAAATACCGTTCCAGAAATTCGCCCCCCAGCGTCAAAAGAAAGACGGCCGAAGACACTCCACAGACGACCGGATAGCTCATGCCCTCACGGAAGGTCAAAAGGAAAAGCGGCCCCAGCACTCCTCCCGAAATTCCCAGCAAAAAACGGTTGAGAGTCACGGATTGAAATACCCGCGTCATCAAGAGGGCTGTTTTCTTAAAAGAACTGCTTTTCCCATCGCCCAAATGAAGAAAAATCGCTGTCTCAAGAATCAGCTTCAAGCCTGTTAAACCCATCAAGGCCCAACAAAAGCCCTCCCCAAATTCTTTCATGATTTCTGCCGTGGCTTCTAAGGATTGAAGATGCAAGAGAAAAATTGTGGAAAACAAAATCGTTGAAATCCCCAAAATGCCAGAGGTCAACAAAAATTTGATCAGGGTCCAGGGATGATCCCAAAAAGGCCGCCGGGTGACCTTGTACACCATAAAAGAGGAAAAAACTCCCAGCGCACCGATCAAAGCCGTGGACAGACCCAAGAGGTCTTTAAACGGTTGAGCCAAAAAATTTCTAAAAGGCTCCATCCCCTCACTGAAGGCCATGACTGTGACTAAAAAAGAAAACACGCCAAAGGCCACGATCTCGCGGCTGAGCCACGATCGCCTCAGCCCAATCACCGCGCGCAACGCATACCGAGGCCGGCCCAGATGAAAAATGCTTACCCCCAAAGCCAGGATCCCAATCCCTAAAGAAACCAGAACTTGATACGGGACGAGCGCCTCCCGCAGGGAGGGTGAAAGAGAATGCTGCAAAAATCCTGTCACCCAAAACGCGCCGACGGAAAGCTGGGTCAAAACCAGCATGACAATGAGCGGCCAATGCGAATGCTGCGGCTTGACCGCGTAGAAATCCAACGAGGTCATGTCCTGGGGAAATCTCTTGCGCGTAAGATACCGCGTAGTGGGAAGGGTGTGCCGGGAATCCGGGGCCTCGGGAACGTTCACATACTCCGCGGGATTTTCCCTTACGGAGGCGGCCTCAACCAGGGTGATCTGAATCGCGCCGTTGGGGCAGGCCCGCACGCACGCGGGGGCCTCATGGGCCTGCAATCGGCTGATGCACATGTCGCATTTGTGAACGATCCCTCTTTTCTTGTTGTACTGGGGAACGTCGTACGGGCAGGTCAGGGTGCAGTACTGGCAGCCGATGCATTGATCCTCGAGGTGCTTGACAATGCCGGTGGCGGGATCCTTCTCGTAGGCATTCACCGGACAGCCGGTCAGGCATCCCGGTTCCAGGCAATGATGACAGCTCGCGGTGACATGCTGAATCACCGGCTGCTGGTCATCAACATTCCTGCTACTAGTAGCAGGAATGTTGGAGCCTCCCTGAAGAAGCCCCACCGAACGCCACGATTCATCCTCGTCCAAGCCATTTTCACTGTGACAGGCGGCGACGCAGGCCTTGCAGCCGGTGCAGCGGTCCAGATCAACCGCAAAGGCGTACTGCTGGCCCGGGCCGGGCGTGGTCTTGGGAATGAGGTCTTGGTAAATGGGAACATCCTGGGGGATCTTCCGCTGATCGTGCTGGAGAGCAAATTTCTCGACCGCGGTCAAACCGCGTTGTTCCTCGAGATACGCATCAATGAGTTCCATGGCCATCTGCAACCTCATTCTCTAACGGGACTGTGCCTGAGCCTGGAATCGGACGTCAGAAGCCCCTCATTTCTACACCATTTCAGTTTCCGGCTTTAACGCAGCCGGCGAAGACACGACTCTGGAAAAACCCCACCCTCTTTGAACGACCTTAAGAAGAATCAAAGCCCCCAGGCTGGCGCAGGCAAAGACCGCAAAGCCCACGCCGTACGAACCCGCAGCGTCTTTAAAAAACCCCAGAAGGGTGGGAAGGAAAAATCCCCCCAGTCCCCCCGCGGCCCCGACAATGCCGGTGATGACGCCGATCTCCTTACGGAACCTTAAAGGAACCAATTGAAAAACCGAGCCGTTTCCCATCCCTAAGCAGGCCATGCCGCAGAAAATAAGGCCGGTGGCCAGCCCGATCCGCGGCAGGAAGCTCACGGCTATCATTAAAAAAGCGATTACGCCAAAGAGAATCGAAAGCATCCGCGCGCCCCCGAACTTATCCGCGAGATAGCCGCCCAGCGGCCTCAAGAAACTCCCGGCCGCCACGCACAGGGCCGTGAAATACCCGGCTGTCACCTTGGTCAAGCCGTATTGATCATGAAAAAAGATTCCCAGAAAACTGGCTAAGCCCACAAAACCCCCGAAGGTGATGCTGTAGAAAAAACAAAACCAAAAGGTATCCGCTTCCCGAAATACGGAAAAATAATCCCCCAGCCTTTTGGGCGGCGGCTGATCCGGGCTCTCTGCTGCAAAAATGATGTAGACCAAAAGAGTGATCAAAACCGGAATCAAGGCTAATCCGAAGACGTTGTGCCAGCCGTAGATTTCTGCAATGGCCGGGGCAAAAAGGCTTGCCAGGACCGTGCCGCTGTTGCCGGCGCCCGCGATGCCCAGCGCCATCCCCTGATGCCGCGGCGGATACCAGCGGCTGGCCAGGGGCAGGGCCACGGCAAAGCTGCCGCCGGCCACTCCCAGCAGAAGTCCCCAAAGAAGAACATGATGAAATGTTGGAGCAGCAAGCCAAACACCCAAGAGCGGAAAAAGGACAATGAGCTGGCTTAAAATCCCGGTCTTTTTAGGGCCGATGTGATCCACCAAAAGCCCCAGAGGGATCCGCACGAGCGACCCTCCCAAAAGAGGAACCGCGGCCATAAAACCTTTCTGGGTGGCCGTAAGCCCGAAATCCTTGGCAATGTAAACACCAAGGACGCCAATAAGAACCCAGACCATGAAGCTGATGTCAAAATAAAGAAACGCTGAAAAAAGAGTAGGCGGATGGCCGCTTCTGGCAAAATCTTTTAACCGCATCTTAGCCTCCTTTGATCCACACCTCTTCCCCTCTCATTTGAGTTTCGTAACGATCAACTTTTTGATCGCTGGGATCGATCCCGCAGCCGGTGCAGGCATTGAACGTCCAATGGTGCAGAGGACACGTCACCACCTTGTCCCTGATCTCACCCTCGGCCAACGAACCGCCCTCGTGCGGACAAAGGTTGTCGATGGCGCAGATTTTCCCCTCCACCCGGAAGAGCGCGATCTCTTTTCCCCCAATCTTCACGCAGAGCCCCCGGCCTTCGGGGATGTCGGAGCCCTGAGCAGCTTTCTGAAATCCGTCAGGAGTTTGCATCTGTTGTAATGGTGAAGTGCCCGGCTGGTTGCCTTCTTTCGTCGATGGGATTGGGCTAGAGGTGTTCTCTTCCAGTCGCGCGAAGTGCCTTCGCAAAGCCGAGCAGCTCGGGCAAAAAACCGGCGGATCCTCACCGAGATGCCGATATTCGCATTTCTCGCAGATCCATACCGGCATCTGGTAATCCTGCTCCAAGACATTGGCCTGCCCCGACAATACTGTCGGGGCCTGGGTGGTGCCGTCCAAACGCTCCCGCCAGTAATCGCTGAAGGTTTGGCCGGGCTTGCGCTGGAGATAATACTCTTGCACCGCTTCCTCGATGACGTGGGGAAGCTGATCCACATCCACGCCGGCTTTGTAAGGCAGGGCGAGCTGCACCCGACGGTTGATCGCGCCCCCTAAAAAGACATCAAACCCGTCTGCTGCGCCCAGCAGGCGCCGGACCCGCACCCCTTTAAGGCCGATGTCCGCGGTATGGTGCTGGGCGCAGGCATTGAGACAGCCGCTTAAATGGATTCGAATCCCGTGAAGGACCAGAGCGCGCTTCTTAAGCCTCTCAATGAGCTGCAAAGCATATCCCTTGGTTTCAGTGACCGCCAGATTGCAAAATTGCTTGCCCGTGCAGACCACCACGTTGCGGGTGATCGAATCGCTCTCGGAACTCAAGCCGTATTGCGCCAGATCCGAGGAGACCTCTTCCTTAAAACGGGTCGGCACGTTAGGGATGATGATCCCTTGATCGTGGGTGGTGCGCAGCGTCCCATTCCCCCAGCGGGAGGCAATGACGGCGAGCCCCTCCACCTGAGACCAGCTCAATCTCCCCACGGGGATGCAAACCCCCAAGGCCCAGAGGTCCTCTTGCTTTTGTTTAAACCATCCCATGAAATCCTCGTGCCCCGCGGACGGGGGAGGCGGGGTCTCGTCGTGCTCGAGAGAGAAATTTAAGCTTTTCTTCAAATGATCCCAAACGCCGTCTAAGCCGATTCGTTCAATCAAATACCGAAAGCGGATCTGGTCGCGCTTCTCGCGGGAGCCTTGGGTCCGAAACAATCTCAAAAGGCTCGCGGTCACATCAACAACGCGGTTGTCTTCCACCACAACCGGCAAATGCTCTCCCAAATGGGGTCTTTGGCCTTGATTGCCGCCGATCAAAATCTGAAACACAACGGTGTCGTCTTTTTTCCGGCAAGCGAGGAAGCTGATATCCTGCGTCCAGTAATGAGCGCCGTGAAAGGGATGTCCGTTGACGGAGATGTTGAACTTTCTGGGGAGGTCGGAAAATTCCCGGCTGTCCACAAAAAGATCCGTAATCCGGCGGCACAGATCGCGGGTGTCGATGAGCTCTCGGCCGTCGATGCCGCTTAAGGGATGACAGTTCACGTTGCGGATATTATCGAGACCCGTTTGCTTGGTTGTTAAACCAACTCTGCTCAGCCTCTCCAGGGCCTTGGGGACCTTGGCGATCTGAAGCCCTTGCACCTGAAAATTGGAACGCGTCGTGACATCGATGATCCCGTATCCATACTCGTAGGAAATCCCGGCGACCTCGCGGGCCTGGGCTGAGGTCAGCTCGCAGCCGGGGATGCGGATCCGGAGCATGTAGCTTCCCTCGCCGTCGCGCTTGCGGTAAAACGTGCCGTACCATTTCATCCGCTCGAGGTCAGGGCCGGGGATGCTTTTCATGGGAGTGCCATCTTGCGCGTACTTGAGCACATCCGGCCACACGTCGAATCCGTGCTTTTCCTGCTTCCATTTTTCGATCTCGTTCATGGTTGATGCCCCCTTAGTAAAACACATTCTGCATCGCAGGGCATTAACCCCCGCGTCTTGCTGTCGCCTGCCCGCCAAGATCAACTCAATCGGCAGGCGGGCAAGACAGCAGCGGGGGTTAATTCGCCCCCACTGTTTCGTTTTGCTTTCGCAAAGCGAAACAAAACGGTGGGGGCTCATTAATAAAAAAGTCCTCTCTCAAAGCTTCTTTGCTCTTAAAGAGGACCTCTTTGTCCTTAATCCTAAAACCTCGCGAGGTTCGGGACACTAGAATCAAATTCTAAAGGCACAAAAAAATCCGACTTCTCTAAATTTAAAAAGAGAACGTCGGACCTCTATGCCCCCAACAGACAATAAAAAACCTCTTAAGGCTTCAACGCCTTAAGAGGACTCCCTCGCCCTGCTTGGTGAGAAGAATATACACGGCCTTTTGTTGCTTGTCAAGGGTTCATTTTTGAAAAAGCTCTCTCTTAAACGTGCATGACCTTAAGCTTCAGGCCTCTCGTAGCGTTGACTTGTCTTTCTTCTGAAGAAACAAAGACCTCGGTCAAGCCCTCTTTCCCCGGCTATTGTCTCTGGGATTCGGGGGAATATCAGTTCCTTCGGTCAATGCAAACAGGCCCCGCCAAAGGCGGGGCGAGGCTGTCGCATCTCTCATCTTGCTGTCAAAAAAACAAGGCTATCGCCAAAATACTGAAAATCAAATCCCAACGCTTTCAAGATCGCCTGGAAAATTAACAAAGTCCTGATAGGAAATAAAATCACCTTTGTTAGGCTTGACCGTTTTCAATCTCTTCTATGCCAAAACTCTCGTTCACGCCACACTTAATTTCTTCAATGGAGAAATTATATTTTTTTCTTTCTTTATCCGTGGAAATATCTTTAATATCGCCCGTGTAGAATTCTACAATCCGTTTTGCTTTTTGCGCACTTCTGGCTTTTACCAAAACGGCATAGGATTTTGTCAATAGGACTTGATAAGTTCTCATGATTTATGATTTTCTGATTTTTTCAAAACCAGAATTATATTCAACTAATTTGGCCCAGTTGATTTTCCCATCATCGCAGAATCTTTCTGCAAACTCCAATGTCAATCTGTTGACAATCTGAGCGTAACTCTCCAGAAACTCTTCGTTCTTCTGTCTGGCCTGATATCCTATCGGCTCAATAATGTCTAGGTATAAATTCCTATTACCCGAAATAAACTCCCAGAATTTCTGTCCACACAATTTCAGATAATCGGCCTTATCGGGTTTACGATCCTTTCCAAAACAACAACCGTTCACAGCAATAACCTTTTTGCTGGTTTTCTCTTTCAATATTTTCTTCGCATTCTCAAAATTGATGCGCAACTGTCTGATCTGACTAGAATTGCCCCAGTTCCAGCCTGCTTTAACTTCCACGACGTATATAATCCCTTCCTTTTCGAATTCCAAATCTATGCCTGTAAGTTTTGATTTTTTCGCGCCATACATTTCATTGCACACAAAAATCGCCAACCCCTCAATAAAATCGCCAAACAATGTTTCTTCTTGAGATTGTAGAAAGGCATCTAGAAACCCTTTTATCAAGTCCTGCGCAGTCAACACATTTTTCGCCCTAAACAAATACGGATTTTTCTGTTTCAGGATTTTTAGCAAATCGATTTTGTCACATACATAATTCAAGCGTCTCTTGTGAAAAACAGAAATGTGGCGTTCCACATATTTAGAAATGCGCTTCAAATTTAGTCTTTTCATGCGTTTATCTTACAATATTGATCAAGGGTTGGGAGGCCAATCTTTTTTTGACCATTTCTACATACTCCGACATAATTTCAATGCCTATAGAGTTACGTTCCATTCTTTGCGCCACTTCCGAGGTAGTGCCGGAACCTAAAAACGGATCCAATACCCAATCACCCTTTTGCGTGAAAAGTTTAATAAACCACTCGGGTAATTCTTCAGGAAACGCAGCGCTGTGATTTTTATTGTTACACACCGTAGCGAATTGTACAACATTGGTTGGGTACACCATAGTTCTGCTCAACCAATTCGATATATTTTTTCCAAAGCCGCTCCCACTTTTTGAATTATCTCGTATCTTGTCCGTTTCGCTCAGGCTTTTTAAACGCCCATTTGCCCAATCACCGACTGGCACCATGACAGCATCTTGATACATATTAAAATTCTTAGATTTATTGAATTGAAGTAGCCGCTCCCAAGCATCGCGGAAACGATTCGGCCATTTCCCAGGATAGCAATTTTTTTTATGCCATATAAATTCTTCCGTCCATAACCATCCCTGTCTTCTTAAAGCTAATATGAGATCGAGGACATAGACATCCCGTTCTCCATTCTCTGCCTTTTCCTTAATATTAAGAATGAAAGTTCCTCTTGGCTTTAAAACTCTCAACAGTTGTTCGCTAATTGGCAAAAACCATTCTACATATTTATCTGGCTTTATCCCGCCATAGGTATTCTTTCTTCTGTCGGCATAAGGTGGAGAAGTAACTATTAAATCAATCGAGTTATAGCCAAGCGTTTTTAATATGGTTTTACAATCGCCAATTAATATTTTTGTTTGAATATCTTTCTGCGTCTTTTCTTTCACTCCATGAAACGAATTATAATAATTTTTTAGATCCTCTAAATTGACTAATGTCGATCCATTATCCCCATGCTTTCTTATCTTGCCGTATTGAATAAGATAAGAGATATTCGAGGATGTCACCTCTCGTCTCAGAAACTCACTGGCCCATTCGCTAGCTTCTCTAATTGTCATTAATGCCATTTGTTCTGTCTTCATTTTGTCTGCCCCTTTCACTGTTTTAAAGAATAGTTACTTCGCGGGGGGATAATATGAGCATCTTGGCTCATATCTTTGTGATCGAAGTAACCACCACACCTTGCACCTGAAAATCCTTAGAAGCCATTTCATAACCTAAAGATTTCGTAATTTAAGGTATTGCGACGGGTGAATTTATGAAAAAATAGCCATGGAAAGGAGAATAAATCCATGGCTAAGACACGCTGGAAATTAACGGAT
>Ga0114945_10002356_pt1 | contig 11150 bp, 10 predicted proteins | sample OV2TP3_FD_87194 | JGI IMG/M metagenome (GOLD analysis project Ga0114945, IMG submission 87194) | Hot spring microbial communities from Beatty, Nevada to study Microbial Dark Matter (Phase II) - OV2 TP3 | ecosystem: Environmental > Aquatic > Thermal springs > Hot (42-90C) | place: USA: Beatty... | reverse complement strand
CTGGAGCCATTCCGCTCAAAACTTAATTAGAGCCTTGTTCTGGGATTTGCCTGTCGCATACAATGGAGTCCAACCTCCCGGTGTACAGGGAGACATCTTCTCTCTAGACGAGGGCGTAAATCCTGCCCTCGTGGCCCTCGAAAACGGCCAGGAGCTCCCCGGTCCTGGCGTCCCACATCCTGGCCATCCCGTCCTCGGCCCCGGTGAAGAGGCGGCTTGCGTCAGGGCTCAAGGCAAGGGCGAAAACCCTGCCGGGATGCTCCACGATCAGCGTCTCCTGGCCGGATTCCATGTCCAAAATATGGACCCCCGTGCCGGTCTGGGTCGTAAAGAGCCTGCGGTCGTCATGACTCAGCAGCATGCGCCAGGCGCCGCTCCTTTGGTCGCCGAAGCTCCTCAGGGCCCGCCAAGCCTCAAGGTCCCAGACCAGGAAGTCCTTCGCGAAACGCCGCACGACAATGGTCCGGCCATCGGAGCTCAGGGCAAAGGTCTCAAGGGAGTGGGGCTCCTTCCCTTCAAGCTTGCCCGTCTCCTTCCCAGTCTCCACATCCCAGACCCGGAGCGTCTGGTCGCGGGCGAGGCTCATCAGCCGCTTGCCGTCCGGGCTTAGGGCGAGCTGCTTGATCTGGCCTTCGTGGCCCTCGAAACTGCGGACAGGCTTTCCGGTCTCGAGCTCCAGCATGCGGATGACAGAGTCCCGGTAGGCCATGAAGAGGTAACGGCCATCCGGGCTGAAGATGGCGTTGGAAAGGGCGGTCTCGCTGAAACCGCGAAGCTCCTGGCCCGTCCTCATGTCCCAGAGTCTGGCCCCAATGCCGTCCGGCTCCAGCTCTCCTGCCGTCAGGAGATATCTGCCGTCAGGGCTAGCAGCCACGGACCAGACCGCGTCCTGGTGCCCTGGGAAGACCCGGATCTCACGGCCTCTCTCGACCTGGTCCGCGGCGCCCACGGCCTGCTTGGGAGGGGCCCCGGGAAGCCTCCACATCCTGGCGCTGCGGTCCGAGCTCCCGGTATAGAAGTGCCTGCCGTCACTGCTTGGGGCGACGGAAAGCAGGATGCCCTCATGCCCCTGGTATCTCTCCAGCTCCCTGCCTGTCCGCAGGTCCCAGACCCGCGCGGTCCCGTCAATGCTGGCGGTCACCAGCCTCTCCCCCTCGGGGCTGAAGGCGACCGCCCAGACCGCTCTCCGGTGGCCCAGGAATCTCATGACCTCCCTTCCGGTCTCGACCTCCCAGACTCTGGCCGTGTCGTCCTCTCGGTTGTCTGCTCCCGCTCCCGTGGCGAGGTATCTCCCGTCAGGGCTCAAGGCGATGCCGATCACAGGAGCCTCATGCCCAACGAACCTGCGCGCCTCCCTTCCGGTCTCAACGTCCCACATGTGGGCCATCTCGTCCCAACCGCCTGAGAAAAGATGACGGCCGTCCGGGCTGAGCCTCAGGGCCACCACCCCGTAGGTGGGGTAGCCCTCCCCTCCCTCGAACCTCAGGACCTCCTCGCCGCTCCTGGCGTCCCACTTTCGGATGGTCGAGTCCACGCCTGAGGAATAGAGGTACCTGCCGTCAGGGCTCGCCGCAAGCCCAAGGCTCCCCCCATACCTCCCACGGGGATGGGCCTGGATTTGCCGCAGCTCCACGGCTGTTTCCGCGTCCCAGGTCCGGATCGTGCCGTCGTCGCCGCTCGCGTGGAGGAGCCTCCCGTCAGGGCTCAAGGCCAGGGCCCAAACTCCGGCCTGGTGGCCTAGGAATCTTTTGAGCTCCCGGCCGGTCTCCTTGTCCCACATCCTGGCCGTTCCATCCGCGCCGGCTGTGAAGAGATGCCTGCCGTCAAGGCTCTCCAGGACGAACATCACGTTATGCTCATGCCCCTCGAATCTCCGGACCTCCATCCCCGCGGCAGGCTGGGGCTTGAGGGGACTCTCGCGCCGCCGCCCCACTGGCTCGGGGGAAGCCGCCCTCTTGGCCCCCTCGTAGAACGCCTTGAGCTCCGCCTCGATGCCGGAGAGGTCTGGAAGCCCGCCAGGGGCATCGAGCCTCTCGCGCAGCCTGGCCAGGGACTCCCGGACCGAAGGATCCTTGGAGCCTCCCAGAATCCGCGACGCGGAACGAAGCAGGGAAAGGTTTTCCTCCCCTGCCACGGCAGCCAGCCTCTGAGCCCTGGAGCCGAGCTTCCCCCGGTTTACGAGAAACCCAAGGAGATTGGCAGCGACCTTGCTTTGAGCCCTAAGTAGCGGATCGGCTTGGAAAGGCCCGTGGGCCTGGCTGCCTCCCGGGAGTTCGGGCGAGGCGAGATCCGTAAGGCGGCGCAAGCCTTCAGCCGGATCCGGGGCCATGAGGAAGCGCTCGATCTGGGAGGCCATGAGATCCACAACCCGCGCCTGCCCCCCATGCCGCCAGGTCCCCGGGGATGCCCTTCCCGTAAGCTGTCGAATGGAGATCCTCTCGATTCCTCCAGCCTCGAGCGCGGAGGAGGCAGGCAAGGTCAGGGCGAGAACCAGGACAAACCGCAGGACCGCCTGATTTCCGTCTTTCATGGACTCTCCTCTCGCTCGCTTCAAAAGTTCTACTGGCGCGCCTCAAAAAAGGCGTAGCGCTTGGCCTGCCCCGCATTCCTGGAGAGGCAGATCATGTACCTGTTGGGGAGGAGATCGGTGCTCACGCCCAGATATTGGGGCAGGTCAAGCATCCGGCAGCTATCCGAGCGGATGATGGGGGCGACAGTGGGCCCTTGGCCATCGACTCCCATGAAACCTTCCCTGTGGAATACGGGATAGCCCTCCGAGAGATCCGCGAGGGATATCCTCCACTCCATCTCGAGCGAGGTTTCACTCATACGCCCCGTCCCTGTCCGAAACCACTCCCACGTATGCGGGCCCCCGCGGCGCTTGATGAAGAGAGTGCCGCTAAGCTCCTCCGGGTGATCCCGCTGAGGCCATATGTACATGCCTTCAAGGTAAGGGGTGCGGCGCGTGGCGAAATCGCCGACCTCCACCCGCCCTTGACCCTCCCACTTAGACACAATGCCTTGCAGCTCCCAGAAGCCTCCCATATCCTCCATAGTGGGGGTCCGGGACCTCTCGAAGAGGGATTCTGCATACCAGAAACTCAGGTGGAAGGAGACCAGGGGAACGTATCCCTCCCGGCTTTGGATGCCTTCAAGCTGGCTCCGGATGAGGCCCGGCACCGGGACCCCAGGCGCTGAAGGCTGGAGCGGATGGGGCTCGCCAAGGTCCAAGTCCCAGGAAGGAAGCCCCACCACGAGAGTCTTCGCCGAGGGCCCCAGGCCCGCCTCCAGCCTGGCCTCCTGCGCGGAGGCGGCCCAAGGCATGGCTAAGAGGGACAATGCCAGGGTCTCGAACAGGGTTTTCCTCGAAACCGACAAGTTTCCCGCTTTCATGGGATTATCCTTTTGCTCCGCCATGAGTTGGTCCGCAGAGTGCTTTCAGTATAACCGGGAATGTCCGACCGGCCCAAGAGTCCTTGGGGCAGTTTGCAGCCCTCTTTCGGCCCATAATCGCCTGTTAAATTTCGCGGGCCGAAATTTAATCTTGGGTTAAAGGCAGGGGATTGCGCCAGGTCAGCGCCCTTGGAGGGATGCGGCGCCAAGCTCCAGGGCCGCCCCGGCCAAAAACCGCGCCCCCTTCCGGGTGATGCCTGAGCAGCTGATGCTCCGCGTGGCCCGTGAAATGCCAGAGAGCCTGCAGGCCCTATCGAGGATCAAGGGGACAACCCCCTATCTCCTCCAGAGATACGGGCCGGGGCTGGTCAGGGCGGTCGCGCGGGGCCGGGAGGCCCTGCCTCCCAGCGAGCCCCCCAGGCCAGAGCACCCGAAAAAAGCCTCAAGGAGCGCAGGCTCTTCGAAACCCTGAGGCAGTGGCGCAAGGCCCAGGCCGAGGGGGAGGGCATCGAGCCCGTGGTCGTGGTCTCAAGCGGCGCCCTCTGGGAGGTCGCGCGGCAGGCGGCGCAAGGAAAGGACCCCCTGGAGCCCCTCAGCGCCTTGAAGCGCGCCCGCTACGGGGCCGAGATCCTCAAGCTCCTCAAGGCCAGGCCAAGGGAGTTATGACTCCCAGAGTCACGACCCGCAATTGCATCTGCCCAGGACCTTGGAGAGGGACAATCTCGGTCTACGGCACGGCTGCCTGTCCGTCCCCGAATCCCAGATTCCACATATAGGCGCTCCCGTCGCTGCTTCCAGTAAATAGAGCCGCGCCGTCTGGGCTTACAGCGGCCGAAGTCATGAGCTCATTGGACCCGCCAAAATTGACCAGCTGCCTTCCGGTTGCAGCTTCCCAAGCGCGGATCGAGTTTTTAGACCCAACCCCAAAGAGGACCTGGCCGTCCGGGCGGAGGGCTAGGGAGGCAATGCCAACAGCCGGGAAGTCGCGCACCTCCTGAGATGTTTTCAAGTCCCACATATGTATCGAAGAGTCTCCGGCGCTCGCGAAAAATAAGAATTGCCCATCTGGGCTCAAGGCGACGGCGTTGATGATCCCCGCATCTCCAATCCGGCCGATCTCCTGGCCTGTTTCCACGTCCCACGCGTGTAGGCCATGGTCGCTGCCGGCAAAAAGGCGCCTTCCGTCCCGGCTCACCGCAAGGCCCGTGATAATGCCCAAACTCCCCTCAAAGCTCCGAACCTCCTGGCCTGTCAGCACATCCCACATGAGGACTCTTACGACGAACCTGGCGTCGTCGTCGTAGGTCAATCCCCCGGCGAAGAGGTATCTTCCATCCGGACTCAGGGTTAGCCTCCCAATGGACGTCCCGGGCCATGGAAACCTGCGAATTTCAACTCCCGTTTCCACGTCCCACATGATGGCCACCTCGTCGCTGCCCGAAAAGAGTCGTCTGCCGTCCGGACTGAGCGCAACCGACCGGACGCTGTTCGGATGCCCCTGAAACCTGCGGATTTCTTTTCCACTTTCGATGTCCCACATGATGGCCACAAAGAAACTGTGCCCGGTAAAAAGGCGTTTTCCCTCAGGGCTCACGGCGAGTGAATGCACCCAGTCATCTTCTTCATAAGCAGAGAATCTGCGGCGCAAAGGGAGGTCTGCCGAGGGCTGGACCTCCCCAGCCGCCAGGCTCCCTGCCAGCGGCTCTGCTAAGCGTCTGCCTCTCGCCGCGAATGGCTGATCAAAGCCCTCCTCGATGTGAGCCCATAGGGCTCCTCGGGACGAATGCGGGCTGTCGCCGTCGAAGCTGGCCCTAAGCCCGCCAGCCTCGGCCCAACCCATGAGGCCACAGGCCAGGGCCGCCGGGGCAAGTCCGCATCGGTTGAGTCTCATAGGCCGCGCCTCCGATCAACGCTTCAATCCTCAATGGAAGATCCGATGAAATTTTTAGTAAGACTTTAGTGATAATCATGTGGAGGTCCCCGGATTCAGGGACGCTCCATTCTACCTTAAAAAGACGGGCATCTTCCCTCCTAGGCAACTCGCTCCTGGGCCGAGTTCTACATGCCTGATAATTTCGCAGGCCGGAATTTAATCTTGGGTTAAAGGCAGGGGGGATTGCGCTATGTCAACGCCCTTCGAGGGATGCGGCGCCAAGCTCCAGGGCCGCCCCGGCCTCGCGCTCAAGCCGGATTTTGTCGAAATCGGCCCTCAGCGTCATGTCCAGCTCGCGCCTGGCGATCGCCGCCTCCAAGGCCCGGTAGACGGACAGCTCGGGCGCTTCGCCGCTGGTCTCCATGTACTCGACCAAGGACCTGCGCGCGGAGAGGGCCCTGGCTTGGAGCTCCTCCGGGGACATGGCCTGCAGCTCCGAGGAACGCCTCCAGGCCTCCTCCAGGGGCATGAGCCTGCCCGGGGAGTAGCGCTCATAGAGGCTGCGGGTCCATTCCAGGAGGGCCTCGTCGCCGCGCGAGAAGGCCTCCTCCCTCTCGGACTGGTTGCGGACAGCGTCAGGCAGGTCCCGCAGATCCTCCCGGAACCTCTCCGGCCCCCGCAAAGCCATGACGATCCCGCCCGCCTTGATCCCTCGAAACTCCCCCTCGAGGACGTACCACCAGGGGCGGCCGGCAAGGTCGTCGTAGGCGTGCTGGAGCTCGTGCAGGAGCGACTCCAGGCCTAGGATCGGTGGAAGGCCCAGCAGGTCCTCGTGAAGGGTGATGGTGCGGCTGGGGCCGTCGTACTCCGCCGGCTTGGGGGTCCCGGCCCCCTGGACCAGGTTGCCGAAGCGCAACCTTCCCTCTTGCCGCAACCGGGCAAGTAGCGGCCAGAGATGGCCGAGCCTGCGGTCGAATTCAGGGGTCTCGCCCCGGAGGGACTCCCCGAGCTCCACGATGCGCCGCAGGCCCTCCTCGGGGTCCTGCGCCTGGGGGCCTAAAGCCGCCGGCTTCCCGGGCAGCCGACGGCCTACCCCATCGCCGAGCGGCTGGCCGGCCGGAATTACAAGATCTCCCGGAACTCCGGCAGAGGCCGGAGAGCCGCCCAGCGTAAGCGGCAAGAGCAAGAGAAGAATCCAGTGACCAGGCATGGCGCGTTCCGGAGGCAATCCCCGCGGGGATCCCGCCTTCCTTAAGGATAGGGCGGGGAAACGCGCGCATCATGGGACTTCGGGCCCATTGCCGGCCGGGGCCAATGGCCCCCGGCATCTCAAGGGGGCTCCAAAGCCGCGGCCGGGATGAGGGGCTAAAAGGGGAAGAGGCGGTAGACCTTCGCCTCCACGAAGTACTGGGCGCTCCTCCGCGGCCCTTCGTAGACGGAATAGAGGTGGGCGTCCGAGACAGCCTTGTTGAGATGGGCGACGTAGGAGCCAGACTCGAGCTCCTCCACCCTGGGGATGGCGAACTTGTTGGAAACCAGGGCCCCGCGCTCCTTGATCATCCGGGCATGGTAATGCTCGGTCTTGCCGCTCCCCTTCCAGCGCAGGGCCGCTTCGGGCCCGAAGAGGCAATGCTTGCCGGCAAGGGGAGAGCGGACGGATCCGTCGGGAAGGAACTTGACGATCCCATGGGAGGAGAGGCGCTTGAGGCTGCGCCCCAGATCGGCCTGGCCTACGCCAAGCTTCCTGGCAAGATCCGAGGCCTTCCAGGAGCCCTTGTCGTTGCAGAGGACCACGAAGCTCCAGTAGCCGGAGTAGTCTCTCAGGATCGCCTCGGTCTGCGCGACGCTCAAGTAACAGGTCTCCTCGTGCATCAGGCGCTGGGCCGCCCGCTCGCCCACGGAGGCCTCCTGGCGCCTCTCATTGGTCTCCAGGGTCTTGAGGAGCCATTCATAGGCCTCTTCCGAGCCGAGGAGGTCCTTGAGGAAGGCTCCGGCCAATTCCCTGGCCTGGGAGGAAAGTGGGGCGATCCCGAGGCGGGAGATCAAGAGGCCCAGGCGCTCCGCCTTGGGAAGAAAGAGCCCTCTCTCGATCTTCCAATAGGTGATGTAGGAGAAGCCCAGGACCTTCCGCCCTCCGGACCTGGCGTAGAAAAAGTGGGGGGTCTTGAAACCAGCCTCCTGCCTGAGCCTCCTCAAGACCTCGGAGAAAGCTTTTGGCATCAGCCTATTCGCAGGAGGCGTCTGCGGAACAGAAGATGGATGTTGAAGCGCCTCAGGAAATCGAGGCCGAGGAGTCCTTCGACAGGGCTTTCTCCAGGAAGGGCGTGGGCCAAAACAGGCAGGCCCTTGACCTCCTGTCCCAAGCAGCGCAGGGCTCTTAGGCGGACCAGCGGCGCCAGGATTATGCCGCTTGCCGTCGAGATTTCCATCTTGCGGATCGCGAGAATGGGATCGCAGCCGATGGCGGCCAGAAATTCCGGCGGGGCCATGGTATGCGTGGCTCCCGTGTCCAGAGCCATGTCGACGAAAAGGGAACCGCGCCTTCCGACGAGCGCGACCTTGACGGGGATGATGCTGCGGGAGGCATCGAGGGGGAAATCAGGCACCGAAAGCCGCAGCGTAACCCTTGGGGAAGTCGTCTTCGGAATAGACGACGTAAAGCCGTTTGGGACGGGAACCGATCTTCCTATGGATCTCATCCCGGTGCGGGGAGTGAGCGATCAGGGTGCCCGTGACGGGGGTCGTGGTATCCTCGTCCACTCTGTCCAGCGCGATCAGAAGCCACTCCCGCCGGAACCTCTTGCGGATCTTTTCGATGGGCTCTACCTTGGCGGACGGGTTTCCCCTCATGCTCTCAGTGTAACAGACGGCAGGCTCAATCGCAATAGCGCGATTCCGCTCGGTTCCCCTAGGCCTCGCGCCCCACTTCCTCGCCCAGGCCGCGCAGCTCGGGGACCTGCTCCACCAGCTCGGGCGCTGTCTCGGCCGAGCTCTGGCAGGAAATGCAGTAGCGCGCGAAGGGAAGGGCGACCAGCCTGGGCTTGGCGATCGGCTTGCGGCAGAACTCGCAGAAGCCGTAGGTGCCCTTATCGATCTTCCTGAGCGCCGCCTCGATCTGGTCCAGGGTCATGCGCTCGTTGTCCGAGAGCTCGAAGAGGAGCTCCCTTTCGATCGCCTGGCTCGCCTGGTCCACGGAGTCCCCGGTATCCTGCAGGGCGCTCTCAGAGAGCTGCTGCTTGCGCACCGTCTTGAGGAGATCCTCGCGCATGGCCAGGAGCTGCTTTCGGATGGACCCCAGCCTGAGCCCTGCGGGGGCAAGGGCCTTGGCCCGCGCGTGGGCGCGAGAGGCGCTTCTTAAAGGGGCCTTCTTTCCCGCGGCGTGCTGTTTTCTCTTCATTGTCGTTTCCTCGGAGGCGGCCTGTTCCGTCGAAAAAGACGGACGGACATAGTATATTAGTTATTCTTCAAAGCGCAAGACCCACAGAGGGCCCAAAATCGCCTCGGCCAAACGGGCGTTATGTCTCGGTCGCAGCACTGAGGATCGCCGCGGCCGCCCTGATCCTCGAGAGGACAGTCTCCCGGCCCATGACCTCCAGCATCCCGAAGAGGGTCGGCCCCTCGGTCCTCCCCGTGCAGGCCGCGCGCAGGGGGTGGAAGACCTGGCCGGTCTTCAAGCCCCGCTCGGCGCAGAAGGCGCGGATGCGCTCCTCCAAGGCCTTCTCCGTGAAGGGGGAGCCCTCAAGCTCCCCCGCCAGGGAGAGCAGGATCTCCTTGGCTCCCGGAGCGCGCAGGACCTTGTCCAGGGCCTTGGGGGTGAAGGCCACGGGCTTGTAGAAAAACTCGACCAGGGCCGGGATCTCGGAGAGGAGCTTGTACTTCTCCTGCTCCAGGGCCACGGTCCGCTCAAGGGAAGGCCCCTTGAGGCCCGCGAGCCCGGCGGCCGCCAGGAAGGGCTCGGCCTGCCTCAGGAGCTCGGGAAGAGGGGTCTTGCGGATGTACTCTCCGTTCATCCAGGCGAGCTTGACCGGGTCGAAGGCGGCCGGGCTCTTCTGGCAGCCGGAGAGGTCGAAGCGGGAGACGAGCTCCTCCGGGCCGAAGATCTGCTGGGAATCGGGGGTGGACCAGCCCAGGAGGGCCAGGTAGTTGCGCAGGGCCTCCGGGAGATACCCCTGCTGCCTGTACTCCAGGACGGAGGTGGCCCCGTGGCGCTTGGAGAGCTTGGAGCCGTCCGGCCCCAGGATCATCGAGAGGTGCGCGAACTGCGGCGGCCGCCAGCCCAGGGCCTCGTAGAGCTGGACCTGGGAGGGGGTGTTCGAGAGGTGCTCGTCTCCCCGGATCACGTGGGTGATATCCATCAGGTGGTCGTCTATGACGCAGGCGAAGTTGTAGGTAGGCCCCCCGGTGGCCTTCTGGATGATGAAGTCCTGCTGGAGCCCGTTCTCGAAGCGCACGCGGCCCCGGATCAGGTCCTCGACCACGGTCTCCCCCTCCTGCGGCATCCTGAAGCGCAGGACGGGCCTGCGGCCCTGGGCCTCGAAATCCCCTTTCTGCCTCTCGCTTAGGTTCCGGCAGCGCCCGTCGTAGCGGGGAGGGCGCTTCTCGAGCTGGGCCAGCCGCCTCATGGCCTCGAGGTCCTCCTTGGAGCAGTAGCAGGGGTAGGCCAGGCCATTCTCCTCGAGCTCCCGGAGGTGCTTCCGGTAGACCTCCAGGCGCCTCATCTGGAAGTAGGGCTTGTGAGGGCCCTCCTCCCGCTCCAGGCCCGCCGGCCCTTCGTCCCAATCGAGGCCCAGCCAGCGGATGGACTCCAGGATCGCGCTCACGGACTCCTCGGTGGAGCGGACCTCGTCGGTGTCCTCGATGCGCAGGATGAACTTGCCCCCGTGGCGGCGGGCGAAGAGCCAGTTGTAGAGGGTCGTGCGCGCCCCCCCTATGTGCAGGTAGCCGGTCGGGGAGGGGGCAAAGCGAGTACGGACAGGGCTCATCGCAGGGGGCCGGGAGCCCGGCTGGCTGCCAGGAGCTCCTGGGCGTGCCGGCGGCTGGCCGAGGTGGCCTGACGCCCTCCGAGCATCAGGGCCACCGCCTCCAGGCGCCTCTCCCCCTCCAGGCGCTCGGCCCTGACCGTCGTCTGGGCGGCCGAGGCCTCCTTGAGGACGTGGAAGTGGCTCTCGGCGAAGCAGGCCACCTGGGGGAGGTGCGTCACGCAGAGGACCTGGTGGGTCTCCCCCAGGGCCGAGAGCCTGCGTCCCACCGCGCGGGCGACCGCCCCCCCGATCCCCGCGTCCACCTCGTCGAAGACCAGGATCGGGATCCGGTCCGCCCCGGCCAGGACCGTCTTCAAGGCCAGCATCACGCGCGAGAGCTCCCCTCCGGAGGCCACGGCCTTGAGAGGCCTGAGGGGCTCCCCGGGGTTGGCGGAGAAAAGGAACTCCACGCCGTCGGCCCCGTGGCGGGCGAAACGCCCCTCCTCTAGCTCCACGCTGACCTCCAGACGCGAGCCCTCCAGGCCCAGGGACTTGAGCTCCTCCAGGACCAGCCCTGCAAGCCTGCGCGCGGCCTTCATCCGCTCCCGGTGGAGAAGTCCGCAGGCGCGGCCCAGCTTGTCGACCGCGGCCGCGAGCTCCAACTCAAGCTGGCCCAGGCGCTCCTGCGCGTTCTCAAGCCGGGAAAGCTCGCAGGCGCGGCGCTCGCGCGCGGCGAGGATCTCTTTGACGCTGGGCCCGTATTTCTTCTTGAGGCGCAGGATGAGGTCCAGGCGACCCAGGACCCAGTCCAGGCGGCCGGGGCTCGCCTGGGTCTTGTCGCGATAGTCGCCCAAGGCGTGGGCCACCTCCTCGAGTGAAAGCCGCGCCGTCTCGAGCTGGTCTTGGGAGGCCTTCATTCCAGG
>Ga0114945_10002355_pt1 | contig 11153 bp, 8 predicted proteins | sample OV2TP3_FD_87194 | JGI IMG/M metagenome (GOLD analysis project Ga0114945, IMG submission 87194) | Hot spring microbial communities from Beatty, Nevada to study Microbial Dark Matter (Phase II) - OV2 TP3 | ecosystem: Environmental > Aquatic > Thermal springs > Hot (42-90C) | place: USA: Beatty... | reverse complement strand
CTCCGGAGTCTTCAGGATGCAGAGATCGTTCACTGCCACCAGTTCTTGACGCTTCCGACCGACCTGACAATCCTCTGGGGCGCGCTTTCCCGAAAGAAGGTTTTCGTCACGGACTTGGGCGGCAACGCGAGTTTCTCCCTCTCCTACCATCTGCCCCTTTGGAAGGGCATCCGCTCATTCCTGCTGATCTCCCGTTTCAGCCAGGGCCAGTATGCTAAGCTCCCCGTGGAGAAGCGCATCATCTGCGGCGGGGTGGATACGGAAACCTTTTCCCCCAGCGATTCAGAGAAAAGATCCAGGATCCTCCATGTGGGCCGAATCCTGCCCCACAAGGGCATCCATCTCTTGCTCGGGGCCCTCCCGGAGGGGCTGGGCCTGGACATCGTGGGCGCACCCGATGACCCGGCCTATTACGAGGACCTCCAGGCTCTGGCCCGAGGAAAGGACGTGGTTTTCCACACCGAGCTGACGGACAGCGCACTGGTGGAACGATACCGGCGAGCGCTGGCAACGGTGCTCCCGGCTGCACAGGACAGCGGATTCACCACCGTGATGGAATCTCTGGCGTGCGGCACACCGGTGATCGTGACCTCCGTCGGCTCTCTGCCGGAACTCGTGGAGGAGGGAGGGACCGGCTTCATCGTTCCACCGAACGAACCGGCGGCATTCCGGGAGAAGATCGAGTATCTCCTCAGTCACCCGGAGGAAGCCCGTGCGATGGGGCGACGAGGCCGGCAGGATGTCCTGGAACGGTTCACATGGGATCGAGTGGTGGATCGGTGCCTCCAGGCGTACGCCATGACTCCCCGGAGAGCCCCCGTATGAACTGGCGGCGTCTCTTCCCGCTCATCCCGCTGTTTGCGTGCGTGGACGGCTTCATCGCCAACTACTTCTACCCTGCGGTCCTTCCGCTGTTGTACCGCGATATCCTGGTGCTGTTCGTCTACCTCCTATTCGCTTTCCAGGGACACTTCGGCTCCTGGGCTTCCCAGCTGCACCAGCGCGTCGGATCGGTGCCCTGGGCCCTGGGGCTGGCCTTTCTCGCCGTCTGCGTGCTTCAGATCTTCAACCCCTCCCTCCCGGGGCTGACCGTTGGGCTGCTCGGCTTCAAGGTGACCGCGTTCTACTGGCCCCTGAGCATACTCGCCTACGCATACACCACGGATCTTCCCGCGGCCCGCCGATTGGCGCGTTGGATCGTCTTCCTTTCGATCCCCATCAATCTCTTCGGGCTCTATCAATTCCAGGCAGGACCTTACTACCTGGTGGACACCTTCGGTCCTGGTTTCGAGCGCGCCACAATCCTCGCCCATCTCGAGAACGTCTCGGATCCGGAGGACACCTTCCTGCGGGTGATCGGCACCTTCGCCTCCAGCGGGCAGTACTCCAATTTCCTGGTCATCAACGCCATGCTGATTCTGGCTCTGGCCTTGAGCACTTCGGTTCCGTCCAATCGCCTATTGTTGTACGGGCTTGTCCTCTTCAACTTCGTCACCCTCCTGGCCACCGGCTCGCGTGGCGGAATCCTCAGTCTCGGCCTGACCCTCCCCTGCCTGTGGTTGTTCTCCCCGCACATCCGAAGAGGCGCCTGGCTCACCTTGGTCGCAGCCGCCTGCATTCACCTTGGCTTCCGCTGGATGGGTTCCGCAGTCCTGCAGCGTTTCGAAACCCTCGCGGACGTTGAAATGATCCGGCAAAGGACCTTCGAGACTACGCCCGTGATGTTTATGGACCTCCTGCGTACTCATCCACTCGGCCATGGAATCGGCATGGCCAGCTCCGCCTCGCGATACCTGATGGAGAACGAGGAGCTCGCTGAATTGGCGGAGCCATTCCTGATCGAGAACCATCTTTCCAAGCTCCAGCTTGAAACGGGCATCTTCGGAGTGCTCACCTTCTACCTGTTCGCGGCTACCCTGCTCCTGCAATGGGTGGGGCGCTGGAGGAGATCGTGGGACGACCAGACCCGCATCTTCCTTTCCCCTCTGTCCGCCTATTGCCTCAGTTCGTTGGCTCTTTCCTTTATCATCGGCGGTTTCGACTCGCCCCCGCAAAGCCTCTTCTTTTGGATCCTCACCGGAATCGTCGCGCGCCTGAGCTCATCCCCCAAGCCGGTCTGACTCATGCGAATCGCCATCATCTGCCGCTTCCTCCCTCCCGCGATTAACGCCGTCGGGGAGTACGCGTCCCACTTGGCGCGCGCGCTCTGCCGGAAGGGGATGCGCGTCTCCCTGGTGACTTCCACCGGCCGCACTTCCGAGCCGACAGAGGCAATGGGCCCCGTGGAGATCCACCGTGTTGTTTCAAGCTGGGGATGGGCGGGGATGTCTCGGCTTGCGCATTTTCTCCGGAGCCAACGTTTCGACGTGGTCCATTTCCAGTTTGTGCCCCAGATGTACGGCCGCTGGGGTATTGCTTTGCCGGCCGCATGTCTTCCGCTGCTCCTGCGCGCCCGCGCAGGCCCTCAAGTCCTCACCACGTGCCACGAGCTGCTCAGCTACCGGCCCGCGGGCCTCCGCAACCTCTTTCTGCAGCGGCTCTATCTCCTGCAGGCCTTCCTGCTCCTGCGGGGCTCCGCGCGCCTCATCGTCCCCACCGAGTGGCAGGAGCGGTTGGCATGCGAGTCCTTCCCGCGGTATGCGGCCAAAATCACCCGCATCCCCGTCGGGGCCAACGTTCTCCCCCTCGGCCAGGAGGGATCGGCCCTCACGGGATCCGCGCGAAAACCCGCCACCGATCCACTGCGGTTGGGCACCTTCGGCACCGGTCATCCCTGGTGGCGGTATGAGGATGCCCTGATCGTCCTGAAAGGGCTTCGGGACGAAGGGCTCCCCGTCCATCTGGTTTGCATCGGGGACATCGCAGGAACCCATCCCACGCGTTACCAGAAGCTTCGAAACCTTGAGCGCCAGCTCGGGCTGACCGGCGCAGTCCAGTGGACCGGCCCGATACCCGCCCATGAGGTTTCCCGTCTCCTGCGCTCTGTTGACGTCTTCCTCGCGCTCCAGGACAGGGGGATCACGGCACGCAGCACCGCCCTCATGGCCGCCTTCGCGCACGGCCTCCCGATCGTCGCAACGGACGGTCCGCTCGCCGACCGCTGGCTGACGGACAGCGGGGCTCTTGAAGTCGTCGAGCCGGGCAATCCGGCCTCGGCACAAGCGGCGATCTCCTCGCTCGCCCGGAACCCGGAAAGGCGTCGGGAGCTCGCGGACCGTTCACGGTCCTTCTATGACAAGAACCTCTCCTGGGAGGCCCTTTCAGCCCGCATCCTGGAGGTCACCCGTTCGCTGACCTCCCCATGAACGATTCCGGCTGGCGATACTCCTGGGAGGCGTGGGCCGAAAAATCGGATTACGGGCCTGACATCCGCCAGCACAAGGAAGAACGACAGCCGCTTTACCGCCTGCTGCTGGATTCGCTGCGCGCAGCTCCGGGCCGGCCGATCCGCGTGCTGGAGGTCGGCTGCGGGACCGCGATCGATTGCCACCTGCTTGCTCAAGACACACGGGTTCAGGCGACTGCGCTGGACCGCTCCATCCAGTCCATCCAGATCGCCCGCAAGATCGCCAATGGCTTTCCCCATTCCGCGAAGCTCCTGGTGGGTGACGCCTCACACCTCTGTTTTCCCGATGAAACATTCGACCTCGTGTTCAGCCAGGGCCTCCTGGAACATTTCCGTAACCCGCGGCCCCTCCTGCTTGAGCAGGCCCGCGTGCTGAAGAGATCCGGCTCCCTCATCGTGGACGTGCCGCAGACCTTCGCAGGATTCGGACTCTACAGTCTCCGGAAGCAATGGAAAATCCGGCAAGGGAAATGGCCCTGGGGCTGGGAAACGCAGTACTCTTACCCGCAACTGAAGCGGCTGGGGCGATCTGCTGGACTGGTGTCTGCCGACGTCGTCGGGTACGGATACGACGGCCTGCTGAGCCTCTTCGCTCAGCCCCATGTGATGATTGACAAATGGCCCCTGCCCAGTCGCCTTCGGATCGCGCAGGCCGCCAAGCGCCTTTACCTGAAATACCTGCGTCAGCACAATGAGCAACTTTGGGCGTGGATCTCCCGCAGGTTCGGGCACTGGCTGCTCATCTGCATCGCCGTACGCTTCCGGAAAAGGTGACCATGCGCGTTCTCCTGGTGACCGGCAACTACCCCCCCGTCCCCTGCGGGATCGGAGATTCCACTTACCAGCTGGCAAAAGCCCTCTCCCGGCGAGGCCATCGGCCGATGGTCTTCACCACCCGCGGAGGGGATATCCTTTCCGCCAGGGAGGAAGCGGGCGTCGAGGTGCTGAGGGAGGCGGTCCGCTGGGACTGGCGGGAACTCCGAGGGGCGCTGGAGCGCGCGCGGGAGGAGGCCGGCTGGGTCGTCCATATCCAATATCACGCCGCCTCGTTCCCATCCGGGATCGCCATGTGCCTGGCCCCCGGGCGCATCCGGCGCCGGTTCCCTACCCACAGGCCCCGGATCGTCATCACCCTCCACGAACTTGCGGGACCCCTCCACCGTTTCCTGCCCAAGCTGATCCGCCGCGCAGGGCTGTTTCCGCTGGTGTTACACGCCGATGCCGTCGTCGTCACCAACCGCCGGGACCTGCGGATCCTCTCCAGGGTGCCGTTCCTCGGAAACAAGCTGCGCCGGATTCCCCTGGGGTCCAATGTGCCGGTGACTCCCTGTACGGAAACCGAAAGGCGCCAGATCCGGGAGAGGTTGGGAGTCGAGTCCCAGGAGTGCCTGCTGGTACGGTACGGCTTCCTCCGCAACCCTCGTTGGACCTTCCTGCCGCAGTTGCTCCAGACCGTGCAGCAGCTCGTCCGAGGGGGGCGGCCGGTGCGCCTCCTGCTGATCGGCGACGCCACAGAGGAGGTCCTCTCCCTCATCCGGTCGGCCGCGGAGCGGCTTGGGATTTACGACCGCCTCATCCTGACCGGTCACCTCGCGCCTGACCAGGCCTCCCGTTACCTGCAAAGCGCGGAGATCGCCATCCAATGCTACCCGGAAGGGGCAAGCGAGCGGCGCTCCTCCCTTCTCACGGTCCTGCACCACGGCCTGCCGGTCATCAGCAATTCCTCGGGGCAGCCGGATGCGCCGTTTGTCCATCGCCAGAGCATCTTCCTGATCCCTGGACCGTCGCCCGACCGGATGGCACAGGGCATCGTTGAGCTTATGACACAACCGCCGCTGCGCTCGCTTCTGAGCCGCGGCGCCCTGAAGGTCATGGCAGACTACTCTTGGGAGCGAGCAGGCAAGGAAGCGGATGAGCTGTACCGCCTCCTCTTGAAGGGCCAGGGGGAATGAAGATCCTGATGGTGGGTCAAGTGTCCGACAACATGACGGCGGGAGCGGCCCGGATCATGCATTTCCTGCAGCGGGAAGTCCTGCGCCGCGGGCACCGCATGGACCTGCTCTTCCAGGAGGGCGTGCCTGATCCGTTCCGCCGCACCGACCTGGGTGTCGTGACCTTCCCGCTCTTGGTTCTTCCGTGCATCCGCCGGCTCTCCCGCCGCTGCGGGGGCTATGACGCTGTTCTCCTTCACACCCTTTCGGCTCCCGCATGCATCTTCCTCAGGAAAACGCTGCCGGGATCTCCCCGATGCATCGTCATCTCTTACGGCGCGGATGAGATTCGCTGGCGGCTGGAAGAAGAAGAGGCGCGGCTTGGATTCAGGCCGCTGCCGTGGAGGTCCAGGCTTCTCTACTACAACCTGGTGATCCGCGGCGCCCGCTATGCTACGCGCAACGCGGACCACGTGATCACCGCGGCCCGGTCCGAGAAGGATTTCTATGAGCGAACGTACCGGATGCGACCGGAGAAGATCTCTGTCATCCCCAACGGCGTATCGGACGCATTCTTCATCCAAAGAGCGTACCGGCGCGCGCCCAACGCGCTGCTGTTCCTGGGCGGATGGGAATGGCGCAAGGGAATCCGCTATCTGGCGCAGGCGTTCTGCAGGATCGCCGAGAGGAGGCCGGACGTCACTCTTTCCCTTTCCGGTACCGGCGAGGGGGATCGGATTGTCAAGCGGGCCTTCCCCGCGGAGCTGCACCCGCGCATCCACGTGATCCCCACCGTAGCGCCTCAGGAGCTGCCCGGCGTCTATGCAGCCCATGACATCTTTGTGTTTCCATCCCTCTTCGAGGGTATGCCTCTGGTCATACCGGAGGCCATGGCCTCCGGTATGCCGGTCGTCACCACACGGGCGTGCGGAATGCAGGACATCGTCGAAGACGGGGTCAGCGGCTACCTCGTTCCCCCTCGTAACTCCGACGCCCTTGTTGAACGACTGGAACGCCTCCTCGCCAGCGCAGAGCTGTGTGAGCGCCTCGGACGGGCCGCCCAAACCAAGGCCCGGGAAATCACCTGGGAGCGCGTCGCGGACCAGCTCATCGCCCTCTGCGAGGAGCTCACGACATGAGGGTCACGCTCTTCCGCCCTTTCCAGGACCCCTACCGACTCAGCATGCAGCTCTATGCAGACCGTCTCGAGGAGGCCCTGCGACCGCTGCTTCCCAACGGGTCCGTTCGCTCCTTCCATCCTCGGCCCGCTTTCGTTTCGCCTCGGCTCCTCCGCTACGCAGGTCCGTATCTCCTGTACCCGCTCCAGGCGCGGCGCGCCCAGGCCGATCTCGGCCACATCGCAGACCACGCCTACGGACACTTGTTGTACTTCCTGGACCCCTCAAGGAGCGTCGTGACCGTACATGACACCATCCTCTGGAAAGAGGGAGGTCTGTCGAAGCCCGTCCGGGCGTTGATCCTGCGAGGAATCTCCCGGGCAGCCGCCGTGATCTGTGACTCGCATGCGACCCGGGATGCCTTGCTGGCGCTGATCCACCTGCCGCCGAAACGCATGGAGGTCATCCCGTTGGGGGTTGACCATCGCTTCTTTGAGCCCGCCGAGGGGAGTCCCCGGGAGCGGCTCAAGATTCCGCCGGGCAGGTATCTGCTCCATGTGGGGCATAACAAGCCCTACAAGAACATCCCCGGCCTCCTTCGTCTCCTGTCCCTCCTGTCCAAAGAGAGGTGGCCCGACCTACGGCTCCTCAGGGTCGGTACGCGCCTGACCCCGGAGCAGGAGCGCCTGGCTGCAGAGCTGCAGGTTTCGGACCGGATCGTCCAGCTCGGGCTCGTCGGCCCCGAAGAGCTCCCATCCGTCTACCGCTGCGCCGAGCTCCTCCTCTTCCCCTCACTGGATGAAGGTTTCGGCCTCCCCGTCCTGGAGGCGATGGCTTCCGGCCTTCCCGTTGTGGCGTCAAACCGTGGAGCCCTTCCAGAAGTGGTTGGAAAAGCGGGCATCCTCGTGGACCCCAGTGACTTGGCCGGAGCAGCGAGACAGGTCGAGCGCTTGCTCGCGGAACCTGGCCTCCGACGCGAGCTCCGGGACGCGGGCCGGGAACGGGCCTGTGGCTTCACATGGGAGAAGACTGCGGCGAGCACGCTGGAGATCTACCGGCGAATACTCCGGGGAGCATTACCTTCGTGAGGATTGCCGTTGTCCAAAGGTTCCTGCCGAGCCGATCCGCAGGGGGTGTCGGCCATTTCACGCACGGCCTCTGCAATGCGCTGTCAGAGCGCGGACACGCGGTCACCGTGTTCAGTCAAGATCCGGTTCCTCGAGGGGCAGCGTACAGCGTCGTCACCCTTGCCGGGCCCGGAGGGGCGTTCGGAAGGTACCTGGCGCCTCTCTGGTTTCCCTTTCAAGTCGCACGGGTGAATTTCTCCGGGTTTGATCTCCTGCACGCGCAGGGGGATGAGACGTGGGCGCCCCGAGGGGGGGCGCCGCCTGTCGTGCGCACCCTTCATGGCTCTGCCCTCGATGAAGCCCTCTACAACGGCTTGCTGCGTCTCTCCGTTAAGCGGTTTCTCATGCACCTCTACTTCTACGCGTGTGATTTGATCGCAGTCCTCCGCGCCACGCGGGTGGTCGCTGTCTCCGGACAGACTCGCCGCCATCATCCGAGGGTAAGCGCGGTGATCCCCAACGGCATTGATCTTTCCCTCTTCCGGCCGATGCCGGAATCGAAAAGCACTTTCCCCTCGATCCTCTTCGTCGGCCAGATGAAAACCCGGAAGCGCGGGGATCTTCTTCTGAAAGCGTTCCTTGAAAAGGTCCGGCCTCAGTGGCCATCGGCGGAGCTCTGGCTGGTCTGCCCTGAAAGGGTTCGAGCGGAAGGGTGCCGCTGGTTTGGACCTGTCCGCCAGGAGACCCTGATCCGCCTGTATCAACAGGCCTGGATCTTTTGCCTGCCCAGTTCCTACGAGGGATTCGGCCGTCCCTATCTGGAAGCGATGGCTGCAGGCACCCCGGTCGTGACGACCGAAAACACCGGGGCCTCCGAGTTGCTGGAGGCCGGGCGCTGCGGCCTCCTGGTTGCCCCCGCCAAGCTCGGGGACGCGCTGCATCGTCTGCTCCTCCATGGAGAGCTGCGGGCAGACTACATTCGAAAAGGCCTCGAGCGTGCTCAGGCGTACGGATGGAACAGGGTTGCAGGGCAGTATGAGCAACTCTACGAATCGATCGCGTCCAGCCGAAAGGCGCCGGGTGCAAACCGTCGTATTCTCTATCTCCAATCCACGTCGGAAATCAGCGGGACGGACATCGCCCTGCTGCGCACGATCGAGGCGCTGGATCCGTCCCGGTTCGAGCCGCACGTCGTGCTGCACCGCCTGGAGCCGTTCTCCGAGGAGTATCGCCGGGCCGGAGCCCACGTGCACGAGATCCCCTCCATGCGGCAGCTGTCCGCCCACCGGGGCTTGGGGTACCTGCTCCGCTATCTCGTGGGTTACCCGGCAGCCGTTGTACGGATTGCTCGGTTGATCCGCCGCGAACGGATTGACCTCGTGCATACCAACACCCTCCACAACCTGTACGGATTCCTGGCGGCTCGCCTGACTGCCCGCCCGCACGTCTGGCATGTTCGCGAGATCGTAGTCCAATCGCCGCTGCTGCGCTGGCTGGAGCGGGGGTTGGTGACCCGATTCTCCAGTCGTATACTCGTCATGGACAACGCCATCGCCCGGATGTTCCTCAAGCCCGGAGGCGGAATGCCCGCCCACATCGTCAAGCTGTATGACGGCGTGGACCTAGAGCAGCTCCAGCCCGCGGTATCGGGATTGCGCATTCGCCGGGAACTGGGCCTGGATGAAACCACCCCTTTGGTCGGGATGGTCGCCCGGCTGGATCCGGCCAAGGGGTCGGACCTGTTCCTGGAGGCCGCCGCCCGCGTGCATGCGCAGGAGCCCCGCTGCAGATTCCTCCTGTGCGGGGGAGAGATCCAGGGACACGAGGGCTACGAAGCCACGCTGCGCGAACGTGCGGAATCGCTGGGCATTGGAAGGGTGACGCTCTTCACGGGGTGGCGCTATCGCTTGCGAGACATCCCGGAGGTATACGGGGCGCTGGACATCCTGCTGCAGTGCCCTGCCTATCCCGAACCGTACGGGCTGACGTGTGTCGAGGCGATGGCCTCGGGCGTCCCGGTCGTCACGTTCCGCGAGGGAGGTCCCGCGGAGCTGTGCGCGGACGGGGAAACCGCCCTCTTGGTCCCCGCGGGCGATACCACTGCCGCGGCGGGTGCGGTCATTTCCCTCTTGAGAAACCCCGAAAAAAGGCGCGCCCTGGGCGAGGCGGGTCGGCGCCGGGCCGAACGCCTTTTCGACCGAAGACGCTGCGTGCGAGAATTGGAGGCCCTTTACGATGCTCTCTGACCGCCGAGGGATCGGCGCAGCCATCGCCGCCCGCTTAAAGGAGAACGCCGCCCGGCTCCACGCAGAATGGACCCTGCCGAGACCGATCCGCCACTTTGCGTTGGATGACCTCCTGCCCGCCGAGGCGATCCGGTCCCTTGCCCAGCGCTTTCCGCCTCCCGCTGCGCTGACCCTCCGTTCCAGTCTGCGGGAGAGGAAGCGCGTCGGCATTGACCTGCGCCGGTACGATCCACTCATCGGCGAGTTCCTGTTCGCATTCCAGGAACCCGGGGTTCTCCAAGCGGTCGGCGAGATCACCGGGCTGACGGAGCTGGAAGCGGATCCGACCCTCTACGCCTCCGGGATCTCCGTGATGGGCAAGGGGGATTTTCTGGATCCTCACCTGGACAATTCCCACGACGGGGACGGGCGACGTTATCGAGTGCTGAACATTCTGTTTTACGTTTCTCCGGGCTGGAGATGGGAAAACGGCGGTAACCTCGAGCTCTGGGATTCAGGTATCCAACACGCCGTCGTCATCCCTTCGCATTTCAACCGCCTGGTCGTCATGGAAACCCATCAAGCGAACTGGCACTCGGTCAGCCGCGTCCTGGTGGACCAGCCCCGGTACTGCGTCTCCAACTACTACTTCAGCCGCATCTCTCCGATGGGCAGTGAATACCAGCAGGTGACCACCTTCGCGGGCCGTCCGGAGCAGCCGTTCAAGCGCACGCTCCTTCGGTTGGATGCCGTGGCGCGCAATGCTGCGGCCCGCCTCCTGCCCGGTTACCGGCAGAGGACCCGCCACCGAATTCGACCGACCTCGTGAACACACAGACGGCTCCCGCGCTCAGTGTCATCACCGTCACTTACAACTCAGGCCGTTTCCTCCAGCGCTGCCTGGCTTCTCTGGAGCGCCACCTGCGCACCCTCCGCCCCCAGATCTGCGTGGTGGATAACGCTTCCGTCGACGGCACCGTGGATCTCGTCCGCTCCCACTTTCCAGGGGTTCATCTCATTCGGAACGATCGCAACCTCGGCTTCGCCGCTGGCCTCAACGCGGGGCTGCGCGCCACTGACGGGCACTACGTCCTCTGGCTCAACCCCGACACCGAGCTGTTGAACGACTCCTGGAGCGCCCTCATCGAACATCTGGAGGCCAATTCCGCCGTCGGCATCCTCGGTCCCAAGCTGGTCAATCCCGATGGAGCCCGGCAGCTCTCGTGCCGCTCCTTCCCCTCCTACCGGACCGCCCTCTTCCACCGTTACTCCCTCCTGACCCATTGGTTCCCCCGAAACCGCTACAGCCGGGAATACCTGCATCCGGACTGGGACGACCCGACCGTGCGCGACGTGGACTGGGTTTCCGGCGCCTGCCTTCTGCACCGCCGCCGGGTGGCGGATGAGCTTGGAGGGTTGGACGAGCGCTTCTTCATGTACTGCGAGGATGTGGACTTCTGCCTGCG
>Ga0114945_10002354_pt1 | contig 11155 bp, 10 predicted proteins | sample OV2TP3_FD_87194 | JGI IMG/M metagenome (GOLD analysis project Ga0114945, IMG submission 87194) | Hot spring microbial communities from Beatty, Nevada to study Microbial Dark Matter (Phase II) - OV2 TP3 | ecosystem: Environmental > Aquatic > Thermal springs > Hot (42-90C) | place: USA: Beatty... | reverse complement strand
GGTCCTGGCGCAAAGCGCCGTGCCGGCCTCGCTTCTCGAGCTCGAGATCACCGAGTCGGCGGCGATGCGCGACGTTCAGTTCACCGCCAGGACCCTGCAGGCGCTGCACGCACTCGGCATCCGCATCTCGATCGATGACTTCGGCACCGGCCACTCGTCGCTCAGCTACCTGCGGCGCTTCGCGCTGGACACGATCAAGATCGACAAGTCCTTCGTCGACGACATCGGCAAGGACGCCAACGCGGAGGCGATCTGCACGGCGATTCTCGGCATGGCGCACGCGCTGGGCCGCCGCGTCGTCGCTGAAGGCGTCGAAACCGAGGCGCAGCTCGGTTTCCTGCGCGCGCTGCGCTGCGACGAAATCCAGGGCTACCTGTATGCGCGGCCGCAGCCGGCGGAAGAATTCGAGCGGCGGTTCCTCGGCGGTGCCATGCCCGAGGCAGCTTATGCGGCCGCGCGATAGGCTCAGCCGCAGCCTCGCGGCGGCCGTTTTCCTCGCATCGGTCGCCGCTGCGCAGACGCCGTCGGACCGGCGTGAATGGCCGAAGACGGATTTCGCCAAGCGCACGGTCGAGCTCGCCGAGATCGAGTCGGGCGGTCCGCCCAAGGACGGCATTCCGGCGATCGACCGCCCGCGCTTCGTCGGCGCCAGGCCCGCGCGCGCCTGGCTCAAGGCCAAGGAGCCGGTCATCGTGCTGCGCATGGGCGGCGACGTGCGTGCCTACCCGATCCAGATCCTCATGTTCCACGAGATCGTCAACGACACGGTGTACGGCGTGCCGGTGGCGGTGACGTTCTGTCCGCTGTGCAACGCCTCGATGGTGTTCGACCGGCGCGTGGCGGGCCGGGTGCTCGATTTCGGCACTACCGGGAGGCTTCGCTACTCCGATCTCGTGATGTACGACCGCCAGACCGAATCGTGGTGGCAGCAGTTCACCGGCAAGGCCATCGTCGGCCATTACGCCGGGACCGATCTGATACGCATACCCTCCGAAATCGTCGCTTTCGAGGACTTCGAAGCGGCGCATCCCGCCGGCCTCGTGCTTTCCCCCGAAACGGGCCACGCGCGGCCCTATGGCCGCAATCCGTACGCGGGCTACGACCGCATCGACCAGAGCCCGTTCCTGTTCACCGGCCGGCGCGACGGCCGCCTGCCGCCGATGGAGCGCGTGCTCTCGGTGTCGGTCGGCGGCCATCATCGCCTTTATCCGCTGACGCTGCTCGAGCGCCACTCCGTCGCGAACCGGGAGCTCGCGGGCGTGCCGTACGTCGTGCTCATCAAGCAGGGCATGGCTTCGCCGCTCGACCGTGAGCGCATCGCCGAAGGCCGGCAGATCGCGGCGGCCACAGCGTTCGACCGCCGGCTCGAAGGCCGCTTGCTGAGCTTCGAAGCCCGCGGCGGCAAGGTTTTTGACGCCCAGACCGGCTCGCAGTGGAACATGCTGGGGGAAGCGGTCACCGGACCTCTCAAGGGCAAGCAGCTAGGGGCGATGGTGAGTGGCGTGCATTTCGCGTTCGCCTGGCTTGCCTTCAATCCGCAGAGCGAGATCGTGCGCGAGCTCCCATAGAACCCGGATGCACCAGACATTGCCGCTTCTGCAGGCCAGCCGGTTCCCCGCCATCCGCAGGCGCCGGCTGGAAACGCTGCAGGTCAACCTTGGCTACAAGTGCAACCAGGCCTGCGTCCACTGTCATGTCAACGCCGGACCGAGCCGCACCGAGCAGATGGATGCGGAAACGCTCGCCTGCGTCCTCGATTTTCTCGGTGCGTCCCGCGTTCCGACGCTGGATATCACCGGCGGCGCACCCGAGCTCCATCCCCGATTTCGCGCTCTGGTCGTGGGCGCCCGCGCGCTGGGCGCGAAGGTGATCGACCGCTGCAATCTCACGGTCATCGAAGAACCGGGGCACGAGGATCTGCCGCGCTTTTTCGCGTCCCAACAGGTGGAAATCATCGCCTCGCTTCCCTGCTACACCCCTGAGCTCGTCGACCGCCAGCGCGGCAAAGGGGTTTACGCAGCGAGCATCCGCGTCCTGAAAAAGCTCAACGCGCTCGGCTACGGGGTCGAGGGATCGGGCCTTGTCCTCAATCTCGTCTACAACCCCCAGGGGCCAGGCCTGCCGCCGCCGCAGGCGCAACTCGAGGCCGACTACAGGCGCGAGCTCGGGGCGCGCCATGGAATCCGCTTCAACCGGCTCTATACGCTCGCCAACATGCCGATCGCACGTTTCGGCTCGACGCTCGTCTCCAAAGGGCAGTTCAGCGCGTACATGAGCCTGCTCGAGCGCTCGTTCCGCGAGGAGAATCTCGATGCAGTGATGTGCCGCAGCCTGATCTCGGTGGACTGGCAGGGCTACGTGTACGACTGCGACTTCAACCAGATGCTCGGGCTGCCGCTGCGCGCGACCGGCAAGCCGCGGGTGAAACTGGCCGAGCTCATCGGCCGTGACCTAGAGGGCGATCCGATCGTGGTGCGGGATCACTGCTTCGGCTGCACTGCCGGGCAGGGCTCGAGCTGCAACGGAGCGCTCAAATAGCTCAGCACGCGTCGTAGGCGCTCGAACCCGAGGCGGGATTCGCACGGGAAAATTCGGCGACCTGGATCGCTCGCGCCACCCGGCCGCCCCGATCCGTGCTCTGGGTCACGATCACGGCCTTGCCTTCCAGCGTGTGCAGCAGGACGCGCTCGCCGGCGCGGCTGATCGGCGTCCCCAGCGGCACGTTGATGGTCAGCGTCTCGGTCCGCCCGTCCGCCCGGCGCTCGAGCGTGAGCGTTCCTGCGCAGCCGCCGCGCCTCGTCGCGTCGCAATGCGTCACTACCGTATCGCGGACGATCCCTTCGATCCTTTCGTCCACGGCCGGCGCCGAGCGAAACACCATCAAAGCTGCCGCGGCTACCAGCAGGTGCGCCAGTGATTTCATGCGCTGCTCCTTCGCTCATTAGACCGGCTCAGGGCGCTATTTCTTACGGACGCGAACGCGAGGCTAAGAAGCGCAGCCGAAATCGCCTTCATTGCAGCACCGCGAGATCCATGGTACCCGCGACACCCGCGACTTCCCGCGCCGCGAGTACGGTCATGGCGCGCCCGGGATCGTATCCCTGGGCGATTGCCCGCTCGCGGCAGGCCAGGCTCGCGAGCGCGAGCACGTGCTCGACCTTGGTGTGGTTCTGCAGCTTGGCGGCGCGGTTGACCGGATCGCCGATCACCGCGAACTCGAGGCGTCCTTCGTCGCCGATCGCTCCGCAGGTCACGATTCCCGAGTCGACGCCCATGCCGACGCCGGGCGCCGGTTCCCCCCGGGCGCGCCGCGACTCGCCCCAAGCGGTTAGCGCATCGAGCAGCGCTTCGGCGCAGCGCAGTGCGTCGGCGCAGTAGGTGCGGCTCGGCGTGGTGGCGCCGAAAGTCACCATGATCCCGTCCCCGAGATAGGTGTTGATGCTGCCCCCATGCCGATGCACGATCGGCACCACGAGGCGCTGATATTCGCGCAGCAGCCCGATGAGCGCGCCTGGCGGCAAGCTTGCAGCGAGCTTGGTGAAGCCCCTCAGGTCGATGAACATCGCTGCCGCCTCCCCCTGGTCGGCCTCGCCCGGGTTCAGGAGCTCGTCGGCCTTGATCAGGCGCGCGGCGATCTCCGGCGAGAAGAACCGCGACAACTGGGTCGCCGCGGCCTGGTCCGCGACGGCGTGATAAAGGAGCTTGCGCGAGCGCGCTACCGCGACGCTCAGAACGGCGGCGACGAGCAGGATCGAGATCACCTTGTCCAGCTCGCCACCGATGAGGATCTTCGCCGAGCCGATATACTCGACGTAGTCGCGCGTCACGAGCGCCATCCCGCCCGGCGCGAGGAGCGCATAGCCGAGAAGCAGAAGCCATCCGCACGCTGCGGTGACGCCGGTAAAAAGCACGTAGGCGGGCGAGATCGAAAGGGCGCGCAGCGCGATGAAGATGAAGACGTAGAGCAGGGTGGGAGCCTTGAGATAGAACGCCGCCGGCTGGCCATACTGGATGTGGAAGCTCCAGATCGTCCCCATGAGAAACAGCATGTCGACGAACACCGATGCGATACGGTAGGGCAGCGAAAGGCGCCCGGAGTAGGCGAGATGCAGGCGAAGCGCGGTGAACGAGGCGTAGATGCCCAGCGCCCAGGGCACCGGCCGCAGTATCGCGTCGGCGGGCGCGGTGCTGGGGGCGATCAGGTAAAGGATGGCAAGAAAGGTGACCAGCGCCGCCTGAACCCAGCCGACGAGGACCTCGCTGTTCTGGCGCTGCACTTCGATGGCGCGAGCGACCCGCGCGGGCAGCACGCCTTCCTGCGAGCGCATCCAGCCGCGCGCGGCGTTACGCAGGGAAACGTCAGGCAGCGTGGCGCCCTGGTTCATGGCTGGTGCACGTTTGTCGGAACCGCCGTAAGATCTTTACAACGTTCGTTTTAGAGGAAGCTCGATGACTTCGGCTGCGCTCAGCGGCATACGCGCCTGCGTGTTCGACGCCTACGGCACGCTTTTCGACTATGCCTCGGCTGCCGCGCGATGCCGCGACGTGCTTGGCGGGAAATGGGAGCAGCTGAATGCGCTGTGGCGCGAAAAACAGCTCCAGTACACCTGGCTGCGCGCGGCGCAGGGAAAACATGCGGATTTCTGGCAGGTCACCGGCGACGCGTTGGACTTCGCCCTGGAAACGCTCGGCATTCCCGGCGGCGAGCTGCGCGAGCGGCTGCTGCAGCTCTATCTGGAGCTCGACGCATTTCCGGAAGTTCCAGAGATGCTGAGGCTTCTGCGCGCCGCGGGCATCAGGACAGCGATCCTGTCCAACGGCACCCCGGAGATGCTGCGCTCCGCGGTGAGCAATGCGAAGCTCGGCGAGCTTCTCGATGCCGTGATCTCCGTGGAGGAGGCCGGCGTCTACAAGCCGCATCCGAAGGTGTACGCGCTGGCGACAGCGCGCTTCGGGCTTCCTCCGGCGGCGATCTCGTTTCAATCCTCGAATGCCTGGGATGCCTACGCCGCCTCGGCGTTCGGCATGCGCGTGGTCTGGTGCAACCGGTACGGGCAGCGACCGGAGCGTCTTCCTGGCAGTCCCGACCGCGAGCTGAAGTCCCTGGCCGAACTGCCGGCACTGATCGCGGCATAGCTCGACCGGCACGCGGCGGCCTAGCGCTTCGGAGAGTACGCAAGGCACCAGCCGTTCGGGCTTATCTCGCCTTGCACGATCTTGCACTGGCCGCCGGAAATAAAATTGGCGCATCCGCTGCACCGTTGGCCGTTCTTCGGCTGGTCCTGATACTTGACCGCTGCCTTGGATGCTTTTGCCTGGGCGGAGGCATCGCGAGCGGCTCCGGAAACGGCCGTTATCGCAGCGAGGGCCGCGATGGCTTTCAGGGCGCCGCGCCGGGAGAGCTTATCGCTCGGGCTTTCGCTCACGATCCTAGAGACCGGCGGATGCCTCGATCCCTTACGCCCCGGGTGCCCTCGGCTGATCGAGAAAGCCGAGAACCGCCAAGGGCCTCGGACCTTACAACTCCGGCCGGCTCAAATTGCGCCGCAGCAGCCGACATCGCTGAACGCCTAGGATTGCCGTGTGCAACGTCACCAAGTCGGGTCCTATCGTACCTTGGAGGAAGGGTGGTCAGCGCTGTGCCGGTTCTTTCCCGCCCTGTCGCTGATGGAGCAGCAGGTGTCTCTCGCGCTGTACGCGATGCTTGCGGAGGGCCGGCCCGTGCCGGTCGAAATTCTGGCGCGCGCGACCGGACTGGAAGCGCAGGAGGTGGAGAAGATCCTTTCCAGGTGGCCCGGCCTATACCGCGATGCCTGCGGACGCATCACCGGCCACTGGGGCATGAGCGTCGTCGAGACACCCCATCGCCTTGCTTTCACCGCAAACGCGGTTTATGCATCCTGTGCATGGGACGCACTGCTCATACCGCACGCCCTGGGTGCAGGTGCGCAGGTGCAATCGCGCTGCGCCATGACGGGAATGCCGATCATGCTCGACGTGGGGCCGCACGGCGCCGAAGCGGCGGGCTCCGAGCCGGTGCTGTCGTTCATCGCGCCCGGGTTGTGCGATACGGCAGGAGAATTCGCGCGGAAGCTCTTTCGCTTCGTTCACTTCTTCGTTGATGAGGTTGCGGCCTCCGAATGGAGCGCGCGGCATCCCGGCACGTTCCTCATGTCGCTGCACGCGGCATGGGAGCTGGGACGACGGAGAAACGAGGCGCGGTATCGCGGGCGCTGGGAAAGCTCGTTCGCCGTGTTCTAGCCAAGCAGGAGGCCGGTCGATGCACCGCTCGGCACGCACGTTCGTCATGGCCAGCGCCGGCGCCGAGCGCTGGTCGCGAAGAAGACCTTGAACGCGCTCAGGAGCCCTTGACGACCGTGAGCTTGTTGTCGACGGACTTGACGCCCTCGACTGCGGCGGCGGCCTTGGCGGCACGCAGCCGCTGGTCTGCGCTCGCAGTCGTCCCCCAGAGCGTCACCACGCCATCGTTGGCCGTGACATCGATCCCGGCGCCCGGGATCCTGGAGTCGTCCTCCAAGGCCTTTTTCACGCGCTGCGCCAGCGCCTTGTTCGGATCGGGCTTGGGCGCTTCGGGCGCCTTGGCCTCGACGGGTTTCGGCCGAAGGGCTTCCGCCTGTTTCTTTTCGACTTTCGGGGCGGGGGGCGGCGGAGCGTCGCCGCAGGCGGCGAGCGAAAGAAACAGCATCGCGATGGGCATTCTCGACATGGCAACCTCCTCGCGGGGAGGTTACCACCCGGTCATGAACCGTTGACGGTGAGCCGGTTCCTGACCGCTTTCACACCCCCGACGCTCGTCGTGATCCGCTCGGCCTGGGCCCGTTGCTGGTCCGATTGCACTACGCCATGCAGCGTCACGATGCCCTCGTTCGCCTCGACGTCGATCTTCAGCGCATCGAGGTCGGAGCGGCGGATCAGCGCCGATCTCACCGAAGCGCCGAGCGCCTGGTCTCCCGGCGGCTCGGGCACGGGCGCGACGGGGCTGCGGCAGGCCGCAAGGGCGACGAGCAGCGCGAGCGTCGCGAATCTCACGGCGCTGCGAGATGCGAAATCCGTGCCAGCTCAGTGGCTGGAGAAGATGCGGGCGATGGCCGGGGCGTCGAAGCGGTATTCGTGGTTGCACATCTCGTTGCGGATCACGATCTCGCCCTGGTCGGCGAGGATCGCCTCGACTTCCCCGCGCCCGAGGCCGCGCAGCATGTCCATCACCTTGTCTTCGTCGTAGGGGCAGTGGTACTGGACCGCGTAAAGGCGAAAAACGCGCATCAGCTCCTCGGGAAAGATGCGCGTGAGCAGATCGTAGGGCTGCGCGTCTCGGGTCTCTTCGAGGCGCAGCGTCTTGGCGAAGTGCGTGACCCGGGTCCAGCCGTCGGGGTCGCGGCCGTCGGCGTCGGGCAGCTTCTCCAGCAGCAGCCCGCACAGCGCGCCGCTGTCGGCGTACAGCCGCAGGAAAGCCTGCAGCTGCTCCGATTGCGAGAGGTAATGCTCGAAGATCTGCTCGAGCGTGTCGCCCTCGAGCGGCACCAGGCTCTGGTAGAGCCTGCCGCTTCTCAGGTCCTCGAGCGTCACCGAGAGCCTGCCGTCACCGAGGAGCTCTCTTTCATTGGCCTTTTCAAGGGGTTTCCTCTCGAAGTGCGCCATTCCCCGTATGCGCAGCTCGGCGGTGCAATCGGCCACCAGCAGCTTTACCGGGCCCGAGCCGTGAACCTGCAGGGTGACCCGTCCGGCGTCCTTCTGGTTGGCGCCCAGCAGCACGTTGAGCGCGGTGGTATGACCGAGCAAAGCCGCGATATCCTCGGGGTAGTCGCGCCCCTCCAGCATGCGCTGCCAGGCCCCCGTCAGGCATACCAGCCGGCCTCGTATGTCGAGGTTTTCGAAGAGGAATCGTTGAACGTAGTCCGTTTGCATGGTCAAAGTATATCGAGCAACCTGAGATGAGCGTCGTCACCGAGCGCCCGGGTCCCCTGGCCGGGCATGACCTGTATCTCTTCCGCGAAGGCACGCACAGCCGGCTGTACGAGAAGCTCGGCGCGCATCCTGCCGGCGACGCGACGCACTTCTCGGTGTGGGCTCCCAACGCCGCGTCGGTGGCGCTGCTCGGCGACTTCAACGGCTGGGATCCGCGCTCGCACCCGATGCAACCGACGGGGGACTCGGGAATCTGGCACGCTGCCGTGCGCGAGGCGAGCCCGGGCAGCGTGTACAAATTTCATATCGTCTCCCGCGATTCCGGTCATAGCGTAGACAAGGCCGATCCTTTCGCGTTTCGCTCCGAAGAGCCGCCGCGCACCGCTTCGGTGGTGTGGGACCTCGCGTACCAGTGGGGCGACGCGGAATGGATGCGATCGCGGCGCAGCCGCAACGCCCTCGACGCGCCCTGTTCGATCTACGAGGTGCACCTGGGCTCCTGGCGCCGCGATCCCGACAATCCCTCGAGATTTCTCGGCTACAGGGAAACCGCCCCGGTGCTCGCCGAGTACGCGAAGGACATGGGCTTCACGCACGTCGAGCTGATGCCCATCATGGAGCACCCGTTCTACGGCTCCTGGGGCTACCAGTCGACCGGGTACTTCGCGCCGAGCAGCCGCTACGGCACGCCTCAGGACTTCATGTATCTCGTCGACCTCCTGCACCAGAGCGGCATCGGCGTGATCCTCGACTGGGTGCCGTCGCATTTTCCCTGGGATGCGCACGGCCTGGGCTTCTTCGACGGCACCCATCTCTACGAGCACGCCGATCCGCGCCAGGGGCATCACCCGGACTGGGCGAGCGCGATCTTCAACTACGGGCGCAACGAGGTGCGCGCCTTCCTCGCCTCGAGCGCGCGCTTCTGGCTCGACCGCTACCACGCCGACGGGTTGCGCGTGGACGCAGTCGCGTCGATGCTGTACCTCGATTACGGGCGCAAGGAGGGCGAGTGGATCCCGAACCGCCACGGCGGCAGGGAGAACCTCGAGGCCATCGATTTCCTGCGCTTCCTCAACGAGGGCGTGTACCGCGACTTCCCCGACGTGCAGACCGTCGCCGAGGAATCGACCGCCTGGCCGCAGGTCTCGCGGCCGACCTACCTCGGCGGCCTGGGCTTCGGCATGAAGTGGAACATGGGCTGGATGCACGACACCCTCGGTTATTTCAAGCAGGACCCGGTGCACCGCAAGCACCACCACGACGAGCTCACCTTCAGCCTGTGGTACGCGTTCCACGAGAACTTCGTGCTGCCGCTCTCGCACGACGAGGTGGTGCACGGCAAGGGCTCGCTCATCGGCAGGATGCCGGGCGACGAGTGGCAGCGCTTCGCCAACCTCAGATTGCTGTTCGGCACCATGTGGGGCCACCCGGGCAAGAAGCTGCTGTTCATGGGCGGCGAGTTCGGGCAGGTGCGCGAGTGGACGCACGAGGCGAGCCTCGAGTGGCACGTGCTGCAGTACCCGGTGCACGCCGGGGTGCAGCGCTGGGTCGCCGACCTCAACCGGGCCTACCGGGAGACCCCGGCCTTGCACCGCAAGGACTTTTCGCAGGACGGCTTCCGCTGGGTGAGCCGCGCCGACTGGGAGGAGAGCGTAATCGCATTTCTGAGAGAAACCCCGGATGCGCCTCCGGTCCTGGTGGTCTGCAACTTCACCCCCGTGCCGCGCGAGAACTATCGCGTCGGCGTGCCGCGCGGCGGCTACTGGCGCGAGATCCTCAACAGCGACGCGCCGTATTACGGCGGCAGCGGGCTCGGCAATTATGGCGGCGTCGAAGCGGCGCCGATGCCCTACGAGAGCTACAGCCATTCGCTGGCGTTGACACTGCCCCCGCTCGGGGCGCTTTTCTTCAAGCCCGAATAACTTGCGCGTAGTCATCGAATCGGTCCGCCCCGAAGTCGACTGCGGCCGCTATCCCGTCAAGAGGGTGATCGGCGAGGAAGTACGGGTCGAGGCCGACGTCTTCGCCGACGGCCACGATGCGGTGGTTTGCGAATTGCTCTGGAGATACTCCGGCGAGAAGAGCTGGAGCAAGATCCGCATGGAGTTCCTCGGCAACGATCGCTGGAGCGCAGCGTTCCGGGTCGAGAAGCTCGGCCGCTGCGAGTACACGGTGCGCGGCTGGGTCGACCCGCTCGCCACCTGGGAGCGCGACCTCGAGAAGCGCAAGGCCGCGGGCCAGGACATCGCCGTCGACCTGCAGATCGGCGCTGCGCTGAAGGCGAAGCCTAACCCCGACCCCAACGGGATCAGCTTTTACGAAAGAACTCTGGAGGTCGTGGTCGACCCGGAGCGTGGGCGCTTCAGCAGCTGGTACGAGATGTTTCCCCGCTCGGCTGGAACGCTACGCGAGGTCATCGGCGTGCTGCCCTACGTCGAGGAGATGGGCTTCGACGTCCTGTATCTGCCGCCGGTGCATCCCATCGGCACGACGGCGCGCAAGGGCAAGAACAACCAGGTCGCGCCGCAGCCCGGCGAGGTCGGCAGCCCCTGGGCGATCGGCGGGCCCGAGGGCGGCCACAAGGCGCTGCATCCCGATCTCGGGTCTTTCGAGGATTTCGATCTGCTGGTGAGAAAAGCTTCCGAAAGAAACATCCGGATAGCCCTCGACATCGCCTTCCAGTGCTCGCCCGACCACCCGTACGTGCGCCGGCACCCGGAATGGTTCCGCCGGCGCCCGGACGGCACGGTGCAGTACGCCGAGAACCCGCCCAAGAAGTACCAGGACATCTACCCGTTCGATTTCGAGACGGAGAAGAGATCGGAGCTCTTCGAGGAGCTCAAGAGCGTCTTCGAGTTCTGGATCGGCCACGGCGTCACGATGTTCCGCGTCGACAACCCGCACACCAAGCCGTTCGCGTTCTGGGAGTGGGTGATCAAGGAATTAAAAGACAAGAATCCGGAAGTGATCTTCCTCTCGGAGGCGTTCACCCGGCCGCGCGTCATGCACAAGCTCGCCAAGCTCGGGTTCACGCAGTCCTACACGTACTTCACCTGGCGGAATTCGAAGCTTGAATTGAGGGAATACTTCACGGAGCTCGCGCAGCATCCCTCGCGCGAGTATTTCCGGCCGAATGCCTGGCCGAATACGCCGGACATCCTGCACGAGTACCTGCAGACGGGCGGCAGGCCGGCCTTCATCGTGCGCCTGGTGCTCGCCGGCACGCTCG
>Ga0114945_10002352_pt1 | contig 11157 bp, 10 predicted proteins | sample OV2TP3_FD_87194 | JGI IMG/M metagenome (GOLD analysis project Ga0114945, IMG submission 87194) | Hot spring microbial communities from Beatty, Nevada to study Microbial Dark Matter (Phase II) - OV2 TP3 | ecosystem: Environmental > Aquatic > Thermal springs > Hot (42-90C) | place: USA: Beatty... | reverse complement strand
TTGCGATCTTTCCCGAAGGAATTTGGCAGACACCGCTCGGCCCGGTCCCGATAGATCAGGATTTTGCCTCAGGCTTGTTGGCGGCTTCCCACGACGTGGTTCCGGATCAGCAAGCTCATGCCGAGGAACATTCTTTGGAGGTAGAAATCCCTTTCCTTCGGTCCCGAAATCCTGGCGTGAGGATCGTTCCCCTCGTCGTTGGAACCCTCGACGTGGGCCGGGCGCGCGAAGTCGCCCTCTCGTGGGTTCCATTTCTCAAAAGCGAGCCACGTTTTTTGATCGTCGCTTCCACCGACATGAATCATTATGAGAACGACGAATTAACAAAGAAAAAGGATCGCTATGCCCTCGAGGCCATCGAAGCGCTCGATGAAGGAGCTTTGCAAAGGGCCGTTGCACAACATCGGATCACGATGTGCGGCTATGTGCCAGTCTACATGACGATTCTCCTCGCGAAGGCCCTGGGCTCAAAAAAGGCCAAGCTGGTGGACTATCGCACAAGCGCGGATGCGAGCGGGGACTATCATCGGGTGGTCGGCTATGCCGGTTTTATCATCAACGACTAAACAGGCTTTGATCCAGATTGCCCGTCAGACGTTAGAGCATTTTGTGAAGACCGGAGAGGTCCGATCCGCCAAACCCGAGGATCCGGCCTTATGTCAGCCGGGAGCGTGTTTTGTCACACTGAGAATAAAAGGCGAACTGCGGGGATGCGTGGGGATGCTGATTCCAGAGCGTTCGCTTTACGAAGAGGTGGTGCGGATGACGAAGGCGGCCTGCTCGGAGGATTTTCGTTTCGGCCCGCTTCGTCCGGAGGAGTTAAGGGATGTGTCGATCGAAATTTCGGTTGTCTCGCCTCTTGAGAAGGTGCGTTCTTGGAGCGAAATTCAAGCGGGCCGGCATGGAATTTATCTTCGTTGGAAAGAACGAAGCGGAGCGTTTCTTCCCGAAGTAGCGGAACAGATGAAATGGTCGGCCGAAGAATTTGTGAAGAACTGCTGTCAGGAAAAGGCCCACATTCCAGAGAGCGTATGGCCCGAGATCGAGTTTTATCGATTCACAACGGAGAAAATAAAGGAAACCGCTTAGCGGCTGAGACTCTATGGAAAATTTCTTTCAAAATATGTCGCAATATCTCAACCAAACTTCCCCCCTTGCTTATCTTGTTTCTTTTGTTGGGGGGGTCTGGGCCAGTTTTACCCCCTGCATTTATCCGATCATCCCGATTCTGATCGGTGTGATCGGGGCGACGAGCGCCGAGGACCGGACGCGGGGGTTCATGCTTTCGGTGGCCTTCGTGCTAGGTATGGCGATCACATATTCACTTTTAGGCGTGGCGGCGGCTGCTACGGGTAGAATCTTCGGTCAGCTGACGAATCATCCGGTGGCCTACCTTATCGTAGGTAATGTTTGTCTTCTCTTTGCCCTGTCCATGTTGGGCCTGTTTGAAATCCGTCTGCCCGGCCAGTGGGGACGGGCCAAGCCCGGAGTGGGAAGAAAGGGAGTGGGTACTGTTTTCTTGATGGGAGCAAGTTCCGGTTTCGTTGCAGCGCCCTGCACGGTTCCCGTGCTGGGGGCCCTTCTGACTTTTGTGGCGCAGACCCGGAATCTTGTGTTCGGATTTTCACTCCTCTTTACTTTTGCCTTGGGCCTCGGCCTTCTTCTGGTCGTGCTAGGGACTTTCACGGGGATAGTGACTTCCCTGCCAAAGTCCGGCTCCTGGATGATTCGGCTTAAGCAAGCTTTCGGCATCCTCTTGATTATAGTGGCCGAATTTTTCATCATCAAAGCGGGGAAGTTGATGTGATATGATGAAAGACTTTTGAGGAAAACCGATGGGAACAAAGTATCAAGCCCTGAAGGGAATGGAAGACATCCTGCCGGGCGAAATCGAGAAATGGCAATGGCTTGAGGAAAAAGCCCGTAATTTCTTTGAATCCCGTGGCTTCAAAGAGATTCGGACCCCCATCCTCGAACCTACCGAACTTTTTGCCCGGAGTGTCGGGGAAGGCTCGGATATTGTTCACAAGCAGATGTTTTCCTTCGAGGATCGTGGGGAAAGGAATGTTTCGCTTCGTCCCGAAATGACAGTTTCGGTCGCGCGTGCGATCATCGAACACGGGCTGCTCAAGCAGGCAAAATCACTCCGACTTTACTACCTGGGACCTATGTTCCGTTCCGAGCGCCCCCAGGCCGGTCGCAAGCGTCAATTCCACCAGATCGGCATTGAAATAATTAATGAAGCCAATGTTGCCGGATTCAATGTTGACTTTGATGCAATCTTTCAACTTTGCACGTTTCTTGAGTATATAGGTCTCAAGAAAGAGAATTTTTGTCTTCGCTTGAACGATCTTGGAGATTTTTCACAGCAACAGCGGTTAGCCACAAAGCTAAAACAGTATTTCTCCCAACAAAAGTCAAAGCTGTGCTCAGATTGCCAATATCGGCTTGATAAGAATGTGCTACGGATTTTTGATTGCAAAAATGAAAGTTGCCAGCCCGTAATAGACAAGGCTCCGTGGAATGAGATTGCACCTTTAAGTAAAGCTTTTGAAGAAGGTTTGATCCCCGCCCTTAGAGACGGTTCAATTCCAGCGGAAATCAACCGCAGGCTTGTTCGAGGGCTTGATTATTACAATGGGATCGTTTTTGAAGTAGTTGCCGCTGGAATCGGAGCCCAAGATGCGATCGCCGGAGGCGGTCGTTATGACCACCTCTATTCGGACTTGGGTGGCGATCCCACGCCTTGTACGGGATTCAGTATTGGAATGGAGCGGTTGCTTTCAGTGTTGGAAAATACGAAACCGTCTTTGTCCGATCGAATCCAATTGAGAAGGGTGTATTTAGCACCTCTTGAGGACAGTGCAAAAGTTAGAGTGCACGTTCATGAGAAGGCGCTCTACTTACGTGAGCGTGACATCCGAGTTGAAACCCTTCTGGGCGAAACGTCGCTCTCCAAACACTTGAAGAAGGCCAACCAGTTGGGCATTCGTTTCGTCCTCATCCTGGGTTCTAAAGAGGTTGAAAATGGTTGCTGGGCCGTCAAGGACATGGAAAAGGAATCCTCCCAGGTTGATATACCCGATCAACAGCTTGGTTCTTATTTGGAGCAGGCGCTCGGCTCATGATGCGAACGCACGCCTGCGGCTCTCTTAATGCTGGCCATATCGGCCAGAACGTTACACTTTCCGGCTGGGTGCATACGCGGCGGGATCACGGAAACCTAATCTTTGTTGATCTCCGAGACCGATGGGGCATCGTCCAACTCGTTTTTAATCCGGAAACCAATCCCTCTCTACACGCGAAGGCGGAGAGGCTCCGCACGGAGTTTGTGATTTGTGTTTCCGGAGAAGTCAGACGCCGTCCCGCCGGGACCGAAAATCCGAAGGTGGCCACCGGCGAGGTCGAGGTGGCGACGGAGTCCCTGGAGATCCTGAACGAATCATCGACTCCGCCTTTTGAGATTGCGGGCGAAGGGGAAGTCTCCGAAGAGATCCGACTGAAATACCGGTTTCTCGATCTGCGGCGTTCCGAGATGCAGGAAAATCTTAAATTCCGTTACCTCCTCACCGAGACCGTGCGAGGCTATCTTCATTCCCTTGATTTCCTGGAGATCGAAACCCCCTACCTTACCAAAAGCACTCCGGAAGGGGCGCGGGATTTTCTTGTTCCTTCCCGGCTGAGCCCCGGCACTTTTTACGCCCTTCCCCAATCCCCGCAGCTTTTTAAGCAGCTCCTGATGGTGGCCGGTTTCGACCGTTATTTCCAGCTCGCGCGATGTTTTCGTGACGAAGACCTTCGCGCCGACCGCCAGCCGGAACACACGCAGATTGACATCGAAATGGCCTTCGTTGAGGAAGAAGACATCATGGGAGTTGTCGAGGGCATGGTCGTGCAGATTTTTGAGAGACTCCTGAAACGAAAAATCTCACAGCCTTTTCGCCAGATCCCTTACGAGAAAGCCATTGCCAGCTATGGAAGTGACAAACCGGACCTGCGTTTCGAAATGCTCTTGGAAGATGTGACGGAACATATCAAAGGCATTTCCTTTAAGATTTTTGCGGAAGCAATCGAGCGGGGCGAGAAGATCAAGGCGCTTGTTTTTCCGACCCCGGAGGGCAAAGAACTCTCGAGGAAGGATTTTGATGAATTTACGCGTTTTGTCCAGGATCTCGGAGCCAAGGGATTGGTTTGGTTCAGGGTGAAACGTGAGCGCGAAGTCGAATCCCCCGTGGCAAAGTTCTTTGAGCCGGAGCGCCTGGATCGGTTGATTAAAAAACTGGGAGCCCGGCCGGGAGATGCAATCTTCATGATCGCTGACCAAGAAACACGGGCTTCCCTATTGGCGGGGTCACTGCGAGTCCATTTGTCGCAATTCTTGCCGGCTCCCAAAGACGCGTTTGAACTTTGCTGGATCACGGATTTTCCGCTTCTCGAATGGAGCGAAGAGGAAAAGCGTTACCTCGCCATGCATCATCCTTTCACTTCTCCCAAAGAGGCGGACACCGCGCTGCTTGAGACCGCGCCAGAGAAGGTGAAGGCGCGCGCGTACGACCTTGTCCTCAACGGGACGGAAATCGGGGGCGGCAGCATCCGCATCCACCGACGAGATGTCCAGGAAAAAGTGTTTCATGCCTTAAAAATCGGTTCGAAGGAAGCCGAGGAGAAATTCGGTTTTCTCTTGAAAGCCTTGAGTTATGGCGCTCCGCCTCACGGAGGGATCGCCTTGGGCGTCGATCGGCTCGTCACTCTGCTTCGAGGCAAGGATTCCATCCGGGAAGTCATCGCCTTTCCGAAGACCCAGAAGGGGACCTGCCTGATGACCGAAGCCCCATCCGGGGTTTCACCCCAACAGTTGAAAGAGTTGCGAATTCGGGGCTTGTAAATTACGCTTTTAACGATGGAGAAAACGCTTAGGCTGAACTCAATGACGAGGCGGTTCAGCTCTATGGAAACCTGGACGAAAACCTTCGCTTCGCCGAGAAAGAGTTTGGGGTCCGAATCTCGGCACGCAATAATCGCCTGACCCTTTCGGGATCGAAGAAAGAGGTCGAGGGCGCCTACCAGTTCTTTTTGGATCAACTCGAGCGACTACGTCTGGGAGGAGGCGTTACTGCCGGTGTCAGACCGGTGTCTCGGGGTGAAATCCAGCCCGGCGCTCCCACTCATGTCTCCCGAAAAGGGCCGTTGAGCTTTTTTCATAAAGGGAGAATCATTAAGGCCAAGTCCAAGGGGCAGGAAGTTTACCTCGAAGCGATTCAATCACACGATATTGTCATGGCCATCGGTCCAGCGGGCACGGGAAAGACCTACCTTGCGATGGCTGCCGCGTTGGATGCGATGAAAAAGAAACAGGTGGCACGCATTGTCTTGACGCGTCCTGCAGTTGAAGCAGGGGAGAGTTTAGGTTTTCTTCCTGGCGACCTTTACGCAAAGATCAATCCCTACCTACGGCCGCTCTATGACGCCCTTTATGAGATGGTCGAATTTGACGAAGCCACACGGTACATCGAAAGGGGAATGATTGAAGTGGCTCCTTTGGCCTACATGCGGGGCCGGACCCTGAACGATTCGTTTGTAGTGTTGGATGAAGCCCAGAATACGACGCATTCTCAGATGAAAATGTTTTTGACCCGCCTCGGATTTTCATCGAAAGCGATCGTCACCGGAGACGTGACTCAGATTGACCTGCCCGGTGGCAAGCGTTCGGGCCTCGTAGAAGCACAATCCGTCCTCGCCAATGTGAGAGGCATCAAGTTTATCGCCCTCTCCGAAAGAGACGTGGTCCGCCATCCACTTGTCCAAGAAATTATCAAGGCCTATGAAAAATACGAGAGCAAATAGTTTTCTCCTCTTAGCCATTTTTCTCACCTCTTATGTGCTGGCCGTTTTTCTTATCGTTGTCCAAAGAGGATCTGTCCCTGTGCAAAAAGAATTCGTCGTGGACGAACCGGCTCCCAGGACCGTTTATTCACCGATCCATTTTACTTTTGTGGAAGAGGAAGAAACGGCCAGGTTGCGGAAAGAAAAAGAACGCGAGGCCCTGGCCGTTTATACCCTTGACTCCAAGGTAAGATCCCTCATCGGCTCCCAAGGGAACGAGACTTTCAAAAAACTCACACTGGCCCAAGGGAAAGAGGAAGCGGCAGCGAATTTGGAAGCTGTGCCGAAGACCCTCACCTTTTTGTTTGAGCATTTTCTTAAAGACGGAGTCTTAGAGGACCGGGAGAAAAAGAGATTGGAAGAATCGGGGCGGTCAAAGATTTTGAAGTACGATCCGGATAAGAAGGCGCAGGTCCAGACGGAGACCAAAGATCTGATCAGTCTATCGGAGGCAAGAGAGAGGGCTGAATCTTTCCTCGAGAAAGAGGGATTTCGGGAGAAGGAAGTCAGGCAGAGGGCTTTGGATATTTTTAAAGAAGTCATCCGGCCTAACCTCTTTTTCGACGAGGCCGCTACGCAGGAGCAACTCAAGCAAACGGCGGAGTCAGTCCCTGCCGTGAGGGAAGAGGTGAAGCGGGGAGAGATGGTGATTCAAAAAGGACTTTTGGTGATGCCGAAGCAGCAGAAGCAGCTTGTCCAAATCCATCGAAAAATGGCCGCTAAGCAAGTACAGGGCCGGCTGCTTTCCGTAGGGATTTTGGTGTTCCTGGCCTTCAGTCTTATCTTTCTTTATTTGAAACAGTTCGAACCCAAACAGATGCATTCGCCGCGGTTTTTCCTGATGGTGTTATCGACTTTTATCATTACCTTGGGGATCGAGCGGGTGATTCTGCTGATTCCGGGCTCGTCATTCTATCTCTTGCCGGGGGCTTTGGCGGCAGTCTCATTGACGATTCTTTGGAGTCCGGCGGCCGGTGTTTTGGGTGCTCTTTCGATGGCTATCTTGTCGGTTCCTGTAGCGGAATTCCGTCTGGAAATCGTTTTAATGATCCTTCTGGGTTCTCTGGCGGGGGCTTTTTCAGCGCGCCGGATCCGCAAGCGCATCCACTTTCTCAGAGTGATTTTTTCCGTGGGAGCGGTAAACGCGATTGTCCTCGTGGCCTCTTTTTCTTCACAGGAATGGCGATTTACGGAGGCCTTGAACCTTGTGCCCTTTGGGTTCGCCAATGGTTTTATTGTCTCTGCGCTTTCGTTTTTTCTTGTGGCCTATCTTTTTGAGCCGCTGTTTAATCTCGCCACGGACATCACGCTCCTTGAGCTTTCAGATCTCAATCACCCTCTTCTGAAGCGCATGGTTGTCGAAGCACCCGGGACTTATCACCATAGCCTTGTAGTCAGCACGTTAGCGGAGGCGGCTTGTGAAGCGATTGGGGCCCGGGCTCTGTTGGCTCGTGTGGGATGTTATTTTCACGACATCGGAAAGATCGCCCGCTGCGAATACTTTACGGAAAACCAGAATCTTCAATCCGCCGGTGACAGCCACTCAAAATTGACGCCGACCATGAGCTGCCTGATCATTATGAGCCACGTCAAAGACGGGATGGAACTCGCCAAGAAATACAAATTGAAAGACGTGATTGTCCAGTTCATTCCGGAACATCAGGGAAAAGGGATCATCTATTACTTTTATCGGAAAGCCCTTGATCAAGCCGTTCCGGGAGAGAAAGTCAATCCGGATGATTTCCGTTATCCGGGGCCCAAGCCTCAAAGCCGGGAGACTGCCGTCGCGCTTCTGGCGGATTCCGTGGAAGCCACCAGCCGTTCCTTGAAGGAAGTGACCCCTTTGACGATCCGGACTCTGGTGCGGAAGATCATCAATGAAAAGTTTATTGACGGACAGCTGGACGAATGCGACCTCACGCTCCGGGACCTCCACAAAATTCAAGAGAGTTTTGTTCATAATTTAATGGCCATCTTCCACACGAGAGTAACTTATCCCACTTCCCAGCAGGATCCCCGCAGTCCCGATCTTTTTGAAACGGACCAGTTTACCAAGTTTCATGAAGACTAAAACCGACCACTAGGCCTCTCGAAAAGTTTTGTTTTCACGATGGTCCGTAAACGCTTCGAAGTCGCCGTCGAATGCCGCCAGAAAAGAATCCGCCTTTCGCCCGCCAAACTCGCTCGCTGGATCGAAAAAATGTTGGGGCTCCTAGGGTGGAAACGAGTCGGTCTTTCTGTAGTGGTTACCAACGACTCTGAAATCAGGCGACTTCACGGACGGTATCTGGGAGATGACCGGCCGACCGATGTCTTGGCCTTCGGACAGACGGCGGGAAAATTTTTTCCCCAACGGGGAGTACCTTTCTTGGGAGATGTGGTTGTCTCAGCGGAGATGGCCAGGCGCGTCGGCCCGCGTTTTGGTAATCGTTGGGACGAGGAACTCTTGCTGTATCTTTGCCACGGTGTCCTGCACCTGATGGGATATCGCGACTCGACGCCACAGCGAAAAGCGCACATGGAGGCCAAGCAGCAGAGGATTTTAAGGAAACTTTTGGGAAGGCAATGGCGATCCAAAAAACGGAAACCTTTGTTCTAAGAGTCCAACCGTTCCGGAGTTCTTCATTAATCCTGACCACCTTTTCGCGGAACTATGGCAAGGTGAAGGGGGTGGTGAAAGGGGTGCGGCGGGAGGGCCAGCCCCGCCCCAGCACTTACGAACCATTCAATCTCCTTGAAATTATTTTCTATGAGAAGATTCGCTCCGAGATCCATTTGATTTCGGAGTCCACCATCCTGGAAACTTTTGAGGAATTGCGGCGGGACCTCGAGTCTTTAGCGACGGCTTACTATCTGGCGGAACTCGTTGACCAACTTACGGAATCTTTCGATCCCCATGAGTCCATTTTCGAATTGCTTCACTTTGTCTTTCGTTCGCTTCCCGCTTTTCCTTCATCATTCTTGGCACGTTTCTTCGAAATCCGTTTGCTGCATGAGGTAGGCCTTCTGCCTCACGTTGAAAGTTGTATCTCTTGTGGCCAGAAAGATCCGCCACAGGCTTACTTCAGTGTCCGGCAGGGAGGGATTTTCTGTTTTCGATGCCGCAACAAATCACCCGAGGCCCGGCTTCTAGTGCCCGGTATTTTGCAGACGATGCAAATTTTTATCGAGCAGGGGACCCATTCGGTGGAGGGATTTACGTTTGACGAAAAAATTGAAAGAGGAATGAGAGAGCTGGTGGAGCGGTTTCTAGCCGAGAGGCTGGGGAAACCATTGGCGAGCCGCCGATTCCTGAATCAGGTGCAATTTCTCAGGACCCGTGCCGTCAATCGACAAAGCTCAATACAACCAGGACGATGATCAGGAAGAAAATCTGGGTAATTTCGGGCATTGTTTTTGGGCCTCCTGGGCAATAGGAAGCATCGGCCGCTCAGACGGATTTCTTTATACTTACATCAGTTACGCCTCATTTTCCCCTGATTTGACAAAGCAAAATACGGGTGCTAACTTTAACAGTGAGCCCGAAAGGGCTATTTGTTAGCGCCTAAATTAAGCGGGTTTACAAAGGTTTAACCCTGGCGTGAAGGGAGAAGGAAAGATGAAGGAACCGTATCTTTACTTCGATGTCGACAAAAACGAAAGAGACTCGGCTGTCCGCTTCCTTCTAGGCGCAATCCTCCGTTCTCGTCTGGACTCTGGGATTAATAACACCATCGAGGAGCTTGATGAGGATGTTAATGTTTACCTAGCCCACCTTCTTTTTGCCATTGCCTTACCGGAATACCACGAGCTCGCCGAACCTTATCTTTCTACGGATTCAAGTGATGTGCTTCGTTGGGTCAAAGCCACCGAAGACCGCACGATCCGCTACTTCATCTTTAAGGTGAACGCCGACTATCTATTGATCCACCTAGCAATTTTTGACGATCTGGCCGACCGGCCATGGCGCGGCATTTTTCGGAGTTCGGAGAAGCACTTCAGCGAACTCGGCAAGCTTTATTACGAACAGGCCTCAAACTACCATTCAAGGATCTATCGAAAAAAGACGGGGGTGGGTGATGTGCTACACAAGCTAGGGCGGTACTTCCACATCTATTCCGAGCTCTTGAGGCTGGTGCGGCGGGACTATCTGCATTTTGTAACACGGTTTCGAGACCAGGCTTTCGATCGTTTTATGGAGGAATTGGGTCATTATGAAAGTGAAGCATCGAAAAAGAACAAGATGGACCATTTCCTGGATCTTTATTCTCAGTGGCTGAAGGGAAAAGACCCGAGGTTAGAGTCCGAGGTCCGCAAGGCCCTGCAAGACATTCGACGATTCGATCCGGAGTTCGGAAAGGGGCTCTTTAATGAATCGTAAGAGCCAAAAGTTTCGTTTTGTGGAGAAAAAATTTCTAGGACTTTATTCAGCCTGGCAAGAAACCCACCGCAGCGAATTGGCCCTCGGATGCATGACACTCCTGGCGGAGCTCGTGAAACTCAATCCCCATTACTCCGTCCGGCGCCCTTTCGAAGGGGCCTTCTAGGCTTTTCGGCCGAACTTCCGATTTCTCCCTGGGTCTGTTATAATCCCGTCCTTCCCATGCTTCCGATAAGAAAGAAAACGTTGTCTCTAGAACCACCGGAAAGGCTCAAAAAATTGCCTCCTTATCTTTTTGTCGAAGTCGATCGGCGTAAAAGAGAACTCGCCGCTAAAGGTAAAGATGTCATCGACCTGGGCGTGGGTGATCCGGATCTCGCGACGCCGAACGTCATTATCGAAGCGCTCGCCGAGGCGGCGCGGGACCCCAGGAATCATCGCTATGCGCTTGATGCGGGGCTTCCGGAGTTACGCGAAAGTTTTGCCGCATGGTTCCTTCAACGTTTCAAAGTTAAGCTCGATCCCTATCAAGAAATTTTGCCCTTACTGGGGAGCAAAGAGGGGATTGCCCACCTTCCGTTGGCGGTTTTGAATGTCGGAGACGTGGCTTTGGTTCCGGACCCCTGCTACCCCGTCTACAAATCGGCAACCCATTTGGCTGGCGGAGTTCCCCATTTGCTTCCCTTGCTGGAATCTCAGGAGTTTCTTCCGGATTTTTCGTCCATTGACGCATTGACGCTGGAAAAGAGCCGTTTGCTCTTCCTAAATTACCCTAACAATCCTACTTCGGCCTGCGCTTCGCGCGAGTTCCTTAAACGCGCTGTTGCCTTTGCTCAGGAACACGGAATCCTTATTGCACAGGACGCAGCCTATTCCGAAATCACTTTCGACGGTTACGTCGCGCCCAGCATTCT
>Ga0114945_10002349_pt1 | contig 11160 bp, 10 predicted proteins | sample OV2TP3_FD_87194 | JGI IMG/M metagenome (GOLD analysis project Ga0114945, IMG submission 87194) | Hot spring microbial communities from Beatty, Nevada to study Microbial Dark Matter (Phase II) - OV2 TP3 | ecosystem: Environmental > Aquatic > Thermal springs > Hot (42-90C) | place: USA: Beatty... | reverse complement strand
GTTGCTGAAGCAATCAAGCCGGCAGTTCCTCTGGGATACAATCTTGTTCCGGTTGCGATCCCGATAAAGTCCGAGGCCCATAAGGTGCTCGGAATAATGCTTTTAAACATAAAGCTTGATACTATTGCAGAGTGGAGCAAGAGTATTGATGTGGGTCCTGCGGGTTTTGTATATATCGTTGACCACAAAGGAAATCTTGTCGCGCATCCAACTCTTCTGCCGGCAGAAGATATCATAGATTTTTCGTTAGTACCGTCGGTACAAAAAGTTCTTAAGGGAGAACGGGGCGTGGAAGTTATCTTTAACGAAATCGAGAACGAGGAGCGGGTGACTGCCTACGAACCGGTGCCCCACTATGGATGGGGCGCAATCGTGATACAACCAACACGCACCGCTTTTGTGGAAAGAAATAAAGCGGTTGGTCGCATGGCTGCCATTTGGGCATTCGTTATTTTGGCTGTTGGCATCTTTACCTTTCGATTGCTACGCGATAGGACTGTGATGAAGACACAACGAGATAGAGAAAAACTGCTTTTGGAAAGTATCGGCGATGGCGTTTTTGCTATAGACAGATTTTTTAACATTGTTTCGTGGAACAAATCAGCAGAGACACTCACCGGCTGGAGCCGAGAGGAGGCACTCGGAAAACCTATGCGAGAGGTGGTAAAATTTGTTCGTGAATCTGACAAAAAGGAGAATATTGTTTTTATCGAAGAAGCGATGCTTTATGCAGAACCAAAGGTCATGGAGCTGAGTACGCTTCTTATACGAAAAGACGGCACAGAAATTCTCGTTGGCGACAGCGCCGCACCTCTTTTGGACGAGCATGGGAAGGTATCGGGAGCGATTGTGATATTTCGCGATAAATCCCAGGAGGTCGCGGCACAAAAAATTAGCGAGGAAATTCTTTTTCGTACCATTCATGACTTGCGAGCGCCTGCAACCGCCATAAAACTTGCCGCAGAAATGAGTCGAGATGCTGAAGTTTTTTCTCATAATCCGGAAAACCTGAAAGAAAGCATCGATCTTATCCAGGAAGCAAATACGCGCATGCTTGCTCTTATCAACGATTTGTTGAAAAGTATTCGGGAGCAACAGGCCATTGCTCCCCCCATAAGTGAAGCCGTAGACGTAGCCGCTATTATACAAAGCATTGGACGTGAAGCGCAGGTACTTGCCGAACGCAAAAAAGTGCAGATTACATATAATATTCCGAGTGATCTCCCAAAAGTGTTAGGACGCGCGCGCGAAATTCAGGAGATTTTTTCAAACCTCGTAGACAATGCAGTGAAATATAACAAAGAAGGAGGAAGCGTCACTATTTCAGCATTGCGTCAGGACTCTCTTGTGATGGTGGAAGTGACCGATACGGGATTCGGCATACCCAAAGATAAACAAGATAAAATCTTTCAGAAATTTTATCGTGCTCCCAGCTCTCAAGCGCCGGAAACCGAGGGTACCGGCTTGGGCTTGTTTTTGACCCGCAGGTTAGTGGAGCAAATGGGCGGGGATATTATGTTTAGCTCAATAGAGGGGCAAGGCACGACGATTGCAGTTTCTTTGCCCATTGTTCGTACTGACTATGCTCTTGAAAAATCATCAAAAAAGCCATATACTTCCTAATGTTCGTGGATACTTGACCCGAGTAGCTGCGAGTTAAATCTCTAAACAACCCTCCCTCTTGACTTACCTTTGTCAACTGCTTTATACTAATAATGTGCTTGTGGGGCGTCAGCCCTATTCGGTTAAATCTTAAGCTGAAGGCAGGCACAACAAAAATACCGCCTTGTGAGCGGTGTTTTTGTTTAATCTTCTTCCAGGTTGCCTCTCGCCATTGAGATGAGCTTAATATCTCGGTAGTGGTCTGTTCTCCACTAAAAATCCGCTGCTTTCGCCGGCGGCTTTTCTTTTCTAAGAAATTATGGCGTGGAGGATTGAATAATGTTATAAGATAAGATATATGTTTTTGTATCTTAAAGCTTTTTTTGGCATTTCATCTTCTCTTTTTGTTTTAATCGGCGGGATACCCTATCTCAAAGATATTCACGAGCGCAAGGTGCGGCCGCATGTTTTAAGTTGGGTGGGCTGGGCATTTATTACTGCATTGGGCGCAAGCGCAATGTTTGCAAGCGGAAGCACGTGGGCAACCGCTATTTTGTTTGCAAATACCGTTCTATGCATTTCTATTGCAGGATATTCAATCGCAAGGAAAGTGGGAGTTTGGTCTACCGGACCGCAAGATTTCATGTTCTTTGGTTTGGGTATTGTTGGTTTGATTCTTTGGCAAACACTTAACGAGCCGGTTATAGCTATAATCTTTGCAATTTCGGCAGACTTATTTTTTGGACTACCCACCATCGTTAAAATTTACAAAGATCCTTCTTCTGAAACACCTTTTGTGTGGGCTACGGCGAGTTTATCTGGTTTGTTTAGCCTATTTGCTCTAAGAAACTTTGGATTCTCCGAAGCTGCATATCCCGTGTATCTTTTTATATTTGATTCAACTGTTTTGTTGCTTGTGCTGAGACTGTTTTCGCGGCGAACGAAAAGTTAACAAACTGATTGAAAAATTATGGCGGGGAGCCGTTGATTTTTGGAGTAGAAACGGGAGATAATGGAAGAATGGCAATCTATAATAAATTTATAACTCTTCTCGCAATCGGTGCGGGTCTTACAGCGCTTATTGGAATTTTTTGGTTTTTTGGTTTTGGCGAAACGCAAATTCCTTCTCACGAAGAAAATCCTTTAATACGCTTAGACAGTCCGCGCGCAGGCGAAACTATTCAAAGCCCACTTTTAATCAAAGGCGAAGCGCGAGGAAACTGGTTTTTCGAGGCGACTTTTCCGATTGTTCTGACAGATTGGGACGGCTTAATTATTGCTCAAAGCTACGCAACTAGCGATGGAGAATGGATGACAGAAAATTTTGTGCCATTTTACGCTACACTGGAATTCAAAAAGCCGGACTACGGCGGCAACGGATTTCTTATTTTGCAAAAGTCTAATCCCTCGGGCCTTCCCGAGCACGACGACGCGCTTGAGATTCCAATAAAGTTTTAAATAGCAAAAATAATTACGTTTTTATAAGCGTTATCGCTGGTACTTCAGCGGGTTTTATGATATTTTAAAAGCGAAATATTTGGAGGCGTCGCATAGCGGTTTAGTGCACCGGTTTTGAAAACCGGAAGGGGTAAAACCCTCGGAGGTTCGAATCCTCCCGCCTCCGCAGATTGGACAATTTCCGCCCGACAAGGGCGGATTTGTCGTGTATAGAGAAGGTTTTTATCTATGTTTAACATTTTTATCTATGTTTAACATTCGATGTTAAACAAGGTTTACTAGCCTCCGTTGTCAAAGATAACCGCAATCTACGCGGTTATCTTGTTGGAGGAAAGTAGGACATGGAACCTAACATTTTTGAACCGGCTACCACGCAACCCGCAGTTGCGTGAGACCATCGAGAAGTCTAAGGTGATCATCAACTCGTGGCTCGGCGAGGAAGTCGAGCGTATCTACGCGGCGGCGTAACTTCGGCACTGCCTCCTATCAACTCGGCCTCTCGCATATTCGTCAAAAACGAATCCCTGCGAGAGGCCTTTTCTTTTTCATATTAGGAAAGGGCATTTCAGGATATCCATAAGAAATGTGGATCAGACAGGTCGTCATGTAACATCGATGCATAAGAGGTACGTTGAAATTGTCGCTCTGGCAACCGGCTTGACAGCGAAAGAAGTTGACGACCTTTCGTTTGATGCTTCGCCTCTTAGTCCGGAGCGCGCAAAAGAGCTTGGAATAGTGCACGAGATTTTTTAAGAAACTGTCTAATAAGTTCTTTTCGTAGCGAAATTTTTCAATTTTAGGCGAGGCAAGGAAGGACGACGAAGGCGTATATGGCGAATATACGTCGAGGAGGATTGACGAAGCCGCAGCCAAAATTGAGAAATTGCAGTAGAAAGGGGACTTATTAGATAGTTTCTAAGGAGCTTAAACTACGGCCTTACCATAAAACGGTGGGCCTTTTTATTTTACTGCCTATCCTCTCGCCACTGTCATTCCCCAAACTTCACTTGCGCCGGAGGAGCGAAGTACGCGAGCGCATTCATGAATAGTCGCGCCGCTGGTGTAAACGTCATCTATCAAAATTATAATTTTATTGTCAATAAATTCTGGTCTTATACATTTAAACGCCCCTGAAATATTTTTTACTCTGTCGAGCTTTTCCTTGATATCCGCCTGTTTTGAAGTATTTTTATGCTTAATAAGCGCTTGTTCTAGTTCCCCAGAGGGACTCATTGAGATACTATAATACTCGGAGATTATTCGCGCGATTTCCGCGGCCTGATTAAATCCCCGTTCGCGTTCGCGAAAATCATACATAGGCACGGGAATTAAAAGCGCTCTTTTTTTATACTTAGATATTAACTCAGGAAATTTATTTTTATTAAGAAATTCTATTAGTATGCAAGTTAGGGGAGAAGCAATGTCTTTGGCGTAGTTATATTTAAAATTATGAATTAATTTGCGCACAAGTTCGCTGCGATAAGGCAATGGCGCGCCAAAGTATCGGGTTAGCCCGCTTTTTTCCCGGCAATCCAGATCAAGCCGGCCGTATACATCCCGCCTTTTGCATATAGGGCATACAAAGTAGTTGTATTCTTTTATGGTTTCACGGCAGTTAGCGCACAAAAAAGAACCTTCGCTTTTACAGCCAAGGCAGATGGGAGGAAGAAGAATATCTAATAATGTAGTATGTAGCATGTAGTATGTAGAATGGGAGCTGAGCCCAGCAACATGCAAATCATTTTCCATGTGTTGCATCCCATACTACATACTACATTCTACATACTACATACTACAATTTTGTTTTTCTTCACCTCAACCCTTGCAGATTTTGCTTTGGGGTTTTTTATCAAAAATTCAGCCAGTGGGTTTTCTACGATCTCCTCAACGGTAGAGCGCACAAGCCGCGCTCCTTGGTTTGGTTTATACGCGCGATGCGATATATAAGAAATTGCTTGATTGGAGAAAGTAAGATCAAACGAATTCAGGCGTTTTTTAATATTATCCAGGTGCAGTTTTGTAATTTCGTAAATTTCTTTTTTGCGAAGCTCCTTGAAAGCAATAACCTTGTCTATTCGATTAATAAGTTCCGGGCGCAAGGCATCTTTGATGCCCTCCAGATATTTATTGGCTTGAATCGCGCTCCGCTTTTTAGAGAGATTCCGCGCGGAAAAGCCGAGGTTGCCGGAGTCTTCAAAGTCCCCCGAGATATTATTAGAGGTAAGAATAATTATCGCGTTTTTAAAAGACACGTTTCTTCCGGCGCCATCCTGAAGGGTTCCGTCTTCAAGAATGGAGAGAAGAAGATTGTGGATTTGCGGGTGCGCCTTTTCTATTTCATCAAACAGAACTATCGCGTGAGGGTTTCGGCGAATTTTTTCCGTGAGCTCCCCGGACTCGCCGTATCCCACATATCCCGGCGGAGAGCCGATTAATCTTGATATGGTATGGGATTCGGCGTATTCAGACATGTCCAGCTTTACGAGTTTTTGGGAGTTAAATTCTGCGAGGGCTTTCGCAAGGGCAGTCTTTCCAATGCCGCAGGGACCAATGAACAAAAATGATCCTGTTGGGCGCCTGTCATCGGTAAGACCCGCGTCTTTACGCTTGAGCGTTTCTATTAGGGTCGCTACAGCTTCTTTTTGGCCGATTATTTCTTTATTGAGAGCCGTGGCTAATTTTTTTAGATGCTGATGCGCGTCATCGTTTTTTATTGGTATTCCGGTAACGTCCGTTATTATTTCCTGGATATGATATTTTGTAAGATGCGGCTTATCCGCGGGTGATGTGAAATTTTTTCCAAAACGCCTTACTTCTTCTTCCGCGAGCCCTTGCTTGTATTTAAGAACTATAGCGTCTTGATAGTTTTCTTGCGCTATGGCATCTTCCTTCTTTTTTTCAATGAGAAGTTTTTGATTTTCTAACTCCTTTAATTTTTTAGTATTCTCTACCACAGAAGATCGAGCTTTTAGCTTGCTCGCGGCTTCGTCGAGAACATCAAATGCCTTGTCGGGAAGAAAGCGATCCGGAATATATCTTTTAGACAATAAAACCGCGGCTTCTATAGCATCGTCATCTATCGTGATACCGTGATGTTTTTCATAAAATTTTTTAAAGTTGGATAGAGTAACTATTGAATTTTGTTCAGTTTCCTCTTCTATGGTAATTATTTGGAATCTTCGCTCCAGCGCCCTGTCTCTTTCTATATATTTTCTGTATTCATCTATGGTTGTCGCTCCAATGCATTGTATCGTCCCTTGCGATAATGCCGGTTTAAGGGTGTTCGCGGCGTCTTGCGATCCCTGCGCCGATCCCGCTCCTATTATAGTGTGTATTTCATCAATGAAAAGAATGGTATCGGACCCCGAGGCCTCATGTATAATATCCATAATGCGCATCTCGAAATCACCGCGAAACATAGTGCCCGCGACAAGCGAATTCATATTCAACGAAAATATTTTTTTTCGAAGAAGAGAAATTGGCACTTCTCCGTTGCTTATCCTTTGGGCGAGGCCTTGTACTATGGCGGTCTTGCCGACGCCGGGTTCTCCGATGAGCAGGGGATTATTTTTAACGCGCCTGGAAAGGGTGTATATGATGCGGGATATTTCTTTTTCCCTGCCAATAACGGGGTCCATGGTTCTTGACTCCGCCATTTGAGTGAGGTTTTCACAAAACATATCAAGGGCGGGATGCTGCGAGCGCGTGACTCTATTTAACTTAGCGCTTCTTTTTATTTTTACCCCGTGTTTGAACATATTATCCGGGAAGTTGGCTAAGTTAACATTTTGAGAAAGAATTATGTTTAAATGTTTTTTCATCTGGTCAGTTTTTTTCTTATCAAAGATGTTTGTATATAAAAGGAGGGCATATAGTAAATGCTCCGTGCCGACATACGGCTGGCCGTGTTTCGCGGATATCTGAGTCGCCTTTTTAATAATTGCTTTTAACTCGGGCTTGGGAGATTGTCCATTTAATGGAGATTCAATGCGCGCGCGGGGGATTTTATGCGTGCTGAGTATATTTTGCGCCAGAGATCCGCGTTCGCGGGCAAGGGCGTTTAAAAGATCTTCGGGACTACGCGAGCCGTATATCGCGTTTTTTGCCCTCTTGGTAAATCGTTTTTCTATATGGGGAGGAAGAAAAGATACTGTATTCATAGCGCCATAATACCACGTGTTTTCGAATATGTTAATAAGGTGATATAATAAGTTTATATGGCTTTGCCTTTTCTTAAATCAAAAAAAGAATCGAGCTTAGGGATAGATATTGGCACCTCGTCTATCAAAATTGTAGAGCTTAAAAAAGGAGTAAAAGACAAGATAGAGCTCACAAACTATGGCGAAGGAATTGTGCGGGCGGATATTGTACTTCAATCAAGCTCTTCGAAGCTTTCCGTAGCGCAAGCGGCCGATATTATAAGAGAGATAATCCGGGCAGCGAATATTAAAGAAACCAAGGCAATAATGTCTTTGCCGGTATTTTCAGGATTTTCTACCGTGATCTCCCTTCCTCAAATGTCAGAAGCGGAGCTCGATCAGGCGGTTTTGTACGAAGCGAAAAAGTATATACCTCTGCCGCTCTCCGAGGTTCAGTTTGAATGGGTAAAAATCAATAGTGCTAAAAATACCAATATACTTATAGTAGCCGTAACAAATGAGCTTATAAATAAGTATAATGAAATAGCAAAGCTGAGCGGATTAACATTGAGTTATTTAGAACTTGATACTTTTAGTTTAGCCCGTTCTCTCATAGGCAAGAGCGATGGATCTAGTCTTATTATTAATATAGGGTCGAGAAACACGACACTAAGCATTGTAGAGGGCGAATGGCCAATCTTTACGCGAAACCTTGATGTCTCGGGATTTGAGTTCTCAAAGTTAATCGCAAGTTCCGAGAAGGTTGATTTTGCTCGAGCGGAAAGCCTCAAAAAGGAAAGGGGAATTAACGCGGGCGCGGGCGTACTGTTTCCACTCCTTGATTCAATATTTCTGGAGGGGCGCCGTATGATAAGCGGTAATTCATCGCCTGAGCGCATGACGGTAAATAAAATTATAATCTCCGGGGGATCTTCAAGGATGCCCGGGTTACTTGAGTACGCGTCTAAATCTATAGGACAGAAAGTTGTTATGGGTTTCCCATTTAATGGTATAATATATCCGGAAGCCCTAAAGCCAATACTTCAGGAATTAGCGCCGTCATTTGACGTGGCAGTGGGCTTAGCCCTTAGAGAATTTAAATAACAAGTAAGGAATAATTTTTAGTTTTTCATTTTTAATTTTGAATTTACAAAATGCCAATATCTCTTATACCAAAAAGAAAAGAGCGCAAGGGATTTGCCTTGGATCGCAATCTTATTAAAGAAAATAAGATCGTTGCTGTAGCTGTGGTTCCTCTATTGTTAGCGTTTCTTATATATGGCGCCATTTATATATATATCGGATATCTCAAGGGAAATATCGAGGATATAAAAAATAAAGCGCAGGAAATTCAAGCGCAAAGAGACACCGAAGCGGAAAAAGATGTCGTTGATTTTGATTTGAAGCTTTTAAGATTAAGCTCACTCCTGGATAGTCACATATATTCTTATAAGCTGTTTGATTTTATCGAAGAAAACACCCACCCTAAAGTTCAGCTTATCGATTTTAATTTTGAAATTGATGAAAGCTTAGTATCAATGAAAGGTCTAACCACAAGTTATTTGACTTTCGCGGAGCAGATTATCGCGCTAAAACAAAAAGAGCAAGTAAGTGATGCCGTGATTTCGGAAGTTGATATTGATAAATCCGGACAAATAAGTTTCGAGGTTTCTTTTAAGGTTGACCAATCTTTGTATAAATAACTTTAGCTTCCTAGCTTCCTAGGCATTAGGCATTAGGCATTAGGCGTTAGGATTTTCTAAAGCCTAAAGCCTAAGAAGCTAAGAAGCTAGAATATGAATCCTAAGATTATAGCCATATTTGTCCTTGTTGCCTTCGCGGGTGTTATTTTATTTCTTTTAGTTATGCCAAAGTTTACCGAACTCGGCGATTTTAAGGATAAGGTGGCAAAGCAAGAGGATAATCTTAAAATAGTGAATGAGAAATTTGAGGCGACCAAAGCGGCAATCGCGAAATTTCAAGTAATGACGAGTAAGGATAGAGAGCTTATTGATTTGGCGCTTCCGGACGAAGAGGATTCGCCTGACCTCTATGTTCTTGTTGACTCTCTAGTTTATTCCGCAGGCCTTATAACAGAAAATATAAAAATTGAAGTGAGAGAGATTAATGATATAGACATAACGATCAGCGCTATAGGATCTTACGGATCGCTGAAGGCGTTTATACTCGGAGCGCAAAAAAGCTTGCGGATTTTTGATATAGAGAGCATTAATATTTCTTCCGAGGATAAGAGAGGAGCGGAATCTAGTAATTTTAAATTTGAGATTAACATTAAAACATACTATAGTGGCTAATCAAGTCGCTAATTATATTCGCGAATATTCGCTAATTAGATTCGTGATTTGATTCGTATTTCATGCCAATAGTTACCGCGCAACGAAAAAAACAGCAGACTTTAATAGGAATCGTAGGCCTGATTGTTTTAGTGTCCGTGGGAGTTTTGTTTTTGGGTAATCGCGGAAAAAAAGAGGCCGGCCAAACTTTTGACGAGGCTATACCGATTGATATTTTGATCATCCCCAAAGAGGTTAGTCTGGATCTTAGCATATTTGATGATACTAGATTTACAAAACTTATCCCCTACGAAAAGATTCGGATAGATATTGATATGGGAAGGAGCAACCCGTTTTTGCCGTATGTTTCAGAAACCACAAAAATCCAAGAGGAATAGGAGTCAGCCGAGTAGAGTATAGTTTGGTGAATAATTGCTTTTTGCTTTCCTCGGCGCGTCCAGCGAACGCGCCTCGGGGGCTCGGCCTCCGCTCTGGCCTTCGGCCAACCGTGCCCGCTTCGGCCTCGCAACCCGCAAAAAGCAATTATTCACCAAGCTCAGAGTAGCGTAGAATTATGAATTCTTACGAGCAAAAAATTTTTAACGCAATCAAAGAGAAGCATATTTTTTCCGATAACGAGCTCGATCAAATGGAGTCAAGGCTTAAAAGCGTCGAGGGTTCGTTAGAGTTGATGCTTTCCGAAAATCCAAAAATATCATCAAAAGACATACTTTCACTGAAGGCTGAGATGGGTGATTTGCCTCCGTATGATATAAAAAGTATGTCCGATATTTCGGCAGATTTGTTGAGTGAAATACCGGAAGAAGCCGCGCGGCAGTATAAAATAGTGCCGCTTGAGAAGAAAGGAAATAAATTAAAAGTAGGAATGGTGGAGCCGGAGAATTACAACGCGCGCGACGCAATGCGGTTTATTTCAATGGGAAGCGATGTTGTTCCCGAGCTCTATGTTATAACCTGGGAAACTTTTCAGAAGATACTCGGGCAGTATAAGACTTTGAGGGGCCAAATCAAGGAGGCCCTTGAAGAGCTTGAAGAAGAGCTGAAAGAAGAAAAAAAAGTTGTACTAGAGCGCGCTCCGGAGATGATGATGCGGGAAGCTCCGGTGACTAAAGTCGTCGCAGTTATTTTAAAACACGCTGTGGAAGGGAAGGCTTCTGATATTCATATAGAGGCAATGGTCGCGCGAACCCGGGTAAGATTTAGAGTGTACGGGAAGCTATACACAAGCCTTTTTCTTCCTTCCAACATTCACGCATCGGTTGTTTCCCGAATTAAGATTCTTTCCAGTTTGCGTCTTGATGAATCGCGGATTCCTCAAGACGGAAGATTTAGCGCGGAAGTCAGCGGGCGTGTTATAGACTTTCGCGTGTCAACTTTCCCAACGCGCGTTGGAGAAAAGGTAGTTTTGAGAGTACTGGACCCTTCTGTCGCCATTCAGGATTTCAAAGAACTTGGTTTGGTGGGCAGCGGCCTGGAAAAATTCAAGAAGGCCATGGAAAATCCATTCGGGATGATTTTAATTTCCGGCCCCACGGGTTCAGGAAAATCTACAACGCTTTACGCGGCTCTGTCTTCAATGGAAAGAGAAGTCCTAAATGTGGTATCCCTGGAGGACCCCATAGAATATAGGATTGAAGGGGTCAATC
>Ga0114945_10002348_pt1 | contig 11160 bp, 7 predicted proteins | sample OV2TP3_FD_87194 | JGI IMG/M metagenome (GOLD analysis project Ga0114945, IMG submission 87194) | Hot spring microbial communities from Beatty, Nevada to study Microbial Dark Matter (Phase II) - OV2 TP3 | ecosystem: Environmental > Aquatic > Thermal springs > Hot (42-90C) | place: USA: Beatty... | reverse complement strand
GCAAAACGTGTTCCAAATCTTCGAAGCGTACGACCTGGCGGATCCGCCCCCCTCCTACTCGGAACTGTCCAAGCGCTTCCGGACTACCGAGGATGGGGTTCGCGGGGCCTTGCGGAGAATCCGCGCGGACCTCCGGGCGCTTCTCCGAGACCGGGTGCTTCAGTCCCTCTCGGATCCTTCGGAGCTCGACGGCGAGATGCAGTACCTCTTCGGGAGCGGCGAGTCCGATGCCTGAGCGGACCAAGTCGATTTTCGACCGGCTTTGTGCCAACCTCTTCGAGGAGGGCGAGACTCAGGCGGCCGGAGCGACGACGGCCGGCTTTGCGCGATTCCGCCTCCTCGAGGAATTGGGACGCGGCGGGATGGGCGTCGTGTGGAAGGCGTACGATCCGACGCTCGACCGCGAAGTCGCGCTCAAGATTCTTCCCCCGACGACTTCGCGAGCGGAGTATCAGCGCCTCCTCCGCGAGGCGCGCGCCCCCTCCCGAGCCCCCCATCCCGGAATCGTGAAGGTCCACGAGATGGGAGAGGCGGAGGGTCGGCCCTTCATCGTCATGGATCTCGTCGGCGGGCGACCTCTCACCACACTCGCCGGCGCGCCGCTCCGCAAGAAGGTCGAGGCCTTCGCCCAGCTCGCGGAAGCGCTCGACCACGCCCACCGGCAGGGGGTCGTCCATCGGGACATCAAGCCTTCGAACATCCTGATCACGGGGGAGGGACTCCCCGTTCTCGTGGACTTCGGACTGTCCCGGACCATCGGGCGCGACGAGCGGGTGACTCAAACGGGAGCCGTGTTCGGCACGCCGTACTACATGTCTCCGGAGCAGGCGGACGGATCTCCCGCGGACGTGGACGCCCGGTCCGACGTCTACGGTCTCGGCGTCGTGATGTACGAGCTTCTCTCGGGGAAGCTCCCGTTTGCGGCTCCGACTCCCTTCGCGCTCATCCAGAAGATTCTCTCGGAAGAGCCGGCGAGAATACCCGGCATTCCTCCGCCGCTCGAGGCGATCGTGCTCAAGACGATGGCGAAACGAAAGGAAGATCGCTTCCCGTCGGCGAACGACCTCGCGCGCGAGCTCCGCGCGTGGCTGGCCGGAGCCACCGTCAAGGCCCGGATCCCGGCACGAAAGACGGCGCGCGCTCGCCCTCCCTACTGGATTCCGATCGCCCTGGGGGCTCTTTTCGCCGCGGTCGCCGCCGGTTTGTGGATCTTCGTGCCCCCCGGCGTCTCCCCCGCGACCTCCGTCTCGATCCCCGATCTTCGACCGAGCGGCCCCCCGGTCCGGTTCGAGCCCCATCCCTGGCGGAGCGCCACGCGGGCCGCGCTTTTCGGCGACGCGGAGACTCGAGCGAGAGAGGTCGCCCGACTCCGCGATCTGGCACGACGGGCCCGGGAGTTCCAGCCGCGCGACTCGCACGGATACATTCTCGAGGCGAGACTCCTCCTCTTGGAGGGGAGGGAGAAGGAGGCGCTGGATCTGCTGGAACTCGGGTCGGCGCGGGGCGCGCCGGAAGACGAAATGCGCATCCAGCAGTGCGTCGTCGTCATCGCGACTTCTCAACGGCTCGCGGTGCTCGATCAACCGTACCGGATCGACGGTTCTTCCCTCCTCAAGGACGAACGGTTCGTCAAGGTGCGGGCGAGTCTGTCGAAGTTCTCCGGACACCCCTTCGTCGCGAGTCTCGAACGAATGATCGAGGAAAAGGAAACCGGCTTCGCCCCCGAGGAACGGCGCCCCAAGCCTCCCCCGCCGGAAATGCGCCTGATCCTGACGATCTCGCGGTACTCGGGACGTCGGCCCGTCGATCCCGGCCAACCCATCGGAGAGCTTCTCGAGGATTTCCCCACCCCGGGAGTGGGAGCGGTGGTTGCCCTTCATGTCCTCTCCCACGGCAGGCTCGACGATGCGAAGTCGATCCTGGATCAGGTAGATCGTCTCGGCCGCAGCGAGCTGGATACTCTCCACCACCTGAAGGCGCTCATCGCGATGGAGAAGGAGCGGTTCGCGGACGCGGAGGCTCCCGTGCGGAACCTCAAGAACGAGAAGATGCGGAGATACCTTCAGGGACTGATTTGCCTTCATCAGGGAAAGCTCGATGAGGCGAAGGAGCACTTCTCCTCGCTCCAGGGGATGTACCAAGCCGAGTACCACCTGGCCTGCGCGCGCGCGAAGGAGGGCAAGGTCGCGATCGAGATCCTGCGCGAATCCATCAAGCACGCCGTAGCGGCCGGGGAGTACGACATCCTGCGGGGAGACCCGCCCCAGCAGCGCTATCGCATCATTCAGCACGCCATCCCGTTCTTCGTCATGTCGCCCCCCTTCTTCGGCCGGGATCGCTTCCTCCAGCCGCTCCGGGACAATCCGCAGACGCGAATCGAGATGGAAGAGCTGGGACGCTAGCGACCGTCATCCGGCGTCGGAATGGGGAGACCGGCCGCCGATTGCCGGTGCGCTTGTGACGTGGCCGTCCCTCCGGCCCGGATGTCCGTTCGCACGATTCTCCGTCGATTCTTCCGACTCGACGATAGCTTCTCTCTCGCGACATCTCGGTTTTGAAAAACACGGCATGATTCATCCCCAGGTGCCACCGCATACGCTCCTCGCACCTGCACGGAAGGGAGCGATACGGAATCCAGTCCTCATGCCGCCGTGCGGCACCCTGAAACGCATGAATCCCCACGACCCGCCCCTTGAGAAGCCGACAGGAAATACGTCTCCCCGGGTATACCCGAAAGCGTATTGCGCATTCGAAGTCGGTGGTTTTTCCATGACCAGACAGCTCACCGCAATCATCGAGCGCGAGGGGAGTGGTTATGTCTCCCTCTGTCCCGAGCTGGACATCGCAAGTCAGGGGGATTCGATCGAAGAGGCACGCGAAAACCTCCGTGAAGCCTTGGAGCTTTTTTTCGAATCGGCATCGCCCGAGGATATCAAGCAACGCCTGCACGACGAGGTGTACGTGACCCGGTTGGAGATCGCGGTTGGGTAGACTCCGCGTCCTCTCCGGGGAGGAGGTCCGCTCGATTCTCGCCCGCCATGGATTCGTGCGCATTCGGCAGCGCGGGAGCCACGTCGTCCTGCAGAAGAAACTCCCGGACTCGACCATCACCGTGCCCGTTCCGCAACATCGTGAAGTGCGCATCGGGACGCTCTCGGCAATCCTCCGGCAGTCCGATCGGCCTCGAAGCACGTTTGAGTCTTGAGGCCCGACCGCGACACCGCTTCCCCTCGGCGGTTCTTGGGTGGGCATGATTCTCTTCCTCCTCACCCTCTGCTCCCAAGAGAGGATCGAGGTCACGAATCCCACTAGTCAGGCCAAACTCTGGGTCCAAGTCCACCGGCCCAAGGACGCCTCCGCCGAACGCAAGGTCCCGGCGGTAGTTCTCGTTCCCGGCGGTCTCGGATTCGGATCCCAGCAGCAGCCTCGGCTGGCGGAGGAGGTCACGTCGAAGGGAATCGCACTCGTCCTCTTCGATCCGGATGGCCGCGGAAAGAGCGGGGGCAAAGAGGACTTCAACGGCAAGATCCACCAGGACGGGCTGTTGGCCGTTTTCCGCGCCGCGCGCAAGCTGGAGTACGTCGACCGCGCGGCGATCGTCTCGCTCTCGTTCGGGATCGCGATGGCCTCGGGGATGATCGCGCGATACCCCGACGAACCCGTCGCGTTCTACGTCGACTGGGAGGGACCGTCCGACCGCGGCTACATCGGAACTCGGATCTTCTCGAAGCGCGGCCCTCCCCCCACGATGGATGAGGAATGGTGGAAGGAGCGCGAGGCGGTGCGTTGGGCGCCGTTTTTCAAGTGCCCCTACCTGCGAATCCAGAGCGAGCGCGACCATGTGCACCGGGAGAAGTACGGCCACGCGCTCCAGATGATCGCGGGCGCCACCGGCAAGGCCCCGTGGACGCGACTGAACGACAATCCCCCGAACAAGATCTTCACCGACGACGACCCTCCGAAGCTCCTCCCCTCTCGCCGCAACGCGGAAACCTGGATCCGGTATGCACGCGAACTTTTCGAGAAAAAGCCATGAAAAGACTGCTCGCCGCCCTCGCCCTGCTCCCTCTCGTCGCCTGCGAGAAAGAGATCACGATTTCGAAGCAGAAGACGTTCGTTCTGAATTCGGGGTTTCCCGTCACGGACGGAAATTGCACCAAGATCTTCGACATCGCCCTGGACAAGACCAACGGGCGGCTATTCGTCCACGGGATCATCACGAGCGAGATCGCTGTGATCGATCTGGACACCGGGAAGCTGTGCGGATACGTCGATTCGGGAATCGACGGATACCATATCTCTTACATCGCGGCCAATCCCGCCACCGGCAGGCTGTACGTCGCCGATCAGAAATCGAAGAAGGCGATCAAGATCGACGTCGACGCAAACCACGTGTCCGAATCCAGCGTCAGCTTCGACTCCGAGCCCAGCCGCATCGCCGTGCGTTCCGGCCAAAGGGGGACCGGCTATGTCATCGTCTCGTTCACGTCGCAGAACAAGGTCCGCGTGTACGACGTCGATCTCAACCACGTCAAGACCTTCGACGTCGACGACGGGATGTGGGGGCCCAAGGGGATGCACATCCAGGAAGATACCCTCTATGTCGCGCTCGGGCGTGGCCAGCGAGATCAGTACGGCGACGACGTTTCCTCCTCCGAAACCAAGTCCGGCATCGCCGTCATCGACCTTGCCTCGCTCTCCGTCACGGCTCGGTACACCTTCCAGTACCGCGGCGCCGAAGAGGTTTCGCACGATAAGGACACGGGCCGGTATTACCTCGTCAACTCCGGCCGATTCTGGTGCGTCTCGAGTTCCGGCAGCCTCGTCAAGACGCTGACCTCAGGGGGGATCGAATTCCGGGAGGTCGAATACTACGAACGGAAGGCCCTCGTCCTCACGCGGGACGGCAAGACTTCGACCGACGGCACGCCGTTCGGTTCGGTCCGCGTCTACGACCCGACCACGGGAACGCTGGAGAAGGAGTACACCGTCGGGCCGAAGCCCTCGCGCATGGCGATCTGGCGCGACGGCCGGAAGCTCTACACGGCCAATATGGCGTCCTCGACGGTTTCCATCGTGGACCTGGAGCAGCGGATCGTCCTCAAGGGAACGAAGGAGCAGGTCGGGAATTGCGTCGGTGGGCTCCGGCTGAACGACAGCGGGAGCAAGATTTACGTCCAGTCGCGACTCGGAAACAGCCGCGTCTATCGGTACGACGTTTCCTCCGGCGATCGCGAAAGTCTCGACGTGGGTGGCTGGCCCACGGGGATGGAGTATGACCAAGGCTCCGACGAGCTCATGGTCGCGAATCACTTCAACGGAACGGTGGACTTCTTCAGCGGGACCGCCAAGGTGGCCAGCGTCGATCACGGCTACAAGAGCACGACGCACGATCTCTCCACGAGCGCCTTCGACGATCCCCAAAACCGGCTCTTCGTCGCGGTGCCGGAGCATGGGGTCGTCGTGGTCATCGCAACCGGTCGTCGCGAGGTCGACCACGTGATCACGGGGTTCCCCCAGGCGGACGAAGACGAGAGCGGCGACAACGCCGGCAAGATTCAGCTCGCCGCCGATTCGTCCCGCCACGAGCTCTGGGTCTACAGCGTGGACGACCAGCGATTGCGCGTCTACGATTCCTCCTACTCGTGCATCAAGAACATCGACGTCTCGTCGAGGACGCTCACGGGCTACACCTCGAGCGCGCTCCAGTGCATCCCGAGTCTCGGTCGCGTCTTCCTAGGGCCGTATGCGTACGCCACGTCCTCGAAGTCGTACGTGGACAGGTTGGGTGCGGGGCACGTGGTGGTCGCCTACGACTCGGGCTACGGCTATCTCGTGACCGCGACGGCGGACGACGGGACGCTGAGTCTTCACCTCTGCGATCCCGACAGCCTCGCGTCGAAGGGGACGAAGGAGCTGACGACGTATACCTTCGCGCCGCCGGTGCTGGAGGCGGACCCGGACAACAACCGGCTGTACGTCGGGCTCCAGGCGGAAGCGAAGGTCCTGAAGTACTCCTACGAAATCGAATGATCGGGGGCTATTCCCCGATATCCTCGTTCCAGAGTTCCGGCCTCCCGGCGATGAAATCGCGCATCATCGCGATACACTCGGAATCGTTCACGATTTCGAGCTGGACGCCGCGACGCCGGACGTAGGCCTCAGGGCCGCGGAAAGTCCGATTCTCGCCGATGACCACCCGCGGAATCCCGTAGAGGAGCGCCGTTCCGCTGCACATGTCGCAGGGAGAGAGCGTGGAGTACAGCACCGAACGGCGATAGTCCTTCGCTTGGAGCCGCCCCGCGTTCTCCAGGCAGTCCATCTCCGCGTGCAGGATCGCGCTTCCCTTCTGCACGCGTCGATTGCGGCCGCGCCCCACGATCCGGTCCCCGATCACGAGGACGGATCCGATGGGAATGCCCCCCTCCGCAAGACCTCGCCGCGCCTCCTCGATCGCCGCACGCAAGAACTTGTCCAAACGGCCCTCCCCTGATATATCGGCGACATGCCGGGCTGGAACGACCTCCTCGCGGAACGCCGAACCGGTCCGTTCCCTATCCCCGCGTATTCGGAATTCATGCCTCCCCCCTACCTCGGCGTCAAGCCGTACGGCGAACCCGATCCGTTCACCCCGGCCGGAGAGAACGGCTGGACCGTGAGCGAGTTCGAGGAGTATCGGGAGCTCCGTCCCGGCTTGGAGAAAATCGGAGCTCACGTCTTCGACCAGCTGGACCGCCTGGCGCGAGGGGAAGCTACCCAACTTTCGAAAACTCTGCTCCGGGATAATCCCGCTCTGCCTCCCGCGCTCCGCGATCCAGGTACGATGATCCTCTCTCTCGCCCTCTCGCGGACGCAGGATGATAAGGGGCGCGTCCGCTGGACCCTCTTCGGTTCCAGCCACCTCGGCGCCGCCGGCTTCTGGCGGAGCTTCGATTCTGTCGACGACTTCCGTCGGCGCTTGGGGGGAGACGCACGGATCTACGACGACGATGCCCCACCTTTCCTGCGCGAACTCCGGTGGGAGAGCGGTTCGATTCCTCGGCGACTCGTTACGTTTCGATTCTTCGCCGAGCTGCCCTCTGAGGTGAAGGCCGCCTACGGGGCCGGGCTCGTCGAACTGGTACCGGGGCCCGGGAGTCTCCTGTTCTGGGGACACCCAGGATATCGCCGTCTTGCTACGGAACTTCGCCACGCCCTTCAGGTGCCGCTCCTTCATCTCTTTCCCCATACGGAGTCGCGGTACGGGATCCGGATCCCTCAATCCGGATGGCTGGACGAGATCGACGACGCCAAGCAGGACGCCGACCACCGGCGCGCGAATCGGATCGTAAGGACCCACCGATGGCAACGGGTCGAACGGGACGTGGAGCCTGTAGGGGGAGTGTTCCTGGATGATCCGGTCAGCGTCGCCATCTTCTCCACCGACCCCGACCAAATCGGCCTCTACGGCAAGCCGATGGCGAGGAACGCGCAGATCTGGACGGAGGATTATCGGCGACTCCTCGACGGTCCTCGCGCGGGGCGCGACGAGATCGCGCGGGCGATGGAGGCCTTCCGCCGGGGAGGTCGCTTCGGATTTCGGCTTTACTATCCGCCGATGCAGGTCGGAAGCCGCTCCGTGTTCTGGCACCGACCGATCCTGGTTCGCCGCGACGGGGTAGACCTCTCCCTTCGTGGCTTCTTGACGGCGGAACGCGAGGGCGCGACATCGATCGAGCTTGTCCCGCGCCTTCCAGACCTCTCGAGGCTCACGGCGATCCCGGACCGGAAGATCTCGGACAATGCGAGAAAGATCGTGGAGTGGCGGGGCCTGATCGGGACACCCCTCAGCCCATCCTTTGCCCGGGCGCTCCTGTACGTGGCCAAGGACTCCTCGCTGGAGGAATGGCTCGCGAAAGTTCCGGCGGAGATCCGCGATCGTATCGGCCCCGAGCCTCCCGCCGACGAGCCGCGGACGTATGGTCGCACCGCCACGCGCGAATTCGAGGAGCGCTATTGGCGAACGATCGCGTCGCTGAGCGAAGGGGAGTATCGCGAAAAGAACAACGCGGATTCGATCGCCGTGAACACGGGGAAATCGGGCGGCTCGAAGGGGCGAACCGTGACCGACTCGAACCAGCTCGCTCCCTTGGGCGACTACCTCCGCCGCTACTACGAGAATCTCAAGCTGGAAGTGCTCGATCATGCGTTTCGGTGGGAGACGGAATTCGACTATCCGTGGTCGGAGGGCTGGCGGCGAAATCAATCCGGAGAAGCGCTCGAGCGCAACATCATCGCAAAGATTCCGGGACGCAACCGCAACGAAGTCGTCCTGATGTGCGACCACTACGACACGGCGTACATGGAGGATCTCTACTACCCGACGCGCGGCGGGGATCGGCTCCGCGCCGCCGCCGCGGGCGCGGACGACAATCACTCCGCGACCGCCGCGTTGATGCTCGCCGCGGAGGTGCTCCGAGGCCAGGACCTCGCGCGCGACGTCTGGCTTGTCCATCTCACGGGTGAGGAATTCCCCGCCGATTGTCTGGGCGCCCGCTCGCTGGCCCGAGATTTCATCGAGGGGCGCTTCTCCGTCCGAATCCGCGGCGCCTACGTCCTGGACATGATCGCGCACAATCACGACCGCGACCGGGACGTCTTCCAGATCTCGCCCGGCGAAGGACGCGGTTCCGCGCGGCTCGCCCAGATCGCCCATCGCGCCACCGTGCGGTGGAACCTCGGCAGGAGATCGTGGAACGCCACCCCGGAGCGACGCGGCCGAGGCCGATCGCGGCGAGTCGAGAGCGGCTTGCCCCCGATCGCCGAGCATCCGCGCCTCCAAGGCGAGGTCCGCCCGGAGTGGGACCCCCGGAGTTCGCTCTACAACACCGACGGTCAGATCTTCAGCGACGTCGGAATCCCCGTGGTGCTGTTCATGGAAAATTACGACATCAACCGAACGGGATACCACGACACCGAGGACACGATGAAGAACATCGACCTCGACTACGGCGCGGCCCTTGCGGCGATCGCGATCGAATCGGTCGCGGACGCTGCGAACGACTAAGCCGGGTTACGAACGATAGCGGCAAACGTACAGATCGGTCCTGGTCCCGTCGATTCGGAGATTCGCGAGAGCCAGAATCCTCCCATGGGAGTCGAGGCCAAGCCGGCAACGGATGGTCTCGCCGCTGAACGCCGTGAGTTCCGCAAACCCTCGCCCAGCGAAGGAGGCATCGGCATATCCGAAGGTGTCGAATCGATAGATCGCCAGATGATGGGTAGACTGATGAGTCTGGGGATCATACGTATCCCGGGAGCCCCCGACGAGCACTCGACCGTTCCCGTCCACGAGTATTCGATCTGGCAGCATTTGCGACCAGACAGAATCGATCCATCCCTGCCGGTAAACGACCGTCCCGTCCGATCCGAATGAAGGGTCCAGAGAACCGTCCTCGAGAAAGCGGATGACGAAGAACTTGTTGTCGTCGAAACCGACGCTCACTCCCGTGATGAGAAGCCTTCCGCGAGGATCCACCGTCACTCCATAGGACCGCACGAAGGCGTTCGCGAGTGAAATCACCCGAAATCCGACACCGTGGAAGGTCCGGTCCAAGAGACCGTCGGTCCCGAATCTCCAGATTCCGGCCGATTGGGTCACGGGGGATGAGGTTCCGATGACGTACCCTGTCGCCAGGACCCTGCCCTGGGCATCGAACGCGGCCTCCTCGATTTCCACCGTGCCAGGACAAAAGGCCGCATCGGCGACAACGGTGAACCCCGGATCTTGAAGAGATGCCGCGTCCAACGTCGCATTCTCCTGAAGCCGGAGGAGCACGATTCCGATTCGCCGATCGATGGAAATCACGGCAGCAACCCGGATTCGCCCTTCTTGGTCCAGGCGAAGCACCATCTTCCCAGGAGGGTTCCCCAGGCGAGGGTCGAACTCCGAGACCCCCTGGGTGCCGAAGCTCGGATCGGGAGAGCCGTCCCTTCGAAATCGGGCAACCTGCACCGTACGGTAAGTCCAGACAGCAAGGTGGATCCTCTCCTCGCGATCCAACACCATGGCCACGCTCGGGCTGCCATAAAGGCCGGTCGCCAGCTCTCCTCGATCGCCGAAACTGGGATCCAAGCGCCCATCCTCCATGTACCTCCAGACTCGAATCGATCCGTCCCTCCAACCGGCGACGAGGATCTCTCCTCGGGCATTCGCGATCAGAGCCTCGCCCGTCGTATGGCGATAGGATTCCGCCGGAATCATCGTGTATCCAGTGCCATGGAAGCTGAGATCCAGCGTCCCCGCAGTACTCCCGCAGGCGTTCATCACGCAGATCAGGACCGCGCTCGATCGGAGGATCAGACTCACGGCTTGCTCCTTAAACCCTATCCTGGTGGGCTTCGATGGATCCGGCCATTCGATACTCCCTCAAGTTCCTTCAGCTCGGCTACCAGAACTAGCCCGGTCGATTCGATTTCTTGCGTAAGAACGATGAAACGCAGGAAGGGGGCCGACTGGAGCGTGTCTTGGATTTACGTGTTCTTCCCGCCTTGCATCAACTCTCCCAATCGCCTCCGGGATCGATGAAGCGAGAGGGCCACTTCGGACATCGTCATGCAGAAGCGCTCCGCCAACGATTCGTACCTCACGTCCTGGTCGGGATTCGGCGGAAAATCCCGAAAAAGAAAGAGATCGAAGGCCCGACCTCGCCCGGCCGCCTCATACTCCAGGCGCAGCTGCGCCAGAGCCATCTGAAGGAGGGCTCGTTCGCGCTCCCCCTCGAGCGCGTCGTCCGGCATCCAGGGATCCGACACTTCCTCGGACAGAGAACCGAGGCCGGATCGGACACGCTTCTGTCGTCGATGCTCCGTCCGACGAGAATGGCGCGCCGCATTGTCCAAACACGCCATCAGAAAGGATCGGAACCGGCCCTTGTTCCGGTCGACTCGAGAAAGCCATGCTTTCTGCCAGAGTCCGGCGAAAAACTCCTGCGTCACATCTTCGGCATCTTCCCGAGACAATTTCCAGCGTTGGCGCAGATACGAGTAGGCGGGATTCCAGTAGATTCGAATCAACCGCTCCACACCCCGCTCGTCCTGCGCTCGAACGAGTTCCCAGTGGGTTGCGGGAAAATGCAAGCGTACCGAGGACGTCCCCTTCGGCGAGGGAGACCCCCGAAG
>Ga0114945_10002346_pt1 | contig 11165 bp, 13 predicted proteins | sample OV2TP3_FD_87194 | JGI IMG/M metagenome (GOLD analysis project Ga0114945, IMG submission 87194) | Hot spring microbial communities from Beatty, Nevada to study Microbial Dark Matter (Phase II) - OV2 TP3 | ecosystem: Environmental > Aquatic > Thermal springs > Hot (42-90C) | place: USA: Beatty... | reverse complement strand
ATACGAGAGATACTTTACCATTATTTATTAGCCTTTTTTACGTATTTATTAATCTTATCTTTATTTAAGTAATGGCTAAGAGTGGGGAAAAGTGAAGGTAACCAATAACAAGATTTAAAGGATCCGCATTAGTCATTTTTTAGTGCCCAAAATAAAGATCTTTCATAAGGTTTTTCTTAACTATTTCAGAACCACCATATAAGGCTATTCTCCCTGCTTCCAATACATGAACCTTATTTGATATTTCTAGTGCCATGTGTGCATTTTGTTCAACTAGGATAATAGTAGTTCCCTGTTTGTTAATCTCTTTTATTTTTTTAAATACTTCTGCCATAATATTTGGATCTAGACCTAAGCTAGGTTCATCTAAAAGTAACAATTCTGGTCTAAGCATTAAGGCCCTACCAATGGATAACATCTGCTGCTGCCCACCACTAAGGAAAGTAGCTTTTTGATTTCTTTTTTCTTTTAGTATTGGAAAATAATTATAAATTTCTTTTATTCTTTTTTGTACTAGGTTTTTATCTTCAATAATAAAAGCCCCCATTTCTAAATTCTCCTCAACTGTCATTGTTGAGAAGATTCTTCTTCCTTGAGGGACATAGGAAATCCCTTGTCTCACTGTTTCATTAGGGCTTTTATTTGTTATGTCCTTATTTTTAAATAAGATTTTTCCTTTATCTAGCTTTAATAATCCAAAAATACATTTTAATGTTGTTGATTTTCCTGAACCATTGGGACCAATTAAAGCTAGTAAATCTCCTTCTTTAGCAAGTAGATTAATACCTTTCAAAATCTTTAGATTTCCATACCCTGCCTCTAAATGTTTTATTTCTAGCATCATAACTTTACCTTTTTGCCTAGATAAGCTTGTAAAACTTTAGGATTTTTTTGAACTTGTTTTGGAGTTCCTATAGCAATTTCTTTTCCATAATCCATAACAATAACTTTATCAGCTAAGTCCATAACAAATTTCATATCATGCTCAATAAATAATATTGTCTTTCCTTCTTTTTTTAATCTTAGTAAGAGTTCCTTTATTTTTTCTCTCATTATAGGACTAACACCTGCAACAGGCTCGTCTAGAAGCAATAAATCTGCTTCTGTTGCTAATGCTCTTGCTATTTCAAGCAATTTCTGTTGTCCATAGCTAAGATTACAAGCATGAGAATTTTTCTTATTTTCCAGACCCACAAATTTCAGAAATTCTAAACACCTTTCTCTGTTAGTTTGTTCTTCATGCTTTATGTACCTAGTTCTTAGAATTGTGCTTAAAATTTTTTCTCCTTCTTGGTGTTTAGCCAACAATAAATTTTCCATTGCTGTTAATTTTGGAAATAATCTTATCAACTGAAATGTTCTAGTGATCCCTAATCTTGCAATTTGATATGAAGATAGATCAATTATTGGCTCTCCTTTAAAATGAATATCACCTTTATCCGGCCTTACTAAACCAGTAACCAAGTTAAAGACTGTTGTTTTACCTGCTCCATTTGGGCCAATTAAAGCAACAATTTGATTTTGATCAACTATAAAATTACAATCATGTACTGCCCTAATCCCCCTGAAATGCTTTTGAAGGTTTTTAACTTTTAATAACATTTTAGCTCTCCTTTTCTACAGGAATCTCACCTAAAATACCTTGCGGTCTTTTTATAAGCAAATAAATTAGTAAACCTGCGTATATCATCTGCCTTAAAGCTCCAATAGCAAAGCTTGGCAATGGTAAAAATCTTAATGGTTCTGGTAATAAAACTAAAATAACTGCTCCAATTATTGAACCCTCAACAGAAGCTAGTCCACCAACTAAAACCATGGAAATTATCAGTATCGATTCTAAAATTGTAAAGCTTGAGGGATCAATGTAAGTAATGTAGTGTGCATACAAACCTCCTGCAATACCTGCAAAAACAGCTGAAATAACTAAAGCATGTATTTTGTACTTAATTATATTTTTTCCTAAACTAGAAACAACTAATTCGTCTTCTCTTATAGCTTTTAATAATCTTCCAAAAGGGGCATTAGTAATATGTTTAATGAATATGTAAGTTATTAAGACAAATATCCCAACTAGGATTAAATAAGAAAAACCAGAAAATGTAATGCCAAATAAAATTGGCTTTGGAATTCCTGGTAAGCCAAGAGGGCCCCTTGTTAAGGAAATCCAATTCCTAAAAATATTTTCAATAATTATTGCAAACCCTAAAGTAGCTATTGCAAGATAATCTCCTTTTAATTTTACAGATGGTATTGCTAACAGTAAACCAAAAAAACTTGCTACTAACCCGCCACTTAATAAACCAATCCAAAAAGGAACTCCAAAATTTAATACAAGTAAAGCTGAGGTATAAGCACCAATTCCATAAAAGGCAACATGGCCTATGTTTAATAAACCAGTAAAACCCATAGCTAAATTTAGGCTTATAGATAATATTATGTAAATTCCAATCAGAATCAATAAATGGATTATATAAGATTCTAAGGCCATTTAACCTGAAGCCTCCTCTCTTGTTTTAACACCAAATAATCCTTTTGGTCTAAATAATAAAAATAAGATTAATATTACGAAAGCAATTGCATCTTTATAGCCACTTGGCAAGAACCATATTCCTATGTTCTCAATAATACCTATTAAAAATCCTCCAACTAAAGCAGCTGGAACATTTCCTATGCCACCAATAATACTCGCAGTTAAACCCTTTAATATAACACTAAGGCCCATAGTATGCTCAGGATTTTGCTCTAAGGCAACTAAAATTCCTGCTATTCCTGTCAATAAACTAGAAATAACAAAAGTTATTGCTATAGTTTTTTCAACATTTATTCCAAGAGTAGAAGCAATTTGCTTATCATCAGCAATTGCTCTCATTGCTTTTCCTAGTTTTGTGGTTTTCATAAACAACTGTAAAAGCAGAAATAAAACTAGTGAAATTACTATTAACAAAATTTGGGTTTTTGTTATTATTGCTCCAGATATTTCATAACCCCTAGTAATTGGCAAACCAAATGTTCTGACCTCGGCTCCAAAAATAAGCAAAATAAGGGCTGTGATAAAAAGAAATACACCAAAAGAGGCAAGAAATAATATAAAATTACTTGCATTTTTATTTCTTAATGGTTTGTAAACAATTTTATTTATTAAAATTGCTAATATAGAGACTATAATCAATGCAAGAATCAAAGAAACTAAAAAATTAAGGCCAAATAAAATATTAAATGCATAGGCAGAAAAAGCAGAAACAACAAATAAAGCTCCTGGACTTAAATCCATAAATTTAATAATATTATAAATTAAAGAAAAACTAGAAGCCATTAAAGCATAAATTGCTCCTGCTATTATTCCATTAACTAACAACTGTAAAAGTACCATTATAATTAATTAAAAAAAGTGAAAATAAAAATTTATTGTTTATATTCATTCACTTTCCCATCCTTAACAACCTTTAAAACATAATTGAATAAAGGATCTCCATTTGGGTCTAATGTCAATAGACCAGCTGTTCCTTTTCTATTTTTAATTGAATAAAGGTGGGTTTTTATGCAATCTGCCTTAACTTCTCCACAACTTTCTATTGCTTCTTTAAGAATATAAACTGCATCATAGGTTGTAGCTAAGTAAACAGGTGGCAATGCCCCAGCTAATTCTCCATACCTTGCTGTTAATTTATCTAAAAATTCTTTTGATATGGGATCATCTGGATTAAATAGGGGTTCAGCAAGAATAGCCCCATCAATTTCATTTTTGTATTGTTCTAGCACATCCTTTCCAGCAGCTATTTCATTAGTATATAATGGTCCTTCATACCCCAATTCCTTTAATTGCTTTAAAACTAAACCGAATTTTGATGGAGTTTGAGGAACTATATAAACAGCATCTGGTTTTGCATTTATTATTTTAGTTATCTGGGTTTTAAAGTCGCTTGCGTCTGAACTAAAAGACTCATCAGTAGATATTACCCCTCCTAATGATTTAAATTTATTTTTAAATACTCTGGAAACAGCTTGTGCATAATCTGTTACCTCTGATAACACCCCTACTTTAACATATCCTTGTTCAATAGCTGACTCTGCTATTTTACTTCCAGAAGAAGCGTCAGAAGGAAAGTTTCTAAATACATAATCACCAGCATTAGTGATATCTGGGCTACCAGAGCCTGGAGAGAATAATATTACTTTACTAGATTCTGCTATTGGTGCAGCACCCAATGTCTCTCCACTACATAGTCCTCCAAGAATCACTTTTACTCCATCAACATTTATTAATTTCTGTGCAGCTGATGAGGCTTCTTTTCCTGTGCATTTTCCATCTTCAAATATGATTTTTATCTGCTTTCCAAGGATTCCACCTTGTGAGTTAATTTCTTCAATAGCTAAAATAGCTGACTTTTGCAATGGCAATCCATAAGCAGCAGCATCCCCAGAAAGAGGCATTATAGAACCTATTTTAATTTCTCCAGTATCTCTAGACTTAAATATTAAAACTGCTGCAAGGATTATTATTGCTACTGCGACAATACCAATAATCCCCTTTGTTGTTTTTGTAGCCATTCTTTAAACCCCCATTTTTATCTTCTTTGTAGTGTTTATCATATTATTATGTTGATTATATTGTTAAATAAATTAATAAATGGTGGTAAGTATAATCCCCTTTTTAAATATTTACTTTTTCAGTAGTATCGCATTACTGTTTTTTCTTTGGTTTATTCTTCCTATAGAAATAATATATCAGTAAAATAAAAAGAATAAGCAATAACCCGCCAAATATATTCCCTACATTTGAACCAATTAATTTTCTCTGCCACTCATAAAAAAGGAATTTTCCACCTAGCATATTATAAGCATTGAATTTCCATGTTCCACCATAGATAGAAACTATAATGCCCATAGCAACTAATAATGACCCTCCGATTAGGTTACTGGTGTTAAAAGTAAATTTTCCAAGGTAGAATGTCTTGCCATGAACCCATTTTTTATTGCCTAAATTATATTTATCATATAGCCCAGCAATAACAAATAAAGGTACTAATAACCCAATCCCATAAAAGAAAAATAATAGACTGGCATAAAAGAAATTATGCAAATAAGTAGCCATTACTATTATTCCGACAAGTATTGGTCCTAAGCAAGCTGACCATCCTATAACAAAAAATGCTCCTAGCAGATATATTCCTAAATAATCGTGCCTAAATTGCCTATGCTTTATGAATGGTTTTATAAAAGATGAGAAACCTTTACCAAAAAACATCATTATACCAAGTAACATTAGCAATAAACCTGATACTTTAGCTAAGAAAGCATTTCCTTCCTGAAGGAATAAAAAAGATTTTCCTATATAAGAAGCAATAATCCCTAATATAATAAAAACTGTCATAAAGCCTGCTGAAAAAGCAAGCATAGCTTTCATTATATCCCTTTTTTCCTTAAAAGTAAAGGCAAAGAAAGCAGGTAATGTAGTAGCTGTGCATGGGCTTAAAAGACTAATAAAGCCTGCTAAAAAGGCTATAAGAAAGGATATATTCCTTACATAAGACTCTGCTTCTTTCTGATTTGACTCTATTGCACTTTGCAGGCTTTTTGGTAACTTAGGTAACTCTTGAGAAAGGCTTATAGGGATTATTAGGCTAGCTACAATAGTTATTAACAAAAAGGCTAAAAATAGTTTAGTTTTATGCATCTTAACCAATAGTATCTTTTATAGGGGCATTATATCTTTGTACGAGCCTGTGGGACTTCATGGAGCAAATACAATGGATATTACATCTCCGTCTTTCCATACATAATCTGCATATTGCTCATTTGCAATCCCATTAACAGCCATCTTTAATTTTCCACTTTTGCCATCTGAACAAAGGTCGTTATTGCAATACCCATCAAAACATTTGCTAGTAAATCTTACTCCTAATTGATCAAAAATGCCTCCAACTCTAAGCTTTTCAGGCTCCAGAAGTTCTGTCCCACTTTCATCAATTTTCACTAAAGCATGAAAATGCAGCCTATCATTTTCTTTATGAGTATGCTGATTTTCCAAATCTCCTGCTTCAAGCGGAAGATGATAAGGTTTACCACAAACACTCATTGCCAATTGCGTGTGCCAGTGGACAGCTAAATTACATCCATCTTGGCCACATACAATAAACCCTCTTTCAGCTCCTGATTGATAGAAATAAGAAACACTGTATCCTAGTAGCAAAGCTAAAACACCAATCCCTATACCATAAATAATTGGAGCAATTCTAAACTTTTTAATAATTTTATCATCTTTATTTTTTCTGTTTTTTCTTTTTGATTTCTTACTGCAAAAAAGTGTTGAAAGTGATGCATACATACCAAAAGCTAAGCTTGCAATAGCAATAAAAATTGATCCAATAATAGAATATTCTGCTCGTTTATCCTTTACGTTAATTTCAAAAGTAGGTGTTAAGCTATCTTGGTCATCAAGCCTTAACAAGAATTTGGAAAAATATCTTCCTGCAAAACTTGGTTTCCAGCTAAATGCGTATACTCCTTTTTGCACCTCAGAAATTGCTGCGTAATATATTGGCTTTCGTGTTTTGAAATCAAGCACTGAGCCTTGAACATCAATGCCAGTTGCCAACTTGCCATCAGGAGCTATAACGTGTACTGCAAATGACAGTTCCTTACCAACATAAAATCTCGTGTCTGAAGGTATAAATGTGATATCATATCCTTCAATGTGGAGGCTCTCGCCTTCTACTCCTTCAGGCAAAGAAGAATCTTCTACATGAGAAGTTGTAGTAGTCAGATTAAAAATACTCGCTAGGACTGTAATCATCAACAAAAAATATATTTTCCTATTGTTCTCTAGCATTTTTACAGGGTCCTTGATATTTTACACATGTCTCTTTAAATCATTACATACAAATCCTTATTCTACGAAATAGAGTCATTCACAAAAAAATCCCTAAAAATTTTCTTGGCTTAGTAAATTATAGTATATTATTTTAAGACTTTATTTTACAATTTTAGTTTATAACTATGCTCCCCTTCATATCAGCATGTCCAGCACCACAATATACTGTGCATATCATTGTATTGAATGTTCCTGTTTTATCTGCAATAAATTCTATAACCTTTGTCTCGTTAGGGGGCAATCTTACACTATCAACGCCAAAATCAGGAATACCTATGCCGTGAGTTACATCAATACTTGTAACCTTAAGCCTTACTTTATCACCTTTATTTACTTCAATAACATTTGGGATAAATTCCCACTGTTTTGCTATAACATCAAACTCCTTAAGGTTCCCATTTTGAAATTCTTCTACTGTAGTTTTACCACCATTTTGGCTCTCTTGTGTTTTAGCACAGCCTGCTAGGATAAACAGAACTAATACTGTTAGTGTAGTGATGAAGTAAAAAATACTTTTCTTTGTCATTGTACTTTTAAGTTTGATTTACAATTGGTTTTAATTTATACCCGATTGGAAACATAATAATTCTTATTGATCCTTTGATGAAAAAATCTCGTATATCTGGATCATGGAGTGCATCAGTCAAAACAGATTCTGGGTTGGACCCACTTTCAACTTGACTTGCGTAATGTCTAATTCTGCTATCTAACGGCACATCTAATAAACCGAGAGGCAAATTTCCAATAGCACCACCTGAAGCTATGTAATCGCAGAGATAAGCTTTTATTGGAGGAGTCTTAATTTCAGATGTAGGTATACCAAGCATTTCATGAACGCCTAACCTTTGCAACTCACGAATGGCTAATTGTTTTCTCTTTTTTATTGGTTTTACAATAATCTGATAACCTAAAAGATAAGATGGAATAATAACTAGAGATATTGCAGCACCTATTGCTGAAACTATCTCCTTTTTATGTTGACTAATATATGACACACCTTGATTATATAAATCCATAAGACTTCCCAAATCGGTCATTTTACTTGCCCTTTTTACTCAAGATAAAGCCTATGAAATATCTAATCCTTATTGTGCCTGAGGCTGAGGCTCAATAATCTGGTCAGTCTGAAGATCGTGGTAAATTCCCATAACAGAAGGTGCCCTGAAAGTATATACAGTTTCATTTGTATCTGGATCCTTATCTACTGTTCCAACCTGGTTCCAGATTTGGATTACTTGTGGATATGCCTCAAGGTCATTTGACATGAACATTGTTGGCACTTTAGTAATATTATATTCTTCTAGCAATTCTTTCCCATTTTTGGTAGCTATATCATAGGTGCTTTCATACCCTAAAACAACCCCGAGATTTCCAAGAATTTGTTTGTGAAGACTTATATCATAACATTTTGTGCAGTTTTTATCTGTAATAAATACAACTCCTACCAGTCCAGTAACTTTTTCTTTCTCAGGATCATAGTAAGGAGCATTTATATTTCTAAAGACATATTTACCATCTGATTCAACTGTACCCACATTCTGCCAATTGCTCTTTACTATCTCATACTCTCCAATCTCATTAGTAAATACAATTGACGGAACTTTCTTGAGGTCATATCTTTTAATTATTTCCTTTCCTTCATTTGAATCTGAATCATAAGAAATCTCTTTACCAAAGAAAATTCCACTTCTCTTTAATTGATTTAGAAGCTGTGAGAGGTCAGTACATTTATCACAATCCTTTTTATAAATTAATGAAGACTCAACAATTCCTTTTATCTTACCGCTTTGTACGTCAATATAAGGTGGAAGAATCTGAGTTAACACATAAGCATCTGATTTTTTCTCTAGCAACTGAGCAAGAGCTGCTACTTTATCAAGCTCGCCTGTTACAATTAGTGTAGGCACTCTAGTAATTCCATATTTTGCAATTAATTCTTTTGCATCTCTATCATTAACAGTATATTCCTCTTCTTTTATTAGCTTAACCTTATTTTCTTTTATAAGACTAATTATTGACTCAATGTTAAAGCACTCTTTGCAATTACTGGCTTTTATGATTGTTAACTTTATATTAGCTGGCTTTAATGCCTCTTCTAAAATTTTCTGAGCGTTATTTATTTTATTCTGTGTAAGAAATAATATTCCAACATTAACTAATAGAATTAAAGTAAGGCCTATTATAAGAATATCCCTCAGTTTTTCCCAGTTAGGGCCAGATTTGGAATATTCTACTTTAGCGGTATCTTTACCAGTATCTTTTACTAGTTTACTCACTTTAGGTGTTTGCTTTTGCTTTTCCTCTTTATATGCCTGTTTATGCTTTCCCTCTACTTTGAGAGGTTTTTCTTGAATTATGTTGCCTTTCTGTATCTTACGCTTTTTTTCCATTATATCACAATACAATTATTTTTATTATTACTATACTTTGCAACGAGGTGTTTCAGTGGTGCTTGTCTGTCCGCCCATTAATGTTACATCATGGATTGGCGGACTTTTGGCATAGCCTCGTAGTTCGAGGCTCGTTTGCTAATTGTTATAAATAAAAACTACTTTTAGTGAATCATTTGCAGATTATTTTATTTAAAATTAAAACAATCTTAAGTTAAGGACATGAGCCAATTTGTTGGTAAATATTATAAACTTGGATATTAATAACCTAAAAACTGGTAATACTACACCCGCTCAATTGTGCAAGCCTATCAAAACTCTGCACTCTCTCATATTTTTGCCCGTTTATAACCCACGTAGGAGTTAATTTAATATCCTGTCCTTCCCTGTAATCCTTATAGTTGATGTATTTAAATGAGTTTCCAAACATTGCAGCTTGCTCCTTTGTATAGCTGCACCAGTCAATTGCACCGTACATTATTGCTCCTTTTTCAGTTAAACATTTAGCTAAGTTGTCATAAATACCATACTTAAACTTTGATGCATAAATGCCATACCCTAAACCACTAAATATAACTATTACTCCTATAATTGTACTTATAAAATATAATTTTGTTCTTTTTCTTTTGCTCTGCTGAGCTTTTAGAATGTCATCATCTACTCTTTTTCTTACTGCCTCTGCATGTTCCCTTTGCTTTTGCAAATGTAATTCATGCCTTTCTTTTTTAGAAAGATTTTCCATTTTTCTATATCTGTTCTTATTCAATTACGCAGACTCTGCATTATATGTTAAGAGTTGTTCTGCTGTGCTTGTGTCTACTGCTGGAGCAGTTACTCCACATCCGCCGCCTATTACTCCTTGCCCCTGCTGCTGGCCTTGGTATGCTGCGTAACCTGAAGGCTGGCTCTTTGTGCACCCTATTAATAACAATAAAGAAGTTCCTATTATTGCTATTATTAACAAAATACTTTTAGTGCTCATTTTTCAAAAACCCCCTTTCCATCTAAATTTTTTTATATAATTGTATTTACACAATAATTTATACTAAATTATATGTTATCTGCTTATCTTAAAGTATTAATTAATTTTATATTCTATTTACAGTCTAAGTTAAAAATATTGATTTATTATTAAAGCTTTGCTAAAATATACCTAACAAAGATAGCTAACAGCCCCCTACCATACTTGGAAGGTTCTGTATGCTCTTGGGCACTTGTCCCTGTGCATTTCCACCCTGGCCTTGGCTTACCACATTCTGCGAGCTGCTGCCTATTGTTGTTATTGCGCCGCTACCAATTTTACTTTTTAGGCTAACTAACTGCACAGCTTGGACTAATGTTACAAGTACCAAGACTACCAATACAATCACTATCACAGTATTCTTATTCATATTAACAACCTCCTACCATACTAGGCAACTGGCCTATGCTTGATATATCCCCAGTGCTTAACTTACTCAGTAGATCCCTATCATTTAAATTTGTAGCTGTTAGTTCCATCTTATTGCTAAGTAGAGCAGTAGCTTTTTCTACCATGTTTCTTGGGTAATATAAAGATTTCCATCTAATTAATTCTAAAAGTATTTCTTCATCTGTGTATGTATCTGGATAATTCCTAATGAAATATTTTGCTAGCCCTCTAAAAGATGCTGCATGTGAGCATCCGCATAAATCTCTTCCATTATGATCTGTCACTGCTGGAGCTGAGCAGCAGAACTCACATGATATTTTTGAAGTAACATCAATATACCTTTGTTTTTCTTCTGCGGTTAAGGTTTTGGTTGGTATAGAATAGTCAAGATTTGCTAGCACATTCAAGCTATTTACTGGATCGTCATAGCTAACACCGATCTCAGGGCCCCATTTTGGAGTTCCTGTTGGGATTAAAGCATTAATTGCATCTT
>Ga0114945_10002343_pt1 | contig 11166 bp, 7 predicted proteins | sample OV2TP3_FD_87194 | JGI IMG/M metagenome (GOLD analysis project Ga0114945, IMG submission 87194) | Hot spring microbial communities from Beatty, Nevada to study Microbial Dark Matter (Phase II) - OV2 TP3 | ecosystem: Environmental > Aquatic > Thermal springs > Hot (42-90C) | place: USA: Beatty... | reverse complement strand
ATCGGATATACTCACAGTGCCATGGCAGATTCGATTGTGACGGCGGTGGGATGGAGCGCGTTGGCTGAGGCCTCCGAGGCCGGAATCCAGGCGGCTGAAATGGCGCTCGAACGGCTATCGCCGCAGCGGCCCGCGCTTGCAATCGTGTTCGGCTCCTCGCGATTCGACCAAGCGCCTCTCCTTCATGGGGTGCGCTCGGTCCTGGGCGACATTCCGCTCGCGGGAGAAAGCACCGCGGGCGAAATCGTCTCCGAGGGGCCCCTGACCTATCACGTCGTCGTGTGGCTCGCCGCGTCAAAGACGCTGTTGTGCAACCTGGGCGTGGGCGAGGCAGCGGATCGGACGCCTCGCGAAGCCGGCCAGCATGTCGCGCAGTCGGCCATTCGAGGGTTTCAAGGCCTTCGTAAGGGGCTCCTGCTCTTCGGAGACGGTCTGCTCACGGGGTACGCGGAAATCCTGCGCGGCATTCAAGAAGTGCTGGGGACCAGCGCCTTGATCGTCGGAGGAATGGCGGGAGATGATCTCCGATTTGCTCAGACGTACCAGTATGCGAACGAGCGGGTCCTCAGCCGCGCGGTCGTCGGGATCCTGCTCGGCGGACCCGTCGCCCTCGGCGTCGGCTGCGACCATGGATTCGCGCCCATCAGCAAACCGCGTCGCATCACCCGCGCACGCGCCAATATCCTCTATGAACTCGATCGAAAACCCGCGACGTCGGTGTATGAAGAGTACCTCGGCTCCGAACTCGTTGAGCGGATGCGGCAAACGGGCTTCACGCGGCAACGTCTGGCGTATCCGTTGGGGATTCAGTGCGAACCCGCGGATCCGCGCCTGCTGCGCAACGTGGTCTCGTTCGGAGAGGACGGCAGCCTCCTGTGCAGCGGAGAGATCCCCGAAGGAGGATGGCTGCAGCTCATGATCGGCAATCACACCCTCGCCCTGGAGGCGGCCCGGCGAGCCGCTCAAGAAGCCATCCAGCCGCTCAATCGGGTCGCCGGGGTGCTCGTGTTCGACTCGATTGCGCGGCGCAAACTGCTCGGACCGCGGTACGCGGCCATGGAGATTGCGCAGATTCGCCAGGTCATCGGTCCTTCCACACCCCTGGCAGGATGCTACACCTATGGAGAGCATGGCCCGGCGGGATCCTCAGCGTCCGCTGAGCGAACCACGATTCAAACCGGCTCCGTGCTCATCATCGCCATTGGAAGCTGATCGATGAGCAAGCACTTCTGGATTCTGCTCGCCGGGGTGCTCGCCACGCTCCTGTTGTTCCTCAGCACCGATGTCAGTCTCTATGCCCTGGTCCTTGGGCTGCTCATCATCGGCGGCCTGGTGTACCTCACCACGAAGATGGAGCGGTCGCACCGTGAACTCGAGGAGCTGTATCGGCTGCGAACCGCCTACGATCACCTCGATCAGCAGGCCAAGTTGATCATTCGAACGGACCTGGAACTCCACCGCACGCAAGAGGAACTGGATTGGCAGCTGGCCTCTCTCATGTCGCTGCACCGGTTGGGACAGAAGCTGCAGGTGAGCCTTCGACCGGAGGAAGTCTTTCGCAAGCTTGACGCGGAGGTCGTGACCCACTCCGGATTCACCAGCGCCCTGCTGGGGCGCCGCACCGAGTCCAACGACCTGGAATGGGGCTCGCTGATCGGCGTCACCTCCGCCGTCGCCCAGCACACGAGGCAGCACCTCGTGCAGAGCGGGCTCTTCACCGCCATCCTGGCGAACCCGGCTCCGACCGTGCTCCAAGCGACGGTGACGACCGATCCGGCGCGGCGAACGCTCTTGGAGCTCTTGGACGTGCCGGCCGTCGTGACCGCGGGGGTGATCCCGCATTCCGGCCCGGCAGGCTGCCTGGTGATGGGCATGGCCCGCGGCAGCCTCGCAAATCCGAAGGCTCAGGAAGAGATCGTGGCGATTCTCACGAATCAACTGAGCATCGCCATCGAGAACTCCGCCCTCTATGAAACCAGTTGGGGCGCGCAACAAGCGCTGGAGCAAAAAGTGCACGAGCGCACCCGAGAACTCGCCGCCGCCAACACTCAGCTCATGCGCGTGAATCAGGCGAAGAGTGACTTTGTCTCAGCCGTCTCTCATGAACTGCGCACGCCGCTGGCGGCGATCAAGGGCTACGCGGCCCTGCTGGCCAACGGCCAATTCGGCCCCCTGACCGCCCCGCAGGCCGAGCGGATCGCCAAAGTCGAGCGGCACGCCGATCATCTCACGCAGCTCATCAATAATCTCCTGGACATTGCGCGCATCGAATCGGGCCGCGTCACGATGGAGCAGCAACTCATCCCGGCGAAGGAGTTCTTCACGACGGTGGAAGAGATGGTGCACCCGCAACTGGAGGCGAAGCGCCTGCGCTACCATCTCGAGCTCGATGGGATCCAGGAACTCGTCGGCGATCCGCAGCATCTGCAGCGCGTCTTCGTCAACCTGCTCTCCAACGCCGTGAAATATACCCCGGCCGGCGGGTCCATTCGCATTCACGTGACCCGCAAGGACCGCGCGATGCTCGCGACGGTCAGCGATACGGGGTGCGGAATCGCCCCGGAAGATCTCCCCAAGCTCTTCCAGGAATTCTATCGAGCCAACGATCCGGTGAACCAGGAAATCCGAGGGACGGGGCTGGGGCTCGCGTTGGCCAAGCGCATCGTCGAAGCCCATCACGGCCGGCTCTCGGTTAAATCGGACAAAGGTCAAGGCAGCACCTTCACCATGACGCTCCCCCTTCCGAATGCAAGCGGCGACCCCTCCAGGACGTGACATGGCGGAACCGCTGCAACGCACGATCTTGGTCGCCGACGATGACCCGGATGTGCGGGATATCCTGCGCTCTCTCTTGGAACCCGCGGGCTTCGCCGTCATCGAAGCGGCGGATGGAGCAGCCGTGCTCACCGCCATGCGCGCCCATCCGCCGGATCTGGTCATTCTGGATTTCATGATGCCTCGGATGACGGGGCCTCAAGTCTGCGAACACCTGAAACGGGACATGTTGCTGCGCTATGTCCCGATCATCATGCTGACGGGCAAAAACGAGCTGCAGGATAAAGTGGCGGGAATCTTCGCGGGAGCCGATGATTATCTGGTGAAGCCGTTCGAGACGCAGGAGTTGCTGGCCAGGGTTCAGATGGTGCTGCGGCGCACGGTCCGAGACTTGGACGCCAACCCGTTGACGCGATTACCGGGCAACATTTCGATCCAACGAGAGGTGGAGCGCCGCATGGCCACTCGAGAGCTCTTCGCCGTGTGCTACCTGGACCTCAACCGGTTCAAGGCGTTCAATGACCACTACGGATTCAAGCGAGGAGATGAGGTGATTCAGCGGACGGCCCTGCTGCTCCTGCAGGTTTCGAAAGCGTCCGGTCATCCGCAGGATTTCATCGGGCATATCGGCGGCGATGACTTCATCCTCATCACCACCGCGGATCGCGCCGACGCGGTGTGCGCGCACATCATCCGTGAATTTGATGCGATGGTGCCCCGGTTCTACGACGAGGAGGATCGCGCGCGCGGCTACCTGCTCCACAAAGACCGCAAAGGACAGGAAGTCAAAACCCCCATCCTGTCCATTGCCATTGCGCTGGTCACCAACGAACGGCACCCGCTGGAGCAGATCGAGCAGATTGCGAAAATCGGAGCGGAATTGAAGGCGTACGCCAAGCAGTCTGAACGAAGCCTCTGTGTGCGGGAGCGACGGCAACCCTCCGCACCGGAGGGGACGGCAGCGGACTAAGGGCCGGCCTCGCCCGACCCCACCGCTTCAGGATCGTGGACGCGGATCCACAACGTCGGACGTTCCGCGGGCGGATCCTCTCGAACGACGTACCCTTGATTCCCCGCCGATGCTTCCCGTCGCGCGTTGATTGCTTCCTGGATGGCTTGTTCTCGCTGTGCGATTTCGACGCGCCGCATCAACGACGTACGCTCTTGGGTCAAATCGAGGACGCGCTGCATCAACTGCTCCCGCTCTTCGTGGATCTCTCTCAACGACGCGTGCGCCCGGTCAACATCCTGACCGAGCTGCTCGACGGCTTGCCCGAGAAACTGGGCTTGTTGGTCGAGGCGGGCAATTTCTTCCGTGGTGGCGGCAAGAGACTTCTTCGTCGTCCCCAGCTCTTGCTGCAGCAGCGCTTCCTGTCGTTTCAATTGGGTCATCGTGCCCTCGCGTTGGCGCAGGGTCGCCACCAACGCCTGATTATCCCCTCGCAAAGAAAGGCCCCAGAGCAAGCCAGCCACCAGAAGCGAAAAACCCGCCAGGATCACCGAGCGGCGCAGGACACGACGGCGGGCTTGCGCATTCGCTGCAGCCGCCTCCTCCATATGAGGGACGGAGGCGCGGGCGCGCAGCAGGAGAAATTGCTGGAGACGATGGCGTGCCGATTCTTCCAGAGGCAGCCACTCCAGTCCCACCGGATGCCACCCATTGTTCGGGATAGGGTGAGAGGACCAGCGCACCACCCCGGTCATGGTCAACGGATCCGGCTCTTCAGGCAGCGGGACATTCACCGTCAGCCGATCCCCTTCCTGATGCGCATCGCGCACCAGCAGCCCGGCTCCGCGCTCGCTCAGCGTCGTGAGCCGGCCCTCCCGAGGCAGCAAATCCGCGCCGGGGCAGTAGGGAGCTCGACAGACGTGGCGGATTCGGATCGTCGTGCGTCGTTCTTGCATGCTACCGGATTTGTTCGATGAGTTGCGCAATCTGTGCCAGCCGCTGGGCAGACTCATCCGCAAAGGTGCATCCGCTGTGGTAGAGCGATCCTTCGGCGCGCTGCCGCTGCCAGACGAGGCGCACCGGCGAATCGATGGCATCGCATCCTGGGATGCTCAATCGAATGCGCAGCGAGCTGGCTTCCGGAAGCTCCTGGGCGGTTTCCAAGCCGATCCCGCTGCAACTGACATCGCGGATAGTCGCCTCAGCCAGTGCGGTCTGCTCCCCATTATAGATCTCGGCGATGACGCCAGGAATCTTCACCCGGTCATTCAACCGCCGCTCACCGGAGTGCGCGAGTGTTTCGACCGCTTGCCGCAGCTGTTGGAGGGCGTGCTCCAATTCCCGCTCCCGTTGCGCGGAGGCCTCAAGCGCCGTCTGCAATTGCGCCACTTCCACCTCGAGCGCGCGGTACTTGACTCGCTCTTCACCGAGATACCATTGCGCTTCCTGCCGCTCCTGATCGCTGCGCTGGGCTTGCTGGGCGACGGCGTGGAGCGCGGCAAGCTGAGCGTCGAGGTACCGCCCGCGCGCTTGCGCTTCTCCGAGAAACCATTGACTCTCCTCCCATTGCTTGCGCAGGGTCGCGGCCTCCTGGGTCCACCGCTGGAGCTCCGTCTGGTATTGATGCAGTTGCTGCTGCGCCTCGTTCAACTGCGCCTCAAGGGAAGCGGATTTGGCCCGTTCCTCGCCAAAGTACCAGCTGGCTTCATTGCGCTGCCGACGCAGCGCATCGAGCTCGCTCGCATATTGACAAAGAGTGGCTTGCAGCTCATCCAGCCGCTGGCGTTGTTGCGCTAATTGGCCATTCACGTACTCGCCGCGCGCCCCCTCGCTCAACAATTCAGCGAGTTGCTCGCGCCCGATGAGGAGAATGCGACGGGCCTTGGCGACGCGCTGAGCCGGCACGGTAAATGAGCCCGCCGCCACCAACATGCCTTGCTCCACCTTCGCCTCGCGCATGATGCGGACAAACTGCTCCACGGTCTGCTTTTCCACGACCGCGCCGTAGCCCACACACCACAACGCTGAGGGAACGCCTTCCTTCTGAAGGATGCGCACGACCCCTCCGGGCGGTTGCGTGCGCTGAATTTCAATGACGAGTCCATACCCTTGCTGAGCGAACGCGCCCCACACCATGTCATCAATCAATGTGAGCCCGGCCGGTTGCCGCGGCAAGGCCGCGGACCGGCGCCGGCTGCGCGCGATCGCGCGCCACCGAAACATTCCCCACGCCGCCGCGCCTCCAACGAGCAGAAACAGCGCAAACGTCGCTCTCGTTCCTCGAGCCGAGCGAGTGTTCCGCGTGCCAGCCGATGGCGACGACGCAAGGGCATTCTTTGAAGGGGCAGGCGTCTGGGAAGGCTCCTGGCGAATCGTCAACACGTTGCCGGACCGAGCGAGGAGTGTTTGCTGATCACCCATGCCGCCAGTCTGGAGCGCACCCCGGACGGAAGAGACCGGCGAACCCGGCGCGGCGCGCTGCAAAGCCTCCTGCATCGCGCGAAACCGCTCGCTGAGTTGGGGAGCCCCTGCAATCACCACCCCGCCGACGTTCACTTCCATCGCAGCGCTTTTGACTGAACTGGGATGGTCAATTTCCACCACGATGCGCCCCGGTTCTGAGCGCACGTGGTGCGCATACGGAGCGCGCAAGGCAATCTGAATGGACTGAAGCGCGCGCTGGGCGCGAGGGCCGACCCGATCCGCGTAGCGCGCCGTCACGGCCTGCACCGCTCCCTCCCCCATCGTCGAGTGTTCGGGCAACGACCCGATCACCTGCTGCTCAGGAAATTCTAAGGTGACGGTCGGTGGCGACTCATGAAAGCTCGAACGAACCGTCAGCGGCGTCCTCGAATCCACGGAGAGCAGGATGAGCGTTTTCGTCATGGCGACCGGATCGGCCGTTTCGGCCGCCGCGGCAGGCGAGGCATGCCACAGCACTCCGGCTGCGCTGATGACCGCGGCGAACCACCGCCAGGAGAGCGGTCGCCTCATCCCGCGCTTACAAAATCCGGACACGATCATTCACGCGAATCTCCACCGTCCGCCATTCGGGCAACAGGGTCGCTGCACATACCCCCTCTTGGACCCGTTCCACTCGGGCCTTGGCCAACAAGTGTTCCTGCCGGAAAATCGAGACGACCTCTCCCGCCTTGACCGCCGTCCATCCCAGGTCGAGCACCATGAAATTCCACTCCGGGTGCACGGAAACGACGCGGCCCTGCAGCAACGCGGCGTCTTCGCTGCTGACAAGAATGCGGTCCAACTGCACCGGCGAGTCGTCCGCGGCGGCCGTCGCGCGAGGTTCCGACACGTTTCGCGCGAGCTCTTCTTGCAATTGATCCATCTGGCGCGTCATGGCTGCGAGACGTCCCGTCAGATCGCGCACGCTGCGCTGCTCCTCAGCCAAGCGACCACTGACTTCTTCCAAGCGACCGCGCGTGTCGATGAGGGCTTGCGACAGCTCATGGGAACGCCGCTGCTCGCTTTGCAAGCTCGCTTCAGCGCGTTCCGTGCGCGCGCGCATTTCGCCAACCTGCAGGGTCAGTTGGCGCTTGCTCTCGACCACCTCACGATAGCGGCGTTGGAGGATTCGGCGAGCCAGGTGCTCCCCGACGCCGGCTACCCCTGTCGTCATGATCAACGCAATCAGCCATCCTCGGCGCGCTCCGCTCACCCTCAATCACCCTCCCTCAGCTCTGCTCTACCCCAAGGCGTAGTAGTGGATCACAAACAAAAACCCCAATGACATCGCGTCATTGGGGACTCCTTCTCCATCCCACGGAGTGAACGTTTCCTCCTCGCCCTTGCAGACGAATGCGGCACGTCCACCAACCAATTGTCACGGCTGATCGTCCCGACTCCCACCGACGGCCCGTTACCGACTCGTTGTCACTGTCAGGAATTGCTTGCGGCTGTTGAACGACCACACACTAGCAAACCATCTTGATGCTTGTCAAGAAGCTTATTCGAGCGATTCAGAAAAGTCATGCAGGGAGGGGGATTTGAACCCCCATGCCTTGCGGCGCTAGCCCCTCAAGCTAGTGTGTCTGCCAGTTCCACCATCCCTGCATACTGAGGGTTGCGTGATCGCGCCTTCCGACGCGGAAGAGACCAGCGCGGCGTACTTCGCCATGACCCCGCGGGTATATCGCGCAACAGGCGCGCGCCAGCGGGCACGCCGTCGCTGCAGCTCGTCATCGGACAGTGCCACGTCGAGCCGGCGCGCCTTGACATCAAAGGTAATCGCATCGCCGTCGCGCAAGAGCGCTATCGGGCCTCCGCACGCCGCCTCGGGCGCCACGTGGCCCGCCATCAAGCCGCGCGTCGCTCCTGAGAATCGACCATCGGTCAGCAGCGCCACGAGGCTGCCGAGCCCCTGGCCGACGATGGCCGCCGTGACCGCCAGCATCTCTCGCATGCCCGGGCCGCCGCGCGGCCCTTCGTACCGAACGACGACGACGTCTCCGCGCTTGATCCGTCGTCGCTGCACGGCGGCGAACGCCGCTTCTTCGCTGTCAAACACCCGCGCCGGGCCATGATACCGCAACGGCTCATGCCCGGTGATTTTCACGACACACCCTTCGGGAGCGAGATTGCCGCGCAGCACGACCAGGCCGCCGCTTGGCTTCAACGGCCGCTTCACCGGGCGAACGACGCGCTGCCCGGGAGTTTCTTTGGCTCGCTTGGCTTCTTCCCCGAGGGAGCGGCCGGACACCGTGATGGCCGCCGCGTGCACTCGGCGCGCTTGCAGCAGGCGCTGCGCGATGAGCCCAATCCCACCCGCATGATAGAGATCGGTCGCCACGAATCGCCCCCAGGGCTTTAGATCGGCGAGCAGCGGGGTCACGCGGCTGATGCGATCAAAGACGTCCATCGTGAGGGGCACCTCGGCTTCCCGCGCGATCGCCAACAGATGCAGCACGCTGTTCGTCGATCCTCCCGTCGCGGCCACGGCCGCGATCGCATTTTCCAGCGCCGGGCGCGTGACGATCTGGCGCGGACGCAGATTGCGATGCAGCAGCTTCATGACCAACTTCCCCGCCTCGAAGGCGACGTCGTCCTTGCGCGGGTCCATCGCCGGAACGCCGCCGCTGCCCATGGGAGCGAGCCCCAACATCTCGATGGCCATCGCCATCGTGTTCGCCGTGAACTGGCCGCCGCATGCTCCCGGACCGGGGCATGCGCAATCCTCCAGTTCCTGCAGATCGCGGGCACTCATTCTCCCCGCCGCGCACGCCCCCACGCCTTCGAAGACATCCTGGATCGTCACCGAGCGGCCGCGGAACTGCCCTGCCGCGATGGACCCTCCATAGAGCATCAGCGACGGGATATCCAACCGGATCAACGCCATCACGGTCCCGGGGATCGTCTTATCGCAGCCGGAGAGCGCCACCAGCCCATCAAACAGATGCCCGCGGGCGACGAGCTCGATGGAATCCGCGACGACTTCGCGGCTGATGAGCGACGCTTTCATGCCCTCGGTCCCCATCGCGATGCCATCCGAGACCGCCACCGTATTGAATTCCAGCGGCGTGCCGCCGGCGGCTCGCACCCCCCGTTTCACCTGCTCCGCGAGGCGCCGCAGGTGATAGTTGCACGGCATGACCTCGGTCCACGTGTTGGCGATCCCGATGAGCGGCCGTTTCAGATCCGCGTCGGTCAAGCCGACCGCCTTGAGCATCGCGCGCGCCGGAGCCCGGTCCCGGCCGTCCAGCAGCGCGCCGCTGCGTTGCCGCTCGTGCGCCCGCGCCTGTGTCGTCGCGGCGAATCGCGCGGTCTTGCGCGCCATGTTTCTTTTCATCGGATGAGATGCCGTGGAAGAAAAACGGTGAGTCCTCGATGGAAACTGACAGACATGCAGCGGGCAGTCTAACAAATGCGCGTCATGGCGTCAACGCTCCGCGCGTCCCGTTTGCGTCCCACGATGCGGGAGGAGCTACGTGTTCCAGAACTCGTCCCAGGCCTTGGCATCCCGCTTGAGAATGCGGAGTTTTAGCAGATGATCGGCGCCGGCTTGCGTCCAGCACATGCCCTGCTTCTTGAACCGGCGGCTAATGATGACCTCCACGTTCTTCTCGATGGCGCCGCTGCCCACATTGAGCAGCGCCGGATCGGGGAACGTCTCCTTGAGGGTATGGACGGTGTAAAGGCTAGCCTGATGCCGACTGACGTACGTGAGCAGCTGCGTAATCTCCTGCTGTTCGTCGGTCAGGGTCTTGAGCTTCTGGCGCAGCAGCGCGGGGATCGTGGCCCCCTGCCCGTCGTAGAGCCGCCGCAGCAGTACGTGCGTGAGCCGATCATTCTGGCGCATGGCGACCCGGATGTTCCGCGTCAGGTGCCACCAGTCGAGCTGGAAGTGGCTGGCCGGGAAGTGGAGCTGCCGCAGCGACTCAATCGCCTCTTCGCCATCCGCGAGGAAGAGCTGCTTGGGAATCTGCGAGACGTGCAGCTGCTGCTCGGTCATGGTGAAGAACTGCTGGCCGAATGTGTCCCAGGTGGTGACCCCGCCACAGAGGAGCTTGTTGAGGAGGCGATACTTCGCGACCTTCGCGTGCGCCTTGCTGTAGAGCTCCTTGCCCGTGTACGCCAGACCCAATTTGGCCCAGAGCCGACCGGGATGCCGCGGGTCTTGACTCGCCAGACTCGTGGCATCGGCTTCGAGGACCACGGCCGCAGGCGCCGCGCCTGGGCGAGGAGGCGCGGCGGCTTGCTGCAGGGCCTGCCAGTCGGCCGCGACGTGGGCGAGCAGGCGCTGGCCTTCCTGCTGGACCCAGCGATGCAGACTGCTCTTGCCGATCCCTTCGCCGAGCTCCCGTCCCAACAGCCAGGCGGCTTGTTGGTAGGGGTAGTCGCACGCGAGCTCCACCGCGCGCCGACGGACCGCGCGGGTGGCTTCCGATCCGCCCGGCTGCAGCCCCAAGAGCCGATCCAGGGGGCAGAAGCTCGTGCCGTCGGCGTCGAGGCGACGCTGGCGCGTGAGCCGGATGGTCCCGACATGGGTGATCAACATCCGCGTGGTCAGCCCTTTGCTGCTCCCGGGGTAGCGACGCTGCGCATGCCCTTCGAGCTGCGCCAGCGTCTTGGTCCAGAGCGCCTGACCGGTCTCGCGCAGCGTGGCCATGATCTGCGCCTCGATTCGATTGACATCGATCCCATCCTCCGGTATCGTGCAGGTAACCATGAGGTGCACTCTCATGGCCGGCTCACCTCCATGTTCGATCGGTTGCGTTTGGAGGTGAGCCTATCTTTTCACCACGAGCGCGTCAATCCGTTTTCCACAAGTTCACAATTTATCCACCCTTCCCCCACACCCCCATCCAAGAACGACTACTACTACAAACTACTCTTTCTCCCTAAAGATGGGACGCATCCCCCGCTCTGCTTGCAAATTCCACCTGCGTCAGTTCGGCTCGCCTGCGCAACTCTTTGATCTGTTTACT
>Ga0114945_10002340_pt1 | contig 11173 bp, 4 predicted proteins | sample OV2TP3_FD_87194 | JGI IMG/M metagenome (GOLD analysis project Ga0114945, IMG submission 87194) | Hot spring microbial communities from Beatty, Nevada to study Microbial Dark Matter (Phase II) - OV2 TP3 | ecosystem: Environmental > Aquatic > Thermal springs > Hot (42-90C) | place: USA: Beatty... | reverse complement strand
GCCGACACGCTCACCGGACTCTACAACGACACCTACTACTGGCGTGTCCGCGCCGTTGACGATCTGGGCAACGCCTGGTCGTTCTCGGACACCCGGGGATTCCTCATCGATACGCTGGTGTCGACCGTCAGTCTCCTTCTGCCGGCCGACGGCCACGAAACCAATTCGGCAACGTTCCTCGTCAGCTGGTCGGCGGTATCCGACAGTGTCGGCGTTGACAGTTACGCGGTCGAACTCGCCCGAACCAGCGCGTTCGCGTCAATCGTCTTTGCCGATACGGTCGACGCGGCTCTGACCGCCGACACCTTGAGCGGTCTGTACAACGACACCTATTTCTGGCGGGTCCGCGCGGTGGATGATCTGGGCAATTTCGGGTCGAACTCGGCCGCCCGCGGATTCATGCTCGATACTCATGTCGAGTCCGTGGCGCTGTCCAGCCCCGCGGCCGGCCACGAGACGACCGCGGCGAGCGTCGTGGTCAGCTGGACGGCAATATCCGCGGACAGCGTCGGCGTGGACAGTTACCTGCTCGAAGTCTCCAGCCGGTCAACTTTCGCGACGTTCGCCTTTGCCGATACGGTTGATGTTGTTCTGACGAGCGACACGATCACGGGACTCTATAACGACACCTACTACTGGCGTGTCCGCGGAATCGACCGGCTGGGCAACGTGGGCGCGCTGGGCGCCGCGGCGGTCCGGGGATTCGTGGTCGACACCGCCGTGGAGACGGTGCCGCTTTTGACTCCCGGAAACCACACTCAGATCTCCGATTCGACGCCGGAACTCTGCTGGTCCACGGTGGCGGACAGCGTGGGAATTGACAGCTACGTCGTCGAAGTCTCCACCAGCCCGACGTTCTCGTTCTTCCACTTTGCCGATACCGTCGACGGCACCCGGGACTGCGACACCACTACCCAGCTGGCCGACTCGACCTATTACTGGCGCGTCCGCGCGATCGACGATCTCGGCAACGTCCTTGCCAGCGTCACCGATTCGTTCCGCCTGGTCATCGACACCGACCTCATCGTGTCCCTCTCCAGCCCCATCAACGGTCTCGAAACCAATTCCCTCTCCCTCCGATTCGAATGGACCTGCCCGGGCGGCGAAACCTACGTGTGGCAGTTGTCGAAAAATAAATTCTTTACCTCCATCGCCGACAGCGTGGTCGACACGCGGTCGACCTTTGTGGTCCGGAGCATCTCGTATGAGGACACGTTCTACTGGCGCGTGATCGCCCGCGACACCGGAGATAATTTTGACACCGCCACCGCCCGGTCGTTCCTCATCGACACCAGCGTTTCGGCGGTCAGCCTGTCGGCTCCGGCGAGCGGTCACGAGACCACCCAGTCCCGGCCGGTGGTGTCGTGGTCCATTCCGGGCGACAGCGCCGGGATTGATACGTATGTCGTCGAAGTCTCCAATTCCTCGGCGTTCGGATCCCTCGTCTTCGCCGATACGGTCGACGGCCTGATCACCAGCGACACCCTGAGCGGTCTGTACAACGACACCTATTTCTGGCGGGTCCGCGCGATCGACGACGCGAGCAACGTCAGCGTCAACTCGGCGGCCAGGGGATTTGTGCTGGATACGGCCGTCGAGACTTCGACCCTCCGCCAGCCGTCGGCCGGACATGAGACGACCGCGATCAGTTTTGTCGTGTCCTGGAATTTCGTCTCGGCCGATTCGGTCGGGATTGACTCGTATGCCGTCGAGGTGTCCCGCGATACCGCGTTTTCCAGTCTCATCTTCTCCGACACCGTCGACGGCACGCTCACCGGGGATACCATCAGCGGCCTCTATAACGACACCTACCACTGGCGCGTCCGCGCGATCGACGATCTGGGCAATGTCGGCGCGCATTTTGCGAGCCGGGGATTGGTGACCGATACCCTGGTGAACACCGTGAGCGCGGTTCTTCCCGCGGACGGCCACGAAACCAACTCGGCCGCGTTCCTCGTTTCCTGGTCGGCCGTGACCGACAGCGTCGGTATCGACAGCTACGCCGTGGAAGTCTCCCGCGGGACGGCGTTCACGTCGCTGGCGTTTACCGATACGATCGACGGCGCTCAAACCGCGGATACCCTCACGGGCCTCTACAACGACACCTACTACTGGCGCGTCCGCGCGATCGACGATCTGGGCAACGGCGGATCGTACTCGACCGCCCGCGGATTTCTGGCCGACACCCTGGTGGCGCGCGTGAGCCTGTCGGCTCCCGCGGACGGGCATGAGACGACGGCTGTGACTTTTGTTGTAAGCTGGAGCGCGGTGACTGACAGCGTCGGCATCGACAGCTACGCCGTGGAAGTCTCCCGCGGGACGGCATTCACGACGATGGCGTTTTCCGACACGGTGGACGTGGCGCAAACAAGCGACACCATCAGCGGCCTCTACAACGACACCTACTACTGGCGGGTCCGAGCGGTGGACGATCTGGGCAACAGCGGGTCCTACTCGGATACCCGTGGATTTGTGACCGACACGATCGTGAACACGGTGAGCCTCACAGCCCCGTCGAACGCCCACGAGACCACGGCTTCGCGGCCGGTGGTCACGTGGTCGGCGGCGTCTGACAGCGTCGGGATTGATTCGTATGCGGTCGAAGTCTCCAACAAATCGACGTTTGCGGCGCTGGCCTTCGCCGATACCGTTGACGGCATCCTGACCGCCGACACCTTAAGCGGCCTCTATAACGACACCTATTTCTGGCGGGTCCGCGCGATCGATGACCTCGGCAACGTCGGAGCCAACTCCACCGCCCGCGGATTCCTGCTCGATACGGGCGTCGAGACCGTGCCGCTGGTTTCTCCGAGCCACAACACGCAGATTTCCGACACGACGCCGACCCTGACCTGGAGTTCGATCGCCGACAGTGTCGGGATTGACTCGTATGTGGTTGAAGTCTCCGCCAGCCCGACGTTCAGTGTGTTCGTCTTCGCCGATACCGTCGACGGCTTAAAGACCAGTGACACGACAGGCGTTCTGGCCGATTCGACCTACTACTGGCGCGTCCGGGCGATTGACGACCTGGGCAATATGCGGACCAGCGTGACCGATTCGTTCCGGCTGGTGATCGATACCGGCCTGGTCGTGACCCTGATCGCCCCGGTCGACGGACACGAGACGACCGCCGCGGTGATCCGGTTTGAGTGGAGTTCCACCGGCGCGGAGACCTACACCTGGCAGTTGTCGAAACAGTCGATCTTTACCACCATCTCCGACAGCGTGGTCGATACGTCGGCAATGGTTCTGATTCGGGGAATCAACCACGCGGACACGTTCTACTGGCGCGTGATCGGAACCGACACCGCTGGCAATTCCGATACCGCCATCGCCCGGCGGTTCTTCCTGGACTCCCACGTGGCGACCGTATCGCTCGATTCCCCGCCGAATGCGGTTGTGATCGAGGATTCCCGGCCGGGTCTATCCTGGTTTGCCGTGACGGACAGCGTCCAGATCGACAGTTTCGCGGTCGAACTGTCGAGGAATTCCGATTTCACGCTGCTGATTTTCAAAGATACGGTTGACGGTACCGTCACGACCGACACGCCCGACACGACGCTCACGCCGAACACCTACTACTGGCGCGTCCGGGCGATCGACCGCCTGGGCAACGGCGGGGCGTTCTCGGCCGCGTTCACGTTCTACATGGATTCCGGAACCGTCGTCACCCTCATCAATCCGCCGGCCGGCCATGAGACCAGCGTGTCGGCGGTCACGTTCGAGTGGTCGGCAAACGACGCCGACACGTTCACCTGGCAGCTGTCGACGAACATCCTCTTCACGTCGATCTCCGACAGCGTCGTCGACACCCGGACGACACGGCTCGTCAGGAATATCCTGACCGAGGACACCTACTACTGGAGAGTGGTCGCCAAGGATACGGTCGGCGCGACCGACACCAAATCCCGCGGATTCGTCCTTGATACCCACGCCGCGTCCGTTTCCCTGGCATCTCCGGCATCCGGCCATGAGACCAACGCGATCCGGCCGGTGGTCCGGTGGAACGCGCTGGCCGACAGTGTGGGGATTGACAGTTACGTGATTGAAGTATCCCGATCGTCGACGTCGTTTTCCAGTCTGGCCTTCACCGACACTGTAGACGGCACGGCGCTGACGGATTCGATCATCGGGCTCTATAACGACACCTACTACTGGCGCGTCAAGGCCGTCGATGATCTCGGAAATGTCGGGCCATTCACCGATACCCGCGGTTTCCTCCACGACACGCTCGTACCGGCCGTAACACTCAGTACTCCGATCACCAATCACGAGACCTCGAACGTCCGACCGGTCGTGACCTGGCAGGCGGTCAGCGACAGCGTGGGGATTGACAGCTACGTGGTGGAGGCGTCGAAGAGCACGACGTTTTCGACTGTGGTATTCGCTGATACGGTCGACGTCCTGACCACCCGTGACACCATCGCCGCCGGCGGCACGGCCCAGATTCTGTACAATGACACCTACTACTGGCGCGTGATCGCCGTTGATGATCTGGGCAATTTCGGACTCGGCGTCAGCGGGCGGAAAATCATCATCGATACCACGGTACCGACCGTCACGCTCATTTCCCCGGCTGACCGCGCGGTTTTCACTGATTCCACGCCCACTTTCAACTGGACCACCGCCTCCCAGCTGGCCGTTGTCCAGCACCGCGTGCTCGTCGCCAGAACCTCAACCTTCGCCACCCTCGCGTTCCAGGACACGGTCTCCGGCCAGACATTCTTCGACACGGCAACGGCGCTTGGGGAGGACACCTATTACTGGAAAGTCGTCGCGGTGGACACGGTGGGCAACGAAACCGCATCCGGCGTGTCGGTCTTCATCATCGACACCACCCCGCCCGCGCCGCCGGTCCTGCTCACGCCGGTTGACCGGCATGACACGTCGAACACCAGGTCGATGTTCGTGTGGGCGGCTTCGCACGACAGCGGCGGCGGCCTCCTGGGATACCGGGTGGAATTTTCGAAGGACACAAGTTTCACGACGTTGGTAATCGTTACCGAAACGGTCCCGTCCATCTATACCGAGACGACGCCGAAGAACTCGATCGAGCCCGACACCTACTACTGGCGGGTCATCGCCATCGACAACGCGGGCAACACGTCGGTTTCGTCGAACGGGCCGTTCAAGATATCGATCATCAATCCGGTGGCGTCGATCGTGTTCGACAAGACCGAGTACAAGGGATTCAAGGACGTCGCGCAGATCCGGCTGACCGATCCGACCGCGAACACGCTTGGGACTTTGATCGAGTCGGCCGAAATTACCGTCTCCAGCGACGCCGACGCGGTCGGATTCAAACTCCTCCTGACCGAATCGACCGAGAATTCAAGCCTCTTTGTCGGGACGATCACTTTTACGGGCGGCAATTCCAACGAATCGGCAAGGAAGATCAAGGTCAATCCGGGCGGAGCGGTTTCGGCGACCCGGCTGCAGATCATTCCCGGCCAGGCCGCGCCGAAGACCGTGACCAATTCCGCCCGATGGCTGCCCGATCTGGGCGGGATCACCACGCCGATCCAGGATGTGACCAAGACCCGCAGCTGGCCCAACCCGTGGAATCCGACGTCCGGCGAACCGCTGGTGATCCAGAGTCTCCCGGCGGATCCGACGATGTCGATCGAGATCTACACGCTGGATATGAGGAAAGTCCGGACGTTATACAGCGGCCGGGAAATCGTCGTATCGTCCCTGGGATCATCGGCCTCCTGGGACGGCCGAAACGACGGCGGCCAGTACGTGGCCAGCGGGATGTACCTCTACCTGGTGAGAAGCCAGTTCGGAACGACCGTGCGAAGGATCACTCTGGTCAAATAGGTCAAAGTCCGGTTTATTTTTTTCTGTAGTCGATCACGCGCGCCGGGTTGCCGACGACGATGGCGTAGGGGTCGACGTCCTGGGTGACGACGGACCCGGTGCCGATCACGGCCGAATGGCCAACCCGCACGCCTTTGCCGATAAACACATTCGATCCGATCAGAACGTCACGCTCGATCACCGTCTTCGCCCCGATCCGACCCTGAACAATCACCGGCTGGGCCGGGTCGGACCAGACGTGGTCGTCCGACATCACGGTCGTCCGATGACCCATCAGGACGTTGTCACCGATCTCGATCCCGCCGTAAGCGTTGAAGTGGCAGTACTCGTTGATCCAGCAATGTTTTCCGATCGACAGCCTCCACGGATAGTAAACCGTCATACCGTCCCGGAGCCAGGAAAACCGGACATCACAGCCAAACAGCTTTAATACCGCCACCCTCAAACAATCGCCAACCGGGGAGGGAATGTATTTGACCAGCCCGAACAGATTGTGAAACAGGCCCTGTCGGATATACGCCGTCGCCGGCACGGTCGAAAACAGGGTGCTGTTCCGGTCGGCGTCTTTCACCATTTATTTCATCCTCAATCCGCCGTCGAGAACGATCTCGGCGCCCGTCATGTATTCCGTCGGCTCGCACGCCACCTGCGCGATCGTCTCGCCGACTTCCGGAGGCTCCAGCAATCGGCCAAGCGGCGTTCGGCGGATATAGTCGTCCAGCATCTCCGGAGGCATTCCTCGGGACAGCGCCGTCCGGGTGATGGTGGGGGTGACGCTGTTGACGCGGATATTGTATTTGGCCCACTCCCCGGCCATCGACCGGGTCAAACCCGCCAGGGCCGATTTGGCCGCTACGTAGGCGCCGAGACCCTGCGGCGGAACGCCATATATAAATATGGAGAGGACATTGACGATGGACGCGCTTTTGGCGTCTTTCAGCAGGGGGAAAAAAGTCTGGCTGATCCGCAACGGGGCGACCACATGGGCGTTCAATTGGTTTGCCAGTTCCTCTCTGGAAAGGGATTCGAGCGGCGCGGGGAAAATGGGTGGCGCGGCGTTGTTGACCAGAACGTCCAGCCGGCCAAACCTCCCGGCGACCGCATCCCGGAGTTTCGCGAGATCCGGCTCGCTCGACAGATCAGCCTGGACCAACAGAACGTCGACGCCCTCCTTGATCAGATCCTCCTGCACCTGCCGCGCCGGCATTTCCTGCGAGTGGTAATGGACCACCACGGATAACCCTCGCCGCGCCAGCGATCGGGCCGTCGCCGCCCCAATCCCGCGGCTCGATCCCGTCACTAAGGCCGCCATTTTGACACCGGCCTGACGGCGTACCGCCCGCGGCGCTCCAAGTGCGGGCTGCGCACGCGTCTCCGGATCAGCCGCTCCGCGGCCCCAAGTGCTGGCTGCGCCCGCGTCCCCGCCGCCGGCCGCGGCTTGGCCGACGACTTTTTCCAGATCCCCCAGTGTGCGGATGGCGACGACCTGAGCGGTCGCCAGCTGGATGCCGAACACCGACTCGATCTGGGTGATCAGCAAGAGATGCGCCAGCGACGTCCAGGCTTTGCAGTCGTCCCGCGATACCTCCGGCCGGACATCTTCCGGGGCGAGTTTTAGGCAATTGGCAAGGATGGTTTTTAGCCGCGAATCCACTCAGTTCTCCCGCCGGATTGTGATGTACGCGACCCGGTCATTGACAAACCCGCCCAGAGCCAGCCGGTAGGACGTACCGGTTGGCTCTGTCCGAACGACATCGAACCCCATTTTTTCGTTGTAGAATCCTCTGGTCTGCATGTTTTTCTCCGACGGCACAAACCGCGCCGTCACCGCCGCTCCCTCCGAGTTGGTCTTCAGATCGCCGATCAGCTCCCTCAGAAACGCTATTTCTATATTTCGGCCGATCACCCGGCAACTCATAAAAAAATTTTGTATGGACCATCCAGCGCCCTCTCGCGTGAGGACCGCCACACCCACCAATCCGCTGTCTCCCAGCCGGTCCGTCACCTTCATCCAACACACCCGCCCACCGCCCCTGACCAGGTCCGTTAGAGCCCCCTCGGAATAGCGGGTGGTCGTCAGATTGAATTGGTTGGTCCGCTGGGAAAGCTGGGCGATCCGGGGAAGGTTCACATCACCGTCCGGCTTCAAAGCGCCGATAGTGACCACCGTGTCGAGCGTCCGAAGGTAATCTTCGAGTGTTCCGGCGGATTTCAGTTCTTCCTTACGCTGTTTTTCCGCCGCGTACATCCTGGCCCTGCCCCGGTCCTCCGCGGTCACGGTCGAAGCTTCGAAACACTTGAGACCCTCCAGATACCGCGGCCACCACGCCGGATCGGCGGGAAGGTCCAGCACCGTGACGGCCGGCAGGAGGTTTCGAACCAGCTCGCGTTCGGTGGGGTTGTCGTCAACAAAGACAAGGCTGTCGACGCCGATATTGAGCGCGCGCGCGGCGGCCAGCAGCATCTGGTCTTTGGGCTGCCAGCCGATCTGGATGTCGGCGAACGCGTCGCGCCTAAGAAGCATGTGGGGATGGGAGTCGATGATCTCGAACGCGTCCCTGGGATTATTCTTGCTCGCGACCGCCAGGAGCACGCCCTTTTTCTGAATCGCCAGCGCCGTTTCCTGAATCGCCCGATAGACATTCCCGGGTGGTTGAACGTCCAGCAAAATCCCACCGGGTCCGTCCTCGCCGGCTATTCCGCCCCAGAGCGTTTCGTCAAGGTCCAGGACGAGACATTTTTTCCGCAGACCCAGTCGCTCGTACACAAAAGCCAATATCTCCTCAGCCAGATGCGGCGTCATGTCGGGCGCAATGACCAGGCCGGCTAGAAAATCCTGTTTGGGATCAATCACTTTTTGCCAGCCCCACCTGGCCGCCCAGCGATCGAGGTCGAGGATTCGGACTTGGGAAGTTTTTCCGGCCATGCCGTACAGGCGGTCGTTCCAGGTCCGGACATCCGGGGCCGCGTCCGATGTCCGGAAAAAATTGGAGACAATCAGGATGCCATCAGGCAAAACTCCGGTATGGACCCGGACGATTTCTTCCAGCTCCCGCAGGCTTTCCTCGCCCGAGTCGACCCGGGGATCAAGCAGGAGAACCGTGTGGGTGGGTTTAAGCGCGTAATGATCGCTGTCGGGATTCAGCAGTTCCTGCCGAAACTGCCCGAATCCGCCGGCGCTCACCGCTCCGAACAGATCACGGTAAAAAAGAAGTTTGGATTCCAGGACCTGCTGAATAAAATCGGTCGTGAAGGATGACTGGATGCGGATGCGGCAGGCCAATTTGTCCGCATCAGCCGCGCGCGGCCCGGATGCCAGGCGGTCGTTGCGGTATGCGATCCAGTCCCATACCGGCGGCTGGACGTGTGCGTTAAAGGCGTGCGGAAATGGGGCCAACGCTAAACGGCGATGTCTATTTCTGAACGACGCGGGTTTTTGAGGATGTTGCCGGCACTTCCAGGAATAGCGCCTGGAGGCGCTGTTTGAGTCCGGCGCCGCCGACATAAGCCCATGTTTCGGCGACGGTCTGGTATCGATCGACAAAAAAAGCGAAATCATCATGCAACGGCTCGACCGCCCGAAGGTACTTCTGAATCCCGCGCGACTCGGCCCTTTCAAGAGCGGACGGATCCCGAAGGGCGCCGGCCATGGTCTGGAACAAAAAGGCAAAGAGGGCCGTGCGGCGCGCCCCGATGGCGTCCACCCGGTCATGCTCGGTCTTCGACGCCAGATACAACTCCTCCGCTCGCTGGTACGTCGGCGCCCACCGCTCGTACGACGCCTGCGACTCAAGAAGCAACGTAGTCGCCTCGGTCCGGCGGCCCTCGTCGATGAGCCGTTCGGCGTCCTGGAGTTTGCGGTGCGCGGCCCGCATTTCAGTGGAGAATTCCTCCGGAGAGGCGAGGATGAGATGGGCGCGAAAATTGTGAATGGCCTGGGCGTATGCGGTCGGATAAGAAAGGATTTCAGTCTCGATCTGCTGGAGTTCCGATATCGCGTCCTGGACCGACTGGAACTCATGCCGGCGCTGGGACAGGATCGCTTGAAGATCGTCGAGCGTCCGGCGGTCGGTCGCGATTTGATCGATCAGTTTGGGGTCAAATGAATATAGCCCGGGATTGGCGAGCAACCTATCCTGGATGAAAGACATGATACCATTGGCCTCCGAGACACGCTCCAGTCCCTCGCTGATCTGCACCAGGTGGCGGCCGATGTCCTCGGCAACCGCGGGCAGGTTCTTTCCGGCCAAAAGCCGCGTTTTTTCCTCGACCCGTGTGACAGCGTCCGCCAGCCGGGCCACCCGGTCTTCCTGGTTGCCGATATCCCAGGAAACCTGTTTAAGCGTTTCGACCTGCCGTTGGGTCTCCTGGGCGACTTCCTCGGGAGACGCCGATTCGATCCTGAGAATTTCCTGCCGGAGTTTGACGATTCGGGTGTATACCGATTCGAGTGTGGGGTCGGCAGCAAGTTTTTGCCGGATCCGGTAGTCCGCGATTTCACCGGAGAGGACGTCGAGTCCCTTCAATATCATACGTGCCTGCTGGTTGTCGCCGGGCGCGAGCTTGAAGACCAGTTCGTCGAACCGTTGAAGTCTCGTGGCGAAATGAATGATGTCCATGTTTTCCTGCTCCACCGCCACCCCCGCAAATGGGCAGACAGCCAGTAGAAGCAACACACTCGCCACACCGATCACTATCAATTTTTTAGTCCCGACTGGTGAAGCCATGCTCAAGGAACCTCCGTCTCCATATATCCTGTATTATATGCAAAAACCGGGTCCGGCACAAGGAAAAATTGATGTATTTATCCTAACCCTCTTTTGGTGTGGAAATTACGCGGCGCCAGATAAATATGCTCGAAAGTCCCAATCCCCGGCATGGTGAGAAATTTTGCGACAACTCAGGAGGAATGAACCACGAATGAACACGAATAGACACGAATGAGGTTATGATCGTCATGGGCCCACGATCTGGTACACATCGTCCTTTAATGGCAATTCGTGTCCATTCGTGGTTCCTACGCCTGCTGAGCAGTGACGAAATTTCTGTTCATCTATCTTGACTTTATCCCTCTCCATATAGAAAAATACGTGTTCATTTGCTCAGCATTCTCGGAAACATAAAAAAATTCAGGGGGTTCACTTATGCGTCTCCAAAAAATCTTCATCGCTTTCCTCGTGTCCGGATTTCTCATCTCCTGCGGAGGGTCCTCCTCCAAGGAAACTGTTTCGGAATCACCTGATCAACCAACACCGGCGGCTACAGAAGCACAACCAAACGGTGAAACCGTAAGTGGGGAGTTGTCCATCACCGATGTTCGAAAGGAAGACGGTGGCAAGTATTCGGCAACGCT
>Ga0114945_10002339_pt1 | contig 11185 bp, 8 predicted proteins | sample OV2TP3_FD_87194 | JGI IMG/M metagenome (GOLD analysis project Ga0114945, IMG submission 87194) | Hot spring microbial communities from Beatty, Nevada to study Microbial Dark Matter (Phase II) - OV2 TP3 | ecosystem: Environmental > Aquatic > Thermal springs > Hot (42-90C) | place: USA: Beatty... | reverse complement strand
CAAGAATCAGGAAAATAAGCATCCCCAGCGCCCATCCCGGCGGGGAGAACTCCCCCCACCCGGGCATCCATGTGGAAACCTGTGTCTGCACCTCGCCAGGGGACCAGGTCCAGACGGCCAGCATCACACCTGCAAGGGCTGTTGCCGCCGCCGCTCGTGCAAAGACCCATCTCGCGGAGAATCGGGATGGCATCACTAGGAGGAAGAGCGGGAGCACCAGCCCGCCGACAAGGTTCACCCAAAACAATGGGGCAAATTCCCCCCAGATCATTTGACCAAATACGTGCATATGGGCTGACTCCTTGCCAAAAGTGACCGTCAGCAGCTCAGCAAAAAGGAAATACCCCAGAACTGGGATCGAGAGGGCAAGGAGTTTCCCTAGGTCCACAATGATCTCCCGCCTAACCCTGAGGCCGAGAAAGAACCTGGCAGCGATTGCAGAGAGGATCACCAGGGCCAAACCCGAGACGACCGCCGACACAACGAAAAGCGGGCCCATAAGACTCGTGTGCCATGTGACCCTAGCCTTGACTAACCCCAAGATCCACGCGGTGATGGAATGGAGAAGGACAGCTGCGGGAATGGAGACGATTGCTAGCGCTGTTAGGATTTTCTTGTCTCTCTGCAGGGCCCTTGGCGAGAGATCCGTATAGCCGAGGGCGAGCAGCCTATATAGCCACCGTCGTCTAGGAAGTGCATCCATGCAGCGAACAAGATCCGCACGCGTTCCGAAATAACCTAGAACCAGGGCCAGTACCAGATAGGCCAAGACAATGATGACATCCCAGATGAGAGGTGAGCCCAGCCGCCCGTAAAGGAATAGGAAGTAGAAGCGGTCAGGCGCTCCGATGGAGACAAAAATAAAGAGAGTGGCGAGGATCAGGCAACTGATCGCCATCAGTTCTGCGATCCTTGCGATGGGCCGGAACCGCTCGATGCCTGCGGCGTAAGCCAGCGCGCCTACGATAATTCCTCCGGCGCTCACGCCGATGAGGAAGACGAAGTTGACGATATAAAGGCCCCAGTAAATGGAGACATTCAGCCCAGTTACCTCCAGCCCATGCCGCCACTGCTGGAAAATCAGGTTGTAGGCTCCCCAACCAAAGACCAGAAGGAGTGGCACAACCGAGGCAACCCATCGCCAACCAATACTTAACGACTTAAAGGCAACCTCCCTTAAAGGTGCTTCCATGACCTCAATCCGAGTGTCCATGACCTACCCCTCCTTGAGATAGTAGACTCGCGGTTCAGTTCCCAGCTCTTCCAATAATCTGAATGCTCGTTTGTCGCGGGAAAGCCTGTAGACCTCGCTCTTGGGATCGTCCAGATCGCCGAATTTGATGGCTGCGCCGGTGCAAGTCTGTGCACAGGCCGTTACATAATCACCGTCCCTGACCTCCCGCCCTTCAGCCTTAACTCTTTCTTTAGCCCGCTCCAGTCGGTGGATACAGAAAGTGCACTTCTCCACAATACCAAGCCGTCTTCGCGGCACATCTGGATTGGTATACTGGGTCAAGGTCTCCGGGGGCCTAAACCGCCGAGCATTGATAGTGCGTACTCCATACGGGCAGGCCACCATGCAGTACTTACAACCGATGCAGCGCTCGTTGTTCTGAACCACAAGGCCATCCTCACGTTTGTAGGTAGCCGCTACCGGGCAGACCTGAACGCAGGGAGGCTCGTCGCAGTGCATGCAGGGCCTGGGGATGAAACGTGCCTTTACGTTGGGGTACTCTCCCTCGACATGCGCTAAGACTTCCATCCAGAACATAGTATGCCGGCGGTCGGCTTGTTCCTTCTCGGCGAAAGGCACGTTGTTTTCTTCCTTGCAGGCCACGGTGCAGGCCTGGCAGGCCGTGCATTTATCGAGATCAATCACCATTCCCCATCGCGCCATTGTCCTAACCTCCGTGCATCAAAATGCAGAATGCAAAGCACAGAGAACGGTGATAGGGAAAGAAAGACGATTTTGCACTTTGCATTTTGCAATTTTCCTTTTGCATTGCTGCGTTCATGCCTTGTAGACCTTGACTCGGGTGGAGAAGAAGCCTGCCAGGCCACCCAGCCGGTCGTTTTCGTTAACCAGAATCTCATTAGGGTTGACACCTCACCCTTTTGCCCACCCGCCATAAGCCTTATGTCCAAGCTCAAAAGGCATGTTCACCACATGAGGCATAGCTCCGGGATAGAGCTTTGCTCGCGTCCTAATCTTGCCAATGACCGACTCTACCCAAACCTCATCCCCGTCTTTGATGGCGAGCCTTTTTCCTGTATCAGGATTGATCTCGACCCAAGAGTCCCACCGCATACCCACATGTGGCCCTAGAATCTCCTGCATCCAAGGGCTATTTGCCCCGCGCCCTTCAGCATGCGTCATGAGCTTGTAGGTATTGAGGATAAGCGGAAACTCCTTCTCATCGCCGACATAACGGATTGGCTCGTAGTGGGGAAGGTAAACCTCATCGCCTCTTGCCCTGAGCTTAAGGCCTCTCAGGATCTCTTCTAGAGCCTGCTCCTCAGCGATGGTCTTTCCCTTCTCTTTCCCCTTCTCAACCTCCTTCTTCGCCAGATCCTCTAGCTTGTCCTCCAGGTTCTGGGAAAAGAACTCGAAGCGCTTGGAGGGCGTCTTAAAGCCGTGCTCCCAGTCACGGAATTTATACGGAGGATTTGCCCAGAAGCCTTTGTTTTTAAATTCCTCCCAGAACCTCGCGAATGTCGGAGCTACGATATTACCCTTCTGGGCTTCATGCAGGCCCTTGACCTTCTCCTGGATCAATTCTTCATAGTCTTTCCACGGGAAGGATTTGGCTACTGTTCCGCCAATCCTTTTCGCCAGCTCCATGATCACGTCGCCGCTGCTTTTCGTATCATAGAGCGGCTTTACCACTGGCTGTCTCAAGCTTATGACTGGATAACCCAGGCTCGGGTAGATCACGTCATCGTGCCAGCGCTCCAGATAAGTGTGGTCTGGAAGGATAAGGTCAGCGTAATCGGAGGTCTCGTCCATAAAAGGAGAGAAGCTCACAACAAAAGGCACCTTCTCGATCGCCTTGTACCAACGGCCCACATCGGGCGTGGAGAAGAGAGGGTTCGTGTAGTAGAGCATGATGGTGTCGACCGGATACGGCCCCTCACCCAAGATCATCTCCGGCAGGTCCTGATAGACCTTTCCTGCCAGCGGGTACTTTTTGGTTCCCGCATAGTCGATCCTAGGCTGCTTAAGTCCATTTTTAGCGATCTCGTCCTCGGCAAGATCCGGCCATTTTGTAAGAGGCGGACCATGTTGGACGATGACGCCGCCGGGCACCTCCAGGCTCCCTACCAAAGCGTTAAGGGCGTGGATGGCAAAGCGGTTATAGACGCCGTTGGTCTGCATGCTCGCCCCGCGTTCACCCGCGGCGACGGCCGGCTGCGTCGCCGCAAACTCCCTGGCGATCCTGATGATAGTTGTTTCCGGAACACCCGTAATCTTCGAAACTTTGACCGGAGAGTAGTCCCTGAGAACCAAGGTCTTGAAGCCTATATGCCCTTTGCCGGTCTTCTCGTCCATCCAGTCTTCAAAGCCGAATGTGTGCTCGGTGACAAATGTCTTATCGTAGAGTTCCTCTTTTACAATCACATGAGCAATTCCCAGGGCTAGAGCTGCGTCAGTTCCAGGATTGATGGGGATCCATTCGTCTGCCTTGGCTGCTGTGATGGAAAAGCGGGTCTCTACTTGAACGATCTTGGCTCGGATCGGCCGCTCGCGCCGCATGTGCCCGAAGGCACGGAGAAGCCGGGTCGTAGGCCGCCACGCCTCTATGAAGCCGCCGCCGAAGCAGAGGAGATAGTTGGTGTTGTCCCAGTCATAGCCGGCGTAGGATTTGAAGCCCTGGCTAAGGTAGTGAGCTTGAGGGGTGCCATCGGCACAGATGCTGGAGTGGCCGACGTCGTTCGGAGATCCATAGGCCGCCAGAAAGCGCCCGATCGAAGGTCCCATGTTCCCGCGGTTCCGGCCGCTCATGAATACGAGACGGTGGGGTTCGGCCTTCTGTCTTAAGGATCTGAGCCGCTTAGCAACGATCCCGATAGCTTCCTCCCAACTGATCCTCTCCCAATTTCCCTCACCCCGTTTGCCGATTCTCCTCATTGGACCTTTGATCCGATCCGGATCATACAGAATCTGGAGGCCGATATGACCCTTGGGACATAGCCTTCCAAGATTAATCGGGTGCTCGGGATTTCCCTCGATCTTCACCGCCCGACCATTGACCACCCGAACCATGATGCCGCAGCCTGCCGGACACTGAAGACAAACGCCCGGCACCCATTTTTCCTCACTGGCCCGCTCTAAACTCTTCTCTCGCGGAGAGACAGCCGAAAGAGGTAGTTGGCTCGCGAGAGCCGCCCCGGCCCCGCTTGCCGCTGAGACCTTCAAAAACGCTCGCCTCGAAACTCTCATCTTCTCCCCCTTTCGCCGAGTCCGATCGTTCTCCTTTTTACCAGTCGAGGAATTGCAGAGCGCTGTAGAGCATGACTCCTATTGACATCGCTAGTGCCAGCACGGCGACCGCAACCAAGAAGTTGATTGTGATAGAAAAATGGTCCTGGATCGAAAGTAGGCTCTTTTCTTTCTCCATCTTATGCATGGAGGTTATCTCGGCCTTCAAGAGAGCAATCGCCGTGCCACGAAGCGAAACGGCGCAAGCGGCCAGCTCCTTCCTAACCCCTCGATTCGCTTAGTGATTACGGAGCACGAACTGGTATGGCAGAGCAGCGATGGAAAAATTCCGGACAGTTGTACGGACAAATGACTAAATTACGGACGGTTGAGATATTCGGCTGGGTTGAGATGAATGCTTAGCCGGAGCGCTTTCTCATAAAGGGCCGCACGCGAGATTCCCATGCGTTTCGCGGTCAAAGTTTTATTCCAGCTGCATTCGACAAGGGTGCGCTCGATTAGTTCTTTCTCGAGATCTTCCAGGGTCCCTTTTCTCTGTCGCGGATCACTCTCTGGAGGAAACAGAAAGACAAAATCGTTCGCCGTGAGCTGCTCGCCAGAGGCCATTAGGGTGGCTCGCTCGACCGCATTTTCTAACTCTCGGATATTTCCCGGCCAGGGGTACCTGAGGAGGAGATCTAGTGCATCTGGGGTGATTCCTTGGACGCGTTTTTTACTTTGAGAGAAGCACTTGACTAAGAAATGGTCCACGAGGAGAGGGATATCCTCCTTCCGCTCCCTGAGAGGCGGCAGATGAATTTGCACCACGCTCAACCGATAAAAGAGGTCCTCTCTAAAAGTGCCCGAGGCTACGGCATGTTTCAAATCCCTATTGGTCGAAGAGATAATGCGCACATCGGCGTTTAATGGTCTATTTCCTCCCACGCGCTTGAACTCTCCCACCTCCACTACGCGAAGGAGCTTGGCCTGAAAGGCGGGGCTGGTATCGCCGACCTCATCCAAAAAAAGGGTGCCCCCGTCCGCCATCTCGAAGACCCCTTTTTTGCTGGCAATGGCCCCGGTGAAGGCTCCTCGCTCGTGGCCGAAAAGCTCGCTCTCCAACAGGCTTTCGGTAAGGGCCGCACAGTTTATAGCGAAGAAAGCCCGCTCCCTCCGGTCACTGACCTGATGAATGGCCCGGGCCACCAGTTCCTTTCCAGTGCCGCTCTTGCCAGAGACAAGGACCCGGCTGTCGGTGGGCCCGACTTTATTAATGATATCCAGCAGGAGCATAATAGCGGGGCTCTTTCCCACGATCTTCCCGTACTCATCCCTTTCCCGGCGCAAGTACAAATTCTCTTCTAGAAGACGCGATTGCTTCAGGCTCTTCTCCACCTTCACTATCAGCTCATCAGGAGAGAAAGGCTTGGCCAGAAAGTCGCTGGCCCCTTTCTTCATGGTCTCCACCGCGGCATGCACGGTGGCATACCCCGTGACTATAATCACCGGCAAATTTGGCTGCTCGCGCTTGATCCTTTCCAGAAGTTGAATCCCGTCCATCTGCGGCATCTTCAGGTCCGTGAGCACAATATGGGGCTCTTCCTCCTCCACTAGTTGGAGCGCTCTCTTGCTTTCATAACTCACAACACAATGGTACCCAGCCTCGGCCAGAATATCTTTCATAGTGGCCGCCATGTCCGGCTCATCTTCCACAATGAGGACCCTGTATGTACTTCGCTCGCCCATCAGGCTGCTTCGCCTTTCGATTCCGCCAAGGAGGGAAATATCAACGTAAAGGTGCTCCCTTTGCCCGGCTCGCTCTCCACCCGAATATCGCCGGCGTGTGCCCGCATGATTCCATAGCTCACCGATAAGCCCAGCCCGGTCCCTTTTCCCACCTCTTTGGTGGTGAAGAAGGGCTCGAAGATTCTTCCGATCTCTCCGCGAGGGATTCCTGTGCCATCGTCGGTCAGCTCCGCCACCACCCGGCCTTTGTCCTCAAGGTCCCGGTAGGTCCTTACGTTAATAGTTCCTCCTTCTGGCAGAGCGTCTCTCGCGTTGGTCAGCAAGTTTAAGAAGACTTGCTGGAGCTGATTGGCACTGCTGTTAATGGAGGGAAGGTTTTTTTCCAAGTTACACTCTACGCCGATATTCATTTTGGCAAAGGGCTCTCTAACCATGCCGACGATCTCCTCGATGGCATCATTCAGATTCAACGGAGTAAGCTCAAACTCTCCCTTGCGCGCAAAGGTCAACAGGTTGCGGATCACCCTGGCCATGCGATCCGCATTCCGGTCAATCATCTCGAGTTCCTTGATGATCTTTTCGGGGAACTGCCTCTGCCTGCCCTGGTCCAGCAACATCTTGACCCTAGAAACGATGATCCCCAGGGGATTATTGATCTCGTGGGTCAGTCCCGCATACATCTCGCCGGTGACCTTTAGCTTCTCCAGTTGCACCAGATGGTCGTGGGCTTCCTCAAGCTCTTTCGTCCTCTGCCGGACCGTGCGCTCCAACTCTTCCTGGAATCGTTTTCTCATCTCTTCGTGGGTCTCGAGTTTCTCCGCCATCAGGTTGAAAGAACGGGAGAGCTGGCCAATCTCATCGCTGGATGCCACCGCTACCCGCCTCTTGAAATCGCCGGCAGCAATATCCTCGGTGACCGCGGCCAACCTTTTCAGAGGAACGGCGACGCTGCGAAAGAAATAGACGTTGCTTAAGGCAATCAGAGATAGCCCTCCTAGAAGAAACGCAAAATAGAGGTAAACTATTGTATTTATCTTTTGTTCATTGCTGGCGAGGAGATCCCTGACTTCGGAATGATGGACATCGTTTAGATTCTTGGTCAGGACAGGGATCCGATGGGCGATAGTATCCAATTGCTGGTGCTCTTCGAGGCTCACCTTAGCCCCTTTTCTGACCTGCCCCGCCACTCTTTCTGAAAGGAGGCTAAGAGATGCTACCAGCGCTTGAATCCGTCTAAACAGTACCATCTCCTGCGAAGTCTCAGGAAGACGCCCGTGACTTTCTAGGAAATCAGCCATACGAAGGGCCACTTCTTCCTTGAGGCCATCCATATGCCATAATCTATCCAGACTTGCCGTCATAATGGCGCGGCTTAGTTCAAAGACCGAATGGTGCACCGTACTATGAATGGCTTCGGTCTGTTCGATGTGTTTGCTCAGGAGATCAACCTCATCGGTCGAGCGAGATATGGAGCGGGCCAGGTAAACCGACAGGCCTCCCACAGCCAAAACCATGACAAAAAACAGAGCGATGAAAAGGCTGACCTTCCTGCTTATCTTGCTGGGCGCCTTAAGGGATTCCTCCATACTTTTACCTCCGGGCCGCCAGCACAAAGAACACCGGACCGTATGCAAAAAACTACTCTGGTGGCTTGCGCTAAAGCAAGCGGGTGAGCAAACCTCATGCCACAGGCCGAACGACAGGACGTCGTTCAATAGAGGCAGCTATGGCCGCAGCAGACTGGCTGAGAAATCTCCCAACAAAACCAATTGAGTTTGTGGCCTTTGGCCCGAGGGGGGGGGAGGTCGCAAGTGATAGAGCACAATGCAAAGATAACACAGCCTACTCGGGCATTTTCCTAAATCTAGGAGAGACCCCCTCGCACTCGCGTTGCGACGCTGGGAACTCAAAACGAATTTTTTTCCAATTAATAGGAAAGAGCGAAGATTTTTCTCCCAATTTTAAAAAACAGGGAGAAACAAGGCGACACGATACAGCAATGATTTCTTGAAATCGCTATGGAGGCATGATTCTTGCTCCGTCCTCAACAGCAGAAGATCACTCCTAGAAGGAGGAGCCTATGAATACACCGTGGATCGCCATGGCCGCTGTTATCGCCCTTGGGGCGATTTATGTCTTGCTCCCGGTGATCGCGCACACCTTCCAGCGCTGCCGGCCCAAGAAAGTCCTCAAATGCCCTGAGACCGGAGGGTACGCGGAGATCGACATAGACGCTCCCCGCGCCGCCTTCTCTTCCGCGTTCGGCAAGCCCCTGCTCAGGGTTAGGAATTGCACGTTGTGGCCCAAGAGAAAGAAATGTCGTCAGGAATGCCTTAGAGCATGGAACTGGAGTCAGTAAAAGAGACACATGAACGGCGATGGGCAAGGGCATTCATATCAGGAACCTCGATAAGGACGATCTATCCTCCATCGTGGATATCGAGGAGCGGCTCACCGGCGTGGCCCGCCGGGACTACTGGGAGAAAAGAATCGAGATCTCCGAGGCGATACGCCCTCATTGGGCCTCTCTGGTGGCCGAGGTAGACAACAAGGTGGCCGGCTTTGTTTTCGGCCGCGCAGGAGAGCTCGAGTTCGGCCTGCCCGGAACCGTGGCCTGGATCGAGATCATCGGCGTGGACCCCGCATACCGGGGGCAGGGAATCGCCCGGGCTCTGGTGCGGCAGTTCACGGAATCGGCCGAAGATCACGGCGTCAAGACAATCTTCACCCTCGTCGATAACGGAGCCTCCGAAATGGAGCGGTTTTTTAGCAGGCTCGGATTTGTCAAGGGGAAAATGCTCCACTTCCAAAAAGAGATAGGGTAGGAGGACGGAATTTGGCTGGACAGGGCTCCCAGACTCTACCCCTCCAATCGGGGATTATCTACGGTCCGGTACAATCCAGGCGTCTTGGTCTTTCCCTCGGCGTCAACCTGCTTCCCGCGAACTATAAGCTTTGCTCGTTCAACTGCCTCTATTGCCAGTATGGCTGGACACGGAAACCCACCCTCGACCCGGGCGATCGCATCAAGGATCTGCCGCAACCCCAAGAGGTCTCAAAAGCCTTAGAGAGGTCCCTGAAGCAGCTGCTGCGAAGAAGGGTAAAGCTGGACTGCATCACCCTTTCCGGCAACGGCGAACCGACCCTCCACCCCGACCTGGCAGAGATCGCCGATGCGGCTAAGGCCTTAAGAGACCGGTACTTTCCTCATGTAAAAGTCGCCATACTCTCCAACTCTTCGACCGTGGGCAGGGAAGCGATCCGGGAAGCCCTGGAGAAGTTCGATCTTAAGATCATGAAGCTGGACGCGGGCAGCGACGAGATAATCCACCGACTCAATGCCCCGGCTCCTCCCTTTTATCTTGGCGACGTCGTTGAGGGGTTGAAAAGGCTCCAGGGCGTGATCCTCCAATCCCTCTTCGTCCATGGGAGGGTCACAAACGCTGATCCCGATTCCATAGAGGTATGGCTCGAAAAGGTAAGAGCGATCCGGCCGACCCGAGTCCAGGTTTACACCTTGGATCGGGCGCCGGCTGACAAGCGACTTTGGAGGGTTGGCCTCGCTACCCTGCAATGGGTCGCTGGTCAGGTGCGATGGCGAGCCGGCGTGCCGGCCGAAGTCTACGCAAAGGCGGTGCCGTAGATCCCGACCCAGATCGTAACGGAAAGCCGATAGAGGGCTAGGACCAACGCTATGATTGTCGAGGAGCTGATTTCCCAATACCGAGAGCACCTGGAAGATTCTCCCTTGGAGCGCGCAGCGCAGTGGAAACAGAGCCATCCCGGTTCTAAGGTCGTGGGGTGCTATCCGGTTTACACGCCCGTTGAGATCATTCACGCGGGCGGCATGCTGCCCGTGGGGATTCTCGGAGGCGGAAATCGGCTGGAGATTGCCCATGCGGACTCGCGTTTCCAGTCCTTTATCTGTTCCATCGTCAAGAGCACCTTGGAGCTAGGCCTGACCGCAAAACTCCATTTTCTGGATGGAATCGTCTTTCATTCCATTTGCGACCCGGCAAGAAATCTAGCGAGTGTCTTCAAAAGGAATTTTCCCCAGATGATGGTGGAATACATCCACTTTCCGCAAAACATGGTATCGCCGGGCGCCGTAGACTACCTGGCCGCGGAATATGCCAGGCTTAAGTCCAGCTACGAGGGCCTCGCCGCAAGGCCCATTCGCGATGCGGACCTACGGCAGAGCATTAGCCTCTACAACGAACAGAGAAAGCTGGTCCGGGATCTCTACCGCTTCCGCGCAGAAAAACCGCACAACCTCTCGACGGTCGAGTGCTACGTCCTTACCCGCATAGGAACCCTGCTTCCGCCGGAAGAACATATAGCGATTCTGAAAGAGGCCACGGCAGCCCTTAGTCAAAGAGATGAAAAGCCCAAGGACCGCATCAAGGTCATCCTCGAGGGCTCTTTCTGCGAGCAGCCACCCTTGGAACTGATCGAGGGGCTAGAGGCAGCGGGATGCTATATATTGGACGATGACTTCCTTTTAGGATGGCGTTGGTTGTTTGAGGACATTCCTTTGGAAGGAGATCCAATCCGAAACCTGGCGCGGGCTTATATCAACCAAAGCGTCTATTCCGGTGTCAAGCACGACTCCAGAGAGCCTAAGTCCAAGCATCTCATCGACAAGGTCCGTGAGACCGGGGCGGCAGCCGTGATCATCCTCGCCGCCAAATTCTGTGAGCCGGCCCTTTTCGACTACGCCCTGTATCGCCAGACTTTGGAGCGCGAGGGCATCCCCCATCTCTATCTCGAATTTGAGGAAAAGATGTGGATCTTCGACAAGGCGCGCACCGAGGTGGAGACCTTTGTGGAGTCCATGTTGTTCGACTAGGAGAAACCAGTGGCAAAAACAGCCGGGGCCGTAAAGACGAGTTATCAGGGCCAGATCCATCTTCTCCAAAAGGAGATGATGGGGCGCTACTTCGAGAGCGTTACCCGCGCGGCGGAACAAGGAGAAGGCAAGGCCGTCTACATGCTGATCAGCGGCAATCCCGTGGAGCT
>Ga0114945_10002334_pt1 | contig 11200 bp, 11 predicted proteins | sample OV2TP3_FD_87194 | JGI IMG/M metagenome (GOLD analysis project Ga0114945, IMG submission 87194) | Hot spring microbial communities from Beatty, Nevada to study Microbial Dark Matter (Phase II) - OV2 TP3 | ecosystem: Environmental > Aquatic > Thermal springs > Hot (42-90C) | place: USA: Beatty... | reverse complement strand
GTGGCCGGCCGGAGGCCGCGATGGCCGGGGCCCTGCGCGTCCAGCTCGGCGGGATGAACGTGTACGGCGGGATGGTGTCGGAGCGCCCCCGGCTTGGAGACCCGCAATATCCGCTGGCGCCCGGCCACATTGCGCTGGCGCTGGATCTCGTATTGACTGCCACCGGGATCGCGATCGGGATCGCATTGATCGTTCTGGCGAGGTGAGCATGCACGGTGGAAACGTCTATGAGGCCGCTCGCCAGACCGGACGTCCATTGCGGGAGCTCGTGGACTTCAGCGCCAGCATCAACCCCCTCGGGCCGTCCCCGTCTGTCCGTCGGGCTCTGAAAGCGGCTCTTGAGCAGGCCGCGCACTATCCCGATCCGGACTGCGTTGCGATCCGGGCAGCGCTGGCCGAGCATTTCGACCTCGGCGCCGAGAACTTGGTGATCGGGAACGGGTCCACGGAATTGATTCACCTGTTGCCGGTGGTCCTGGGTATCCGACATGCCGTGATCCTTGGCCCTACGTTCTCCGAATATGCGCGGGCGGTCAGTGCCGCAGGGGGCCGGGTGACCGTGCTCAATGCAAGGCGTGCCGAACGGTATCGGCCTCCCGTCGAGCGGGCGGTCGAGGTGATGCGACCCCCACGCAGCCATCCCGATGCCGTCTTCGTGTGCAACCCGAACAGTCCGACCGGCCAGGCCGTGTTGCCCGAGGATCTGTCCCGGCTGGCGAAGCTGGCGGCACAGCGGGACATCCGGCTGATCGTGGATGAGACCTTCGTGGAATATTGCGGGAAGCGCTCGGTCCTCCGTGCGGTCAATTCTCTGTCGTCTCTCCTGGTTCTCCGCAGCTTTACGAAATTCTATGCGTTGCCCGGCTTCCGCGTCGGCTATCTCGCCGGCCCGAGCAAGCTTGTGGACCGAATTCGAGAGCGGCAGCCCCCGTGGTCCGTCAACACCTTCGCCCAGAGCGCCGCCCTGGCGGCACTGCACGACCGCCGCCATACCCGGAACAGCCTGGGATTCATGAACGGGGAGCGGCCGTATCTCGCCGGCGCCCTCGGGAAGCTGCCCGGCGTCGTGGTCTATCCTTCCGAAGCCAACTTCCTGCTGGTGGAGCTGCCCGCCATCCTGCCGGCGTCAGTTGCCGCCGAGAAGCTCCGTCGGCAAGGCATTCTGATCCGAGACTGCTCATCCGTGCCGGGCCTGACCGAGACGGCCGTGCGGGTCGCGGTGCGCACCCGCGCACAGAACCGCCGATTAGTGGCCGGTCTTCGATCCCTGCTGGAGGAAACGCGATGAATCACCAGCCGTCTTCATTGCTCACGCGATTTCGACTGACCGACGATACGCTCGTCATCGACCTCGGAACGCGCCGGCCGGTCCTGTCGTCTGCGCCGAGGGGCGGGGGCTTCACCAGGGCTCGGTATATTCTCAACCACCAGGTCCCCGCCAACCCGCTGCGAACCGGAGCTTCGACGCCACAGCCGGCCTGCTGCGATCCGATCCGCTATCTGGGGCGCGTTGCGGCGAGCGTCGGCGCCGACCGGCAGTGCGTCGCCCTGATGACGGCGGTTTCCCTCAAGCAGCTCGTGACGATACGCGAGGAAGTCAATGGCCTGTGGGTGGAGGGATTTCTGACGGTCGGAGTGACCAATGCCGTGCGTGTCGGCGATCCGGCGGTGTCGTCGCACGCGCAGGCACCCGGCACGATCAATATCGTCCTCGTGACCAATGCTCGTCTCACCACCTCGGCAATGGTCGGAGCGGTGCAGGTTGCCACGGAGAGCAAAACCGCGGCGCTCATGACGGAGGGCGTGCCGAGCTGGACCGGCCAGCCGGGGGCGACGGGGACAGGCACGGACGCGGTCGCCGTGGTCGCCGGGGAGGGTCCCTTCTTGCGATACAGCGGCACTCATACCTTGATAGGGGAGCTGATCGGCAGGGTGGTGGCCGTCGGGATGAAAGAAGGACTGGCCCGATCCGCTTTTCTACACCATTAGGAGGGCACGACGGCGATGAGCGTCACTAGAGTGTAAAACTCTGGAACATGACGAAGGTTTTGCAGCTTAAAAAATAAGCAGCGTGCTTGCCCGACGCCATACTGTTGTCTTCCGAAACGCGATTCACAATGTTGCCCACAACTCTTCCACACATTTTGTGGACAGGAAAATCATGCGTCGAATTGCGCGTCAATCCGGCTGCGTGGTGGGCGTGGTGATTACCGGGTGCCGGGTCGGAAAGTAGCGCTGGAAACCGTCTCGCGGCATGCTGAACGGCCGGGGCCGCCGATCAGGATTGGCGGACCGTATCGGTCGTGGCCGAAAGCCTCTTGAGCAGCGGCCGGCACGTGGTTCACCCGCGGAACGTCAAGTCTGGCGAGCCGGACACGAAGAGAGCAGCGCCCGACTCATCGACGGGCTAAGAGGCACATGCCGAAAATCATCACCGCAAAGCGCGCTGAGAGCGAGGTCGAGAAGGCCCGCGAGTATGTGAAGGTCCACATCCTGCTTCCCTCCGGTCTCCTCGGGTTGATCACGATGCTGGCGGGCGTCTTTGCGTTGATCTACCAGTTTGTGGTGGAAACCTATAATTGGCGCACGTTTCTGGAGAGCAGCGGCTTGCTCCTGGTGGGCGGGATCCTGGGATGGGCACAGACCCGGTACCATCAGTACGTGCTGCGGGAATATCCCCGGTTGTTCGCGAGCCGTTTGCGGGCTCCCCGATTGGGGCAAAAACGCGTGAAAAAGGAGCTGCGGGCCCGCACGGTGGAGCACCCCGGTCAGAAGCTGGTGCCGTGGCTGTACGTGCTGGGGATCGGGCTGTTGCTCGCAGCCTCGATAGCCGGCTGGCGGGTAGGGCCCCTTGACTATATTGCCGCGTTCTTCCTACCGTGGGCCGGATTCTTTTGGGCGAAACTGTTTTTCTGGCGGAGGGTGCTCGGGCCAGCCAAAAAACCGTAAGGCGTGAGGCGTGAAGCGTGAAGCACGTTTCAGGACTGAGCAACGAGGACTGAGGACTGAGCCTCGGCCCTCAGTCCTGAGTCCTCATGGCTCGTTGCGCCTGACGCCTGACACCTTACGCCTCACGGTTTTCCCTTTTGCCTTTTTACTGGCGGGATAGGCCGCTTCCAGGGACCGGACCCGCTGCTCCAGCTCTCGGACCTGCTGGCGAAGCTCCGGCAAGCGCGGGATGACGGCTTGCGCCTTGACCCAGTCCTGGTGAGGCATCACGGGCGCCCCGGAGACGATCTGCCCTCCCGTCAGGCTGCGGTTCACCCCCGCCCGCGCCGCGATCATCACGCCGTCCCCGATCCGGAGATGATCCGAAATGCCGGCCTGGCCTCCCACCATGACATGATGGCCCAGCGAGGTGCTGCCGGCGATGCCGACCTGCGCAACCAGGATGCAGTCTTCTCCAACGGACACGTTGTGCGCGATCTGAACGAGGTTGTCCACCTTGGTGCCGCGCTTGATCACCGTGTCCCCGAACGTGGCGCGGTCCACCGTCACGTTGGCGCCCAGCTCCACATCGTCTTCGATCACTACGCCGCCCAGTTGCGGGATCTTGTGGTGACGGCCTTCATGTTGCACGAAGCCGAAGCCGTCGCTTCCGATCACCGTGCCGCTGTGGATGACGACCCGTGAGCCGATACGGCAGCGCTCCCTTACCGTCACGTTGGGGTAGAGGACGCTGTCGGAGCCGATGGCGCAGTCGTCACCGATAAAGACCCCCGGATAGAGTGTCGCGCGGTCGCCGATGCTGACGCGGTCGCCCAAGGTCACGAACGGCCAGATCGAGACCTCCGCCCCGATCTGGACATCGGCCCCTCGGGCAACCTGTTCGGCGATCCCTCGCGGCTGATAGGGCGCCGCAAAGAAGCGCTGCGCGATGCGGGCAAAGGCATAGGCAGGGTGCGGAACGACGATCTGGGGACGCTGCAACTCGGGAACCGGCCGGCTGACCACGAAGGCGGCGGCGCGAGATTGCACGGCGGTTTTGACGTAACGATCTTCGGCCACATAGCTGAGGTCGTCGGGCCCCGCCTGCTCCAGACTGGAGATGCCCGACACGTGGATTGCCGAATCGCCCAGGATTTCGCCGGCGATGAACCGGCCGAGCTCATCCAGCCCGATGTCGCGTCCCTGATTGGCAGGCATTCGCCTCTATCCTTTTTTTCTGGCGGGGAGGCGTTTGGCCGGTCCCTTGGCCTGTCGAGCAGGGGCTGGATTCAGCTTCCGCTCCACATACTCGATGACGTCGGACACGGTGACCAGGCCTTGCAGGTCGTCGTCCGGAATCTGGAGATCGAACGTCTCCTCGATCCGGAACAGGAGCTCGATCATCGCCATGGAATCGAGGCCGAGATCATCACGCAAGGTATGATGAGGATGGATCGTTGTGGGGTCCTGCTTCAGGTACGCGCCGAGCGCATCTCGAATCTGATCGGCGATCGGGGAAGTGGCCATGGTATCCAGGCGGTTGCGCTCAGTGCTTCCTAAAGACGACGGCAGCGTTGTTGCTCCCGAAGCCAAAAGCGTTCAGCAGGGCGGTGTTGATGCGGCGTTCCTGGACCCGAGCGGAGATGCCGGCCAGGACGCAAGCCGGGTCCGGATCGTCGTAGTTCACAGTGGGGTGGACCTGTCCGGTGTCGATTGCCAGCGCGCATGCGACAGCCCCGAGTGCGCCGGCGGCGCCGAGGGTATGTCCCACCAACGACTTGGTGGCATTCACCAGGACTTTCTCGGCCCGGGCTTGAAACAGCTTCCGGATCGCCTTGACTTCCACGGCATCCCCGATCTGCGTCGAGGTGGCGTGGGCGTTGATGTAATCCACCTGGGCAGGCGTGATCCCGGCATCGGCGAGCGCCGTCGCCATGGTGGCCGCCATTTCGGCTCCGTCTTCACGAGGGATCACTATGTGGTACGCTTCGCTCGTGGCGGCATAGCCGGCCACCTCGGCATAGATGCGGGCACGGCGCTTTTTCGCGTGGGCCAGGGATTCCAGGATCAACGCCCCGGCTCCCTCTCCCATGACGAACCCGTCGCGGGCCCGATCGAACGGTCGGGAGGCGCGAGCGGGCGAGTCGTTGAAGTGCGTGGACAGCGTCCGCAGCGAGCAGAAGCCGGCGAACACCAAGGGGGTGATGCTGGCATCGGTCCCGACGGCGATCAACACGTCCGCCTGCCCGGTCCGGATGCAGGACAGTGCCTGCCCGATCGCGTGTGCGCTGGATGAGCACGCGGTGGAAATCGTGAGATTCGGTCCCTTGGCTCCGTGCGCGATGGCGACGATGCCGGAGGCGGAGTTGAGCGTGATCTGAGGAATGAAGTTCGGGTGGACCCGATTCGGCTTCTGGCTCTTGTACAACTGGGTGATCTCCCGTTCCCCCATCACCATGCCGCCCATGCCGGCCCCGACGATGACGCCGATCCGGTGAGGATCTTCCTGCTCCATGCGCAGCCCCGAGTCGGCCACCGCTTCTTTGGCAGCGACGAGAGCAAATTGCGCGTACCGGTCCACCCGTTCGGCCTGGGTACTCTCCAGGAATTTCGTCGGATCGAAATCCAGGACCTGTCCCGCGACGCGAGATCGGTACAACTCCATGGGGAAGCCGTCAAACGCTTGAATGGCCGTGATGCCGGATCGGCCGTTCAACGCGGCCTTCCAGAACTCGCTGGTGCCGATCCCGATCGGGGAGATGACCCCCAGCCCTGTGACTACGACTCTCCTATCCATCAGGCCGCTCCTTCGGCGACTTCTTTTACCGCATGGATGCTATGCAGTCAACTTAATCACGGGCGCGGGGCTCGAGGCACTGGGCAATAGGGTTAGTCTCCAACCTATAGCCTTTAGCCCTTAGCCCATCGCCTGTGATCATTGCCTGACCTTGAGAAACAGATAGAAGCCGAACGACAGGAACAAGAGGTTCGCCATCCAGCCGGCCATGGCCGGCATCAATACGCCGGTCCGGCCCAACGCAATCGAGACGGAATGCGTGGTCCAGTAGAGAAAGCCGATGACCAGCGCGAGGCCGATGCCCACCGCCATCCCGCTTCCCCGTACACCGCTTCGCATCAAGCTCAGCGCAATCGCCACGATCGCCATGACCACGGTCACGAACGGGAAGGCCACGCGCGCGTGGTAATCGGTTGAGAATCGGCTGATGCTGTACCCGTCTTTCCTGAGACGGTCCACGTACGATCTGATCTGCTTGATGGTCATCTGCTCCGATTCGACCGACAGCCAGGTTCTGAAGTCGTCCGGTTTCTGCGACAACTCGATCGGCAGTTGCTGAACCGTCTCGATCTCCAGCCCCCCGTCCGGGAACAGCCGGCGCCGCGTGCCGGACTCCAGGACCCACCCTTGTTCGGCATACCGGGCTATCCGGCCTTCTATGATCTCGAGCACCTGGAAGTCCTGCCCGAGACGGTACACGCTGACGCCCCGCAGCGTGGTGCCGTCCAGATCCACGACCTCGACGTTCATCAGCGCGCGATCTTTCAGGCGCAGCCAGAGGCGATCCATTTTGAAGGTGGCGGCGCTCGGCTTTTTCTCGATCAAGGCGGTTTTCACATATTCCGCGCGCGCGGTGGACAGCGGCATACCGACCGCGCTCAGCACGAACAGCACGAAGGCCACCGCCAGTGAAAACGACAGAAACGGCGCGGCCACGCGGTAGAGGCTGATACCGCAGCTTCTCATGGCGGTGACCTCGTTGGTCCGGGAGAGCACTCCCAGCGTGAGCAGTGTGGCCATGAGCACGGCGAGCGGGCCGATCTGCAACGAGATGCCCGGGGTCCTCAGTGCAAAGTACCAGAGGATCGTGGTGATCTCGGCGTCGTACCGGATAAACTTGCGCACCTTCTCGAAAAAATCGACCACCAGATACACGGTCATCAGCCCGGTAAAGCACATGGTGAAGACCTTGAAGTGCTCCCGCAGGATGTAACGGAACAGGATACTCATGGCTACCGCTTGGCCACCTGGCGAAAGAGCGCCAGGGTCACAGCGAGGAAGATGGCGTTCGGCAGCCATGCACCGGAGAAGGGATGCAGAACGCGGGTGGTCACGAAGAACTCCGACAGCACGTTGAGCACATAGTACGCGATGACAATCATGACTCCGACGGCGAACCCGCCCACGCGGCCGGAGCGTTTCGAGGCGATTCCGACGGGAACTCCGAGCATGCCGAACACCAGCGCCGCGGTGGGGAAGGCGAGGTCCTTGTAGTGCTCCATTAAGCCCCGTAGCGCCGTCGGGTCCTCCCAGTTCGTGCGGTCGAGCTGGGCGATCAGCATGTCCCGGGACGGCCGCTCCTCGGCGGAGGCATAGAGACGCTGATCGAAGGTGAGCTTGAGGTCATAGGTCGAGAAGCTCACTTGGTGATACTGGTCCAGCTCAGTTGGCTTGGTATGAATGGTTCCGTTGAGCAGCCGGATGCCCACCAGGTTGCTCTTGGGGTCATTCAACATGGTGTAGTTGCTGGCGACGATGATGCGCGCTTCGTTCAGGCTGCGTTGGTCCGAGATGAAGATGCCTGGCTCCTGATCGGCGCCCCGGCTGTCGGGGACGTAGACCATCATGTTCGGCACGGGTTCATTGAACACGCCTTTGTCGAGAGCCAGCGTCAACCGGTCCCGCAGCAGGCTGAGGGCCAGTTTCTTCAACGAGACGCTGGTCCAAGGCTGTCCCCATTGAGACAGCACCAGCGTCAGCCCGAACACCAGGCAAGAAAACGCCAGGACCGGTCGGGAGAGACGCAGGAGACTCAGGCCGGTGGCCCGCATGGCCACCAGCTCCTTGTCATACGAGAGCCGGCTGAACGCGGTGATGGAGGCGATGATGGCGGCGATCGGGAGCGTCAGGACCAAAAAGGCGGGCATCAGGTGAAGGAACACCTTGAGGACGGCCAGAACCCCGACCCCCTTCGCGACGAGCAGCTCCACAAGCCGGAGCAGCTCCTTGGTCAGCATGATGAAAGAGAGTGCGCCGAGACTGATGAAGAAGGGGGTCAGAAGCTCGCGAAAGATGTACCGGTCGAGAATTTTCCCCAATGGACAGCCTCAGGTGAGCCGAGCCTCAATATAACGGAAATTCAGCTAGTTGTAAATGAATCGCGCCTGTCAGCGGACCGGTACGGAGCGTGCCATCCTCGCGACTCGGTGTCCGAAGAACGTCTTGACAACCTAGGCCCTCTATGCTACATGCTTCCCCCGATCGCGGGATGACAATGTACCACTTATTGGTTTGTACGTGCCGCAGGAGGAGATCGTTCCTTCTGCGGTATTTTTTTAGCCCGCCAGACATTCGAGGGAGTCATGGTACGAGCCGGATGCGCGGGTCGGTCCCAGCCACGGGCACAGTGGCTGTTCAGGAAAGGAGGTTCGTGTGAGAAGCAAGGGCGCCGTCAAGTGGTTCAACGATCGAAAAGGCTTTGGATTCATCCGCCTGGAGTCCGGAGAGGATGTCTTCGTGCACTACTCGGCGCTCCAAGGCGAAGGATTCAAAACCCTCAAGGAAGGCGAGAGTGTTGAATTCGATATCGTACAGGGAGCCAAGGGACCACAGGCGGCCAATGTCTTGAAGATGTAACTTGGCAGACGAGCATGCTGCTGTCACGCAGGGGCAGCAACTCCAACGGGCCCGCCAGACACTGGCGGGCCCGTTGTGTTTGTGGCTCGTCCTCGGTGTGCCATGACGGGAGGGGGTCAGGAACCATTTGTGCGCAGCACCCTCCGGGCCGTTCCGGCAAATGGTTCCTGACCCCCTCATTTGGACCCCCATTCCTTGACAACCCCGCGCTAAGCTGATAGTTTTTCAGCGTTTTTTTTGAGAGGTGCATGTGGCGGTCGACCGCAGTACCGTCCTGGAAAATGCTCAGCGCCTGGCGGCACGGGGCCAACTTGAAAAAGCCATTGAAGAATGGAGCAAGCTGGCAGCAGAGTCGCCGACCGACGGCACTGTCTTCAATACCATCGGCGACCTCCAGCTGAAGCGCAATGCTCCCCTCGAGGCCATTGAGGCCTATTTTCGAGCCGCCTCCGCCTTTCAGCAGCGAGGCTTCGCCCTCAAAACCATCGCCGTTTACAAGAAAATCCTCAAGATTGACCCCAACCGCTTTGAAGTCTACCGCTTCCTCGGCGACCTCAACGCGGAGCGGGGCCTGATCCGCAACGCGATCGGGGACTACCTCACGGTCGCGCGCTTCTATCTCAAGGAAGGCAACAACCGGAAGGCGCTCGAGCTGTACCGCAGCATCGTGAAGATCGATCCGACGAATCTGGCGGTCCGCCAGCGGGTGGCGGAACTCTGCGTCAAAGAGAAGCTCACGGATGAGGCGATCGCCGAGTACCTGGAGCTGGCCAAGGCATCTCTGGCCCAGCAGCGGTCCGCCGACGCGCAACAGGCCTATCGCGCCATCCTCCAGATCGACCCTGCGCATCGCGAGGCGCAGCACGGCTTGAACGCGTCGCAGGGCGGTGCAGGCGCTGCCGCCAGCGCGCCTCCTCCTGTGAGCCCGGAGCCCGAGCTGAAGATCGAGCCGGAACCAAGACCGCCGATGAAGGGTGAGCCCCCCGCTTCGCAGCCGCCGGATGTTGTGCCGGAGGCTGTCGCGGTGCAGCCAGAGCCGATCGTGGCCCAGGCGGAGACTCTTGCGGCCGAGCCTGAGGCTGTCGCCGACGTTCAGACTTTGTTGGACCGCGCGACAAGACAGTTTGAAGCCGGGCGGTACCAGGAGGCTGAGCTGCTGACGGGCCAGGCGCTGGCCGGTGAGCCAGGAAACTCCGAAGGGCGGCAGCTCCTGGCGCTGATCAAGCTGAAGAAGGGTGATCTCGCGGCAGCCAAGGTGGACATTGAGTCCATCGTCGAAGCGGCCCTGCGGGATCAGGACTATGCGCTGGCGGAATCAGCCCTGCGACATTATCTGTCGGTTGATCCCAAGTGCGTGAGCCTGCTGGAGCTCCTCGGGCAGGTGTTCGAGCGGAACGGCGATCCGATGTCGGCGACGATTCAGTATGGGAAGGCGATCGAGGCACTTCTGGAGCATCCGCAGGCGGAGCGGGCCACGCTGCCCGCCGAGCTCTACGCCAAAATCAAAGCCATCTCGCCCGATAGCCCGCTCGTCGCCCGGTTCGCCGAGGCGTTCGGGCCGTCTCGTCTCCCGGAGAGCCCGATGCCGCTGCCGACAGAGGAGAAGCCGCCGGTCCTCGAACTGGAGATCGGCTACCATCACCCTCTGCCGGCGCAGGCGCCTCCGGTCGGCCGGACCGAGACCGACGCTCAACGCGCGGACGAGACCCCCACAGAGACAGCTCCTGAAGAGGCGCCAGGAGCGGAGCGGAAGCGACGTCGCATCTCCTATCTATGAACGTAGCCCTCCGATGAGCCTCCTGAAATTTTTCGGTCTGCGCGAGAACCCCTTCTCGGTTACGATCGACAACCGATTTTTCTACAACGCCCAGCAGCACGCCGATGCCCTCACCCGGTTGAAATACGCCGTGGAGAACATGAAAGGCCTGGCCGTGCTGGTGGGCGACATCGGAACCGGCAAGACCACGATGGCGACCAGACTGCTGGAAGAACTGGAGAGCGACGAGTATGAGGCGGCCCTGCTCGTCGTGATCCACACGTCTGTGACCTCGGAATGGATGCTGCGGAAAATCGCCCTCCAGATGGAGATTCCCTCACCGGCTGAAGGAAAAACCGAGTTGCTGACCCAGCTTGCCCGGCGGTTGCAGGAGCTGTCCGAGAAGGGGGAAAAGGCTGTGGTACTGATTGACGAAGCGCAGATGTTACGCAGTCAGGAGCTGATGGAGGACTTTCGCGGCCTCCTGAATATCGAGATGGACGGACGGAAGGTCGTCACGTTCGTCCTGTTCGGCCTCCCTGAGCTCGATGAGGTCCTGACCCTGGATCCTCCCCTCCAGCAACGGGTCGCTATCCGCTGCCGGCTCACGTCGCTGACTCAATCGGCGACCGAGGCCTACGTCAATTACCGCCTGCAGATCGCCGGCTGCGAGCGAACTCTCTTCCGCCCGGATGCCTACCCGCTGATCTGCCGGTACTCCGGCGGAATCCCGCGCCTGATCAACACGCTCTGCGATAACGCTCTCCTGGAAGGCTATTTGCGAAAGCAGGAGCAGATCGACGAGGCCTTGATCCACGAGCTGGCACGCGACCTCAACCTCACTCCGTGAAACCGTGAGGCGT
>Ga0114945_10002333_pt1 | contig 11203 bp, 11 predicted proteins | sample OV2TP3_FD_87194 | JGI IMG/M metagenome (GOLD analysis project Ga0114945, IMG submission 87194) | Hot spring microbial communities from Beatty, Nevada to study Microbial Dark Matter (Phase II) - OV2 TP3 | ecosystem: Environmental > Aquatic > Thermal springs > Hot (42-90C) | place: USA: Beatty... | reverse complement strand
GCATTCGTCACCTCCTCATCCGCCCATGCGACGCACGCAAGGACCTTTAAGAACTCCACCTGTATAGACGAAGCCATAACCCTCGATCAGGATTGTCTTCTTCCCGGGAATCCCTGGACGGCTTCAGAGGGCTCGGCGCTCCGTCGTCGGGGTTAAGGTATCCCTCATGCCCCGGTCACCCGCATCACGATTAGCCACGTGAAGGATTGTGGGGCAGACTCCACCTTTCAGACCTGCTCTTTCAGGATTTTTCTTCTCGCGCGGTCACGTGAGGGCCGCCGAAGCCTTCGGAGCGGTTGCCGAAGAGGACCAGCGGGCCGGATCCCACATTGGTGATCTGATAGTAATCCTTGGGGCCGAAGAAGACGACCTCGTTTCTCTCGATGATCCGCTCGTCTCCGTTGATCCCCTTTACTGAGGCTTTCCCTTCGAGCACCAAAAAGGTCTCCGGCGACACGTGGTAGTGCATGTCCGTACCGTCACCGGGATTGAAGTAGAGCATCCAGGAGCGAAATTGCTCGGTTCCAAAGAGCCGCGTCATTCTTCTCTTTTCCTTTCCAGCCTCGCTCATCTTCTGGGTCAAGTTGATGAATTCCATGCTGCCCTCCTTCTTATGTCTTCGGCGAGAGATTATCGGAACCCGCGCTGATCTGTCAATCCAGGTAAAGATCTAGGAACCGCAGCGCCCTTCTCTTTCAAGTTCCCCGATCAGGGTTGAATCGACAAGATGCTGAGCTTTCATCCCTTTCACGGCGGGAAGGGTCGAGCTCAGCATTTGAATCCCGATCTCCACTCCCTCCGTTCTGGGATAGGGTCGCACAGGAATCACTTCTCCGACATAGACGCGGTATAAGAACTCCACGCCAGCTGAGTCACTCTTCCGCACCGTCTTGGCTATGATCTCCAGCGCCTTCGGCTTATTTTTCCTGGCCAGGGATATGCCCTCACAGATGGAGCCTAAGAAACTCTTTGCCTGATCCCTATGGCTCTTTAGGAACGTGGTGGAGATCGCGTAGTCCGCCCCGCCTCCGCCGTAAATGTTCAACTTCTTATGGTCCGCGAGAACGCGGAACTTTTTAATCGCACCGGTTCTCTCCAACTCGAACAGGGTCTCCGATGAGACCAGAGACCCAGAAACCTCCCCTGAGAGAAGGCCGGTCGCCCGGGCCGAGCTCCCGCCTTGATCATAATGGACCAGTGTCACGTCCTTGTCCGGATCCAATCCCAATCTTCTCAGGGAAAGACGCGTTAACTGGTAGGGCGTGCTGCCCAATTCGCCCGTCCCGATCTTCTTTCCTTTGAGGTCCTCGGCTCTTGTAACGGAGGATTCGACCAAGAACACCGAGTAGTTGTGGCCGGTATTGGCCACGATCAGTAAATCGCTCTCGCCCGTTGCTTTGCTCTGGATCACGTGGTTGGAGCTGACCACGTAGATGTCGCCCTCGTTCTGCTTCATGGCAGCGAGAAGATTCTTGTTCGAGCCGGGGTTCTTCAAGGAAACCTTCAAACCGTTTTTCTCAAAAATCCCCGCCTCCCGAGCCAGATATAAGGGGAGCTTGCTGACGTTCCAGGGGGGATAATAGACCACCCCGACGGCCTGGTCCCGCGCGAAAGCCGCGGTAGAGATAAGGAGTTGCGCAGCCACAAGGAGGGTCGGCATGCCTTTTGATTTCCAGGTGCGCATAAGAGAAAAACTCCTCATTTCTTGAACGGGACAATGAGATAGGCAGCAGCGGACTTTGAGGCAAAGTCCCCTTGACCAATGACCATAACCGTATAGGTTCCTGCATCCTTGACGGCCTGGGGCGGGAGGGTCGCCTCGAGCTCGCTTGTGCTCACATAACGGGTCTCCAATTCTCTCCCATTTAGAGTCACTTTATGGAAGCGATCAAAACCTCTCCTCGTCGTAACCTTCAAAGCTGAGGGCCCTGAACCCTGCGGAATGGATCGGGGGGAGATCTCTATCTCCCTGGGTGTGGGCCTCCAGGGCCGGACATTGGAGATCGGGTTTTTGTAGGTCGAATGAAAATCGATGTTCATGACCCTCCCGTTCAGGATGACCATCTTCACGTTCTGGGCCGCCCAAATATCTCTTAACGGGTCCCCCTCAACGACAATGATATCCGCAACCTTCCCGGCCTCGACGGTCCCAAAGTCCTTGTCTTTGCGAAAGGTCTTAGCGACATTGATCGTCGCTGCCTGAATCGCCTGCATGGGTGTGAGGCCGGCCTCCACAAACATCACCATCTCCTGATGCAGCCCCAGAGCCGGCAGGCCATTGTTGGGATCAGACCCCGCTCTTAGGATTCCTCCGGCCTGAACAAACCGACGCATCAAATCCTCAATCTTCTTGTATCCCTCCCTCACCTGGTTCAACTTCTCCGGAGAGAACTTCCCATACCGTTCATACTGCCCCAGTGTTTGCTCGCGCAAAACCGCGGGCACGTAACTGGCTCCAGGGTTATTTAAAATCGACAACTCCCTCTCTTTAAAACGCGCAACGCTGGGAGAGAGGGGTCGGAACCACGTGGCTATGGTAGGACTCCATGAGACACTTCTCTGCGCCATCGCCCCTATGATTTTCTCGAAGTTCTCGGCCTCGTAGTGAAAGGGAAGCTCCGCCGTATCGATCTTGCCGCTCATCCTTTGCTCATGGATCTGCCACCTCTTTTTCGGATCGGAAATGGAAGTCATGCCGGGGGCCCAATGATGCTCTACCCCGGCAAACCCGGCCTCAGCAGCGAGAAAAACATCCAAACAATGGCAGGTCACGGGAAGACCCAGACGGTTGGCCTCATCGGCAGCAGCCTTGACAACCTCTGGAGAGACATATTCGTTGAGCTTAATAACCTCGATACCCATCTCCTTCTTCTTTCTGACAATGGCGCGTGCCTCATCCGGAGTCTTGACCAGATGACCTCTTTCCGCTCTCCTTGCCCAGGCAGGAGGCGGACCCACCAGCCTCGCTCCCGTCGACCAGATCCTCGGGCCCCGAATCTTTCCCATAAGGGTTCCGTCCCTCTGAGCCATCGTCCAGTAATCGTCGTTCTGCGTGATATCCGGGCAGGTCGTGACTCCTAGATGGAGGTAAAGCTCACCCACAAAGTCCAAAAGGTGGCAATGACCGTCGATGAAACCCGGAAGAACGGTCTTCCCCTTAACGTTGAGGACGCGGCTGTCCTTGGGGATGACGACTTCCCCTTTCTTGCCGACGGATTTGATCCTCTCCCCCTCAATCACAATCACCGCATCCTCCAGAGCTGGTCTCCCGGTGCCGTCAACGAGCGTCCCCCCTTGAATAACCAGAGCCCTCACCGCGCCCGGCTTCTGCGCCTCAGTCTTAACTGGCCACAAGGAGGCGGCCAGGAACACAAGGGCCAGACCGAGCCCTCTAAAGAAAACAAAAGAATCCATCTGCCAGCCTCCTTCCATCCGTCGGTTATTCCGAAGCCTCATCTCTCACTTACAGTCCTCTAAAACCCCTTGTCAAGCCAGAACCGATCCAATAGAATCGCGCCTGACTGGAACACGCCCGCGAGATGGATCGGCTCGTGGCTGACTTTGTGGACCATTCCTGAACGAGGCTAACATGGCAGAGAATACCGACCGCGTTTTGATACTCGACGACTACGAGGGCCTTGCCGCTCGAGTTCCCGCGTATGAGAAGTTAAAGGCCCGGTCTCGCGTCACGGTGCTGAGGAGGCGGCTCGGGACGGATGAGGAGCTCGGCCGCGCGCTTAAGGGAGTCCGGGCGGCCCTTCTCATGAGGGAGCGCACCCGCTTCGGAGAAAGGCAGTTAGCTCTGGCCCCTGATCTCAAGTTGATATCGCAGACTGGACGCGGCATCGCCCATCTGGATCTTCCCGCCGCCACCAGACGCGGCATCGCCGTCGCAGTGACTCCCAACGACTCCGGGATCTCCACTGTGGAATTGACCTTCGGGTTGATCCTTGCGCTGCTAAGAGATATCCCTCAAATCGACCGGAGGATGCGCTCCGAGGCCTGGCCGGTTGCTGCCGGGCACGTCCTTGAGGGCAAGACCATCGGTGTCGTCGGCTTAGGAAGGATCGGAAAGCAGGTTGCTCGGATCGCCAAGGCTTTCAACACGCGAGTCGTCGCCGCGGGAAGGACCCTTACTGATGAGAGGGCCCGCCAGGTCGGAGCCGAGCGGGTGACCCTGGAGGAGCTGCTTCGAGAGTCCGATGTTGTCACACTCCATGTTCCCTTAAATCAGGAGACGCGAGGACTCATCGCAGAGAAAGAGATAGAGCTGATGAAGCCGGGGGCATACCTGGTCAACACAGCGAGGGGCCCGATTGTCTCAGAAGCCGCGCTGATCCGCGCGCTTGAGCAGGGCAAGCTGGGAGGGGCTGGCCTTGATGTCTACGATGAGGAGCCGCTGCCAATGGAGCACCCTTTCCGCCGTCTGGGCAATGTCGTGCTTCTCTCCCACAGAGGCTACGCGGCAGAGGAGATACTCAAAGAACGTTTTGAACTGGCCATGGAGAACATCTTGAGCTTCCTCGAAGGAAGGCCGGTTACCTTACTCAACCCTGAAGCGCTCTCTCCCAAGGGTTCCTCTTCCGGGCATCGGCCCGGGGCTTGATCAGAAGGGCACCAGCCCTCCGCCGAGAACGCGGATGGCGGACACCAAGCCACCATCCGCCAGCCAACCCATACTTTTGCCCTAAACCCTAATCTGATATTCTAATCTCGATGAGCCTGCGCCAGCAACAGGTCGCCGTGTTTCTGGGTACGGTGATCGTCATCTTCGGAATCTTTGCTGCGAGTGTTTGGCTGATCGCTCAACGGCTCACCACTGAGGCGACCTTACAGACTGCACTGCTAATGGCCCGCCAGGTTGAAATCGCGTTGGCCGATAGTCTGCGGCAGCGGCCAGCCCAGGAGCCTAAGTCAACGGGTTCTTTTTGGGACTTTCTGGGAAATCTCTTCCCCGGTGGGGCCGGGACCAGAGCCGCCTCCCCATCACGCCAGACCGAGGTGAAGGGACTCATACGCGCCTACGTAAGCCGCAGTGGCAGCATCGAGGCGATGTGGGTTCTCAACCCGGAAGGGAGAATCCTTTATACTTCACGCAGTCATGAGGAGAGCCGGACTCTTACGGACCCCGCCATGCGTGAGAGTCTGCGCCGGGGCATTACCACAATCTCATCACGCCGGGAGGGAAACACGACCTATCACGACGTTCTCGTGCCGCTCCAGATGCCCAAGGGAGTGAAAGGTCCCGGCGGGCTCAGATTGTGGATCAATCCAGCCGATTGGACCGAGCTCTTCTCCGGGCTTTGGCGTCAGCTAACTCTGTTGTTTGCCTTAGGAGGAGGAGTGGCCTTGTTGAGCGCTTTCTTGGCCACCGCCCTTTACACCCGCCGCGTTCGCTTAATCAGCGAGGCCTTGCGGCAGGCTGAGGCAGGGACGTACCAAGAGCGTCCCCGGTACTTCAATCGGGACGAGGTCGGAGCAAGCCTGGACCTTATCGACCGCTTGGTCATGAAGCAGCGAGGAGCCGCGGAGAACCCGGCGCCCTTGCAACGCTTGGGGGTAGCCGCCCGCACGCTGGCGCATGAGGTCAGGGGTCGATTGAACACCCTCGCGATCCATCTCGAGCTGCTGCGCGGCGCGGCCGGAGCGGCAGATGTCCAGCCCTCGGGTGAAACGCAGCAGAGATCTGTCGCCGCACTGGAAGCCGGCATGCGTCAGGTGGAACAGCTCGTGCGCGACTTCACGGACTGCACGGTTCCCGTCACGATGGAGCGCGACCCGATCGATTTACTCAGGGTGCTCGAAGACAGCCTCGAAGCGGTCAGAGCCCTGTGCGCAGCCCAAGGCATCGAGCTGACGAAAAAGATCCCCGCGGGTCCTTTGACGCTCAAAGGAGACGCGACGCGGCTTAGGCAGGCATTTGACAACCTGTTGCGCAACGCTATCGAAGCCCAGCCTAATGGCGGCATGATAGAGGTCAGCGGGCGGCAAAACGGCACCCAGCTTGTGCTGGATTTTACAGATGCAGGCCCGGGGATTCCTCCGGAGCGGCGGGCCAATTTATTTGATTTTGGCAACACCACCAAGCCGGGAGGGAGCGGGATCGGTCTTCCCTTAGCTCAACTCATCGTTGAAGCTCATGGGGGTTCTTTGCGTTACGAGGAGAAGAATGGCCCGGTCGGCGGCGCGACGTTTCGCGTCATTTTACCTTTAGAGGAGGGTTAGCCATGGCCAGGCCGCGCGCGTCTGTTTTAGTTGTGGACGATGATCCCTCCGCTCGGGAGGGTCTTTCTACGCTCCTGGAAGGTTGGGGCTACGCCGCCGCCGCAGTTCCTGATGCCGCGTCTGCCCTCAAGGCGTGCGCAAAGGAGCTACCACAGGCCATCGTCACAGACCTGATGATGCCTGGGATGGATGGCCTTCAGTTTGTGGAGGCCTTGCACGACAGGATCCAGCAAGTAGCTGTCATCGTCTTGACCGGCCAAGCAACGATCGAGACAGCCGTTAAGGCCATCAAACTGGGAGCTTACGATTATTTAACCAAACCCTTGGAGCCGCAGCGCTTCCGCACCGTGCTGGAGAAAGGCCTGCAACAGGTACAGCTAGCGCGCGAGGCCGCCGCGCTGCGCCAGAGGCTGGAGTCCCCCTTGGGTTCTTACGGCGGATTGATCGGAAAGTCGCCTTCTATGCGGCAACTCTATCAGCGTCTAAGTCAGGTTGCCGCGACGGATGCTCCCGTGTTGGTGAGCGGTGAAAGCGGCACCGGCAAAGAGTTGGTAGCGCGTACATTGCACGATCTCTCACCCCGCCGCGATGGGCCCTTTCTGCCCCTTAACTGCGCCTCTATCCCGCCTACGCTTATGGAAAGCGAGCTTCTAGGCCACGAGAAAGGTGCATTTACCCATGCATTGGAACGCCACTTGGGATGCTTCGAGCAAGCGGACGGAGGCACTTTGCTCCTTGATGAGATCACAGAGATGCCGGCGGAGATGCAGGCCAAATTGCTCCGCGTGGTCGAAGAGGGACAGGTAAGGCGCATTGGCGCCAGCTCCAGCGTACCTGTATCCGTACGTGTCGTGGCTGCAACCAATCGCTCGCCGACGGCTGCCGTCAAGGAGGGACAGTTAAGGGAGGATTTGTTTTACCGCTTGGCGGTGTTTCACCTCGAACTCCCGCCGCTGCGCGAGCGGACTGAGGATATTCCTCTCTTGGGGCGTTATTTTCTTGAGTGCTTTGCGGAAAAATACCGGCGACCGACATTGCCGTGGGCGACAGATTTTACGGCCGCGTTACAGGCCCATTTGTGGCCCGGCAATGTGCGTGAGCTGCGCAACGCTATGGAGCGGTTGGCGGTTCTCGCGCCCGGGCCGGCCTTGACCGCGGCAGATGTGCGGCAGTTTTGCTTAAGCCCGGTGCTCGAAGAGAAGGACGACAGGGGACCAATCTCTCTTGCCGAAGCAGAGCGCCAAGCGATTGAACGGGCCTTAGCTGCGACCGGTGGCAACAAGAGCCAAGCCGCTCGCCTATTGGGCATTACTCCCAAGACGCTCAATGCCAAACTCGCGCTTTACCGCAGCGAGTAAATCCCGTCCCACGCAGCGCCACGCACACGTAAATTTTCCCTACCTGTTAACTTTTTTACTGTACCCTGATCCCCAGAATTTTTTCTAAGTATCTGACTTTATTGGATGTTTTAAACTGGCACTCGCGTTGCACTCTTGTCGTGCAGGGAAACGGCCCCGATGAGTTTAAGGTTTGTTGAGGAGGTTTTCAGGATGGGAAAAGACCAGCGAAGCATGAGGAGGCCAGAGAGATGAAATCGATTTACCTTTCCGCGTTGACAGCAGCGCTATTGGCCTTGTCCGGTTCGCCCGCTTTCGCGGCCGAGGGAACCGGACCGAAGCGCGGGGGCAAGGCTGATTCTCACATGAGTGGCGAAGGGCAGGAAAACAACGATGCGCAGTGGTCAGCCGATCCGGAAAGGGGCTGGATTCGCGTAGACGAGAGACGTGATGGGAATGACTCCAGATCCAAGGCCAAAGAGAGTCGAGGAAAGCACAAAAGGTCGAGGCCCTAAAGGCAAAGCTGCTTGGATTTCGATAGAGCCATCTCAATTCATTGAGGTAAGGAAGGAGGAACGATCATGATTACGATCAAGAAAGTCAAAAGTGCTCCCGTTCTGATGCTCGCTGGTGCATTGCTCCTCGCGGGTTGTGCCGGCGGCCCTCTGACTACGCGCGAGAAGGGAGCGGGCATAGGGGCGCTCGGAGGAGCCGCAGTGGGCGGTTTGATCGGCAGTTCTGTCGGCCATCCCGCGGCAGGAGCTGCAATCGGCGGCGGTCTGGGACTCGGGGCGGGGGCTCTGATCGGCGACCAACTCCAGGGTCATGAAAACGAAAACTACCGACAGGAAGAGCAGATTCGCCGCAATCAGTATGAGCTGGAACGTCAGCGCCAGGACCTTGAGAGATTGAGGCGGCAGCGCGGAGAGTATTAAACGCGCTCGGGGTTAGGGGTTGAGAATAAGCTCGATATTATGCGCAGAAAGGAGGGCTGTGAGATGCAATGGAGTAAGTTGAAAACAGGTCTGGTGGTGGCCGTGCTAGCACTGCTCATCGCTCCCTTGACGGGTTGCCATTACAACCACGGGTATCAGCAAGACCGTAGCCGCCACTATTACTATTATGACCGCGACCCCGGTGATCACCATCATCGGCATAGAAGATAGGAGGGGAAGCGTGGGAAGCGTGGCTCTGGCGGTTGTGCAGGGGATGGGCATGGCTGTCACGAGCCACGCTTCTTCTCCCTACGGCAGTTCCTCAAGCAGGCGGCCGTACCCTTGGATCGGCTGGCGAACATGGAGGCGCTTTTGCACATCCCAGAGTTTCGCCGCCAGGGCGTAGACAACCGGCACCCGGAGATCCTGTTCGAGAAGCTTCACCACCCTGAGCAGACGCCAACCCGATCCGAGCATATAGATGGCCTCGACCTCCCTATGTGGATCAGATCCACTCCCAGAGCCGCAAGCTCAGCAGCCTTCTCTTTGTAAACCTCGAGCACCTGATGGAATTCTTCCTCGGTTCCGGATCTTATCCCCACGGTCAAAGGGATCACCCCGATTCCTTCAGGCAGAAGCCGGATGAAATCCTCTAACGAACCAGGCCTATGGGTGGGCTTTACGTCTCCAACGATTCCTCTCCAGCTCTCGAACATTTTTAAACTCCTTTCCGCCGATGACGCGCTTTACACAACAGTGGACATTTATCAACCGGTCGCCGGCAATGTCAAACTTGGGATGTCTGGGGCCAGACCCGACCTTCCTCGAGTCGACGAATCGGCAAGAGTGTTGCCAAATTGCATGAAATCCGGCAATATGACTGCCGATATGTATCAACGGATTCTCGACCTCCGGGAGATCATCAAGCACAAGTCCGTTTTCCTTTTTGGACCGCGCCAGACCGGAAAGAGCACCCTGGTGCATCAGACTTTCCCGGATGCTGCCTTCTACGATCTCCTGGAAGCCGATACGTTCCGCGAGCTCAGCGCCCGTCCGGAATACCTGCGGCAAACGCTCAGCCCCCAGCAGCCGCTGGTTATCGTCGACGAGATTCAAAAACTCCCTGCTCTCCTTGACGAGATTCAGCTATTGATCGAGCGCAACAAGAAGCTGCGCGTCATTCTTACGGGGAGCAGCGCCAGAAAGCTTAAACGGGGCGCCGCCAATCTTCTGGGCGGACGCGCCTGGGTCTGCCGCCTGCATCCGCTCGTGTCAGCCGAGTTGGACGACCCGAGGTTGCTTCATCGCCTCAATCGCGGCAGCCTCCCCGCCATCATTGATTCCGAGCACTACAAAGAAGACTTAAAAGCCTACGTGGGCACTTATCTCCGGGAAGAGATCAGGGCCGAGGGTTTGACCCGATCCATTGAGAACTTTTCCCGCTTCCTTGAGGTAGCGGGACTCACCAGTGGAGAGCAGATTAACTTTAGTGCGGTGGCCGACGATGCCGGATTCCCGCCCAGAACCGTGCGCGAGCACTATCAGATTCTCGAGGACACGCTGGTCGGTCACCAGCTCCCGGCCTATCAAAAGACCTCCAAGCGCAAACCGGTGGCTACCGCCAAGTTCTACTTTTTCGATGTCGGAGTTGCCAACACACTGAAGCGAACACCCGTGATCGAGGAGGGCTCCGACGCTTACGGCCGAGCCTTGGAGCATCTTACATTTTTGGAACTCAGAAGCTTTCTGGATTACCACCGGCTCGACCATGAGCTTACATACTGGCGCAGCCGCTCCCAGTTCGAAGTGGACTTTTTAGTGGGAGACGAGATCGGCATTGAGGTAAAATCCAAAACTCGGGTGTCACCGCGCGACTACAAAGGACTTGGCGCCTTAAGCGAGGAAGTGCGACTGAAAAGAAAGATCGTCATTTGCGGGGAGAAGATGCGGCGCAGGGCCGATAACGGCACCGAGATCATGCCGCCAACCCATTTCCTCAAAGAACTTTGGGCCGGCAAACTCCTGGATTGATCGCCACGAGAATACCTGGCCCACATAGCGACGGTGTTGGGATCCCCTGCACGCCGCATAGCCCTGCGCGGGCGGTCGGATCTTTCATAGCGGACAGCCTTTGTCGCCATCTGGAAATGGGCGACTCTTTACAATTCGGCGTAACCATTATAGAAATCGCCGCATAGGAAAGTATTCAAACCGTGCTACACAGAAGTAAGCCCGTAGTAACGGAACAAGAGATTCCTAGTTGGGCCGCGCGGACATGCGCGCTCTCTTCGGATCCAGATTGGACCAGCGGGTCTCCAGCTTGATTAGCATTCGTCGCCTTGAAATCTTCGTCCTCTTTGTCGCGCTCCTGCTCACGGGCATCCCGCTCAGCCACGCACAAACAGGGACTTCGCCCGCTACTGATCCCAACCTCTCGCATCCAACCCACGTCGTTACCGTTAAGCGCAATGGCTACACGATCTCCGGACTCGTAACGTATCTGCAGGGCGCGAAGGCATTTAAGCACGCCATAGCGCTGTTTCCCGGCTACCCGGGCATCATGAGACTTAGGGAGGAAGACAGTCAACCAAGATTTGAGCTTCGTGGCAATTTTCTCGTGCGCTCTCGGAGGCTCTGGCTGGACGAGGAGACGCTGGTGGTCGTCGTGGATGCGCCTTCTGACCAGTGGGAGACGTTCTATCAGCG
>Ga0114945_10002332_pt1 | contig 11208 bp, 8 predicted proteins | sample OV2TP3_FD_87194 | JGI IMG/M metagenome (GOLD analysis project Ga0114945, IMG submission 87194) | Hot spring microbial communities from Beatty, Nevada to study Microbial Dark Matter (Phase II) - OV2 TP3 | ecosystem: Environmental > Aquatic > Thermal springs > Hot (42-90C) | place: USA: Beatty... | reverse complement strand
GGGCGTATATGCGCGTCGGGGAGTCGGACAAGGCGATGAGTCCACAAGAGTTAGAAGAACGGATATTGGAGAAGAAGAATTTCCTTTGGGATAAAGGGGTATCCGAAAAGACGCTTGCCAACGTTAATGAGGAAACGGTTAAAGAATTCATGCGTAAGGCAAAGACAGCCAAGCGTGTGGATTTTGAGTTCGTTGACGTAAAAGCGACATTGCATAAACTGCACCTTCTTGACGGGGATCGTTTATTGCGTGCCGCCGAAGTTTTGTTTTGCGATGACAATTCTCTGGAGGTTCAAGCCGCGATATTTGCCGGGACGGACAAGTTGACTTTTTTGGATATTAAATCCTTTAAAGGAAATCTTTTTAGTTTACGCCAGCAGGCAGAGGTTTATGTTAATGGGAATATAAAGTGGCGCGCGGATTTAAGCGAAAGCCGACGCAAAGAGATCCCGGAAATTCCAGAGAGGGCGATTTCGGAAGCCATCGGGAATTCGCTTTGTCACAGGGACTATACGAATCCTAAAGGCAATGAGGTGGCGATCTTTAAAGATCGGGTTGAGATCTATAATCCGGGATTTTTTCCAAATGGCGTTAATCCGGAAGATTTTTTCACTGGTGATGAGAAGTCGATTTTGCGTAATCCTTTGATCGCGGAAACGATGTATAAATCCAAGGACATTGAGCGTTGGGGAAGCGGGATTAAGCGCATTCATGATGAATGCGTTGCCGTAGGTGTCCGGGTTGAGTTTAAGCGGCTTAAAACTGGCTTTGAGGTGGTCTTTTACCGGCCGAAGTGGGAAGAGGGCGAAGGGTTGGAAAAAGGTAGGGAGAAAGGTAGGGAGAAAAGTAGGGAGAAAGTCCTTCGAGTCATAGGAAAGAATCCGGCAATTACGACCCAGGAGATCGCACAAACGCTTGGACTAAGCCTTAAGGGTATTGAGAAAATTATTCGAACCTTGAAACAGCAGGAACGTTTACGCCGTGTCGGTCCGGATAAGGGCGGGCATTGGGAGGTAAGTTGATAGGGCTATGATTTTGCCAATAATTCCCTTATTTTTTCCCGTTTTTTTGTAATAGAATCCAGCTTTATGATTTCCAGTAATTTTTCCCGGCCAAGGGTGCGCAGGATCCTTTTATCTTCGCAGTCTTTGAAAGTCTGTATAAATTCCGGGGGAAGGTTCCGGATCAGGGTTTTTAGCACATAGACCTTTGACGATTTGTGAAGGCGAAGTTCGACGCGAATTTTAGAAAACGAAGCCTGTTGTCCGGCGAAGCCGCCGGCTCAATTAAAAAATCCTTTGACATCCTTTACAGAAATGTTACACTTGTAACAAAACTGTTACATAAAAAGGAAGGTGCTATGCAATTTCGCGGACTGCCGTTAAGGCTGCTGAAGTCCCCCCATAAGTTAAAAATCGTCAAATTTCTGCTCAACCATGAGGCGGCTATGAGCGAGAGGGAGATGGCCTCTGTGGTGGGGGTCTCCCACATGAGTGTTAACCGGACCCTCCAGGAATTGGCGGAAATGAACCTTGTTTATTCCGTGAATGTGGGCAAGGCGCATGTGTGGAAGGTCAACTCCAAGAGTTATCTCTTCGGCGTCCTGCGCCGGTTGATCAGGGCACTCGAGGTTATTCCGGACCCCTTGGAGGAGCTGAAGCAAACGATTTTAAAGAATCTTCCTCTGGAACGGATTGAAAAGGTTGTTCTTTTCGGCTCGGTAGCCCAAAAAAAGGAAAGAGTGCACAGCGACATCGATTTATTTATTCTGGTCAAGAATCCCCGGGATCGACAAAAGATCGAGCAATCTGTCGAGAATCTTTCCAGCCGGTGTTTGGAGCTCTTTGGCAACAGGCTGTCTCCCTACATCCTGACCAGACAGCAATACCAAAAGAAAAAGACCCTTGATGTCATTGTTGAGATCGACAAGGGGATTTCCATCTACCCCAATGGAAAAAACGGAGTATAATGCCGAAATTCAAGACCCGTGACGTCAGTAAGTCTCATTATGCCAACTTTCTCAAGAAAGCCAGGGAATGTTTTCATGCCGCCCAAACTTCGTTAGATAACGGAGAGTGGAATGCAGCGGCCATCAATGCGATCCATTGCTGTATTTCGGCGTGCGATGCCATGTGTGTTTATTTTTTAGGCCAGCGGCACAGCGGGGAAGACCACAACGATGCGGCGGCTCTCTTCAAAACAATCAAGGATACGGAAGCAATCGATCTCAACGCCAACCGCATTTTGAGAGTCTTGCGTATGAAAAATATGGCTGAATACGAGGAGCGTCTGGTCTATAAATCCGAAGCCGAGAAGATATTAAAAGACTGTGAGAGGTTCTGGGAGTTTGTTCAAAGCCAATTGCCGGCATAAGATGTTTTGAGTTGGATAGAAGGGAAAAGGTGAAAACGAAGGGCGGAAAGGTGCGAGTCACCTTTTTGGGGACAGCTGTCACTTTATTTACCCCGTTAGAGAAAGCCACCGATTTAAATCGGTGGTCATTGCCACTTAAAGCTGATGGTGGTTTAAAGCCACCATCAGCTCGAACCGTTAGAGAACGAAGTTCTCTAACGGGGTTTACTCCGACGCCCCTACCGAACGAAAGTGAGCGTCGGGGGAGGTCACTACGTTTGTATTAGCGCGAAATAACGCGAAACCGCGTAGAATTTTAGCGTCTTTTCGCGAAACTTTCGCGCCTGCCTGTCGGCAGACAGGAAATTTAGCGGTAGTGCCCAATCGTAAGAGACTTTTTCAGGGGACATTAAAGAAAGGAGCCGCCCATGCCCGCAAACGCAGTAAGATCCGCAGGCCGCGAAGTACAGGGGCAGGTTGTGAAGGCAGGCGATTACGACGATCTGGTCCGGAAGGTTCGCGCGGAATTCGACGATATGGAAGATGTCCTGCGCCGGCGTATGGTGGAGGGCTTCCACCGGGTGGGGCAGTACATCGATCAGCATCTTTCGCACATCAGGAAAAGGATCGATCACAGAGAGGATTTTTATGAACGGCTGGCCGCCGATGTCGGGCGTGACCGGTCCACCCTCATGCGCGCGCATCAGTTCTACCGGGCTTACCCAAAAGTCGCCACGTGGCGACTTTTGAGCTGGGGCCATTACAAGGGCCTCATCACGATCAGGGATGGAGAAGAGCGAAAAAAAGTGGAACAAATGGTCATCCGTAACAACTGGAACATAAGGGATTTCCGTGGATATTTACGCTCAAGGCGCGTGCTTGAGGCTGTGCAGGATGAGGATAAACCCGTGCCGCAGTTGAAAGTCACCCGCGGGCGGCTGAATGTTTACAAGGTGGCGGTGACCGGGGCGCGCGGCAAAGAAGAGGCATTGATCGACTACGGTTTTGGCGTGCTGCGCCCTTTTTCCGGAAACGAGACGAAGGGTCTTAACGACGGCGATCTCATCGAGCGCGAGGCCGGCCGGTACGTGGCAACGGACATCGCCGATCAGCTGCGCTACACTTACAAGGCGTACGTCGAACGCGTGGTCGACGGCGACACGCTGCTTGTTCTTATTGAAGGTGGCGGTGGGAATCTTGTGCGGGATCGCCTGCGGTTACGCGGCATCGATTGTCCGGAGCTTGATACCGAAGAGGGAAAGCGGGCGAAGCGTTTTGTCGAGCAGAAGCTCGGGGCGTGCCCGTTCATCGTCATCCGCACGTACAAGGAACGCAAAGACCTTCATGCCCGTTACCTTGCCGATGTATTCTATTTGCCGGATCGTACCGACGCGGCAAAGGTTGCCGCAGAGGGAATTTTTTTGAACCAGGAATTGCTGGACGAACGCCTGGCCGTGGCGTATCTTTGATGGGTCACATGATGGAGGGTCTATGGCCAAAAAGAAAATGGAGAGTTTCATTTTCGAATCGAAGGGACACGGTTAAGGGACAATAGGGGACAAAAATCTTGCTTTTTGAGAGATTTTCTATAGAATAAATCCTCATGCATAAAGCCACTGCTACGGATTTGCCCCCCGGCCGTTCCAACCCCATCATGGAAAAGATCGTTTCTCTGTGTAAAAGGCGAGGATTCATTTTTCAGTCTTCTGAAATTTACGGCGGCTTGGCCAGCGCCTGGGACTACGGGCCTCTAGGGGCGGAGTTAAAGCGCAACGTTAAAAACGCCTGGTGGAAGGCCATCGTGCACGATCGCGATGATATGGTGGGCTTGGATGCCAGCATCCTGATGCATCCGAAAGTCTGGGAGGCCTCGGGACACGTTGATAGTTTTGCGGATTTGGTGGTGGAATGCAAAAATTGTCATAAGAGGGTTCGACTCGAGGAATTTGTCAATATCAGTGAACTTCCTCGTCCCGGAGCAATTGAGATTTTCGGCCAGAACGAAAGGAGATATCAAGAACTCGCTTCGTCTTTAAACCGTTATTTAGCAGAAATTCCGGACCACCAACACCCAAAGTGTCCTTATTGTGGAGAACAGAAATGGACTGGTTTAAGACGCTTTAATCTTATGTTTGAAACCCATGCTGGTCCCCAAAAAGATACGGCTTCTTTAGTTTTCCTTCGCCCCGAAACCGCTCAAGGGATTTTCGTGAATTTCTTGAACGTCCTCGATACGACGCGGCGCAAACTCCCCTTCGGCATTGCGCAGATCGGCAAATCTTTTAGGAATGAGATTACTCCCGGCAATTTCACCTTTCGCACGCGGGAATTCGAGCAGATGGAGATCGAGTATTTCACCCGTCCCGAGGAGGCGCCGAAATATCACGAACAATGGATTGAGGAGCGCAGGAGGTGGTATCTGGATTTAGGAATAAAGAAAGAAAAATTGCATTTGCGTAAGCACGGCCCTGATGAGCTGGCGCATTACGCGGCCGCCTGCACCGATATCGAATACAATTTCCCCTTTGGGTGGTCGGAATTGGAAGGCATCGCCAACCGCACGGATTTTGATCTTAAGCAGCATTCGAAATTTTCCGGCAGAGATCTTCAATACCAAGACGCGGTCACCCAAGAGAAATTCTTTCCTTACATCATTGAACCGTCCGGCGGGGTGGACCGCGCGGCGCTGGCCTTTTTGGTGGACAGCTATCACGAAGAAGAAGTGAAAGGCGAAACCCGCGTCGTTTTACGCTTGAGCAAAGCGTTGGCCCCCATCAAAGTGGCGGTCTTGCCGCTTCTGAAGAAAAATAATGACATCGTGACCATGGCCCAAAAGATCAAAGACGATTTGAAGAAGGATTTTGTGGCGGTGTATGATGACACCGCGGCCATCGGCAGGCTTTACCGTCGGCAGGATGAGGTGGGGACATTTTATTGCGTGACCGTGGATGTCCAGTCGCTCACCGACAAGCAGGTGACCGTCCGCGACCGGGACACGATGGAGCAGGAGCGGGTTGCGGTGGAGGGGTTGAAGAGATATCTGATAGAAAGATTGTTGTATTAAAATGGTCACAGGGTCACAAAGTCACCAGTCACCAGTCACAAGTCCAACGTGTGACCTTGTGACTTTGTGCTCTTGTGACCAGTTTGAGAACTAATTTTTAGGGATAACCATAAACATGCAGAGGAGACTATTGAAGATGAGGAAAAAATACGTCTACTCCTTCGGCGGGGGAAAAGCCGACGGCCGGGCCGATATGAAAGACCTCTTGGGAGGCAAGGGCGCCAACTTGGCTGAGATGGCCGGGCATAAAAATCTCCGTCTGCCGGTTCCACCGGGATTTACGATCACCACCGAGGTGTGCGCTTATTATTTTATTCGTGGAGGAAAATACCCGTCGGGCTTAGCCGAGGAGATCCGCGCCGCCATGAAGAAGGTGGAAGAGCTGATGGGCAAAAGATTCGGGGCAACAAGCGATCCCCTGTTGGTTTCCGTGCGATCGGGGGCCCGCAAGTCGATGCCGGGCATGATGGAGACGGTTCTCAACGTGGGCTTGACGGAAAAGACAATCCCTGGGCTTATTCAAAAGACCCATAATCCCCGTTTCGCCTACGACGCCTATCGGAGGCTCATCACCATGTACTCGGATGTCGTCATGGAAAAAGCCGCCGGGATCGAGCCCAAGGAAGGAAAAGGGATCCGGGCCCATCTTGAAAAAATTTTGCATAGCCTCAAGGAAGAGAAAAAAATTCAACAGGATTCTGATCTTAAGGCCGAAGATCTCAAAAAATTGTGCGGCCTGTACAAGACCGAAATCAAAGAGGTCTTGGGAAAAGAGTTTCCCGACGATCCGCACTCCCAGCTGTGGGGCGCCATCGGCGCGGTTTTTGCCTCCTGGAACGGCAAACGGGCCGTGGCCTACCGTCGGATCGAAGGCATTCCCGACGAGTGGGGGACAGCGGTCAATGTCCAGAGCATGGTTTTCGGCAACATGGGTGACAGTTCCTCCACCGGGGTCGCCTTCACCCGGAATCCTGGCAACGGGGAAAATCAATTTTATGGGGAATATCTGGTCAACGCCCAAGGGGAGGATGTGGTGGCCGGCATCCGCACCCCGGCGCCCATCAATGAGTATTCGCAAAGCGAGCACAACAAGCGCCTGCCCACCTTATCCCGGCAGGACCCGAAAGTCTACCGGCAACTGGAGGACATTCGTCATCGCCTGGAGCGCCATTACAAAGACATGCAGGATATTGAATTTACCGTCGAGGATGGGAAACTCTTCATGCTCCAGTGCCGCTCGGGAAAAAGAAATGGTTTGGCAGCGCTTAAGGTGGCTATGGAAATGGTGAAGGAAAAACTCATCTCCAAAGAAGAAGCCGTCAAGCGCGTTGCCCCCTCCCAGGTGGAAGAATTGCTTCATCCGATCATTGATCCCAAAGCCGAACAAAACGTTAAGCTCTTAGGTAAAGGCCTTCCCGCCGGGCCGGGAGGTGCCTCGGGACAGATTGTCTTCACCTCGGAAGAGGCGGTTTTGTGGCATAAAGAAGGCAAGCGCGTGATCCTGGTCCGGGAGGAAACCAATCCCGAAGACGTCGAAGGGATGCGCGCCTCGGAAGCCATCTTAACGAGCCGCGGGGGCATGACCTCCCATGCCGCGCTCGTCGCGCGGGGATGGGGCAAGTGCTGCATCGTCGGCTGCGCCGACATCGAGATCGATCTCTCAACGAAGATCATGACGGTGGGGAATGTCACGCTCAAAGAAGGGGACTGGATCACCTTAAACGGCACCCGGGGGCGGTTCTATCAAGACCGCCTCCCCATGATCGATGTCACCGAAGAGAATAAGCTCCTCAATGATTTCTTAAAAATTTGCGATTCGTTTCGTTCCCTCAAGATCCGCACCAACGCCGATACGCCCTCCGACGCCGCCAAGGCCCGCAGCTTCGGCGCCGAGGGGATCGGCCTCTTTCGCACCGAGCACATGTTTTACGGAAAAGGCTCTGAGGAGCCGTTATTTAGACTGCGCAAGATGATCGTTTCCAAGGACGTCCCCGAGCGCAAAAAGGCCCTGGAAGAATTGTTTCCGTACGTTAAAAAAGACATCAAAGGAACCTTGGCGGCGATGAGCGGTCTGCCGGTGACGATCCGTCTTTTGGATCCGCCGCTTCACGAATTCGTTCCTCAGAATAAGGAGCAGCAGGAAGAGCTCGCCCAGAGCCTCGGGATCACCAAGGAAGAATTGGAAAAACGCGCCGCCGGTTTGAGGGAGACCAACCCGATGATGGGCCACCGCGGGGTGCGTCTGGGGATCACGTATCCGGAAGTTACTGAGATGCAGATTCGGGCCGTTTTCGAGGCGGCGGTTGAGCTCAGCCAAGAGGGCAAAAAGGTCTTTCCGGAGATTATGATTCCGGTCATCTGCTCGGTGACGGAGCTGAGGCATCAGGCAGAAATCACCCAGCGGGTCTATCAGGAGGTCTTAAGCCAGTATAAGGTTTCGAAGATCCCGCACCTCTTCGGGACGATGATTGAAGTCCCCCGCGCCGCGTTGACCGCCGATGAGATCGCTCCCGCTGCGGACTTTTTCTCCTTCGGCACCAATGATCTCACCCAGATGGGATTCGGTTTCTCCCGCGACGATATCGGCGGATTTCTGCCGGCGTATGTAGGGAAAAAGCTTCTCCCGGATGATCCCTTCCAGACGATTGACGAGGGTGGCGTGGGGCAGTTGATGGCGATCGCTGTCTCTAAAGGCCGTTCGGTGAAAAAGAATCTCAAAATCGGGATCTGCGGAGAGCACGGCGGAGATCCGGCCTCGATTCATTTCTGTCACAACGTCGGAATGGATTATGTGAGCTGCTCGCCGTATCGCGTTCCGATCGCGCGCTTGGCGGCCGCGCAGGCGGCGCTGGATTCTTCAGAGACGAGGAAAAATAAAAAGAAGAAAGAATAAGAAATGTCAAATGCCTAATTCCAAATGTCAAATCAATGACCAATTTCCAATACCAAATGGCTCACTCTATCGGAATTTTGGCATTGGGATTTTATTTGTCATTTGAGGGCATTAGACATTTGGTATTATGTACAAATCATGGTCGATCCCATCAAAGCCTATCTCAAAGATGTCCGCCCCATCCCTCTTCTGACCGCGGAAAAAGAGCGGGAGCTGGCCCAGCAGATTCAAAAAGGCGATCCAGAGGCACGGAACGTCATGATCCGCTCCAATCTTCGGCTGGTCATCAGCATCGCGAAACGATACAGCAACCTCGGTGTTCCGCTCAGCGATCTCATTGAAGAAGGCAACCTCGGGCTCATGAAGGCGGTGGGCAAATTTGATCCCGCCCGCGGGTTTCGTTTTTCCACGTATGCCGCGTGGTGGATCAAACAGGGCATCTCCCGCGCGATCATTGATCAAGGCAAGATGATCCGCGTTCCGGTCTACATGAACGAGGAGCTCCTCAAATACAAAAAAGCTTCCGAGTCCCTGGCCCACCAATTGAGACGAAAACCGACTCACGGAGAGATTGCCAAAAAGATGCGTTTAAGCGTGGAGAAGACCCGGGAGCTGGATCAGTGCGTCACCAAGATGTCGAGCCTCGATGCCCCGATCGGCGAAGAAGGCGACGGCCAAGTCAAAGACGTCATTGAAGACGAAAGCCTCATCAGCCCGGAAGACGAGCTGGAAGATTTCTTTAACAAAGAACGGACTTTGGGGCTTTTGGAGATGCTCGGTCCCCGGGAGCGAAAGATTCTGGATATGCGTTTTGGCTTAACCGACGGCACACCCCACACTCTAGCTGCCATCGCCGAGAAAATAGGGGTTTCCCGCGAACGGATCCGGCAGGTGGAGGCGGCGACCTTAAAGAAGATCCGAAAGCTTATTAAAAAGAAAGAGAAGGAGAAGGCCACCCCATGAAAAAATCGGAATTAAAAAAATGGATTCGGGATATCCCCAACTTTCCCAAGGAAGGGATCATCTTTAAAGATCTTTCGACCCTTCTTCGCAACAAAGAGGCCTTTCGAAAATCCGTGGATCTGCTGGCGAGCAAATTTAAAAAAGAGAAGATTGATTTTGTGGTGGGGGTTGAGGCGCGCGGCTTTATTTTTGGCGCGACCCTCGCCTATAAGCTCAAGGCGGGTTTTGTGCCCATCCGCAAGAAAGGGAAGCTCCCCTATAAAACAAGAAGCATCACCTACGCGCTCGAATACGGAACCGACACCCTCGAGGTGCATGAGGATGCGATCGCCCCGGGAAGCCGGGTGGTGATCGTGGACGATCTTCTGGCGACCGGCGGCACCAGCAAAGCGGTCATTGATTTGATCAAAGGCCAGGACGCCGTCATTGTGGGGTTGGCCTTTCTGGTGGAATTGAAGTTTTTAAAAGGGAAAGAAAGGCTCAAGGACTTTCCCATCTATTCGGTGATCAAGTATTAAAAACCTTCCTAATGTGCGACGACCCATCTCTCCCTCTCTCATCCTGATTTTTGTTTTAATCCTCACGTTCCTTTCCTTTCTCCCCTGCCTTAAAAGCGATTTTGTCAACTGGGACGACGGGGCGCATCTTCTGGAGAATCCATCGCTACGGTTTTTAGATTCGGAGCATCTGAGCAATATCTTTCGCGAGAAGATCAATAAAATTTACATTCCCTTAACGACCCTTTCCTTTGCCTTCGAGTACAAATTTTTTGGTTACAATCCATTTTTCTACCATTTGGACAATGTGCTTTTGCATCTGGGGGTCGTGGTCCTGGTCTTCTTTTTGGGTCGGCGCTTGGGGTTGTCTCGGGCGGGCGCGGGGTTGGCCGCGCTTTTTTGGGGAATCCACCCGATTCACGTCGAGTCCGTGGCCTGGGTGACGGAACGAAAAGACGTCTTGTATGCGGTCTTTTACATGGCCGCGGTCCATTGTTGGCTGTCGTATCTGGCAGGACGCCGGAAGATCTTTTATGTCTTTTCGCTGATCTTAGGCATTTTGAGTATGCTGGCCAAACCCATGGCTGTCAGTTTGCCCTTGATTTTTCTGGTGTGCGATTGGTTCAAGGGGCGAAAGATCACCAGATCGGTCGTGATCGAGAAGGTTCCTTATTTTATTCTTTTAGGGGCGCTGGCCTGGGTGACCTATCAGGAACATGCCCGGATCCCGGGAAATTCTCTTGGCGAAGGGATCTTGATTTGGATCTGGAGCTTGGTCTTTTATATCCGGCAGTTTGTTTTTCCCGGGAATCTTTTGCCGATTTATCATCTGCCGCGGCCGGTGGCCATTTTTCAGCCGGAATACCTTTTGACCTTAGGTGTTTTCCTTTGCCTTCTTTGGATGGGTTTTCGCCTGCGGCGAAAACCCTGGCTTCTCTTTTCTTTTGCGTGGTATTTGGGTTCGATTTTCTTTCTCTTGCGATTTGACGACGCGGCCGATATCCATGTGGTGGCGGACCGTTTTATGTATCTTCCCAGTGTGGGTTTTTGTCTGGGTCTGGGGGCCTTGGGAGAGAGAATTGGGAATTGGGTGCGCCAGCGTGAAGCTAGCCTTAACGCCATGTGCGACTTTCGTGTCATTGCGACCCCCGCGTCTTGCTGTCGCAAGACAGCAGCGGGGGGAAGCAATCTTTCTCGAATAAGATTGCTTCGTCGCTTCGCTCCTCGCAATGACATAGAGAAAAAAGTTGCACTTGGCGTTCCCCTTAGGCCTTTTTTGATTGTTGGCTGCGTATTTTTGGCCGGTATTTTTTCCCTGAGGACATTCCTGCAATGCCAGATTTGGAAAAACAGCTTCACGTTATGGAGCTATCAGCTTTTATTTTATCCCAACGAGCCGGTGGCCCTCACGAATTTGGCCACCGCCTATCGGGATAAGC
>Ga0114945_10002330_pt1 | contig 11216 bp, 8 predicted proteins | sample OV2TP3_FD_87194 | JGI IMG/M metagenome (GOLD analysis project Ga0114945, IMG submission 87194) | Hot spring microbial communities from Beatty, Nevada to study Microbial Dark Matter (Phase II) - OV2 TP3 | ecosystem: Environmental > Aquatic > Thermal springs > Hot (42-90C) | place: USA: Beatty... | reverse complement strand
CGGAAAGCGCGAGCAGTTCGTCCTCGGAGATGACGTCCTCGATCCGCGCGAACGGCCGGTCGCCGGTGCGCCGGTGCACTTCGCGCAGGATCGCATCCGGCGGGTTCGCGCGGTTCATCAGCACCACGTCGTACGCCGGTTTCAGCCGTATCGCTTCGTAGGCGCGCAGTGCCGCGGCCGGGTCGGGTTCGCGCCGCAGGCACGCGGCGAGGGCCCGCGCATCGAGGATCGCCTGCCCGGCGCCGTTCGAGCCGCGCGGGTACATCGGATGCGCAGCGTCCCCGAGCAACGTGGCGCGCCCGCACGACCACGCTGGCAGCGGATCGCGATCCACCATCGGGTATTCGAGGATCGTGTCGGCGTTGCGCAAGAGCGCCGCGACATCGAGCCAGTCGAAGCTCCAGCCCGCGAACACCGGGTAGAAATCCTCCAGCCTGCCGGCGAGGTTCCAGTCCTGCATCACGTTGCGCGGCGACTGGATTTCGGCGACCCAGTTCACGAGTTGCCTGCCCTCGGCGTCGATCGCGTCGCGGATCGGGTAGACGACGATCTTGCCGACTTCGAGCCAGCCCCCCACCACCATGCTCGCGCCGGTGAGGTACGGCATCGCGCGCGTCGCGCCGCGCCACATGTTGATGCCCTGGTAGGCGGGCGGCCCTTCGTCGGGGTAGAGGATCTTCCTCACCGCCGAGTGCATGCCGTCGCAGCCGATCGCCGCCACGCCCTCGGCCGTGCCCCCGTCCTCAAAGCGGAGGGTGACGGTGCGAGCATCCTGCTCCACCCCGACGCACTTCTTTCCGAGCCGGATCGCGTCTGCGCCCAGCCGCTCGCGCACCGCATCGAGCAGGACCTCGTGCAGGTCGCCGCGGTGGATCGAGAACTGCGGCCAGTCGTAGCCTGCGAAGCGCCCGCGCGGCTCGCGGAAGATGAATTGCCCGAACCGGTTGCAGAACACCACTTCGCGCGTCGTCACCGCGCGCTTCGCAAGGCGCTCCCCGAGCCCGAGTTCGGTCAGCTCGCGGGTGCCGTGCGGCAGCAGGTTGATGCCGACGCCGAGCGGCTTCAACTGCGGTGCGGCTTCGAACACCACGCAGGCAATCCCCACCTGCCGCAGGGAAAGCGCAAGCGTCAGCCCGCCGATGCCGCCGCCCACGATCAGGATGCTCACGGGGACGATTCTATAGAATCGGGCATGGCCGCCGTTTCCGTCGAGGACGTTCGCGCCGCCGCGTCGCGCATCGCAGGCGCGGTCGAGCGCACGCCGTTCCTGCAAAGCCGCACGCTCTCGCGCCTCGCGGGCGCCGAAGTGTGGCTCAAGTTTGAAAACCTCCAGTTCACCGCCTCGTTCAAGGAGCGCGGCGCGCTCAACAAGCTGCTCTCGCTCGCCGAGAGCGAACGGCGCCGCGGCGTGATCGCGATGAGCGCCGGAAACCACGCGCAGGGCGTCGCCTACCACGCCGCGCGGCTCGGCCTGCGCGCCGTGATCGTCATGCCGCGCGGAACGCCGAACAGCAAGGTGAAAGGCACGCAGGTGCACGGTGCCGAGATCGTCATCGAGGGCGACACGCTCGCCGACGCGTCGCGCCATGCGGGTGAACTCGCGGCGCGCGAGGGACTCGCGTTCATCCATCCCTACGACGACCCGCTGATTGTCGCCGGCCAGGGCACCGTCGCGCTCGAAATGCTGGAGGAGCAGCCGGCGCTCGATGTGCTGGTGGTTCCGATCGGAGGCGGCGGGCTGATCGCCGGGATGGCGACCGCGGCCAAGGCGCTCCAGCCCGCAATCGAGGTGATCGGCGTGGAATCGAAGCTCTGGTGCGCGATGCGCCAGCGCCTGCGCGGCGAGCCGGTGGCGGTGGGCGGCGACACGATCGCCGAGGGTCTCGCGGTGCGCGACGTCGGCGAACTCACGCTTTCGATCGTGCGCGAGCGCGTGGACGAGGTGCTGCTGGTGGAAGAAGAAACGATCGAGCGCGCGATCGTGGCGCTGATCGAGATCGAGAAGACGGTCGCCGAGGGCGCCGGCGCGGCGGGGCTCGCCGCCCTGCTCCAATATCCCGCGCGCTTTGCGGGAAAGCGGGTCGGCACGCCGATCTGCGGCGGCAATATCGACGCCCGCGTGCTCGCGGCAGTGTTGATGCGCGGGCTGGTGCGCGACGGGCGGCTCATCCGCCTGCGCGTGACGCTGCAGGACATCTCCGGGAGCCTCGCCAAGGCCGCCGCCATGATCGGCGAGGCGGGCGGCAACATCGTCGAAGTCGAGCACCACCGCATCTTCGGCACCGCCTCGGTGCGCACGCCCGAAGTCGAGTTTCTGATCGAGACGCGCGACCGCGAGCACACCACCGCGCTCGTCGCCGCGCTGCGCGAGCGCGGCGCGCAGGTCACCCTCTTCGAATAGTTGGCTGCGAAGCAGCCGGAGTGGTGCGTCCGCTCCTCCCCGAGGAGGGGGCCTAAACCATTTAGACAGCGCTAGCGCGCCGCTTCCGGCGCTTCGAGCCGCAGCAGGTCGCGCAGGCCCTCGCCGAGCACGATCGCGACGCGATCGCCATAGCACGCAAGCGAGCGCGTCAGCCGCTCCAGCTCGCGCCGCTCGGAGTCGCGCAGGCTCTCGACGGCGAGCACGAGCCGCGTCTGCGTGCGCAGGAGCTGGGCGCGCAGTTGGCGCTTGAGCTTGCGCGCGAGCGTTCGATCCAGGCGCCCCCGGACCTGCACGATGACGCGCAGCGTCTCCCCGGCGGATCGTTCGAGCGCGAGCTGGATGCTGCCGCGCTGCAGCCAGCGCCGCAGCGAGGCGCGCATGCGCGTAAAGCTCCGCTCGGCAAGCACCTTCGCCGGCGCGGGAGAAAAATGCCGGTCCACGTAATCGCGCATCGCGAGGCCGGCGATCCAATCGTTCACCGCGTGCGCCGTGAGCCGCGGCCGCGTCCAGGGAAGGCTCGCGGCGAAGTGCCACGCGCGAGCCAATCCGCCGCGCGCGATCCCGCGCCGCAGCAGGTTCCACAGCAGTTGCACCGACTCGCGCAGCGACTCGCGCTGCAGCCGCGCCTGGGCGCCGAAGTGGCGCAGCTTGTTGCGCACCCGCTGCGCGATGGCGCCGTCGGCGAGCAATTCCTTGTACAGGCGCTGGTAGCCTTCGACCATTTCCTCGGCGCTCATGCCCTTGGGAACTATGTTGGTGCGCAGCTTCGTGTTGTCGCCGTGCGGGACCCCCTCGACGAGCCGCCCCTCCCGGCGCAGCCGCTCGAACAGCGGCGTGCGCGGAAGCGCGGTGAGAAGCCCCACCATCGCGACCACGATCCCCGAGTCGAGGATGAAGCGCTTCTGCACGCCGAAGGTGGCCGGCGTGTCGCGGTCGAAGCCGATGATGAACCCGGCGAGAACGTCGATGCCGTTCGCATACAGGCGGCGTACCGCTTCGAGCATGTCGCCACCGCAGTTCTGCGTCTTGTTCGCGTCCCGGAGCGCCCGCGGGTCGGGCGTCTCCAGGCCGACGAACGCCCACTCGAACCCCGCCTCGCGGAATAGCCTCATCAGCTCATCGTCGCTGGCGAGATTGAGCGAGGCTTCGGTGCCGAAACGCATGCTGCGACCGTGCCGGTCCTGGTAGTCCGCCAGGAATCGCAGCACGTCCTTCGCGACGGCCTTGCTGCCGATGAAGTTGTCGTCGACGAAGAACACCTTGCGCGCGCCGAGCGCGCGCAGCTGATCGAGCTCGCGTCCGATCTGCGCCGGCGACTTGTAGCGCGGCCGGCGCCCGAACATGACGATGATGTCGCAGAATTCGCAGCGGTACGGGCAGCCGCGCGAGAGCTGGAGCGTGGCGGTGGCGTAGCGGTCGAGCTTCAGCAGATCAAAGCGCGGCACCGGCGAATCGGCGAGATCCACGCTGCCCGTTTCGCGGTACAGGGGCTGGTGCGCGGCGCGCACGAAATCGGCGCAGAAGCGCGGCCAGGTGCATTCGGCTTCGCCCGCAATCACCGCGTCCGCGACGTCGATGTATTCCTCCGGGCAGAGCGAGGCGTAGCTGCCGCCGGCCACCGTGAAATAGCCTGCGTTCCCGTAGAAGCGCAGCAGCTGCTTCTGGCGCGGCGCCTGCACGCCCATGCCGCAGATCCCGATGAGGTCGGCTTCGGGCTTGAGCGGCAGCGGCTCGACGTTCTCGTCCACGATGGTGACCTGCCAGTCGGCGGGACACAACGCCGCCAGAGTGGCCAGACCGAGCGGCGGATTGAGCGCGCGCTTGCGCGGCAGCACCTCCTCGACCGCCCAGCGAAAGCTCCAGAAGCTTTCCGGGAATTTCGGGTTGACGAGCAGGAGCCGCATTGGCCGTGCAGTCTGAACCGATTGCCGGCCCGCGGCTGGCGCGACATCGGCGATGTTGACGCAGGTCAACGTTCTTCAGGCGGCCGGACGTGACGGAAGGCGGCGTAGAGCAGCACGTCGTAGCTGATCTTCAGCCCCGCGGCGATGAATAGCGGCATCGCGAGCGAAACCGTCTGGATCGCGACGCCGGCCACCGCCGGCGCAACCGCCCACGAGGCGAGCCGCGCGATCCCGGTCGCGCCCGAAGCGAAGGTCCTCTCTTCGGGCTCGACCACCGCCACCACGTAGGAGGTGCGCGTCGGCACGTCCATCTCGGCGAGCCCTTCGCGCAGCAGATAGAGCGCCGCAGCGGCCCAGAAGCTGCCGGCAAAGGGGATCGCGACCAGAATCAGGCTCGAGGGGATGTGCGTGAACACCATCGTGTTCACCAGGCCGATGCGGCGCGCGAGCCACGCCGCGGCGAGGTGCGAGGCCGCGCTCATGATCTTGCCGCCGAGAAACAGCACCGCGATCTGCGGTTCGCTCGCGCCGAAGTAGGCGAAGAAGAAATACGAGAACAGCGCCGAGCCGAGAAAGCCGCCGCCGATGCCGTCGAGCGAGAAGAGCGCGCAGATCTTCCACAGGATCGAGCGGCTGCGCGGCGTGAGCGGCTTGCGCGCAGCCCCGCTGCCCGCCTCGCTGCGCGCCGAGAGCGCGCGATAGAAGGGAAGGCTCGCCGCGGTGAGCACCGCGTAGAGCAGGATCGCGGCGCGGTACGAACCGGATTCGCTCGCCGCGCCGGTGTCGCGAAGCACGCTCGGCAGCACGGCGAGCAGGCCGCCGAGCGCCTGTCCGGCGTCCTGAATCACGGCGTGCCAAGCGAACGCGCGCGTGCGCCCGATGTCGTCGGTAGTCGAGGGCAGCGCGGCCGATTCGAGGGCGAGCATCGCGCCGCGGTCTTTCCCCATGCCCGTCAACATGCCGAAAAATGCCGCAGCCGCGATGAGCAGCGCGTCGGTGGCAAGCGCCGCCACCGCGCCGCCCGCTGCGCCAAGCGCGCCGAGCGCAAGCAGCGAACGCCGGCGGCCGAAGCGATCGCCGTGGAAGGTAACGAGGGCGGTGGCGAGCGTGGCACCGACCAGCCCGGAGGAAAGCACAAGCCCCAGCGCGACGACCGAATGGCCGAGCTTGGCGACATAGATGCCGAACACGACGCCCAACAGCCCGTTGGCAAGGGCGCGCAGGAAGCTCGCCGCATAGATACGCCTGCGGTCGGTCATGGGATTGGGGTTTACTCTGACCCCTTTTACTCTGACCCCTTTTACTCTGACCCCACTTTGCGGAACCATTCGCGCGCGAGGAGCGAGCCGCCGAGGGCGAGGCCGGCAAGGTCGGTCAGCAGCGCGCCCGCAAAGGCATCCGCCGGAATCATCATCGAAACGCCGGCCGCGATGAAGAGCGCGCGCGACGCCAGCGCAACAGGAGCGTAAAAATAGCCCACGACGCCGATCGTCCCCATCCAGATGCCAAGCGACGCGGTGAGCACCGCCCAGAGCACCGTCATCGGCTCGCCCTGCATGAGCAGCGACGGCGAAAGCACGAAAAGGAACGGCACGATGTAGGCCGCCCAGCCGATGCGGGTCGCGGTCCAGCCGGTCTTGTCGACGTCCGAGCCGGCGATGTTCGCCGCGGCAAACGCCGCAAGCGCCACGGGAGGCGTCACCATCGACATGATGCCGAAATAGAGCAGGAACATGTGCGCCGCCATCGCCGGCACGCCCACCTTTTCCAGCGCCGGCGCGATCAGCGTCGCCATGATCACATAGACGCCGACCGTGGGCAGTCCGAGCCCGAGCAGGATTCCCATGAGCGCCGTCAGTACGAGCATCACGGCGAGGTTTTCGCCGGTGATCGCGAGAAGCTGCAGCGTCATGCCGAACGCGAGGCCGGAGATGTTCAGGATGCCGATGAATAACCCTGCCACCGCGCAGATGAGCACCAGATCGACGACCGCGGTTCCGGTGGAGACGATCGCGATGAACACGTCCTTCACCGGCACACGCTCGCCCTTGTAGCCGAAGGCGAGCGAACAGGCGATCAGTACGCCCGTCGCGAAGAGCGCCGCGTACTCGGCCTGCATGTTCCAGGCGAGCAGCGCGACGACGAGCAGCGCGAATGGAATCGGGAAATACCAGCCATCCCTGAGCACGCGGAGCGTCTGCGGCAGGCGTGCGGCCGGCTCGCCCCGGATGCCGCGCTTGGCCGCTTCGAGATCGACCTGGAAAAAAAGCGCCAGGTAATAGAGGAACGCGGGAAGGATCGCCGCCACCATCACCTCGCGATAGGGAACCTGCAGCACTTCGGCCATGAGGAACGCGGCGGCACCCATGACGGGCGGCATGAGTTGCCCACCGGTCGAGCCGACGGCTTCCACGGCGGCGGCGATCTGCGGCGGAAAGCCGGCGCGCTTCATGAGCGGGATCGTCACCACGCCGACCGCCGAGACGTTGGCGACCGCGCTGCCGGAGATCATGCCGAAGAAGGCCGAGCCGACGACCGAGATCTTGGCCGTCCCGCCGCGGTAGCGCCCCATCCAGGCCATCGCCAGGTCGGTGAAGAACTCCCCGCCGCCGCAGCGCCCGAGCACCTGCCCCATCAGGATGAACGGGATGACGACGATGATCCCGATCGCCAAGGGCGAGCCGAGCAGCGCGTTCGTATCGAGCCCCAGGTACACCAGGAGCCGGGTGAATTCCACCGGGCGCGCCTCGAACACGCCCGGCAGGTACTTGCCGTAGAGCGCGTACACCGCGCCGGCGAGCGTGAAGCCCACGAGCGAGAAGCCGGCCATCCGGCGCGTGCCCTCCAGCACGAGGAGGCACAGCACGCTCGCCATCAGGATGCCGTCGAGCGGCCGCTCGGTGAGCTCGTTCACGAGCGTCGGATAGCGCAGCGCGATGTAGGCGCAGATCGCAAGCCCGCACGCGCCCGCGAGCACGTCCCACCAGGGCACCCGTCCCCGGAAGGCGGCGCTCGCCGGCGCAATCAGGAAGCAGAGCGCGATCGCGATTCCGAGCACCGCGACCAGGAACTGCTCGGTGTAGAGCTCGAGCCCCGCGGCGCGGTGCAGGTCGAGCACCCAGCCCACCACCGTCGCGGTGAGCAGCGTCTGCAGGACGAAGATGGTGCGGGCGTAAGGCCGCCTGCCCGGCTGAGGGTCCTCGATGAACTCCTCAGCCATCGATCACTTGGCTTGCCCTATTTCCTTGTAGTACTTGATCGCGCCGGGGTGAAACGGCGCCGGCATCGGCTTGAACATCTTCGAGGTGTCGAACGCCTGGAAGGCGCGCAGGCTCTCGACGAGCTTCGGCTTGTGGTCGTGCAGGGTCTTCGCCACGCGGTAGACGACCTCGTCCTTGACGTGCGTTCCCGCAAGCACGAGATAGTCATAGGCCATCAGCTTGGTGGGCGCGACCACACCCGCGTAGGCCGGGCTCGGCTTGACTTCGCTGACGTAGGCGTAGTGGAAGATCTTGCGCATGCGCTCGACCGCCCTGGCGTCGTCGGAAAGCGGCAGGAAGCGGATGCCGCCGACCGACTTGTCCACCTCGGTCACCTTGCCCGCGCCGATGGCGAAGAACCCGGCGTCGGCCTTGCCTTCCGCGAAGTCGTCGGCGCCGCGAATCACGTTCGGCACCAGAGCGGTGCGGATGTAGGTGTTGTCGATGCCGCCGTTGGCGAGGATGGCGTCCACCACGCGCTTGAGCGTCACTTGCGCGGTGTAGCCGTAGGTGACGCGCTTGCCCTTCAGGTCGGCGATCGTCTGGATCGGCGAGTCCTTCTTCACGAACAGGCTGACGTGGATCGGAAAGATGACCGCGACGATGCGCAGGTTCGCCTGCTTGCGGCCGGCGTACGGGCCTTCGCCGTTCGCCGCTTCCTGCGCCTCGAGCACGTTGCCCACGGTGAGATCCATCTCGCCCGTGTTCACCAGCGGGAACACCGCGCTCGAGCCCGAATACGGCTGCACGCGGCTCTGGATTCTCTCGGCTTCGGCAAGCGCCTTGGCGATCGCCGAGCCCATGTTGTAGCCGATCGTTCCCTGCGGCGCGGTGCCGATGCCGAGCGTTTGCGCCGAAGTGTGCGCCGCAACAAACAAGCCGAGGACGGTCAACAGGATGCGCGTCATCGCTCTCCTCCTCTTCGTGGCGACTCTAGCATAGCGAACCGATGCCGACCTATTGACGCCGGTCAACCCTCGCCATCGCGCCATGATCGAGACTGCGACGCGTGATGGCACCCTCGAAAGAAATGCGCGTATGAGCGAGCGCGAGGTTCACGATCTCGAGACCGACGTCGTGATCATCGGCGGCGGCACCGCGGGGTTGAATTCCGCCATGGCCGCCGCGCGCGCGGGATGCCGCGTGCTCGTCGTGGACAAGGCCAACATCGTGCACAGCGGCTCGATCGCGGGCGGCATCGACCACTTCCTCGCCTACCTCGAGACGGGCGAACCCTGGGACACGCGCGAGGCCTATCTCGCCTACGTGACGCGCGTCGCGCGGGGCGCGGTGGATATCGGCGTGCACGAAGCCGTCTACTGCGACGAGCTTCCCGCGGCGCTCAAGCGCATCGAGCGCATCGGCGTTTCGCTGCGGCAACCCGACGGGAAGATCTTTCGCACCGCCTCGATGGGCCAGCCCGGACCGTACTGGATCAATTTCGACGGCAAGAAGCTCAAGCCGAAGATGGCGATGGAAGTGAAGCGGCGCAAATGCGAAGTGCTCAACCGCGTGCAGGTCACCAACCTTTGGCTGCACGAGGGCGAATTCGCCGGCATCACCGGCTTCGACATCCGCAAGGGCGACTTCTATCGCATCCGCGCCAAGGCGGCGGTGATCGCGACCGGGAACACGAGCCGCATGTTCAACGCGCAGACCGGAAATCCGTTCAATCTCTGGTATTGCCCGGCGAACACCGGGGATCTGCATCGCGCCGCGTTCGACGCCGGAGTGGCGCTCGCCAACGTCGAATACGTGCGCATGACGATCGTCCCGAAGGGGTTCAGCGCGCCGGGCTTCAATGCGTTCTTCGGCATGGGTGCGCAGCTCGTGAATTCGCTCGGCGAGCCGTTCATGGCCCGCTACCACGCGATGGCGAACAAGGCGCCGCGCAACTTCATGGTGTGGGGCGCGCTGCAGGAGCTGAAGGAAGGGCGCGGGCCGATCTACATGGACTGCCGGCACCTCAAGTCGGCGGAACTCGAGCACCTGTTCTTCACGCTCGGCGTGGACAAGGACACGCTGCCCGAATTCCTGGTGAAGAAGGGCTACGCCCGGGACGGCGCGATGATCGAGATGACCGTTTCCGAGCCTATGCAGGCGCGGCCCTCGGAACTTTGCGGCAGCGGCATCCGCATCGACCGCACCTGCGCGTCCAACGTTCCAGGGATCTACGCCGCGGGCGACGCTTCCGACCAGATGGGCTGCCTGCACATGGCGTTCGCCGGCGGATACGCCGCCGGCCGGCACGCCGCCGCACACGCCAAAAAGACCGGTCCCCTGCGGCCCCTGGACCGCGAGGCGATGCAGGAGGAGGAACGGCGCGTCTTTCGCCCGCTCGGGCGCCGCGACGGGATTTCGTATCGCGAATTCGAGAACATCGTGCGCGTGATCTGCACCGACCACTTCGGGCCGGTGAAGACCGAGGTGAGCCTCAAGGGCGCGCTCGAGAAGCTCGACCGGCTGGATGCCGCGCGCGAAGAGCTGCGCGCCGGCAACCTGCACGAGCTGATGCGCGCGCACGAATCGCTCAATATCCACCAGATGTCGAAGATCACCGCCGCCGCGGCGCTCGCGCGCCGCGAAACGCGCTTCACGCCGTTCCACTACCGCGCCGACTACCCGGAGACGGACGACGCAAACTGGTGCGGGCTCATCGTCGCGCAAAAGGCGCCCACCGGCGTCGCGACGCGCCTCGAAAAGCTGCGCTACGCCGCCTGAGCGGAAGCCGAACCCATGCCCGCCGTCATCGACCCCGTCAAGTGCAACGGCTGTGAACTGTGCGATCTGTACTGCCCGGTGGACGTGATCCACATGGAAGGCGAGGTCGCGGTGGTGAAGTACCCGGAGGAATGCTGGCACTGCGGCGCCTGCCGCCAGGAATGCGCGCGCGGCGCGGTGCGGATCGAATTCTCCTGGGCGATGCTGAGCGTCTGAAGCCGGCGCGCTCAGGGCGCGCGCACCGAGATCTCCACCAGGTTGAGATCCGGGTCGCGCACGTAAACCGAGCGGATCGGTCCCGTCGCTCCGGTTCTCATCACAGGGCCTTCCAGGATCGGCACGCCCGCGGCATCGAGCCGCCGCACGACTTCCTCGAGCGGAACCGCGGCGATGAAGCACAAGTCGAGCGTTCCGGGCGCGGCGACGTGCGCCCGCGGTGTGAATTCCTTCCCCCACTCGTGCAGGTTGATCTTCTGGCTGCCGAACTTGAGCGCCAGGCGCTCGCCGGCCGGCGTGTGGAACGCTTCGAGCTGCATGCCGAGCGCCTGCGTGTAGAAGCGGATGCAGCCTTCGCGGTCGCGGGTGGTCAGCACGACGTGGTCGATGTGGTCGATCATCGTTGGCTCGCCCAAGGTTCAGGGCGAGAACCGGTCGCTCTTGATGTACGCTACGACGGCCTTTCGCTGCTCGACCGAAAATACGTCCTTCCAGCCGGGCATCTTGCCGAATCCATAGGTTACGCGGTCGTAGATGAAGTCCGGCTCCATGGCGCCGGGGTTGAGCTTGGGCGCTTTGCCCGGATAGGCACTGGCTCCGTGGCAGTGACGGCACTGCCCCTCCCAGACCTGCCTGCCGACTTCAATGTTCTTGGCGCTGGCTAGATAGGTCCTGTCGAAGACCGGGACCGCT
>Ga0114945_10002329_pt1 | contig 11216 bp, 11 predicted proteins | sample OV2TP3_FD_87194 | JGI IMG/M metagenome (GOLD analysis project Ga0114945, IMG submission 87194) | Hot spring microbial communities from Beatty, Nevada to study Microbial Dark Matter (Phase II) - OV2 TP3 | ecosystem: Environmental > Aquatic > Thermal springs > Hot (42-90C) | place: USA: Beatty... | reverse complement strand
CCCTTTGCCCGGCAGGTCTACGTTCACAGCCTGCGACTCCCAGTAGTATTCCCTCGGCGTAAACGTCTGTTTCCACGTGGAGACAAGCTGCTGCTGATTGAGCACAGGCAGTTCCGCGTAGGGAGTGGCCACCGGCTGGCGCACCGTCTGCGGCCTGCCCTGCATCCACTCGCGGATGGCGGCGCGCGATTCCTCTGTGAACTGTGCGCGGAAGAAGTCGCGGATAGTGATGCGCCAGTCCCGCTTCCACGCGTGGAAGCTTTCGAGCCACGTTCCCTCGCGCGGCAGCGGGCGCGACGAGCCTCCGAAGTTGTGCAGCTCGCCCAGCTTCCCGAAGAAGACGATGGGATCGTTGACGCGGTAGACGCGAAACTCCAGCGTCTTCACGTTCTGCAGCCACACCTGGATGCTGGCCTGCTGCCCGGGCAGATAGGTCTCGTTGCTGGAGAGCGTAAAGGAAGCGCGCTCTTCTTCCACCTGCGCCGAGCTGGGCAGCGCCAGCACCGCCAGGACTGCCAGCAACAACGCGCGTGTGAAGCGCAATCTCACTCCGCCTCTCCCAGAATCTTCCAGCGGTAGACGCCCAGGAAGTTTCTGTTGCCGGGCACGGGCCGCCACCGTGGCTCGGGATGTTGCAAGAGTTCTGCCAAACGCACGCGGCGCATCTCGCCCTTCGATTCCCCGCTCGGCCCGGTGTGATAGCTCACCCATGGCCCGGGGTCCGGCTGGAAGTGGCTCGGCCCGACCAGCACCATGGCGTGGAACGGCTGGTCCTGCGTCAACTGACGGTAGAAGAGCAGGTCACCCGGCAGGGCTTCGTTGAAGTCGCGCGAGACGAAGGTGGAGTTGAGCCGTTGCAGCGTTTGCGCGTCGGCAAACTGCGCGAAGCTGCCATCTTCCAGGTCCGCTGCCGCGAAGCGGCCTTCGCGCACGCGGAACAGGTTGGCGCCCAGCAGCGTGTGCGGATAGCGATACTTCTTCACCGACGGGCTGCGCGGCAGGCTGCGCAACCCGAGTCCGCGCGCCCATTCGCCCGTGTGCTCGCGCAGCGCCTCGCGGTAGGCAAACCGTAGCAGCGCTGAGCAATCGCTGATTTCCGCTGGCAGCCGCTCGGGTGGCCACAGCGCGGGCGCCTCCGCGAGATACGTGAACCAGCCGCGAAACGCACGCCGGTCGGCAGGGTCGAGCAGGAGCACGTCGGGAAAGCCGTCGCTGTCGGTATCCGCCGGTGCGAGCGTCAGTTCGAGGGACGCCCGTACCGGCGCGTAGCCCGCGGCGCGCGCTTCAATCTCTACACTCCCCGGTTGCACGCCCGCACGCAGCCGCACCTCTCCGCCTTGGCGCTCGAGCTCCGCGCGGCTGGCTCCGGCGACGATCTCGATGCTCACCGCACTCAGGTCCAGCTCCCGGCCTGCGGAGGTATAGACACCGATGCGCGCCGAGGAGTTGCCGTCGGCCAGTAGATGCGACTCGTCGACCGCGACGCGAAGTGTGTCTGGCGCAGCCGCGCGTTTCCACGCCGACACGCCCAGTATCCCCGCAGACACAAGCAGCGGAACTCCCATCCAGAGGATTCTGGCTCGCCGTGCCCTCATCTCTTCCCTTAGCCTGCGCGTGTCGTAGGAAACCGTCGTCCGGTGGATAGGGGTCGGAGCTTTGGCTCCGACCTAGGGCAGCGCGCCGTTCGCGCCTTCCACTTGACGCCTCGGAGGGCGTGCCGTTTCCTGACCACCGACTCAGCGCGCCGCTTCCGGCGCGAATTATACAGCAGCCGCGTGACCAGTCTCGGCGGGCAATCGCGGATCGCAACCTGCCCAGCTCGCCGATCGCGGCACTTCGCACAAAGACGCGCGGCCGAGAGTGCGCAACTCCGTGTCCTGCCAGTTCCTCCTCGCTGCATTTTTCAAATACAATAGGAGCAGACGTTTCTGATTGTGCTCCTTCTGTGCATTGGGAATGGGCCCGGGTGGCGCAATGGCAGACGCAGGGGACTTAAAATCGTACTTTATGCTGCCTGTATTTTTAATAATCCATTTATTATAAATATGTTCTTGACATAATCCACACACCATTATACCTTACACATGTCTTACACAAATCGCGCTCTCGCAAGCCCATTCGAGAGCCTCACCGATGGCCGAACAATACACGATCCTCGGCGGCAAGGTTCACGTTTACAAACGTCCGAACAGCGGCGTTTGGCAGTGCTCCACCTATCTTGCCGGCAAGAACCGCAGGGTAAGCACGAAGGAAGAAAGCCTCGCCAAAGCCAAGGAGGTCGCCGAGGACTGGTATCTCCAACTGCGCGGGAAACTCCGCAACGGAGAAATCAAGACGGAAAAAACCTTCCGCGAGGCGTCAGAACAATACTTGCGCGAATACGACATCATCACGCAAGGACAGCGCAGCAAGGACTACGTCAAGGGCCAGCACTGGCGCTCCGAAGTTCACCTGGTCCCGTTCTTCGGCAACATGGGCCTCTCGGAAATCACCGCCGGCAAGGTGCAGGAGTACCGCATCCACCGCCATGAGGAAGCCATCGCCAAACGCGGCAAGCCGCCCGCGCACAACACCATGCACCAGGAAATCGTCACGCTTCGCCAGACCCTGAAAACCGCCATCCGGCAGGGATGGCTCGACCGTCTGCCCGACCTTTCGGAGCCCTACAGATCCTCCCCCAAAATCTCGCACCGGGCCTGGTTCTCCCCCGAGGAATACAAGAAACTCTACGAGGCCACGAGGAAGCGCGCCCACGAGCCGAAGCAGGAGCGCTTCAAGTGGGAATGTGAACAGCTTCACGATTATGTGCTGTTCGCCGTCAATACCGGCCTGCGGCCGGACGAAGCATGGCGGCTTCAATTCCGGGACGTGACCATCGTCCACGACGACGCCCTCGGCAAGACGATCCTGGAAATCGAAGTGCGCGGCAAGCGCGGCGTCGGCTATTGCAAGAGCATGCCCGGCGCCGTGCGCCCGTTCGAGCGCCTCAAGGCCCGGCTCCGGCCGCCGCGCGCGAACGGAGAGGGCAGGGGGGCCACAGAACCCCCAGTCACACAGAATCCCACCGAAGAATGGCGGCTCCCCCAACCGACAGACCTCATCTTCCCCAAATGGCAGCGCGAGCTTTTCAGGACGATTCTGGAAGAAGAAAACCTCAAATTCGACCGCGAAGGCCGTCCGCGCACCGCCTACAGCCTTCGCCACACCTACATCTGCCTGCGATTGATGGAAGGGGCGGACATCTACCAGATCGCCAAGAACTGCCGCACCAGCGTCGAGATGATCGAGAAATACTACGCGGCGCACATCAAGACCCAGATCGACGCCGCCGCGGTCAATGTCATGCGGCCAAAGCCCAGGAAGCAGGGCAGGGGCCGGCAGCCACGGAAAACCCCCACACCATCAATAAACGAAACGGACGAGTAAATCCACCCCTCATCCTCTGTGATAAACTTCCCCCTGAAAGCCAGCCCGTGCGGGCGTGGCGGAATGGCAGACGCAGCGGACTTAAGGAAAACTTGAGTGCTCGCCGGGAAACCGGCGATGCAGAACCGCCCAAATTCGGGGAAACCTGTAAGATGGCGATCCCGAGCCAAGCCCGGATAGAATTCCCTCCGGGAAGGTGTAGAGACTAGACGGGCGGCACCTAAGCCCCGGATTACAGGGGTACGGTGAAGGGATAGTCCAGACCGCAAACCTGGCGCGAGGCGTTTTCAGGCGAAGCGCCAGGGCGGCGAAAGCCGTGGACGGCATGAAAATCCGCAGGGCCTAACAGCCCGTGTGGGTTCGACTCCCTCCGCCCGCACCATAGTTTCATTGTGCTCCGGGAGGTATCGCTATGACCGTGGAGCCTTATTGGCTGCACAGCGCGAAGCAGCTTGCCAGGTTGTTCGAACGCATTCCCGACCTCAAGCTCTCCGACCTTGGTGACGATCCACAGAAGTTTCTGGCGTCCTACGTACCACCCGCAGGTTTGTGGGACAAGGAGACGGAAGACCTGCGCCAAGCCTTCCTTCACATGGAACCCCGCGTGTTCCAAACCGTCTACATGACCTATCAGCTAGAGCTCCCATCGCGCAGCGATAGCCGCGATGACGCTTCGCGTTGACTTAGTTTCCGCGCACCCCCAATCACCGCCGACACCTCTATATCTCTAACCAGGCCATTATTTACATATTCTTAAGACTCGCCGCGTATCATTGAAAGGGCGAGGGAAGGGGAGGACCATGACGAGCCCGGACGACGACGATCCGAGCCTCAGCGACGCCGAACTTCTTGACATGCCGGAGCAAAACCTGCCCGCAGGCATCCTCCACAGGCTGCGCAGCCGCCGCGACAATGCCCGCCTGCGTAAAGCAACCCAGGACGAATACATCCTCCAGCAACGCGGTCAGAAAACCAAGGCCGAGCTCGACGCCGGCGACGCGAGCGAATACCTCCTCGTTTTTGAGCAATTCCAGGAAACGATGAAGGACATCCGCTACCGGGAGGATCTCCTGCTGGCCCAGATCGAGCGGGAAGAGAAGCTCGTCCGCGAGCGACTCGAGGACATCGACCGCAGGGCCATCAGGCTCCACGACGGCAGGCGCGCCTATGTCGGCTCAAACCGCGACTACCTCGACGAACACGGCACCGTTCTGCAGGGCGCAGACGAAGATGAGGCCCGCCGCAAACACGCGGACAATCCGAATGCCGCCACCTGGGATGAGCGGGCTTCAGCCAAGGAGCAGCACGAGGCGCTCCTTCAAATGAGGAAGGAAATCTTCGAGGCCCGTGAAAAGCGCAGCGTCTTGGACCCGAAGAACCTCTCCGTCAACGAGATGAAATCCATCACCTCGGAAGCCTCCGCCTCAATAGCTCGCCTGGAAACCGAGTTCTACGAAAAGTTCGAGGCTCCTCGCCGTGAGACCGCCGACCTTGGCCGCCATTCGGGGAGTGACCCCTACGGCGGCGACGACTACATGGCGTCCTTCGACGACACCGGATCGAAAGGTACGCTCAGCATGGAATTCAGTCCGCAGGCGCGGGGCCAGAAACACCCAACCCCGCCCGATAAGCCCGAACCGGGGCAGGGGCCTTCAATTCCTGTCGTTACAGGCCCCGCCTAACCCAAACCTCACGGCTGGTTGCTCAGCAACTCCGCCGGCCTCACCTTCAGCGCGCGCGCCAGCTTGCAGATCGCTTCCAGCGATGGGTTCTGACCGCCGCGCTCCAACACTCCGACATAGTTCCGGTGCAGGTCGGCCATCTCCGCCAGCTTTTCCTGCGAGATGCCGCGCTCCAGGCGCAGCTCGCGCAGCCTTTTTCCGAAGAGTATCCGGGGAGTTGTCTTTCGCACGGCACCGATGGGACAGCCTATGCACACTCATTGTCTACACACAATTGACTTGCACACGATAGAGTGGAACACTATAATGTTTTACGTAACTCAACCAATCGTGCGGAGGTTGACACATGCCCCGGACACTCAAGACCCCCGTCCTCCTTGCCACAATTGCAGCCGTCCTGCTGTTTTCTCCTCCGCTCGCTGCCAAGAGCGTCAAGGAATTTAATGCCATGGCTCCAGACGAACAGTCCGAGTACCTGGTAAGTTTTCTTGAAAAGATGACTTACGACATCGGGAAAAAGAATCCTAAGCTCGCCAAGGACATCAAGGATTATTTCGTGCGCCCCCAGAATGGCAGGCAGTTCTCGGAAGGCATGGTAAAACTTCACGCCGAACTCATCGCTCTCGAAACCCTCGCCAAGGAAGGCAAGGCCGACCTTTCCAAAATCAAGATCGAGTCCATCGTGGTCTGGGTCGTCAAACAGAAATTCCCGCCGCCGTGGAAGGACGTGACCAAGGACGGCGGCGACGCCCCCAAATCACAGCCCAAGAACTAACCGCAGGCTTCAGACACAAACGAAACGACAGTTTTGTCGGCAGGGAACCGAACGGGGTGACTGTGACTGAAGCTACTTCGGGAGAGCCCCACGAAAGCCCTCGCACGCTCTCCTTAAACCCGCACCGCTGCGCGAAAGGGCAGGGGGCCGAACCCCACTCTTTTCTTGCATCGCTTCCACGCCCGTGCTAGGCAAAAAGAATGAGCCAGCAAAATGACTGCCTGAAACGCTTGGAAGCCGTTGTCGACGCACTGATCGCCGAGGGCGCGGACCCCGGCCTCGTCGCCGGCGCCCTGGGGCAGACGGCCATCTACGCGGCCAAACGCGACCCGAAGAATGCCCCCATGTACCTTGAGACCGTCGCTGACATCCTCACCACCGTGGCCCAGGCCGAACGCGGCATTCAGTCTATCGAATCCCTGCAACAGGCCCTCAGGCGCAAGCGTGCGCGCAGGCCTCCCGCGACTTCCACCGCTGAAACCGCTTCCGCGTAACAGCAAGCAAACCGGCCCTTCCCGCCATCAAGACTCGGACCGGGAACCCTGCATATTGACGCCACATACATGCCTTCAAGAAGAAAACGAAAGAGAACCAAGATCGAGGACGGCAGCGGCAACGTCTTTGCCGACCTTGGCCTTGCCAATCCTGATCGTGAGCAACTCCGCGCGCATCTCACGCTGCAAATCTACCGCCTCATAAAGCAGCGCGGCCTTACACAGGCCGGGGCCGGGGACATCCTCGGCATCAAACAGCCTCACGTTTCCGCTCTCATGCGCAACCGTTCGGGCAGCTTTTCGGTCGAGCGCCTCCTGGATTTCCTTACGGCCCTTGGCCAGGACGTTGAAATCACCGTCAAGCCTACCCGCAAGCACCACGGCGAAGTGTCGGTTGTCCTGTCGTGAGCACCGGAGGGACTCAACTTTTGATTGTGTGATAATGAACATTACGGGAAATCAAAGCGGTTTCTGGAAAGCCCTGCCGCAAAATCTCAAACCCAAGCTACCCATCCCCAGACCGCGAGTAACCGAAGTGCTATCATAGGTCGACGGCAATCATCCGACAGGGGGGATTGACATGGCCGAACACCCAACATGCACCTGGACCGGAAAGAGCGGCACCCCATACACGTATTATGTTCACAAGCTTCCGACCACATTCGACCCAGACCAGGACGGCAACTACATATATGCAAAAAAGAACGCCGAGGGTAAATGGGCCCCTATTTACATAGGTCAAGGCGACCTTGCTGATAGAGTAAGCGACGACCACCATCAGGCAGCTTGTATCGCTAGAAAGGGCGCCACCCACGTTCACGTCCACCTTAACCGCACTGAAGAAGACCGAACAACGGAAGAGGCCGACCTACTGGCCCGGTTTACAAATGCATTCAAACCGACCGGGTGTAATGAGAAAGAGGGCGGCTGATAGTACCGCGCCGAAATCCAAGAGCAAAGACATGGAACGCCACCTCACAAAGCTGCGCGACTTGCTTGCGGCTGCGACAGCAGCCATCCAGCCGGATTACTTTCTGTTGCCCGTTGCGGACGGCCAAGGCGGTCAACCCATATATCAGTACCGCGAACGTGTTTACGCCTATGAGCTCTATCACCAACTTCGCGTCCGGTGGCCCGACGACTGGCCATATTCCCTTGGCGGCGAAGTCGACAAACACGGACACCCCGTTGTCCGTGGAGAATTTCTCGACGATACAAAGCCAGACCTCCTAGTTCACGTTCCAGGGCGAATGGACCCGGACCTTAATCTTGCCGTCCTTGAAATCAAACCCCTCCGTATCGACGCCCACAACGCTGAACAAGAGGCGCTTCGACACGACCTGCAGAAACTCATCGCCTTTCTAGGCGTCGGTTACTACGCAGGCTTTCTCCTCGTTTTTGGTGAACCCATTCAGCGCGTTCGCGACTACGCGGCCGACTTTAGTGAAGCAGGCATCGACCTAACGCTCGTCGAACTATGGCACCACCGCGCACCAGGAGAGCCTGCGCATGCTTTAGTCTGGTGACTTCCGCTTATTGTCGCAAGGCCTCAAGAATGCCAGAATCCTCACCTACGACGAGCTCGCGACACGCCTGAACAACTGTATCGAGGTTCTCGAGCAATTTAGTTCCTACGCGCCATAAGCACACACCAGCACTGACAGTTTGAACCTTGTCTGCTACAGTTACCGCCCAAGTTCAGAATCGGCCCGCTTTGTTTTTGCTTGCGCCAGTTGCCACAGATATGAAACATAAGCGGATGTATTTTGGTAAGAACCGCATGACTGCGGCGCAAACAATGAAACGACAAGAGGCACTTGACCCGGTGATCGGCCGTCGCCTCAGCGAGCTTCGCCAAGTCGCAGTGACGTTGAAAAAATCGCGGCTGAGCCCGCTCGATGTTTGCAGGACGATAATCGAAGGTCGTGCCCTTGACCTCAAAACGCGTGCATTCTTCGCCGGCTTGCCGGCAGACGAAAAACATTATTGGATTTCGAGCTTGTATGCCTTGCTGATGCCCGCAGCACGTCGGCGAAGGCTTGCCGCGTATTTCACTCCTCCGCATTTGGCCAAATATGCGATTGACGCACTGACCGCAGCCGGCATTACGCCTGGCAAGGACAGAATTCTCGACCCTGCCTCAGGCGGCGCGGCGTTTTTGGTACCGCTTGCTGCCCGCATCGCCGGCCGGGCACAGCAGCGTGGCGGTAGCGCCGAGAGTGCCTTGCGGGCAATTGAATCCACTCTCGCCGGGGTAGAGATCGAACAGGACCTCTCGAGGCTGTCAAAGGCACTACTTGCCGATTTGCTCCGAGAAGAAATCCGCTCAGCAGGTCGAAAGCCAAGAATATCAATCAAGCAAGCAGACACACTCAAACTGCCGCCTCCTGACCTCCTCTACGATGCAGCCATCGGAAATCCTCCATATGGGCGCGTATTCCGACCCTCAAAGGCGATCCTGAGGGATTTCGCTCCGGTCATCACCGACGGCTATGTAAATCTTTACGTTTTGTTTCTTGAACAGACCCTTCGCCTGGTCAAACCCGGAGGAGTCGTTTGTCTCATTATTCCAATGTCCTTTGTAGGAGGACCCTATTTTGCAGCCCTCAGAAAACGCATCTTAGAAACGTCGCACGTTCTGAGCCTTGATCCCATCGACAAGCGAAGCGACGTATTTCTCGATGTGTTGTACGACGTCTGTGTCCTTACGCTTCGAAAGAAAGGCAGCTCAGCGCGCACAGCAGTTCCTACATGCTCCCTGCTCATGATCGGGCAATCCAATCGTTTGTTGGGAATCCTTGATCTTCCGGAACAGCCGACAGGCCGGATGTGGGGCCTGCCGGATGACAAACAGAAAGATGGATTGTTCCGGACCGGATTGGAGACACTACCGGACTACGGATACGTCGCAAAGGCCGGATACTTCGTATGGAATCGTGAGCAGCATCGATATCGCGTGGGGAAAAAGCCACGCCCGAACGAGGTCCCACTGTTTTGGGCGCACAACATCAAACCAGGAACCCTTTGCAGACCGTATGACGGCGAGCTCGATTCCGATCGCATCGGTTTCGTAAGAATCAAACCGGACAGCACAGCGATAGTTCGGTCGGACGCGATTATCGTCCAGCGCACAAGCAACAAGCGACAGAGCCGAAGACTGAACGCGGCCATTATAAGAAAGGTCAGAGTTCCGGGCAACCGTGGATTCGTGGGCGAAAACCATACCATCATCATCATTCCTGACCCTGAGAGAAAACAGAAAATTCCTCTAACGATGCTCTGTCGTCTGCTCAACACCGCAGCCGTTGACTCACGCTTTCGCAGGATCTCGGGTTCTGTAAGCGTCTCGACGAAAGCCCTCAACCAGCTCCCGCTTCCCGCCGCAGCGCACGTTCGCGCTTCATTTGTCTTTGGCGCGGAGGACGAGCAAGCCGCCGCGACTTCATATGCGAAGTCGCTGGCAGCCTCCGCAACGTCGTTCCATGTCGCAGCGGTGGGATAGACCCTATGGCCAACACTCACGAATCCGCATCTGAGGGGCCCTTCTCGGCCGGTGCCGGTGCTGACGGTCTTATCCCGTTTGCTTTCCGTCGTTATGCCGATTCCGACCGAGCTTACGACCTCGGTTGCGCAGCAAAAGCAATTGTGGCGAGCTTCGCCCGCACGCTGAGCCGGGGGCAAAGCGAAGCTCTCCTCGTGTGGCCCCAACCGATCCGGGGACTCGCAATTATCCACGCGCTGTGCGCCTTGTCCAGGCTGTCCAACTGTGACACCCAACGTCTCGCGACTCTGCTTTTCCCGTGGAACAGAAATTCCGGAGCCACACAGAAGGCACTCCTCATCGACCGCGACCAACTGGCCAAAACTGCCCTTGAACCGTTGAACCGAATTCACGCACAAGGCTCAAAGCATCCGGCGTTCGGCTATTTGATGGCAATTCACAGCCTGAAGCACCTTTCGAAAGGTCAGCAGGGAAGCCGCCGATATAAGGCCATTGAACGAGACCCAAGCCTTTTGCACCCGACTCTCTTCGAGCTCATGCCGCAAGCCGGCATCCAGGGTTCCGAGCTTCGGCTCTCCGACGACCATTTTCTCCGCAGATTGCGTCGGCACACATGGATCGATGAGCGAAGCGAGCATATTGCCTCGGCAAACGACTCTTCAACGACGCCTTTCTATCTCTTCGGTCTTCACTCCGAAGGCTTGGCTGTCGAGACGCTTCGCAAAGCCGGTCTCGATCCAGACCGTGGAGGCCGCCGTCCTGACATCATTCTTATCGATCTCACCCGCCGGGCGCGCAATGCGCTGGGAGAAAACTGGCGTTCGGAAGCTGAGAAATTCTGCTTCATGCTTCCCGGCTTCTACCCCAGTGCATGCCCCCCAGCCTTTGTCGTGACTGATGATGTTTTTGCTTTGCAGACCGTAAGGTGGAAAATCCTGAAGGAATACGAAGCCGCACGCGCAGTCACAGTGTCCCCCAAGGCTCCGGCGTCAGCGCACCTGATCATTAATGTCCGCACCGACATACTCGATGCGGAAAAGACAGTCCCGGTCTGGCTTGAAGACTTCACACCCGAGGTCTACGGCACCGATCTCCTTCAATTCGTCGAGAGCGGGCTCAAACTGAGACGCTCTCTTCTCGATGCTGGCGAAAGCGATATCGCTGCCTCTGTAGCCGCAGCAATCGCCGCCCTGCAGAATTTCGTCGGCCTTCCCGGACCCGTGCGATGGTTCCGAGAGTTTTTGGTGAAGCAACATGAAGGGTACGAGTTGCATCGCCTCGGAGACCGCTTCGACCATCTTGCCCCGCGTGGCAAGATCGCGACCGCCATAAGGTTG
>Ga0114945_10002328_pt1 | contig 11219 bp, 8 predicted proteins | sample OV2TP3_FD_87194 | JGI IMG/M metagenome (GOLD analysis project Ga0114945, IMG submission 87194) | Hot spring microbial communities from Beatty, Nevada to study Microbial Dark Matter (Phase II) - OV2 TP3 | ecosystem: Environmental > Aquatic > Thermal springs > Hot (42-90C) | place: USA: Beatty... | reverse complement strand
TAGCCGATGCGAACTGGAATACGTGCCAGCCACGGAATCCAATGCGAGCGATTGCTGGGATGCAACACGAGGGCGGTGTCGAAGTCGAACCGCCGCAATTTGCGCGCGAACCGGATCGTCGCCAGCACACGGTGATGCACGCCCTCTTTGTCGTAGAGGATCACTCCGTTAAGAGAAGGGTTGCCCTCCACGACATCGTTGCACGCCGGCCGTACCATCATCGCGATAAACGCATGCGGAAAGTGGCTTCGCAGCGCCTGCAGCACCGGCGTTGAGAGGATGACATCGCCCAGCCGGTCGAGTCGGATGACGAGAATGCGTTTCGGCGACAAGAGGGGCGAGGGGCGAGGGGCACGGGGCGCGGGAGTTGAAAGAGCGCGGGGCTCGTTCATCGTGTTTTCCGATCCCCCCGCCCCACGTCTCCCGCCCCCTGTCCCAACAGTTGAAGCGCCGCATCGTACACCTCTTGCGGCGCAATGAAGCGCATGCATTCATGGTTAAACCGGCACAAGGCTTGCTCGCAGGGGGAGCAGAACAGTTGACGGCGGATGGTGCGATGCTGCGGCGCGGTCGGCCCGTACTTGTGGACGTCAGTTGGCCCGAAGATCGCCACCGTCGGCACGTTGAGAGCAGAGGCTAGATGGAGCGAGGCCGAGTCGTTGGTGATCACGAGTGCTGCGCGCTGCATGAGGGTGGCGGCTTGCCGGATGGTTGTCAGGCCAACAGCGTTGTGCGCCGGCTGGTGCATGGATGTCAGGACCTCTTCGATGACCACTTCTTCGTCCGGTTCACCGCAAAACACAACGGATGCGCCAGCTTCTGCGATCAGCCGGTCGGCAACGGTAGCGAAGCCTTCGGCGGTCCAGCGTTTGATGTGGCTGCGGGCTCCGGGACAAATGACCACGAGGGGTTTGGCGGGATCGAGGCGCCAGCGTTTCAGGAGCTGTTCCACGTGCGCAATATCCTTGGGCGATAACCAGAGCGCACCGTTTGACGACTCAGCCGGCGAAGGAACTTGAGTGCGCAGCTTCCAGAGATGGCGGTCGCGCATGTGCACCACACGCCGGGGAGGCTGCCGCAGATACCGCCAGGCGGTCAGCGGTTTGAGCAGCAGCGGGTAGAGCGTGTGCCGCAGATCCACCACGACCTGCGGCTGATACCGCCACAAGGACAGCGCCAGCCGCAGCCGTCCGACCGGTGAGCTGAACCCATCCGTATTCACGAGCGTCTGGATGCGCGGATCGCCCACAAACAGCGCTTGCGCGCGTTCGCCGACCACGAGGGTCAGATGCGCGTCTGGATGCTGTGCCCGCAGGGCGGCCACGACGCCTGCGGCAAGGATCGCATCGCCTATATTTGACGGGCCAATGAAGAGTACCCTCTCTACTATGCGCGGGGACGTGGGGCGTGGGGCGTGGGGCGTGGGAATTCGTTCAGACATTTAAAGTTTCCCCCGCCCCCCGTCTCCTGTCTCCCGCCCCCAACAGTTGGCAGGCGGCGGCATACACCTCATCCACAGTAATCGCCTGCATCCCAGGATGCGGCGGAGACTCCGGCTGGTAGCACGGGATGTGTGGACAGCAGTCCGGATGATGGAGGATGGTTATCCGCTGGGGCTCACCCAACGGCCCAGTCAGCGCAGGAGACGTCGGGCCGTAGAGCGCAACGAGCGGCCGTCCGAGCGCTGCCGCCACATGCAACACACCGGTGTCATTGGAGACGACGAGCGCGGCCTGCTCGAGCAGCGCAGCCAGCTGACGCAGGGTCGTGCCTCCGGCCAGCACCGTAGCTGGCTGACGCATCGTGCGCGTGATCTGCTCGGCTAACGCCAGATCCGCTGGTCCGCCGGTGACGAGCACCGACACACGCTGGGATTCGACGAGACGATCACCGAGGGCGGCGAAGCGCTGCGGTGGCCAGCGCTTATGAAACCAGTTCGCACCCGGATGCAGGATGACCAGCGGCCGGCCGTTGATAGCAAGATGCGCACTCACCCATTGGCGAGCCGCCTGGCGCTCCTCATCGCTGACGGTGTACTCATAAGGTCCCGGCAGAACGGACAGCTCCACCGCTTCTAGCAACGGCAGATAGGTGGAGGCTTTGTGGCGCGGGGTGTCACTGAGAGGTACTCGATGCGTCAGCAGCCATCCGCTCTTCGGATTAGCAAATCCGACGCGCCGAGGAATTTCTGCGGCGCACAAGAGCATCGTCCGCGACAGGCTCTTGCGGAGGATGAAGGCGGTATCGAAGTGGCGCTGGCGCAGGGTTTGGACCAATTGCCATTTGCCGGCCAGCGATCGATGAACGCCGTGTTCATCGTACTCCAGCAGCTCGTTGATGTACGGGTTATGCAGCAACACCTCGCGGCACTGTGGCCGGCCGAGGGTGGAGATGAACGCCGTTGGAACCTGCCGCCTCAGCGCGCGGAGAAACGGCGTTGCAAAGAGCGTCTCGCCGTACCAGTTGGGGAGGGTGACGAGGACGCGGTTCATCGGGTCACGAGCGCGCGATAGATGGCTTCTACTCCATCAATCATCCGAGAGAGCGAGTAGTGCTCCTTGACGATGGCGCGCGCAGCGCCGGCCGCGCGGCAGGCCGCCTCGCCGTCGCGCAGCCACCGCACAATCGCCTGGGCGAGGACTGCGGGATCATCGGGCTCCACCGTCAGCCCAATATGTTCCTGATCCAACACCCATGTGGAGCCGCCTCCTCGTCGCACGGCAACCACCGGCCGTCCACTCGCGATCGCTTCAAGCAGCGACAATCCAAACCCTTCCTGCTCGGCCGGCAAAAAGACGAACACCGACATGAGCGACAGCGCCACCCGTGTCTGCGGCAGTGTTCCGGAAAAATGGACGCTTCCGTCCAACCCGCAGGCAGCCACTAGCCGTTCCAGCGATGAACGCGCCTGGCCGTCTCCGATGATCAACAGATGCGTCTCCGGTAGGGCGGCGCGCACCTGGACGAAACTGCGAATCAGATGATCCACGCCTTTTGAGGCCACCAGACGGGCCATCGTTCCCACCACCGGACCGGTGCCAGAGAGCCCCAGCTGCGCTCGGAGCTGTTGCTGCATGGCGGGGTCGACCGGTGTCTCGAAGGCAGTGGTGTCAATCCCGTGCGGGATCAAATGGACACGCTGCGGTGAAACGTGAAAGTCGTTCAGGAGATGCTGACGGACCGGCTCGCTGATCGCGATGGCGGCATCCCCAATGCACGGCCACAAACGCCGGCCGAGGTTTTGCCTGAAAAATCCATGCCATGTCGTCAGATAGGGAACGTGGTGACGTTGCGACAAACGATCCGCTACAACCTGCCCCACACGGGTATGCGCATGGAGCAGATCCACCGACTCTTGGGCAAGCTGACGGGAAAGGCGGCGCGTTGCAGCGAACACCTGCGGGCTGAACTCGACACTCGTGTGCAGGGGGACCGGCCAGTGCGCCGCTCCCAACGCTGATAACTGCTGCTGAGTTTCGCCTCCGCCCGCGGCAATGATGACGCGGTGTCCGCGCTCGATGCACGCTTTCGTCAGCGCAAGCACGTAACTCGTCACGCCGCCGATGTTGAGATGGGAAGTGACGTGCAATATCTTCATCGAAAGCACCAAGCACCAAATCCCAATTTCCAAACAAATTCCAAGCTCCAAATTCCACATTCCAAACGTTTGGTGCTTGTTTGGTGCTTGGGATTTGGAATGTGGAATTTACCCGGTGTTCGGAATTTGGTCATTGGTGATTTCGGCATCGGCAAGGAGGCCCAGCACGGCGCTCAGCACTTCGTCCACGCCGATACGCTTCATGCACGCGTGGGTGATCGTGCGGCATCGCGGGGAATAGCAGGGGCTGCAGAAGACGTCCTTCTTGATGACCTGTCCAACGAACGCCGGCGGCAGGTGGCGGGCTGGATCGGTCGGACCAAAGAGTGCAATCGTTGGTGTGCCGACTGCCGCGGCCAAATGGAGCGGCGAGGAATCATGCGCCACGAAGACATCACATCGCTTGATGAGACAGGCCAGTTCCATGATGTGGGTCTGGCCGATGACGATGTGCGGCGTGGAAGTTGCCCTCTGCCGGATCGCGTCACCGATGGCGCGTTCCTCTGGGCCGCCGGTGATCATGACACGGATCTGTCTGGCCGCCAGCGCATCGCACAATTGCGCCCAACGCTCCAGGTCCCACCGTTTCGTTTTCCACCGTCCGCTGCCTCCGGGGTGGAGCCCAACGAGCGGGCGAGGATCTTCGGGGGTTGCGGCAGGCAAGAGTTGACGGGCGGCCTGCTCATCCAGTGGGGACGGCCAAAGTTCCAGCGATTCGCCATCCGGCACAAATCCCGCTTTACGCAACAGATACTGCTGATGCGCAATGGGCGCAAGGATCACACGCGGCAATCGTACCGACCGATTGAGGAGCCACCCATACTTCCGTCGATAGCCGACGCGAACTGGAATGCCGGCCAACCAGGCCAGGAGGTGTGTCGAACGGCTGTTTTGTAAATCGATGGACAGATCGAAGGTTTCGCGCCGCAATCGCTCGACGAAGGCCAGGTGCTGTCGCAGACCATGGTCCTTGCCAGCAGGATCATAGATGAGGAAGTCGTTGAGGTACGGGCAGTGCGCGACCGCTTCATAGGCCCGCCGCCCGATCGCCAGGGCCAGGTGGGCCTGGGGGTACTGCCGACGGAGCGCCCGGAAGCTCGGGGTTGCAAGAATGGCATCACCTAAGGCACTGAGCTTCCAAATGAGAATCCGAGGCCTGTGGAGCAACTCCTCGTACACGGTGAGCGTCTGTTCCACCATGGAGTCGACCGTGAATTGCGCTTCCACTTGCTTGCGCCCATGAACCACACAACGCGTGCGCAATGGCGCATCATCCATGAGACGACCGATCGCCTCGGCCAGTGCCTGCGGATCGCCTGGTCGAACTAACAGACCCGTGTGGCCCTCCGTGATCATCTCGGGAAGCGCCCCGATCGCTGAGGCGATCACCGGTCGGCCCACCGCCTGCGCTTCGATGACACTGCGCCCGAACGACTCCGGATACACCGACGGCACAATGACGACATCCACCGAGGCGATGAGCGCGGGCATATCATGGCGCACCCCCAGCCATTCCACCGCGTCCTCCAGGTGCAACGCGGCGATCCGTGACTCCAAGGTCTTGCGAGCCGAAGCCTCCGGGACATCACCCGCGATGCACAAGGTGACCTGACGTCCCTGCCGGCGCAATTGCTCAACGGCGTGCAGCGCAATCTCTTGACCCTTGACCCGGCTCAATCGTCCAAAGAGCCCAATGCGCCAGGACCCCTGCGGGAGGGTGCTGGCTGGTTGAAACTGAAATTCGTCCAACGCGACACCTCGAGCGATCATGCGGAGCCTCGATCGCGGGAGCCGAAACCGCTCGACCAGATAGTTGCCCAGTGCTACCGATGGGGCGATGACCAAGCGCCCCCAGACCATGACGTAGGACGCGGGATGCGGCGAGTAGAAGCCGTGGGCGGTCGTGAGGAACGGCCGCTGGGCTCGTCGGGCGGCACACCAACCGATCCATGCCGGGATGCGCGAGCGCGCATGGACCAGATCCACTCGAGTCGTTTCGATGAGCTGCGTCACGGCGGACACGCAAGATCCCATCGTCATCAGCGACTTCGAGTGGACCGGTAACTGGTGGTGCGCGGCCCCGAGCGCCACGAGTCGCTCCACAAGCGGCCCGCCTGCTGAGACCACGCTCACCCGGTGGCCGCGCGCGAGCATCCCCTGAGTCAGGTCCAAGACACCGCGCTCGACCCCACCGACTCGCAACTCGGGAAGCAACTGGAGGACATGCATCATCCGACTCGTGATTTTGTGTAATGTGGAAGGCGTAATGTGTAATGTAAGAACTGAGTAATTCGTGCAGTTCCATTACACATGACACATTGAACAGTACACAGATTGTTTCTCCTTAGGAGAGGAGGCGGGCTAGCGCGTTACGGACAGGCGTGAGGTTGTCGAGTCGCTTGGCTTTTTCCTGCGCCCTCAGCGCCCGTTGAATTGCATGGCCCACCTCCGGCACCGGATGGAGCCGCACGTAGCCCTCACGGACCAGCTGGTAGAGAAACCGCCGGTGCTTGGTCAGCGCCGTGCGGTGGGCTTCGCGCAGTGGCGGCTCCACGACAACCACCGGACGACCGCTCGTGACAGCCTCCGACACCATGGAGATGCTCTCACCGGTCACCACGGCGACATCCGCCCACCCCAGCATCCCTTCCATGGTGCCGTCCATTGGATCGCGGCTGGCAATGAGCAGGAACCGACAGCGCGGATGTGTTTTCAGTCGCTCCGTCAGGAGTTGTTCAACCGCCGGGGTGGTGCGCCGTGACGTCGTCACCAAACACCATCCCCCGACCGCTTCACACGCGATCAGGACCTGCTCAATAAGCCTGTCAGCAAAGGACGTGCTGAGCTCATAGTGGAGAGTCTCCCCACCGATGAAGACGGCGATCACCGGAGAGCGGGTTTCATTCGTCACATCCAGCCGGAAGTTCGGATGCGCATGGAGCCGGCCCCGGGCTTCAAGAAGGGCGTTGTCCTCCATCCAGCTCATCGCGCCCACCGTCTGCACGATGTTTGACCGCTGTGGGAGCCCATCATGACGTGGCGCAATGACGAGATGAAACCGCCGAAGCGGAATCGGCGCGGGGTTCATGATCACCACAGCCTTGGCACCGTTCTCGCGCGCCCAGAGGAGATTGGCAGGCGCGGTTGAGGCGCCGCAGGAAATGATGAGATCTGCGTACCGTGTCAAGAGCGCACAGGCGCTCTCGGGTGTCAGCACGAGCTGAAGGCAGGTGGCGGCGCCCACCTGAGTTGGCATCCACCAACTCCACAACAGTGCAAGCCCGCGCGCGAGCCGATGACGATAGCGAATGTCCACCACCTCGTAGGTAATCTGATCGTGCGTTTGCCTCAACGCCTCAGCGACCGCCAGCGCCTGTTTCAAGTGGCCGGCCTTGCCGTCACTCAGCACCAGCATCCGCCGCGCCGGCGTGTGCTTCCACCGCTTGTGCATCCAGAGCCACTGGGACGGATCGTCCGCGATATGCCGCGCGATGATGTTGGCAAATTGCTCAACCGCGCCGCGGATAGACTCAGGTTTGGCAACCGTCCGGTCGAGCACCATCGGTGGTTCCACGACGATGCGATGAAACGGTCCACGGAGACGCTGGATGAACGTCGGCAGAATCGTCGCCCCCTTGCTCCGCGCCAACTCAAACGGTCCGACGGCGAAGAACGCCGGCCGACCAAAAAAGTTCACGGCGATTCCCTGGCGACTAGCTTGATCGCCGACGATCCCGATCAGTTTGCGCTCGCGCAGCGCTGCAATCAGCTGCCTCATCGCTCCGCCCTTATGAACGATCCGACACCCCTTCGATTCGCGGTAGGCAACCAGCAGCCGATAGAGCCGGGGCAGTTTCTGCTGCACTCGTGCCAGGGCGACGATCGGATAACCCTTCAGCGCAGCGGCGATCGAGGCGAGCTCCCAGTTTCCGTAGTGGCCCGTCAGGAAGATCACCGGACGGCCGGAGGCCACCGCTTCATCGACGTAGCGCTGTCCCTCAATGGTGATGTAGTGGTCCACATACGCCTCGTCCATGGCGGGCAGGCGTAACATCTCCAACAGGCCCGCCCCGAGCTGTTGAAAGCAGGCGCGAACGATCCGGCGCGTCTCGGAGATCGTCAGGTGGCCATCAAAGGCTGAGCGCACGTTCGTGATCCCGATGCGGGCTCGCTTCGGCTGAAGCCAATACGACAGTCCCCCGAGCTGCTCGCCGAACCAGACCACGGCCGCCGGCGGCAACCGGCAGAGGCACCAGCCGGCTGCCTTAACCAGCGTACAGGCGAGCCAATCGATCATCCAGCGCCTCTTCCCCATGAAGCAATTTCATCTGAACGCCAAGAATCCATAACGGCGCATCAAGCGTCTGGTCACCGAGGACTGGCTTGAGCCGAACCCAGTCCTTCTCCGTCGTCACAATCGCTTCGGGCCTTGTTTGGCGGACGTGCATGCGGATCGCGTCCCAATCGGTCGGCTGATACCGATGGTGGTCCGGAAACGCCGTATGCCAGGCGACGCTGGCGTGCAATCGCTGCACGGTCGACTCGAACCCTTGCGGATCACCAATGGACGAGACCAGGCCCACGCGCAAGCCAGCCAGGGAGATTGGATCGTGCGCGCAGCCCGTGGCACTTTCCATCAACACGGACGCCTCATGGGTCGTCGTCACCACCGTGGCGTCTGCATTGAGCCCCTGCAGGTGTTCTTCCAAGGCGCCGACCGTCCCGAGCGCCTCGTCCGATTTCGTAATCATGATGATGTGGGCGCGTGACAATGCGCGAAGCGGCTCGCGCATCGGCCCGCGCGGCAGCAGGGGCCAGCCGCCTAAGGGCATGCGGGCGTGGATGAGCACAATGTCACAATCGCGCGCGACCCGCCGGTGCTGAAACCCATCGTCGAGGATCACCGTATCGGCGCCGAACTGTGTCGCGGCCAACTGTCCTGTGCGGTCGCGCCGACGGCCGACGAGGATGGGCACGCCGGCCAGGCGTCGGGCAAGCAGCTGTGGTTCATCCGCCAGACCATCGGTGGCGGTCATCGGCTCGCCGTCAAGCAAGAGGCGCCCGGCATCCGTTCTCAACCAGTAGTCGCGAGGAGGCGCTGCGCCGTAGCCGCGCGAAAGTACTGCCACGCGCTTACCCATCGCCAGCAGCTTGTTGGCCACATATTCGACGCAGGTCGTCTTGCCGGTGCCGCCCACCGTCAGATTCCCCACGCTCACCACCCGGCAGGGCAGCTTCACCTGAGCGATCCAGCCCCGGTCGTAGGCGGCGTTGCGAAGTGCAACCGCCCCCTGATAGACGGCAGCACCGATCCCAAGCGCGCTGCAGGCAAGGGCGTCCGAGAAGGCACGTGGCTGGCGTTGCGTGGCAAGACGCCACCAGGCGTCGTGGAGGGACTGCCACATGGGTACTATTCTACGTCGTCGGAGAACCGAGGTCAAAGCGCAGGTACGAAAGCACCAAGCACCAAATTCCAAACGTTTGGTGCTTGGGATTTGGAGCTTGGAATGTATTTGGTGCTTGGAATTTGGGATGTGGTGCTTAGAACTTCAAGAGGGGCTGGAGAGCTTCTAGCGTGCGCTGGGTGGTGCCGCGGGACTGCTCGACGACGTCCTGGGCGCGGCGGCCCATCGCTTCGGCGGACGGGCGATTTCCCAGCAGGTCCTGCAGGGTTGCAGGTAACTCGGAGGCGGCTTTTAGCTGCCGGGCGGCACGGTGCGCGAGCAACTGCTGGGCGATCTCGGCAAAGTTATGCATCGAAGGGCCGAAGACCACCGGCTTGCCCAGACTGGCTGGTTCCAGCGGATTTTGTCCGCCGTGGGGGATCAGGCTGCCGCCGACGAACACCACGGAGGCCATGCCGTAGTAGAGCGGGAGCTGGCCGAATGTATCAACAAGTCCCACATCCCATGGGCCCGGATCAGCCCCAGGCGGCGATCGGCCCTCAGGACCCTGGGAGAGCTTCTGTGAGACGAAACCAGCACCGCAGCTGAGGAACTCAAGCTCCCCAAGCCGCTCAAGATGGCGTGGGGCCAGAATACACCTCGCATGCGGGTACGTGCGCCGCAAGTTCTTAAATGCCCGCAGCAAGAGTTCCTCCTCGCCGCGGTGTGTGCTGCCGGCGACCAGGACAGGATCCTGGCCATTCAGCCCGATCCGTGCCGCCTGACTGCGGATCGCGTCGGGTGAGGGGCGTGTCCCGACACTCGCGTCCCATTTCAAACTGCCGATGACTCGGATACGATCCCGGGGCGCTCCCAAGGTGATCACGCGCTCCGCATCCTGTTGTGTCTGCATCAAAAAGAGATCCACCTGGCTCATCATGTGCTGCAGCCAGGGCTTGACCCATTGATAGCGACGGAACGCGCGCGGCGAGATCCGCCCATTGATCACCGCGATGGACACGCCACGGGCCTTCGCCGTGCTGATCATGACCGGCCACAGCTCCGACTCCATGAGGAGCAGCACGCGGGGACGGATCGCCTCGAGGGCGCGTGTCACACAGATGCGCAGATCTAAGGGGAAATAGATCTCGGTGGAGGCGCAGTGCTGATGTGTCGAGGCCAGCTGGAAACCACTCGGCGTCACCGTCGAGACGACCAGCGCCTCCCGCGCGCGGGCCTTCGATAACCCTTCAAGCAGCGGCCGGGCGGCCAGCACCTCCCCGACGCTCACCGCATGGACCCAGATGGCGGAACGCCCTTCAAGTGCTTGACGAATCGAGGCTGGATAGCGGCCTAGCCGCATGGACCAGCCGCGGTGGGGCAGTCGCCTGCGCCAGATCGCACGTGGCAGGTAGAGGAGAAACGCGATGCTCAGGAGAAATTCATAGAGGAGCCACATCGTTCCCGCAATTCAGGCGACTTTGCGTCCCAAGATATTGGTGGCTGCGTACTGCAAGATGAAGTCTCGATCCTCCGCTTCGATGTCGAGGAAACGGACGCCGGTCTCATAGGTGTTCAGCGAATCTTGCTCGCCTGAGGTGATGAGCTCTCCACTCCATACCACCTCGCCGGTGAACCGGATCGGGGCCAGACGTTCCGGAAAATGGACTTCAATCCCGACGACCGTACCCGGGGCGAGCCGACGCTTTGTAAAAAGACTGATCCCCCCACCCCCAATGTTCCGGCTGAGGAGGCTCAGCGGCTCGTGATCCCCGAGAATCCAGCACTTGGCTTTGAGCTTTGAATAGAGCCTGACAAACTTCCGCCGTTCTTCCATGAGAGGCCCTCCCTCCGTGGTCCTGATCGTTCTACCTACAGACTATTTTCTACCTTCCATCTTCCACTTTCCACCTTCCACTTCCTGGCGTACACGAGCGTGGCTTACGCACGAGGATGCGCTTGCTCATACACTTTCTTCAAGCGCTGGGGGGTGATGTGGGTATAGATCTGCGTCGTGGAGAGGCTCGCATGGCCTAACAGTTCCTGGACGCTGCGCAAATCCGCCCCGCGCTCCAACAGATGCGTCGCATAGCTATGTCGCAGGCTATGAGGGCTGATCTGACGTGGCAAGCCCTGTTGTTGGATGTATCGACGCATGAGGCGGTCGACCTGACGCACCGTTAGCCGTGTGAGTTTCTGGCTCACGAACAGCGCGTACGGCACGCGCAGTTGCTTCG